>Ga0102832_1000056_pt1 | contig 324908 bp, 305 predicted proteins | sample EBPBio282013_DNA_FD_88942 | JGI IMG/M metagenome (GOLD analysis project Ga0102832, IMG submission 88942) | Wastewater treatment Type I Accumulibacter community from EBPR Bioreactor in Madison, WI, USA - Reactor 2_5/28/2013_ DNA (Illumina Assembly) | ecosystem: Engineered > Bioreactor > EBPR >... | reverse complement strand
GACCACGCGGCCCCGCTCAACCTAGCCCCGCCGCCGCATTGGGCCGGATCCATACGCCCTCCCCCGCGACGGGGATGGCTATGATTGTGCAGCAGGATTTAGCGCCGGGGATAAGTTGGCGCGTAAAAGTGAGAAGGCGTTGATTTCGTTGGCTTCGGCGTCGCCAATTCGGAGCGTTCACGCCCGCCAATCCCCGTAAACCGGTCCCCTCTCCCAGAGGGAGAGGGTGGCCGCGAAGCGGTCGGGAGAGGGGTTTCAAAGCCAGCACCCTGCCGGCGCTCCGGCCAAGGCCGTACTCCCTCTCCCCGGCCCTCTCCCCATGGGAGAGGGTGCGTGGTCGCGTTTTCTTCTCTGCAGGGGGAGGGTGGACCCTCACCCCTCGCCGCTGTCCATCGGCTGATCGTAGGCGGCCATCATGGCCATGTTCAGGATCTTGGACACCGAGGCCGACAGCGGCGCGATCTGCACCGATTTGGAGAGGCCCAGCAGAACCGGGCCGATCACTGTGGCGCCGCCCAGCGACTGGACCAGCTTGGTCGAGATCGAGGCGGCGTGGATGGCCGGCATGATCAGGACATTGGCGCTGTCGGTCAGGCGCATGAACGGATAGTTGGCGCGCTTTTCCGGATCCAGCGCCAGCTCCGGCGGCATCTCGCCCTCGTACTCGAAGTCGACGTCCATCTCGTCGAGCATCGCCACGGCCTCGCGAACCTTTTCCGAGCGCAGGCCCATCGGGTTGCCGAAGGTCGAGTAGCTCATGAAGGCTACGCGCGGCTTGAAGCCCAGGCGGCGGACGGCGCGGGCGGCTTCGCAGGCGATCTCGACCAGCTCCTCAGCCTCGGGCAGCTCGGTGACGTTGGTGTCGGCCACGAACAGGGTGTGGCCCTTGGCCAGCACGACCGACATGCCCATGATCCGGCCGCCCGGCGCCGGGTCGACGACGCGCAGCACCTCCTCCAGGGCCTGGTCGAAGCTGCGGGTGACGCCGGTGACCATGCCGTCGGCCTCGCCCAAGGTGACCATCGAGGCGGCGAAGCTGTTGCGGTCCTGATTGATCAGGCGCTGGACGTCGCGCTTCAGATAGCCCTGGCGCTGCAGGCGCGCGTACAGGGCGTCGACATAGTCGGGGTTCCGGTCCGAAAGGCGGGCGTTGATGATCTCAAGACCCGCCGTCTCGGGATCCAGGCCCACCAGGCGCATGTTCTCGTGCACCAGGTTCTCGCGGCCGCAGAGGATGGCCTTGCCGAACCCGCCGCTCTGATAGGCGTAGGCGGCGCGGATGACGCTGGGGTCCTCGCCCTCGGCGAAGACGATGCGCTTGGGATTGGCCAGCACCGAGCCGGAGATCTTCTGCAGGAAGCCGGCGGTGGGGTCCAGGCGCTGGGCGAGGCTGGCGCGATAGGCGTCCATGTCGGCGATCGGCTTGCGGGCCACGCCGGTGTCCATCGCCGCCTGGGCGACGAACGGCGGCACGTACCAGATCAGGCGCGGGTCGAAGGCCGACGGGATGATGTAGTCCGGCCCGAACTTCAGCTGTCGGCCATGATAGGCGGCGGCCACCTCGTCCGGCACGTCCTCGCGCGCCAGCATGGCCAGGGCCTGGGCGCAGGCGATCTTCATCTCGTGGTTCACGCGGCGGGCCCGCACGTCCAGCGCGCCGCGGAAGATGTAGGGGAAGCCCAGGACGTTATTGACCTGGTTGGGATAGTCGCTGCGCCCCGTGCCCATGATCGCGTCCTTGCGGACCCGCTTGACCTCTTCGGGCGTGATCTCCGGATCGGGATTGGCCATGGCGAAGATGACTGGGTTCGGAGCCATCGAGGCGATCATCTCGGGGGTGAAGGCGCCCTTGGCCGACAGGCCCAGCAGCACGTCGGCGCCGACCACGGCCTCGGCCAGGGTGCGCTTGTCGGTCTCGACCGCGTGGGCGCTTTTCCACTGGTTCATGCCTTCGGTGCGGCCGCGATAGAGCACGCCCTTGGAGTCGACGGCGATGCAGTTCTCGGCCCGCACGCCCATCGCCTTGATCAGCTCCAGCGAGGCGATGCCGGCCGCGCCGGGGCCGTTCAGCACGACCTTCACGTCCTCGATCTTCTTGCCGGTGATATGGCAGGCGTTGATCAGGCCGGCGGCGCAGATGATCGCCGTGCCATGCTGGTCGTCGTGGAACACCGGGATGTCGAGCAGCTCCTGCAGCTCGGTCTCGATGCGGAAGCACTCGGGGCTCTTGATGTCCTCCAGATTGATGCCGCCGAAGGTGACGCCGATGTTCTTGACCACCGTGATGATCTCGTCGGGGTCCTTGGTGGTGACCTCGATGTCGATCGAGTCGACGTCGCCGAAGCGCTTGAAGAGGACGCTCTTGCCTTCCATCACCGGCTTGGAGGCCAGGGCCCCCAGGTCGCCAAGGCCCAGGATCGCGGTGCCGTTCGAGATCACCGCCACCAGGTTGCCCTTGGAGGTGTATTCGTAGGCCATGTCCGGATCGGCGGCGATGGCGTGCACGGGCACGGCGACGCCCGGCGAATAGGCCAGGCTCAGGTCGCGCTGGGTGGCCATTGGCTTGGTCGGCACGATGGCGATCTTGCCGGGGGTCGGATGACGGTGGAAGGCCAGGGCCTCCGCATCCGTGAAGGTCTTGCGTTCCGCGTCACTCATCCGGCGTTTCCCATTCCTGCTGCGCAAGTCGATGAAGGGGCGCGCCGATCGATGCGGACACGCCCTTATATGTCCGTACCGTAACGAGGGGGGACGGACCTCACAACCGGGTCGGATCGCGAAAATCCCCGCAAACGCTTGTTGGGCTTGGCGTTGCGTCAAGCGCGGCGCCGCTGCGGAAGGCGGCCTGAGGTTGACCTGAAGGGGCGGAACAGGTGATTTGCCCACGGTCAGTTTTCTCCTGGAGTTCGACTTGTCCCAGCCCGTGAAGATCGCGATCGCCGGCGCCAATGGCCGCATGGGGCGCGCCGTCGCTCAGGCGCTCGAGGGGCGGGCTGACGCCGTGGTCGCCGCGCGCTTCGAGCGTCCGGGCGTCGAGGGCGCGGGCCTGGTCGCGCGCGAGGCCGCCCTGGCCGCCGCCGAGGCGGTGATCGACTTTACGCTGCCCGAGGCCTCGGTCGCCCTGGCCGAGGAGGCCGCCGCGAACGGCGGGCCGGCGCTGGTGATCGGCTCGACCGGGTTTTCGGACGAGCAACTGGCCCGCATCGACGCGCTCGCCAAGACCATCCCGATCGTCCGCTCGGGCAACTACTCGCTGGGCGTCAACATGCTGATGGGCCTGGTGCGCCAGGCCGCCGCCGCCCTGCCCGCGCAGGACTGGGACATCGAGGTGTTCGAGGCGCACCACAAGCGCAAGATCGACGCCCCGTCGGGCACGGCCCTGATGCTGGGCGAGGCCGCCGCCGAAGGGCGGGGCGTGACCCTCTCCGAGGTCGCCGATCGGGGCCGCGACGGCGTCACCGGCCCCCGCAGGGACGGCGACATCGGCTTTTCGGTGGTGCGCGGCGGCGGGATCATCGGCGAGCACAGCGTGATCTTCGCCGGCGAAAGCGAGAGCCTGACCCTGTCGCACTCGGCCATCGATCGTGGCCTGTTCGCGCGCGGAGCGATCGCCGCCGCCGTCTGGGTCAAGGGCAAGCCGCCGGGCCTCTACGACATGCAGGACGTACTGGGCTTCAAGAAATAGGGATCCAAAGCTTGGCCGGGGGGCTTTGTTAGGACACCAGACGCCAGGACGTGATGGCACGACCCTCGACCAATCCGACGCCAGACACCGCCTCCTCGCCGCCCGGCGCGGCGGCGCGGCGCCATGCGCGCCTGGTGGATCTGGGCCTGGAGGCGGTGTCGCTGTCGATGATGGCCTTCATCGCCGCAGGTCTCGTCGTCTGGTCGGGACGTCGCGAGATCAGCCGCGAACTGGCCGAGGCCTGGCTGAGTGAGCGGGGGATCGAGGCTGCGGTCCAGTTGGAGGATGTCGACGCCTCGGGCTTCGTCGGCAAGGTGCGCCTGGGCCCGGCCAACGCGCCGATCTTCGCCGCCGATCGCCTGGAGGTCACCTACGACCTCTCGACCCCGTGGAGCGGGGACCGCTTCGGGATCCAGACCAAGGCCGTGCGCCTGGTTCGGCCGCGTATCGCCGCCACGCTCGACGACAAGGGCCTGCGGCTGGGCGCGCTGCAGCCGCTGATCGACGAGGCCTTGAAGGCGCCGCGACGTCCGGGCGTTCCCAGTCCGGCGGTGCTGGTCGAGGACGCGCGGCTGGACCTCATCACGCCCGGCGGCCGCGCGCGGATCACCGGCGACGCCAGCCTGGACAACGGCCAGTTGCTGCGGCTGGACGCGCGTCTGGCGCCGCTGCGCCACGCGAGCAGCGACCTGACGATCAACGCCCGCGGCGCGACCGTGACCGCCCGCAAGCGCGGCGACCGACTGACCCTGGATGTCACCTTGGCCCTGGACAGCCTGGAGAGCGCGCCGAGCGGCCTCGCCGCGACCACCGCCCAGCTCAGCGCCGACCTGCCCTATCCGGACCTCGTCGGCCGGACGGCGCGAGGCCCGGTGAAGGCCCAACTTTCGCTGCGCGCAGAGGCTGCGCGGCTGGGCGATGGCCAGGTCGAGGGGCTGGACGCCAACCTGTCCTGGAACGGTCGACTGGACGGCGGCCCGCAAGATGTCGCCTTAATGGGCAAGGGGCGGGCGGTTCTGCGCGGCGAGCGCCTGTCGACGCCATCGCTGACGGCGCGCGAAGCCGTCCTGGCCCTGGACCTGGCGCGCGTGGTGGGCGGCCGCCAAGACGGACGTCTGCGCGTGCGCGGCGCGACCGCCCTCGACCTGCGGGCCGGCCAGGCGATCGCGGGCGGTGCGGCCATACAGAATCTTCGGGCCGCCGGATCGTCGGACGCCCTGGTCCTGGCGACCGACGCCGAAGGCGCGCGCATGGACGGTCCGTTGAAGATCCAGGCGACCGCCGATCGGCTTGCCACGGGCGCCCTGGCCCTGGCGTCCGCGCGCGCCGCGGCCAGCGGCCGGTTCAGCCAGGCCCCGCAAGGCCTGACCCTCAGCCTCGACGGTGAAGCGTCGGGCGCGAGCGGGATTTCAGGACCGGACGCGGCGCGGCTGGCGGGCCTTATCCCCAACCCCGCCTATGGCCAGCCGCTGAGCCAGGCGCTCCGCACGTTCCGGCTGTCGGCGCCGGGCCTAGGCGTCGAGGTCGGAAAGGGGCGCGCGCGGGTGTCGCTGTCGCGGGAAGCCCGCCTCGCCGCGCCGAACGGCGTCCTCCTGACCGCCTCCGCGCCCAACGGCCTCCTGGTCGACGCCGGCCCGGACGGCGCGCGCGGGGGACTGCGGGCGGCGCTTTCCGGCGGCGGCCTGCCGACGATGCGGCTGGCGGCGGCGGACTGGCGCGCGGCGGGGGGCGTGATGACCTCGCCGCTGACCCTCGCGACCGAGGACTTCGACCTGCCGCCGCTGCAGGGGATCGGCGGCCAGATCGATGGCCAGGCGCGGATCGCCGGCGGCCGCCTCACCCTGGCCACGCGACAGTGCGCGGCGATCACGGCGAAAGCCTATGCCTTGGGCGAGAGCCCCATCACGAACGTCAAGGCCACCCTCTGCCCGAGCGCCGCGCCGCTGGTCGCCGCCGGGCCGGGCGGGTGGAGCGCCGCCTTGCGCTTCAAGGACGGCGAAGGCGACGTGACCAGCGCTCAGGCGCGCCTCCAGACGATTCAGGGCGAAGCCACGCTGGGCGGCGCGCGCGGGTTCGAGCGCGCCGAGGTGCGCGTCGACAGCGCCGCCGTCGCCGACGCCGCGCCAGAACGGCGGTTCAATCCGATCCTCGCCAAGGGACGGCTGGGTCTGTCCGGCGGGCTTTGGAGCGGCGGCTTCCAGGCGACCACGCCCGTCGGCGCGCCGCTCGGCGAGATCCGCCTGCGCCACGTCGTGGCCACGGGCCGGGGTCAGGCCGATATCGACGCCTCGAAGCTGGTGTTCGCGCCGGGAGGCCTCCAACCGGCGGAGCTGTCGCCGATGGCGGCCTTCGCCCGCGAGGCCAAGGGCGGGGCCAGCTTCACCGGCGTCTTCGCCTGGGATCAGGCCGGCGCCACTAGCCGGGGACGCCTGGTCGCCGACAAGATCGACTTCACCAGCCCGATCGGCTTCGTCGCCACGCTGGACGGCGCGGTCGACTTCACCAGCCTCGCGCCGCTGGCCAGCGCGCCGAACCAGACGATGCGGGTCGTCAAGATCGACTCGCTGGTGCCGCTCACCGGGATCGAGTCGGTGTTCCAGTTGGGCGCGGAGATGCTGCACATCTCCAAGGCCACGTTCCAGGCCGCCAAGGGCCGGGTTTCGATCGAGCCGATCGACGTGCCACTCGGTCCCGACAAGACGATCAAGGGCGCCGTCGTCATCGAGCATCTCGACCTGGGCGAGCTGATCGCCGCCTCGTCCCTCGCCGACCGCATCAAGATCGACGCCGTCGTCGATGGCCGCCTGCCCTTCACCTTCGGACCCGAGGGCCTGAGGTTCCAGAACGGCCAGGTGCGCGCGATCCAGCCAGGACGGCTGGAGATCGCCCGCACGGCGCTGTCGAACGTCGCCGCCAGCCCGGCCGACGCGCCCGGCGCGCCGCCGACCCAGCCGCCCGGCCAGGTCAATGCGATCCAGGACTTCGCCTACCAGGCCATGGAGAACCTGGCGTTCGACCAGCTGGAAGCGGGCGTCAACAGCACCGACAACGGGCGGTTGGGGATCCTCTTCCATGTGAAGGGTCAGCACGACCCCAAGGTGGCCGAGAAGGCCAGGATCGGGATCCTGGACCTCCTGCGCGGCCGCGCGTTCGACAAGCGCATCGCCCTGCCGGCCAAGACGCCCGTGGACCTGACCCTCGACACGTCGCTGAACTTCGACGAGCTTCTGGACGCCTGGCGGCGTTCGTTCGCCGGCGAAGCGCCCGCCCCGCCTCGTTCAGGTCCGGTTCAACCGTGACCCGTCACCCTGCGTAGGAACTGGAGACCAGACGCATGAGAAAGCGCGCCCTCTTGATGGCCCTGATCGCGACCGGAGCGCTCGGCGCGGCCGCGTGCACGCCGACCGTCCGCGTGAAGGTCGACCCGATCAATATCTACGCCAAGCTGGACGCCGACGTGCGCGTGCGGCTGGACAAGGAAGTCCAGTCGCTGATCCAGCAGAACCCCAACCTGTTCTAAGCAAGGAGGACCGACATGATCCGCAAGACGATGACGGTTCTGGCCCTGGGCCTGGCGATGACCGCCGCCGGCGCGGGCCTGGCCATGGCCCAATCGGCCGCCGCCAAGGCGACCGTCGACGCCGCCAAGACCGCCGGAACGGTCGGCGAGCAGGCCGACGGATACCTCGGCATCGTGTCCGGCGGCGACGCCGCCCTGCGCGCCGCCGTGGCCGAGATCAACACCGGCCGCGCCGCCGCCTACAAGGACATCGCCGCCAAGACCGGCGTGACCGTCGAGGCCGCCGGTCAGGCGACCGCCAAGCAGCTCTACGCCCGCCTAGCCCCGGGCCAGTACTGGAAGCCGCTCGACGGCGGCTGGATCAAGAAGTAGTCGGCTGCGCAGCAGCCAAAAAGAAGGGCGGCCTCCTCGCGGAGGCCGCCCCGTCTTTTGGATCCTACCCCTCTTACGGCCTCTGGCGCGCAGGGGAGGGCTGAGTGTCGTAGCGCTGGGCCTCGGCGGGAGTCTGGACGCCGTTGTTGACCTCGACCGCCGCCAGGTCCTTGGCGCGGTAGCTCCAGGCGCCGAACAAGGCGATCGCCGCGAGAACCGTGGAAACGATCAGTATCCAGAAAATATGCTTGCCCCAGCGGCCCTGGCGGGCGCGGGTCGCGCTGACGCGCGGCGCCGTCTCGTTGGGCGCGGCGTGGTGATGAATGTCGGCGGGCATGACGCTTACCTCCTTATGGGGTCCACATGCGAACGGCGTCCGCGCGCTGGTGGTCGTGGAAAGCCTGCACCGTCCCGGCCGAGGCGCCCATCACCGCGATCACGACCAGGGCCATGATGCGCGAACGCGTTCTTCTTTGACGCTGGCTGAGCGTCGAAACGAAAACCGTACCGCCATGTTCGGCCACATAGGTGCGAATCACGACGCTGCTCCCCTGCCCGGCGGACCCGATGTCCGCCCCGCAGTTTCAACGTCCTGGCCGGGCGCCTGTTCCGAGGATTTCGCGGCGCGTCAGTCGCGAAGCCGCAACTGAAAAAATATCGCACACCGCCGGGAACTAAGCGCCGACGGCTCCGTTGTGTATTTGCGAAGGCGGCGACGCCCCCCCGACTTGAGACTGGCGCAAGCCAGTCTGCCGCCTTCGCACCCCCCTTTGTTGATGCGAACTTAGGCGGACCGGCTTCCCGGACCGCCTTTCTTCGTTTGCAGGCCCAGATCCCTCGCCCGGCCGGCGTCGGATCAGCGGGGCTCCAGGTCGAACAGCACGTCGGCGCGACGACGCAGCGGGTCCGCAGCGCCGGACGTGGAAACCGCGCCTGCATCACCCACGGCGGCCATGTCCACGTCCACCTTCGCGAACCCCACGCGCGCCAGCGCCTGGGACACCGCCTCGGCCCGTCGACGCGACAGCGCCAGATTGGCCTCCGGCGCGCCCACGGCGTCGGCCAGGCCAACGACGCGCACGGATCGCACCGCGCAGTCCCGCGCCTGAGCCCGGGCGTTGTCGAGCACCATCCGCGCTTCTCGTGTCAGGGCGGCGCTATCGCGGTCGAAATAGAGCGAGGCCTGGAAGTCGGCGCAGACCGCCGGCGCGGTCGTCACGGGCTTTCGCAGGACCCGGAAGGGCCCTTCGGTCGCTGCGCAGCCGGCCGTGGCCAGCAACGCGCCGCCCAGGATCATGGTGCGTATGGTCTTCATGCCAAACCCTCCGTCAGAAATAGCGGACATGACAAAGGCGACCGGCGGGGCCGGTCGCCTCTCTGGAGCATGCTGTTCGCACGCGTGGCCCCTTAGTAGCGGGGCGCGCCGTCTTCCCAATAGTAACGGCCGCTCCGCGAGTCGTAGTAGTAATACCGGCCCGCGCGCTCGTCATAGTACTGGCGACGGTTGACGCTGGTCGCGCCGCAGCCGCCGTCCTCGCGACAGCCCTTCACCGCGCCCGCGGTGCCGCCGATCGCGGCGCCGATCGCCGCGCCCGTTCCGGCGCTGCCGCTGCCCACATTGTTGCCGATCACCGCGCCGGCGATGGCGCCAAGCGCGGCCCCGCCGGCGGCGTTGCGTTCGACATTACCGGTCGAGGTGCACGCGGCGGCGAGCATGCCGACGCCCATCAGGGCGATCATGGTCGTCTTCATCTTGGCTCTCCGTTCCGAGCTGTCCAGGCCCAGCTAACGGCTCCAGCGGCCCATGGTTCCGCAGGCAAGCGGAACCATGGCCGGAACCGACCGTTGCGTCGCGGAAGCTTTCGTGAGGGGGTATGCGCATGAAGCGCATCGACGTCATCGCCAACATCGCCTCCGGCTCGGTCGGGCCGGACGCCCCCGAGGTCGCGGAACGGCTGCTGGCGGAATATGGCGTCGCCGGGGTCGTTCACGCCCCCGCGCCGGGAGAGCTGGCCGGCTGCCTTCGCGCGGTCATCGACAGTGCGCCGGAGGCTGTCCTGGTGCTGGCCGGGGACGGCACCGCGCGCGCCGCCGCCGAGATGGCCGGACCGCAAGGCCCCCTGATCGCGCCCCTGCCGGGCGGCACCATGAACATGTTGCCGCACGCGCTCTATGGCGAACGTCCCTGGCAGGCGGTGATGCGCGATTGCCTGGACGCGGGCGAGGCGCGCGCGATCTCGGGCGGCGAGGTGGACGGGCGGTTGTTCTTCGTCGCCGCCATCCTGGGCAGCCCCGCCTTGTGGGCCACAGCCCGCGAAGCAGCGCGGCAGGGGCGACTGGATCTGGCCCTGGCCCGCGCCCGCCGCGCCTTCCGGCGCGCGTTTTCCGGCCGCCTGCGCTACGTGCTGGACGGTCGGCCAAAGGGCAAGACCGAGGCCCTGACCTTCCTGTGTCCACTGGTCTCGACCGCGCTCGACGCCGAGGAGCAGGCGCTGGAAGCCGCCGCCCTCGACCCCAGCGGCGCGATCGAGGTCTTTCGCCTGGGGATGAACGCCGCCTTTGGCCAATGGCGCGACGACCCTGCGGTGTCGGTAGGCCGCTGCCGCACCGGCCAGATCTGGGCCAATGGACGCATCCCCGCGATCCTCGACGGCGAACCAGCTCGGCTGGACGCCGAGGCGTCCGTCCGTTTCCGACCCGACGCGTTTCGCGCGCTGGTCCCGGCGAACCGATGAAGCTGATCCAGCTTTCGGATATCCATTTCGGCGGCGAGAATGTCGAAGCTGTCTCAGCGGCCGGCGCGTGGATTCGCGCCGCCGCGCCCGACCTGGTGGTGGTGGCCGGCGATCTGACGCTGGACGGAAAGGCCTCGGAGTTCGACGCGGCGGCGGCCTGGCTCAGCGCCTTGCCGCGCCCGCTCCTGGTGACGCCCGGCAATCACGACACCCCGTTCGTCGGTCCCGGCGAGCTGTGGGAACGGTTCACGCATCCCTGGCGGCGGTTCTGCGACCGCTTCGGCGACGAGGACGGCGCCGTCTGGCGCGGCGAGGGTGTCACGGTGACCAGCCTGAACACGGCCCGCGCGGCCCAGCTACGCTGGAACTGGTCGAAAGGGGCGGTAGCCCGCAACCAGATGCGACGCGTGGTGCGCGAGCTTGAGGCCGCGCCGGTCGGCGATCTGCGCGTGGTGGTCTGTCATCACCCGCTGATGGAGGTCTTGGGCGGACCGATGACGGCGCGCGTGCGAGGCGGCGTCGACGCCGCCAACAGGTTCGTGCAGGCCGGGGCCGACGTCATTCTTTCGGGTCACATCCATCTGCCCTTCGTCACCGCGCTGCCGTTCGGCGACGGTCGGACCCAGGCGATCGGGTCCGGCACCCTGTCACAGCGCGAGCGGGGCGCAGCGCCCGGCTTCAACGTGATTGAGGTTGAGCCGGGCTGCGTGCGGGTCCAGGCTCTGGCCTATGCGGGGGGCGACTTCACAGCCTGGCGGAGCTGGGCGGTCGATCGCCGCACCTGAGGCCTGCGGCGGCGCGACCGATGTCACGCCGCCCTTGGTCTCGTCAGGCCGGGGCCGGATAGGCCCAGCCCTGCGCGCCCGACTTGGCGGCCGCATACTGGCTGTCGGCCAGGGTCCAGTTGATCAGATTGTCGAACACCGCTTCGAGGAAGCCCTTCCGCAGGTTCTGGTAATCCAGATAGTAGGCGTGCTCCCAGACGTCGGCGACAACCAGGGCGGTCAGGCCTTCCGTGACCGGGCTCTCGGCGTCGTGGGTCGAGATGACCTTCAGGGCGCCCGAGGCGTCCGAGACCAGCCACACCCAGCCCGAACCGAAGTGGCCGACGCCCTCGGCGACGAACTTCTCCTTCAGGGCGTCCAGGCCGCCGAAGGTGGCGTCGATGGCGGCGGCCAGTTCGGCGCCCGGCGCGGTCTTGGTCGGGGACAGGCCGTCCCAGAAGAAGGCGTGGTTCCAGGCCTGGGCGGCGTTGTTGAACACCTTGCCGGGACCGGCGCCCTTGATCACCGCTTCCAGCGAGCCCTTGTCGTCGCCGTTCAGCAGGCCGTTCAAGGCCGTGACATAGGCGGCGTGGTGCTTGTCGTGGTGGAAGCGCAGGGTGTTGGCCGAGATGGTCGGCTCCAGCGCGTCATAGGCGTAAGGCAGGTCGGGAAGCGTGTACGGCATGATCACTCCATGGGAAGGCGTTCCCATGAAGGGAGGAGCGGGAACGCGCGGGAAGGCATCTAGTGCGCGCGGGCGCGAAGCGTAAGCGGCTTCGACCATCCCGAACGCTCAACTTTCGTTGAAAAATACCCCTGGAAACTTGGGGTTTCCGCGCATCGCGCGCCGGACAAAGCCCAGGTGCGCGACGCCGGGTTTGAGCTCCACGTCAGCGCTGCGGCGGCTTCGGGTCGAGAAACGCCTTGGCCACGCTGGCCGTCAGACCCGGGTTCTTCAGGGCGAAGATTCCGGCCGCCAAACCGAGGCCGATCGACATGATCGGACGCTCGCGAACGATCTCGACGATCTTGCCGGTCATGTCGAAACCAGCCGGCGGGGGCGCCTGGTGGCTGGCGGCGCGGTGGCCTTCGACCTTGCGCGCGGCGACCATGCCGGCGATCGCGACGATCAACGCTGCGACCGCGGCGACGATGGCGGCCGCGCCGGCGGGCGTGACCAGCGGAACGAGCATCGCGTAGAGCGCGAACGCCGCCGACACGACGCTGACCGCAGCAGCGGCGGCGATCGCCGCCGCCGCCGCCAGCGTCATCAGGGTTTTTTCAAACATCAGCGGTTGTGACGGCTGCCGCCGGCGATCAGCAGGCCGATCAGCACGCCCACGCCCAGACCGGCCAGGGTGGCGGTGATCGGGCGCTCGCGAATGCGATCGGCGGCGTAGGCTTGAGCCTCTTCCAGCGTCTGGCCGGCGGTGTCGGTGTAGGCGCGGCTCTGGGCGCGCAGGGTCTCGAAGCCTTCCGAAACCGACTTCTCGACGCGCTTGGCCGCTTCGGTCAGGGAGACGCGGGCGGCGTCGGCGGCTTGCGCGAAGCTGCGCTCGGCGTGCTCGACCGCTTCCAGAGTCGCGGTCTTGGCCTTGGCGGCTTCCTTGGCGGCGGGGGAGCTGGCGGGCATTGGATTGTCTCTCCTGTTCGCGACGCGACCGACCGGGCGCTGCTGACGCGCCCCGTCAACGCCGAGCTTGGCGCTAGGGTTCCAAGTTAGCGCAACGCCGCAAGCTTCACCACTGACGAATCCAAAGGCGCTCGCCCTACACGCGAAGCGAGGCTAAGGTCGAATCATGGACGACGCCCCGACAGCCAGCGACGACCGCCGGGAAGCCGAACGCCTGGCCGCCCTGCGTGAGCTGGACGTTCTGGACGGCGTCGTGAACGCGCCCGCCCTGTCGCGCGTGGTCCGGCTGGCGGCCAAACTGTTCGACGCGCCCAAGGCGGCGATCGCGCTGGTGGACGAGACCCGCATCTGGCGCGCGGCCTATCTCGGCTATAGCAGCCCCGAAGCTCCCCGGCACGGCGATCTGGCCGACCGCGTGGTCGCGGCCGACAGTCCGGTCGATCTCGCAGTTCCCATCCGCGACGGCGAGGGCCGGCCGCTGGGCGCGCTCGTGGTGGAGGGGCCCGGGATGGGCGGCCCGGCCTCGGACGACGACCTGCAGGCCTTGGCGGATCTCGCCGAGCTCGCCGCCGAAGCGCTGTGCGGCCCGTGCGCGAAGGCCCCGACGCTGGAGAGCGAGCGCCTGGATCTGGCCATCGCCGCAGCCAGCCTCGGCGAGTTCGAATGGGATATTCCGGAGAACATCTTCAAGATCAGCCCTCGCTTGGCGAAGATCTCGGGCATCCCCGTAGGCGAGATGCCCAGCCAAGGCGGCGATGGCCTTTACCCATACATTCACCCCGATGACCGCGACGCGGCGCGCGCCAGCGTTGACGCGCAACTCGCCGAGAACGGCCGCTTTACCGTCGAGTACCGCCGTCTGGCGCCGGACGGCGCGGGCGAGGTGTGGAACAGCGCTGCGGGCGTAATGCTGCGCGACGCCGATGGCCGGCCGACCCGCCTGATCGGCGTCGTCCAGGACATCACCGAACGCAAGCTGCAGGAGAAGCAGCGCGAGAGCCTGGTCGCCGAGCTGGAACACCGCATCAAGAACCTTCTGGCGGTCGTTCAGTCGGTGGCCGCGCAATCGGCGCGCAAGTCGGCCTCGCTGGACGTGTTCCTGAAGACCTTCGCCGCGCGGCTGAAGTCGATGAGCTCGGCCCACGACCTGCTCAGCGCCGCCCGCTGGCGCGGCGCGACCCTCGCCCGCATCGCGGCGGCCGAGCTCGGGGGGCTGGCCCCGACCCAGACCCGCTGGGACGGGCCCGAACTGTTCCTGACGCCGCGCGCCGCCTCCGCCCTGTCGCTGGCGCTGCACGAGCTGGCCGTCAATGCGGTGCGCTATGGCTCGCTCTCCACTGAAAACGGCAAGGTCGAGGTGGTGTGGCGCCGCACGCCCGACGGCGGCTTCGCGCTGGAATGGCTGGAGACAGGCGGTCCGCCGGCCACCGCCCCCGCGACCAAGGGCTTTGGCGCCACCCTGATCGAGGACGTCGCCGGTCGCGAGCTCGGCGGCGCGGCCAAGATCAACTATCGCTCCAGCGGCGTCACCGCGATGATCCAGGGTGCGGCCGACGCCTTGGCCGATGCGCCGCCGGTCGAGCCGGTCAGCGCCGCTCCCGAACGAATTGTCGAGACCGTGGTCGCCGCCGACGAGACCGTGCGGCCGGGCGCGATCGCCGGCCTGAAGGTTCTGATCGTCGAGGACTCGCTGTTGCTGGCGCTGGAGCTGGAAGCGGGCCTTGAGGACGCTGGCGTCGAGGTGATCGGTTGCGCGGCCGAACTGGGCGAGGCGCTGTCGATGGTGGAGCAGGACTTCGACGTGGCGGTGCTGGACGCCGACCTCAACGGCCAGTCGGTGGCGCCGGTCGCCGAGATCCTGCGCTCGATGGGCCGTCCGTTCGTCTTCGCGACCGGCTATGCCGACAAGGCCGCGCCGATGGGCTTCGACGCCCCGATCGTGCGCAAGCCCTACAACGTTCACCAGATCGCCCGCGCCGTGGCCGGGGTCACCGGACGGGCTTGACCCCATGCTGATCCGACGCGCCGCGCCACGAGATCTTGAGGCCTGGGCCGCCTTGCGCCTCGCCCTGTGGTCCGACGAGACGCTCGACGACCACCGCGCCGAAGTCGCCGAGGCCCTGGCCACAGACAACGACCTCGTCGCCTATGTGGCCGAGACGCCTGACGGCGGTCTTGCGGGCTTTGTCGAAGCGGCCCTGCGCCACGACTATGTCAACGGCTGCGACACCTCGCCGGTGGCCTTTGTCGAGGGCCTCTACGTCGCGCCCGAGCATCGCGGCGGCGACATCGCCCGCCGGCTGTGCGACGCCGTCGCCGACTGGGGACGCGGGCGAGGCTGCACGGAGCTGGCGTCGGACGCCGAGCTCGACAACGTGGCCAGTCACGCCTTCCACAAGGCGATCGGCTTCGAGGAGACCGAGCGCGTCGTCTATTTCCGCAAGGCGCTCTGAGCCGTCACGGCATCAGCCCAGCACGCCCTTCTTGCGCAAGGCCGCCACGGCCTCCGCGCTCATCCCGGCCACATCCTCCAGCACCGCGTCCGTATGCTCGCCCAGGGTCGGCCCAGGCCAGCGCACCCCGCCGGGCGTTTCGGTCAGCCGGGGGAAGGCGTTCTGCATCTTGAGTTCGCCGAACACCGGATGCGGCACCGTGACAATCGACCCCCGCGCCGCGAACTGCGGGTCCGCCAGCATGTCCGGCGCGCGGTAGATGCGCCCGGTGGCCAGGCCCGCCGCTTCCAGCTTGGGCAGCAGATCGTCAATCGCCTGGTCGGCGGTCCAGGCGGCGATGCGGGCGTCGAGCTCGGCCTGATGCGCGCCGCGCGCGGCATGGTCGCGGTAGCGGGGATCATCGGCGAGGTCCGGGCGCCCCATCAGGTCGCACAGGCGGCGGAACAGGGTGTCCTGGTTGGCCCCGATCAGCACGAGTTCGCCGCTCTTGGTCGGGTAGACATTGGACGGGGCGATGCCCGGCAGCACCGCGCCCGACCGTTCGCGGACATAGCCGGTCAGATCGTACTCGGTGACCAGGTTCTCCATCACCGTCAGCACGCTTTCGTAGATGGCGGTGTCGACCACCTGCCCCCGTCCGGTGCGCTGGCGGGCGTGCAGGGCCATCATCACGCCCAGCGCGGCGTTCAGGCCGGACAGACTGTCGCCGATCGAGATGCCGGCCCGCGCGGGCGGGCGGTCAGGTTCGCCGGTGATATGACGCAGGCCGCCCATCGCCTCGCCGACCAGGGCGTAGCCAGCCCGGCTGGAATACGGGCCGGTCTGTCCGAAGCCCGACACCCGCGCCATCACAAGCCCCGGATTGGTCTTGGCCAAGGCCTCGTAACCCATGCCCCACTTTTCCAGCGTGCCGGGGCGAAAGTTCTCGACCACCACGTCGGCCTTGGCGATCAGGGCCCGGGCGATGTCGCGGCCCTCCTCGGTGCGCAGGTCCACCGTGACCGACTTCTTGTTGCGGCCGATCACTGGCCACCAGGGTGACAGGCCCTTGGGCTTGGAGCGCCCCCATTGGCGCATCGGGTCGCCGACCTTGGGGTCCTCCAGCTTGATCACCTCGGCGCCGAAGTCGCCCAACACCTGACCGCAGAAGGGCCCAGCGATCAGCGAGCCCATCTCGATCACCCGCAAGCCGGTCAACGGACCCTGGCTCATGCGAATTTCCCCCAAGCTTGAGGAACCGATCACGGCCCCGTGATGTTCTTGTTTGCACGACGGCGAACCGCGGCGCCGGCCCCGATCTCTCATCGCAGAGACCCTCAGTACAAAAAGAAACCCAGGGAAAGACAGCCATGACCCGTCATTTTCTCGTCGTCGGCGCCGCCGTCGCCGCGCTGAGCCTCGCCGCCTGCGGCCAGAAGTCCGATGAAACCAAGGGCGCCGCCACGCCGGCCGAACAGGCCGCGACGCCGGACGCCAACCCTGCCGCCACGGTTCCGACCCTGGCGGACGAAACCAAGGCTGATGTGTTCGCCACCAAGATGGCCGACAGCGACATGTTCGAGATCGAAGCCGCCAAGCTGGCCGCCGCGCGCTCGACCAATCCGTCGGTGAAGAAGTTCGCCATGATGATGGAGACGGCCCACAAGAAGACCAGCGACGGTCTGAAGTCGGCGATCTCGGCCTCGGGCGTGGCGTTTACGGCGCCGACCATGCTGTCCAAGGACATGCAGGACGAGCTCGACGACCTGTCGAAGGCCGACGCGAAGGACTTCGACAAGGAATATGCCGACGCCATGGTCGACGCCCACCAAGCGGCGCTGAACCTGCTGCAGCGCTACGCCCAGGACGGCGACACGCCGGCGCTGAAGACCTTCGCCGCCGAGACCGCGCCGAAGGTCCAGGAGCACCTGAACATGGCCGAAGGCCTGAAGAAGGGCTTCGACACCGGCGAAGACGTGGCCAAGGCCCGTCAGTAGTTAGGGAATGGCGTAGGCGACCGTCGCCTTGGCGGCGGCGCGCTCGCGCCCTTCGGTCCACATCAGGACATCGACCGTCGCGATCCGACGGCCGAGCTTGAGCAGGGTGGCCTCGGCATAGAGGTCTCCCGGCTTGCAGCCCCGAAGAAAGTGGATGTTGAGCGAGGTGGTCACGGACAGGGCCACCTCGCCGATCCGCGCCAGGATCATGGCGTAGGCGGCGGTGTCGGCCAGGCTCATCATCGTCGGCCCCGAGATCACGCCGCCCGGCCGCAGTTGCCGGGACGCATAGGGCAGCATCAGCAACGCGCGCTCAGCCTCGACCTCAACGACCTGCGGCATCTGCTCTCGATCCACCTCGGGAAAGGCGCGATGCAGGAACGCGTTCAGCGCCCCCGCATCCATCCGGATTTCAGCCCCTTCGCTCACCCGCCGACCTTCACCGTGTTGTCGTCGCCATTGCGGTCGATCACCGTGTTGTACGGATCGATCCCGGCGAAGCTCGGCGCCTTGTCGACCGTGAAGGTGAAGCGGTTCTCGCCCGAGCGGATCGGCCGGCGCTGGTAGAGCACGACGTTCTTGGCGGCGAAGCCCTTGTCGCCCGGCTTGGCGGTGAACAGGCCGATATCCATGGTCTCGTTCAGCGCGGCGTTGGTCTCCTTGCCCTTGCCGTCGGCGTACTTCTTCTGCGCATCGATCACGACCGTGACCTCGAACTTGCCATCAGCGCGGTTCTTCACCGCCGCGCTCTTGGTCTTCAGGTCGTAGAGCGTGATCTTCTCGAAGAGGTCGGTGATCAGCGCCTGCTTGTCGGCAGGCGCTTCGGCCCGGAGCGCGGCCATGAAGTCCAGCGTGGTCGGATACGGCGCGCCCTTGAAGGCGTGGTCGGCAATCAGCTTGCGCAGGGCGCGGTTGACGGCCTCTTCGCCGATCTGGTCCTGCAGCCGGTACATGACCAGCGAACCCTTGCGGTAGTAGATGTAGGGCTGGTTCTCGACCTTGTAGAGCGGCTGCTCGTCGATCACGTCGCCGCCCCGGGCCCGCAGATAGCTGTCCAGCTCGAACTTCAGGAACTTGCGGATCTGGTCCTCGCCATAGGTGTGCTTCATCACCATCAGGGCCGAGTACTGGGCGAAGGTCTCCGACAGCATGGCGCCGCCCTGCTGGTTGGCCCCGATCACCTGGTGCGCCCACCACTGGTGGCCGATCTCGTGCGCGCCGACATAGGTCACCATGTCGATCTTGGTCGGATCGCGGTAGTCGGAAATGAAGAACATCCCCTCCGACCACGGAATGGTGTTGGCGAACGACTGCGCGAACTGAGCGTAGTCGGGGAACTCCTGATAGCGCAGCTGGCGGAACTGATAGGGGCTGAAATGGGTCCCCATATAGTCCAGTGAGCGCTTCATCGACGTCTTCATGCGGTCGATGTTCCAGGGGTGCTGGGCGTCGTAATAGACCGCCAATTGCACGCCCTTGTAGGTCTCCTCGGCCACCTTGTAGCGGGCCGACTGGATGGAGACGAACGGCATGATCGGCGCCTCGGTGACGAAGCGGGCGGTGCGGCGGCCGTTCTTGACCGTGTCAGACACCTTGTAGCCTGGCGCGATCGGCGTCTGGTCGGCGACGGTGGTCACCGTGATGTCGGACTGGATGAAGTCGGCGTCCTTGCGCAGCCCGTTGAACTGCAGCGAGGCGACATCGCCCAGCTTGGCCATCCGCTGCTCGGGCGGCAGGCCGTATTTGCGGCGCTTGGCCCGGTCGGTCAGCAGGCCGTCGCGCGACATGCCCAGGATCGGCGCGATCTCCAGATTGTTGACGAAGGTCCCGTTGTCGACGACCCGCGTCTCCTGACCGCTGTTGGGGAAGCCGCGCTGAGCCCGCAGGGTGATGAAGCTCATCTTGCGCTGCTCGCCGGGCGCCATGGGCGTGTCGAAGGCGAAGATGCGGTAGTTGAACGTCTCGTAGGTCTTCTTGGGCCGCGCCCCCTCGATCGACAGACCCTTGACCGTCAGATCGCGGTCGAAGCGGACGTGGATTTCCTTCAACGCCGCGCCCGTCCGGTTCTCCAGAACGTAGGAGCCCTTGGTCTCCAGGCTGGGCGCGTGCGGCTGGATGTCGACCTCCAGGGTCTGGGCGATAATCTTGGGCTGGGGCACGTTCTCGAACGGCAGCAGGGTCTTTTCGTAGTCGGCCTGCCACTTCTCGCCGTCGATGCGGGTGCGGTATTCGTTCCAGACGTTGGTGTTGACGTAGATGAACCCGCCCAGCGCAACGAAGGCCGCCAGCGACACGCCCATCAGCGCGCCGGCGCCGCCGTTCAGGCGCAGCGGCAGACGGCGCAGCCGCGGCAGCAGGCGGCTTTCCGTTCCGCGCCGCCACAAGCCATAGGCCAGCACCAGCAGGATCAGCGCGAACGCCGTCCAGTAGGCCCGCAGCCACCAGGCGCCGATCCAGAACTTGCCCAGCCCGTTCATGTCGGAGAAGGGCGTCTCGGTCGTGGCGCCGTAGTTGTAGAGCTTGTGCTCGAAGCCCAGGTTCGTGAACGTGATGGTGCTGACGATGTAGATCACCATCAGCGCCCAGCCGATGAACTTGTGCGGGCTGATCGTCTGCAGGAAGACCGCCAGCACGGCCACCAGGATGAAGTCCACCGCCTGCGGCAGCACGTACCACAGCAGATACTTCTCGAGCTCGAAGTTGAAGTAGCCGTGGAACACCTGGCTGAGCACGGCGGCGAGCACGCTGATCAGCAGGGTGGAGATCAGCACGAGGCTGATCGCCAGGGTCTTGGGGGCGACGAACGCCCAGTCCGGAACCGGGGTGGCGTCGATAATCTCGTGGGTCTTGCGCTCACGCTCGCGCCAGACCAGCTCGCCCGAGTAGTAGATGGCGATGATCATCGGGATCAGGCCGAACGAGCCGAGCAGCGGAAAGAGCAAAATCCGGGTGACCGGATAGACGACACCGCCGTAGCGGCCGGCCTCGGTGGCGAACCACAGCGAGCCCATGGCGTTCGCCAGGCCCAGGAACAGCAGCACGAAATAGGCCGGGCTCTTGAACACCTGACCCATGTCGAGGCGGGTGCGGACCATCAGCTGAGCCCAGGCCGTCCGGCGGTCGAACACCGGGGTCGGCAGCGGGCCGGTGGCGACGGGCGCCGCGTCGGACGCCGCGACCTTGGCCTTCTTGGCGGCCTTGCGCTGGCCCGAGAGCTCGGCCGACTGGAAGCGGAACAGGCTGTAGGCGAGCGCCAGGAAGCCGGCCGCCAAGGCCAGGACGAACACCCGGTTGAACAGCAGCGCGCCGGCGAGCGGTGGGGTCAGGCTGTTGCGCTCGCTGGCGGTCCAGTACTTGGTCGCGAGGCCAAAGGCGGCGGTGCCCAGCGGCTCCCAAAGCGCCGCGCCCTTCTCGTACTCGGGCCGATCCAGCGCGATGCCGGCGACGACATACAGAACGAGGAAGGCGATGACGCCGACATAGGTCCACATCATCGAACGGGTGACGGTGGCCAGGGCGAAGAAGATGGCCGAGGTCAGCAGGATCGACGGCATGGCCAGGGCGAAATACGAGAACAGATAGGCGTTCAGGCTGTTGGGTCCGAGCCGCTCGGGGTCGACCCAGGGCATGAACGAACCGATGAAGATGGCCAGGGGCACGACCAGGAACGAGATCGCCGCCGCCAGGAACGCGCCGGTGAAGCGGCCGTACAGGTAGTCGAACTTGCGGATCCGCGTAGACCGCAGGATCGGGCCAAAGCCCGTCTCGTCGTCCCGGACGACCACATTGGCCACGAAGGCCGTGGTCACGAACATGTAGAAGATCGACAGGATCAGGTGCGTCTGCGCGATCGCATATGGCGCGTTCTTGTGGATGTTGCCGCCGCCGCCGATCCGGATCTGATCGATCGTCGCCGCGCCGAACGTCATCAGGAAGAAGATGACCGCCACCACCCAGAACACGGGCGACTTCAGCTGGTAGCGGAGCTCAAAGCCCGCGATCTTGCCAAACATCAGCGCGTCCTCCCTACGCCGCCTGGCGCGAACGGGTGGACGACAGGGTGGAGAAGTAGACGTCCTCCAGCCCGCCCTCGACGGGGGTGAAGCCGGCGCCCGGATCGGTCTCGGACTCGATGTGGATCACGGTGCGGCCGGCCAGCAGGCGGGTGGAGATGACCTTGTACTGGGCCTTGGCGGCCTCCAGCTCGGGCTTGTCGATGATCTTCTTCCAGATGCGGCCCTTCAACTGGGCCACGAGGTCGGCCGGGGCGCCCTCGCGCACGATGCGGCCGTTGCAGATGATGGCCATGGACGGGCACAGGTCGCTGACGTCCTCGACGATGTGGGTCGACAGGATCACCACCACGTTCTCGCCGATCTCGGCCAGCAGGTTGAGGAAGCGGTTACGCTCCTCGGGGTCGAGGCCGGCGGTCGGCTCGTCGACGATGATCAGACGCGGATCGCCGATCAGGGCCTGGGCGATGCCGAAGCGCTGGCGCATGCCGCCCGAGAAGCCGGCGATGGCCTTCTTGCGCACATCCCACAGGTTCACCTGATTGAGCAGGTTCTCGACAGTTTCCTTGCGCTCCTTGCCGCCGGCGATCCCCTTCAGCACGGCCATGTGGTCGAGCATGTCGTAGGCCGACACGCGCGGATAGACGCCGAAGTCCTGTGGCAGGTAGCCCAGCGTCTTGCGCAACTCCTCAGGGTGCTTGAGCACGTCAATGTCGCCGAACCGGATATGGCCCGAGGTCGGGGCCTGCAGGGTGGCGATGGTGCGCATCAGGGTCGACTTGCCGGCGCCGTTGGGGCCCAACAGGCCGTACATGCCGCGCGGGATCGTCAGGCTGACCTCATCCAGGGCGCGGGTGCCGTTGCCATAGACGTGCGTCAGGTTCTCGATGATCAGCATGGTCTTCCTACTGCCCCCGATGGATGCTGGACCGCCGCCCGCCAAGACGGCGTGGCGGAGCCAGGCTCCAAAGTTTCCAATTCGGCGTCCGTCGCATCGGATGTCGCCATCCGCGTTCCGCACGCCTTAGCCCTAGTCCCCAACGGCGAGATGACTCGACCACGCGCGTGGCGGCAAGTGAAAGAACGTTTAGGGCGTCCGTTCAACCATCTCATTGCTGAACGGCGACCACTTTGAGTCCGGATTTCACGGTTTCGCGACCGGGGTTTTGACGCGCGGCGTTTGGGTCTACAGGAAGCGCCATGACGATCTACGCTTTTCCCCCGCACGCCATCCCGACGGTCCCGGTGGAGGGATCAGACGCCTTGTTTCCGGTCCGCCGGATCCTGTGTGTCGGCCGCAACTACGCGGCTCACCGCCGTGAAATGGGGGGCGATGACCGTGATCCGCCGTTCTTCTTCGCCAAGCCCGCCGACGCGATCGCGCCGCTCGCCGCAGAGATCGCCTATCCGCCGGCGACCGGCGACCTGCATCACGAAATCGAGCTGGTGGTCGCCCTGAAGGCCGGCGGGGCCAACCTGTCGGTCGACCAAGCCCTGGCCTGCGTGTTCGGCTACGCCGTCGGCGTCGACCTGACGCGTCGCGACCTGCAGGGCGCGGCCAAGGCCAAGGGCCAGCCCTGGGAAGCGGGCAAGGCCTTCGACCAGAGCGCCCCGATCAGCGCTCTGCGCGTGATGGAAGCCCCTGCGGCCGAGGCGGCGGTGACTCTGTCGGTCAACGGCCAGGAGCGCCAACGCGGTCAGGTCGGCGACATGATCTGGAACGTCGGCGAGGTGATCGCCAAGGCCAGCGAGCTTTGGACCCTGGCACCGGGCGACCTGATCTTCACCGGCACCCCCGAAGGCGTCGCCGCCATCGGGCGCGGCGACAAGGTCGTGGGCGAGGTCGAAGGCGTCGGCCGCCTGGAATTCACCCTCGTCTAGCGCCAACGCGCCCTCCGACATCCTGCGAGAGACTGCGATGAAGCTCGTCCTGCACAGCGCCAAGCGCGCCAGCGCGCCCTATCGGGTCCGCATCGGCCTGAACCTCAAAGGTCTGGCGTTCGAACTCCGCCCCGTGGACCTCGTGGCCAACGCCCATCAGGACGAGGCCTACCGCGCGCTGAACGCCCAGGCCCTGGTCCCGACCCTGGAGGTCGACGGACGCCCCCTGACCCAAAGCCTGGCGATCCTGGAATGGCTGGACGAGACCTTTCCGGAGCATCCGCTGCTTCCCGCCGACGCCTTCGACCGGGCGACGGTCCGGGCCATGGCCGAGATCATCGCCTGCGACATCCATCCGCTGAACAACCTGCGCATCCTGCGCCAGCTGACGGCGATGGCGATCGACGAGCCGGCGCGCAACGCCTGGGCGGCGCGGTGGATCCAGGACGGCTTTTCCGCGTTGGAGCCGATGGTCGCCCACCACGGCCGGGGTTACGCGTTCGGCGATGCGCCCGGATTGGTCGACTGCCTCTTGGTCCCGCAAGTGTTCAACGCCAACCGCTTCAATGTCGACCTGACCCCGTTCCCCGCCATCGAAGCCGCCGTCGCGCACGCCCGAGCCCACCCGGCCATCGCCGCCGCTCACCCTGATCACCACCCGGAGCGCTAGATGCTTGAGGATCTGAAAGCCAACAACGCCGCCTGGTCGAAGAGCAAGACCGCGGTCGATCCCGAGTTCTTCAAGCGCTTGGCCAACCAGCAGAGCCCCGAATATCTGTGGATCGGCTGCAGCGACAGCCGGGTGCCGGCCAACGAGATCGTCGGCCTGGATCCCGGCGAACTGTTCGTGCACCGCAACGTCGCCAATCTGGCTCCGCCGCAGGACGCCAACTATCTGAGCGTGCTGCAGTTCGCGGTCGACGTGCTGAAGGTCAAGCACATCATGGTGGTCGGCCACTATGGATGCGGCGGCGTGGCGGCGGCCATCGACGGCAAGCGTCGCGGCCTTGTCGACCACTGGCTTCACCCGATCCGCGAGGTCCACGCCGAACACCGCCACGAGCTGGAGGCGATCCCCGAAGAGCGCGCCATGCTCGACCGGCTGACCGAGCTGAACGTCACCCGCCAGGTGCGCAATGTGGCCTCCGACGTCTTCGTCCAGGACGCCTGGGCGCGCGGGCAGTCACTGGCCGTGCATGGCTGGGTCTATTCGCTGGCCGACGGCCTGGTGAACGACCTCAATGTCGGAATCGCCGGGCTGGAAGACTACCAGCGCGCGGTCGAGCAACCGGGCTGACGCCCTACCCGCCGCGGATCCGCACGCGGGCCGCAGCCTTGCGACCTTCGGCGTCTACGACGGTCAGCCGGTAGAACCCGGGCGCGGCCGGTTTCCAGATCGCGCGGCCGCTGACCGGATCGGGGCCCAGCGGCGTCCCCTCCACATACCAGGTCAGGCCCTCGCCCTCGGCGGCGAGGACCAGGCCCCGCGCTTTCGGCCCCAAGGCGTCGACCTGCACGGACGCGCCGTCAGGCGGGAAGATCAGGCGCGGGCCTTCGTCGGCCGCGCGCAGCTTCTGGAGGGCCAGCGGCGCGGCCTTCGGCGCGATTGAGCGCGGCGCCGAGCCTTGGACGCCGATTGCGTCGGCCACGTCAAACAGCAGCGGCAAGGCCGCGTCCCGTCCGGTGAGCCCGCCCCGCGCGCCGCCGTCGGCCCGGCCTGTCCAGACCAGGATCGCGTAGCCTCCGACCACCCCGGCCGCCACGGCGTCGCGGAACCCGTAGGAAGTGCCGGTCTTGAAGGCCATCGACGGCCCGCCCCGCGTCAGGGCCGAGGGCGCGCGCCCCTTCGGCGCGGGCGCCTCGCGCAGGATGTCCAGCACCTGCCGCGCCGCCTCGGGCCGGACGAGGCGCGTCCCGTCAGCGCGTTCGCGAACCTTGGCCTCCGCCTCGGTCCAGGCCAGGGGCTTGGCGATCCCGTTGTCGCCCAGCGCTGCGTACAGCATGACGAGGTCACGCCAGGTGATCCCCTCGCCGCCCAGAGCCAGGGCAAGGCCAGCCTCCTTCAACTGCGCCTTGGGCCGCGCCAGATGCGCGCCGGCCGCCTCGATCCGGCCGGCGAAGGTCTCCGGTCCCAGCTTCTCCAGGGTGGCGACGGCCGGGACGTTCAGCGAGTGGGCCAGGGCCTCGCGCACCGTCACCTTGTCGTGGAACACCCGGTCGAAGTTCTCGGGCTGGTAGTCGGCGAAGCGGGTGGCGCTGTCGGTCAGCTGGGTGTCGGCGGCGACAAGACCGTCATCCATGGCCATCGCGTAGATGAACGGCTTCAGCGCCGACCCTGGCGAGCGCAGGGCGCGGGTCATGTCGACCCAGCCACCGGCCCGGTCCCGGCCCGCCGAACCGACCGAAGCCCGCACCGCCCGATTGCGGATCTCGACCACCAGGATCGCGGCCGTGGCGTCCGGGCCCTGGGCGGCGGCGACGGCGGCGGCCATCGGCTCCAGGCGCAACTGCAGGTCCGCTTCCAGGGTCGAGACCACGCTGGCCTGGCCCTTGGGCGCGGCCCGCGCCAGCTCACCGGCGGCATGCCAGGCCAGGGTCGGGAAGGCCGCGCGCCTGGGCAGGGGCTCGTTCTCAGCCTCGTAAGCGGCGGCCTCGGTTATCGTGCCGCCCCGCACCATCTTGTCCAGCACCGCACGCCGCGCCGCCTTGGCCGCTTCAGGCCGACGGTCCGGGCGGCGGGCCTCGGGCGACTGCGGCAGGGCGATCAGCAGGGCCTGCTCGCCATCGGTCAGGCTGGAGGGCTCATGGCCGAAATAGCTGAGGCTGGCCGCCCGCGCGCCCTCCAGATTGCCGCCATAGGGCGCGAGGGTCAGGTAGAGGGCCAGGATCTCGCGCTTGGAGAGGCGCGCCTCCAGTTGCACGGCCCGGACCATCTCGATCAGCTTGGAGCCCAAGGTGCGCGGGCGCGGCTCAAGCAGACGGGCGGTCTGCATGGTCAGGGTCGAGGCGCCGGACGTCACGCGGCCGTGGACCACGGCCGAGCCCACGGCCCGGACCAGCGACAGCGGATCCACACCGAGATGCCACCAGAACCGGGCGTCCTCCACCTTGATCAGACGCTTCTGGAACGTCGCGTCGGTTCGCTCCAGATCGGCGCGAATCCGCCAGCGGCCGTCCTCGACCGGCAGGGCGCGCAGCCAGGCGCCGCGCCGGTCCAGAACCACCGGCGAGGACTGCTGCGCCCGGGTCATGTCGGGCGGGAAGACGGCGCTGAGGGTGAAGAGAGTCAGCTCGACGGCGAGAACGGCGAAGAGGGCCTTGGTCAGGCGGGGGACACGACCGCTCGTCTTCCCCCTCCGGGGGAGGAGGATGCGCAGCATCCGGAGGGGGCGAGTGAGGGAAACCCCGCCAGAAACGTCCAGACCCCTCACCGACTGGCCCCCTCCGGGCCTGCGGCCCTCCTCCCCCAGAGGGGGAAGAAGGCCGATAGGCCGTCACGCATCACGGCCCCGGCGCGATGGTCGCGCGGGAGGCGGTGGACCGCGCCTCGATGGCCGGACGGTACATGTCCTTGGCCACCGCGCCCGGCAGGAAGAACGAGCCCGGCGTCACCGCCCGCGCCACATAGGCAAGGGCGAAGGCCTTGTTGCCCTCCAGGTCGACGGCCGCGATGAAGCGGTCGTCGCGGCTTTCCTGCACGTCGGCGGCGGTCAGCTCGCCCAGGAACTTGAACGGGCCATTCTGAGCGTCGTCGGCGCCGAGGGTGGTCTCGATCTCGAAGCCGGCAGGCAGTGCGTCGTCAACCACCAGCGCCATCGAGCGCGCCTGCATCGAGCGGCCGGAGACCAGCACGATGATCCGGTCGCCCTGACGGATGCTCGCCGGGTCGATCGCCGCGCCGCTCATCGACAGCAGGCGCTTGCCCACCGACAAGCCGCTGGCGCTGGCCGGCGGCGGCGCGACCGGCGTGCCGCGCACGCTGACCGTCCGCCACAGAACACCCTTGCCGGTGTTGACGAAGCGGGCGTCAGCCAGCTTGCCCACCGCCCAGCGCGGGGCGCCGCCGGCGGGCGGCAGCGGATTGGCGCCGGTCGCCTGGATCGAGATCGGCCCCGAGGCCTTGATGAGGGCGTTGGCCGCGTGCAGCAGCGCCGCCTGCTCCTGGGTGTTGAGGGCGTCGGGATCCTTGACCGAGTTCTCCAGGCGTCCCTGCATCTGGCGGGCCACGTCCATCATGCCGGACTCGGCGGCCAGGGCGGTCAGCACGGCGGTGTCACGAAGGGTGGACTGGTACCAGTCCATCTCGTCACGATAGCCCAACGATCCGACCGCCTGGCGCATGGCCGAGCGGGCGCGGGCGTTGTCGCCCATGCGGGCCAGGCCGGCGGCGACATAGGCCTTGGCGATCGGCTGGTCCTCGTCCTTCATCTGCACGTCGTGCCACCAGCGCAGGCGAGCCAGGTCGCCCTTGCCGGCCTTGGCCATCACATAGAGGGCGTAGGCGCTGGCGCGGCGGCGCATGCGTTCGGTGGCCTTCTTCGAAGCGTCCTCGTTGCTGGCCCACCAGCCCGGATACTCCATGCGATAGGCGACCGAGGCCCAGCCTTCGGGGCGGCTGACCTGGCGCATGGCGCCCACGGCCTTGTCGATGGCCGCGTCCGGCACGGCCACGCCTTGAGCCTTCGCCTCCAGAAGGAAGTCGACGACATAGGCGCCCAGCCACGGATCAGCCTCGCCATCGCCCACGCGCCAGAGACCGAAGGCGCCGTCCAGCGTCTGGCGATCCAGCAACTTGCCCACCGCGCCGGCGAGCGCGGCCGGCGTACGCTTGAGCTTGGGGTCGTTGGAGAAAGTCTGGGCGTACAGCAGCGGATAGGCCGTCGACACCAGTTGCTCGGTGCAGCCGTACGGATAGCGCTGCAACGCCACGGCGATCGCCGAGGGGTCGAAGCCCCGGATCGGCGAGTAGCTGACCTGCATCGTCACATCACCCGCCGCCAAGCCCGCCAGCAACGGGTAGGAAGGCGTGAAGGCTTCGCCCGGCTTCTGCGGCTCGGTCGTGGTGCGCACGATGTCGCCCCAGCCCAGGCGCGTCTGGATCGGATAGTCCTTCTGGGTGGTAAAGCCGGGACCTGCGACCTTGAAGCCGATCTTGCCCACGCCCGTGACGTCGGGCGCCAGGAAGGGAATCTTCTCGGCGACGCGCTGGCCCAGGACCAACTGGAACACCTTCTTGAAGGCGACCTTCAACCCGCCGACCGAGAAGGCCTCGGCGGTGTAGGCGCCGGGCTTGCCCTCGACATTGTGCAGCTCCAGCGTGGCGTAGGCCTCGTCACCGGGCGCCAGGAAGCGCGGCAGGTTCAGGTCCGCCACCACCGGCTGGCGCACGGTCAGCGGCTTGGAGGCCGAGCCGACGGCGGTGTCGGTCCAGGCCACGGCCTGGATGCGCAGCTCGCCGTTGAAGTCGGCGGCCGGCAGCTTGACCACCGCCTTCCCGTCGAAGCCGGTCTCCACGACGCCCGACCATAGCGCCACGGTCTTGATCGGCGTGGTGGTCAGGCCTTCGCCGCCGATCTCGTCGCCGCCGAAATTGACATTGGCCGGCGCGCCCATGTTCGGGTCCAGAAGACGACCGTAGTCGTCACGGTAGTTGAGGGTCAGGGCCCGCTTGCCGAAGTACCACTTCACCGGGTCGGGGCTTTCCTGGTGGGTCAGGCGCAGGATGCCCTCGTCCACCGCCGCGATGGTGATGCGGGCCTTCTGGCCCAGGCCCATGCCCGACACCTTCACCGGGATCTCGACCGGGGCCTTGCTGTCAATCTTGCTGGGCGTGCCCAGGTCGACCGTCAGTTTGCGGCCCTTGGGGTCGATCGGCACGTAGACGAGACCCAGCGCCCGACGCGGCTTGGGCGAAGCCACCGGATCACGCGGCTGGATCACGCTGACCATCACATAGGCCCCGCCGCCCCAGGCGGCCGAGGTCTTCAGGCGCACGGTCGTCCCGTTCTCGCCGACGCTGACGGTCTTCAGGTCGATCAGGCGATCGGTGGCGACCGCGATCTGGGCTTCGCCGGCATAGGGCGGCTTCAGCGTGATCTCGACCGTGTCGCCTTGCGCATAGGTCTTGGTTCCGGCGGTGACGCGGACGACGTCCGGCGCCTCGCCCTCACGGGCCGGCGCGCCCCAGCCTGCGGAGAAGCGCGTGACGGTCCGGGCGCCATCGGCCCCTTCGACCTCGAGGCGATAGTCGCCCCAGCCGAGGCGTCGGGCGATCTTGGCCGGCTGGCCGGCGCCGATATTGACCTGCGCCTTGGCCACGATCGCGTCGCGGCTGCTGCGCCGCCACTGCCAGCGGCCGTTCTGCTGGAACCAATCATAGTCCCAGCGCTCGGCCACCAGGGTGTAGGTCGCCGTGGCGCCGATGCGCTGGCCGGCGGCGTTGACGGCGATGATGTCGAGGCTGACGGGCGGATCGCTCTTGCCCGACTCGCCCTGCTCGACCTTGACCCCGTAATAGACCGCCTTGGGACGGACCTTGAGCTCCAGCCCCTCGCGGACCGGCCGACCGCCGGGCTCGAACACCGAGGCGGTGACCGAGGCCACCAGCGGCTGGGCGGTGTCGCCGACGTCGCCGGTTCCGACTGACAGGATCGCGTGGCCTTCGCCGTCCGTCACGGTCGAACCCAGGTCGAGATACTTTTCGTCGAACGGCTTGCCCTGGTCTCCCCACGCGTAGCCCTTGAAGGCCGGGAACGGATCGGTGTCGGCGCGCAGGCGCGCCTCGCCTTGGGTCTGCAGGCCCGCGCCCGGCGCGCCGTAGAGGAACCGGGCGGAGACGTCGACCTTGCGGGTGTCGCCCGCGCCCAGCGGTACGGTTTCCTGGCCCGTGGCGGTGACGGCCAGACGCTGCGGCGCGAAGTCTTCGACGGAGAAGCTCAGCGAGCCCGTCGCCTCCTCGATGCCCTCGACATGCAACTGCGCCGTCCAGCGCCCGCGCGGCGCCGAGCGCGGCAGGGCGATGTCGGCCAGAGCCACGCCGGCGTTGGCCTGGCTGAACGGGTAGCGGCGGAACTCGACGCCGGACGGACGCTTGACGATGATCTCGCCCTTACGATCGTTGACGGCCTTGGCCATCCGGTCGCGGATCATGGCGGTCAGGTGGACCGTTTCGCCCGGACGATAGATGCCCCGGTCCGCGTAGAGGTAGCCATCGATATCGGCCGCGACGCTGCGGCCGTCGACCCCGCCCTCGGTGCGGCCGCCAACGCCCTGCTTGGACAGGTCCACCGGCGAGCGGTCGAGGTCCAGCACCGCCAGATCGCCCTGCGCCCCATAGGCCATGACCATCTTGGCGCGCTCGGCGCCCTGGCCCTTCAGCAGCGGACGCAGGAACCGCACGCGGCCGTCGGCGTCGCTCTGCGCTTCGGCCAGGGGCTCGCCATCGGCGGCCACCAGGGCCACGCGCACGCCCGACAGGGTCTTGGCGCTCTTCAGCGAGCGGACGACAACGTCAAGGCTTTCCGAGCCGTCATAGGCCAGCATCGCCATGTCGGTGAACACGATCCAGCGGCGAGCCTGGGCGGGATTGCTGTCGCTGTCCTCGGGATCGCGGCCGCCCGACGCGTCGCGCGCCTTGATGACGAAGGCGCCGGCCTTCATGTCCTTCAGCACCGCGCCCAGCGGGAAGACGGTGGTGGCCTTCTGGCCGGTCGCGCCGCCGGTGACCTGCACCGTGCCCTTCCAGACCTGGCGGCCGTCGTCGCCGACGGTATCTTCGCCATAGTCGCCGGCCCAGTCGCCTTCGCCTGTCGGTTCGGGGGCGCTGATCGATTTGCGGACCAGGTTGCGGTCTGGTACGCGCCAGACCTCGATGGCCAGGGTCTGGACGTTGATCGTCTCGATCGCGACGCCGTCGGACTCCTCGCGCGGCAGGATCACGCCGTCGCCGGCGAAGCCGACATAAGGCGGCTTTTCTCCAAACGTGAAGTCGACGTCGGCGTTGGCGCCCAGGGTCTCGCCGCCCTTGGCGGGCAGACCCTTGAGCAGGGTGATTCGATGGTCGGTGAAGCCGATCCCGCCCAGGCACAGCTCGTCGCCCTTCACCCGGACCGACGGCTGGCGGCCGATGTCGGGCGACACCAGCACGAAGTCGGCATAGGCCTTGGACGGATCCAGATCCCGGCTCATGCGGATACAGGCCAGCGGGTCGGGACCACTGCTGTCGACGCGCGTCTGCCAGACGGCGAAGCCTTCAGGCTTGGGTATGCCGCGACGCGGCGCGTTGGCCGATCGGGGCTTACCGAACAGCGACCAGGCCTCGCCCTTGACCGACTCCGCGCCCGCAGGCTTGCCGCCGCCGAAGAAGTGGCCGCCCTTGCCGACGGCGAAGCCGCCGCCAAAGCCGACGACCAGGGCCCCGGCCAGGGCGAGGGCCACGGGCCCCTTCAGGGCGGTCGGCCAACGGTCGGAGAGCGCCTGACGCAGGCCGTCCCAGCGAGCGGCCAGGCCGCCAAGGGAGTCGCGGCCGCCTTCCGGCGGCGTCTCGTCCGTCGACATCCCGATATCTCCCCTGCTCGCCTAGGCTCGAGGCGACTTGAGCCTAAGCCGCGACAGGGGTCAACGGCGGGACGATGACGATATTACGCGTCGAACGCGACCAGTCCGGTGCCGAGGTCGTAGCAGGCGGAGACAACCTTCAGGCGGCCCTCTTCCATCTTCTCGGCCAGTACGCCGTCGGCCACCTTGAGGCGAGCGGCGACATCGCGGACGTTCTGGCGGATGGCTGCGTCCTGCAGGTCCGCCGGGTGGCGCTCCTCGGCCGTGACCACGGCCGGCAGGATCGGCAACACCATCTCATGCAGCGCGCCATGCAGGTGGGCGTGCTTGGTGGCGACATCGACCGCCGCGCCGACCGCGCCGCACTTGGTATGTCCCAGCACCACGATCAGCGGCGCGCCCAGATGCTCGACCGCATAGATGATCGAGCCCAGGCCCTCGCGACCGACCGTGGAGCCGGCGACGCGGACCACGAACAGTTCGCCGAGATTGCAGTCGAACACCAGTTCGGGCGCGACCCGGCTGTCGGAGCAGCCGACGATGATCGCGAACGGCTTCTGGCCGTTGGAAAGCTCGGCCACGCGGGCCAGGGACGGCAGCATCAGATTGGCCCCGCCTCGGGCGAAGATCGCATTGCCGTGCTTGAGACGGCCCAGCGCTTCCTCCGGCGTCACCTCCTGCGGCGGCGCGTGGCTTTCAGGCTCGTGGGCGGGGTCCGGCTCCATCGGCTTGACGCTGGCCAGCGCCTTGTCGAGCGCGGCCTTGTCGCTGGCCTGATGCTTTAGGGCGCTGGCGGTGCGCCGCCCCTTCTTGGTCAGCACGCTGGGTCCGTGCCCCTCACCCTCGGCGAAGGCCAGCGCGGGCGCGGCCATGCCGGCCAGCGCGCCCAAAAGGAGCCGTCTCGAAACCATCTCGTCCCCCGACGCGGTTGGATGTCGGCGAGACGTTAGGCCAAGACGGTTCAAGACAAGGTTAATCGATCCCTACAGCGGCAATTCGACACGCTTGACCACCGTGCGCATGGCGATGCTGGAACTGACCCGCACCACGCCGGGGATCCGGGTCAGTTCCTGGGCGTGGACGCGCTCGAGGTCGTCGACATCGCGCACCACCAGACGCAGCAGATAGTCCGAACCGCCAGTCATCAGGTAGCATTCCGCCACCTCCCGGACGCTGGCGACGGCCTTCTCGAAGGCGCTCAGTGCGCTCTCGGCCTGGGACGACAGGGTCACGGTCACGAAGACGCTGAGCGGCAGCCCCACGGCCCGCTCGTCGATCACCGCGGCGTAGCGGCTGATGACCCCCTGCTCCTCCAACGCGCGCACGCGGCGCAGGCAGGCCGACTCCGACAAACTGACCGCCTCGCCCAGTTCGACAAAGCTGGCGCGCCCCCGCCTTTGCAGCGCTGTGAGGAGCTTAAGGTCGAAACTATCGAGTTCTACGGCGGCTTTCTTCATAACTTGACCATATTACGCAGGATTCCTGCATCAACTAGGCCTCCGAGACCAAAATCGCCAAGAAAACTGCGACAAAAGCGGCGCATGATCGGCTTTAAAGCGCTTTTGGAGGAAGCATCATGCGCGTTGGCGTCCCTTCTGAGATCAAACCGGGCGAGCACCGGGTCGGCCTGACCCCCACCGCCGTCCGTGAATATGTCGGACACGGCCACACCGTCATCGTCCAGTCCGGCGCGGGCCTCGGCGCCGGCTATGCCGACGACGTCTACGTCAGGGCGGGGGCCAGCATCGTTCCCGACGCCGCCGCCGTCTTCGCCGGGGCGGACATGATCGTGAAGGTCAAGGAGCCGCAGAAGGTCGAGTGGGAAAAGCTCGAACCGCGCCACATCCTGTTCACCTACCTGCACCTGGCGCCCGATCCGGCCCAGACCGAAGGCCTGCTCAAGAGCGGCTGCGCGGCCATCGCCTATGAGACCGTCACCGACGCCAAAGGCGGCCTGCCGCTGCTGGCGCCGATGTCGGAAGTGGCCGGTCGCATCGCGGTGTTCTCGGCGGCCGAGACCCTGCTGAAGCACAACGGCGGCATGGGCCTGCTCCTCTGCGGCGTGCCCGGCGTGCCGCCGGCGCGCGTGGCCGTGCTGGGCGGCGGCGTGGTCGGCAGCAACGCCGCCCGCATGGCCGCGGGCCTGGGCGCCGAGGTCGTGGTGCTGGAACGCTCGATCCCCCGGATGCGCGAACTGGACGACCTCTATCAAGGCCGGATCCTGACCCGCTACTCGACCTTCGGGGCGGTGGAAGAAGAAATCCTCAAGGCCGACGTCGTCATCGGCGCCGTGCTGACCGCCGGTGCGGCTGCGCCGAAGCTGGTCCGTCGCGAGCACCTGAAGCAGATGAAGCCCGGCTCGGTGCTGGTCGACGTCTCGATCGATCAGGGCGGCTGCTTCGAGACCAGCAAGCCGACCACCCACGCCGAGCCGACCTATACGGTCGACGGCGTCGTCCACTACTGTGTGGCCAACATGCCGGGCGCGGCGCCGCGCACGTCGTCGGAAGCCCTGGGCAACGCGACCCTGCCCTTTGGCCTGGCTCTGGCCGACAAGGGCCTGGACGCGCTGAAGACCAACGTCCACCTCGCGCGCGGCCTGAACGTCCTGAACGGCGAACTGACCCACCCGGCCGTCGCCGAGGCCCTGGGCAAGCCCTCGATCGACCCGTACGGCGCCTGGAAGTAAGACCGTCCGGTTACATCGGACAGAAGAAGGGCGCCGCGCGGGTCTCGCACGGCGCCCTTTTTAGTTTTGGGAGAGAGACAGACGCTTACAAAAGTCAGGCGGCGAAGCGGGCGATGTCCTGACGGTTCTCGACCAGGTCGAGCACGTCGCCCATGCGGAAATCGGGGTCGCCGGGATAGAGGGCGTCGTAGACCGAGCGCGCGAAAGCCAGATCGGCGGCGGTCTTGACCCGCCAGTCCAGCCGCGACCAGTCGCGGGCGGCGCGCAGGTGGGCCTGACTCCAGCGCTGCGGCTGGGCGCGAATGGCGGCGGTGGGCGAGATGCGCGCGGTCGGGTCGCGCTCTTCGGCGGCGGCCTCGCGCAGAACGCCGGCCTTGATGACCTCGACCTCGAGCCCGGCCGGAAAGGTCCGGTGGACGCGGTTGGAGGTGTAGTCGGCGCCGCTGGCCAGGGCCATCCGGACCGCGTCGTCGACCACGCCTGCGTCCATGAACGGGCCGTCGCCCTTCAGGCGAACCACATGGCTGACGGCGCTGATCGCGTCGGCGCAGCGGGCGATGCGCGCCAGGATGTCGGCCCCGGCCCCGCGATGAACGGTGTGGCCGCGCGAGACGAGAAAGCCCGCCAGGGCGTCGTCAGCCTCGTCCTGGCTGGTGGCGACGATGATCTTGGAAAGGCAGCGCGCGCCGCGCAGACGCTCCAGCTGACGCACGATCATCGGCTGGCCGTGCAGCGTGGCCATCGACTTGCCCGGCAGCCGGGACGAACCCATGCGGGCTTGCAGGACGGCGAGGATCATGGACGCGTCTCCCTTTGTTGGGACCAACCTAGACCGAAAGAATAAAACCTCGATGAATCAGAAACTTATGCGACCTTAACAGGCACGCTTAACGCGCGCTGAACGACGCGGGCCAAGGCGCGCGCCGTCCGATGCGATCTATTGTCGGGTGTGATTCTAGGCGGGTGTTAGGCGACCCAACGTCGCGGATCGAGCGCGACCGGATCGTCGATGGCCATGTCGTCCCAGTCGAGGTCCGGCGGCGGACTCGAGGCGGCCGCGACCACCGCCGACAGCTCGGCAGCGGAGTTGACGCCGACCAGAACGGCGGAGCCTTCGGCGCGCGACAAGGCAAAGCCCAGCGCGGCCTGCAGCGGGTCCGAGCGCCCCTCGGCGATCATGCGGCGTACGCGCGACAGGCGGCCCGAAGCGCCCTTCAACTGGGCCGGCACGCGATCGGGCGGCAGGAACAGCAGGCCGTTCAGGAAGATCGAGCGCAGATGAACCTCGACGCCCATGCCCGCGATACGTTGAAGCGAGCCGTCAGCCAGCAGGCGCTGGTCCAGCAGCGAGGCCGGGGCTTGCAGGATGTCGGGCTTGAAGCGCTTGGCCACGCCCACCGGATCGTCCGAGGCGTGGGCCGAGACGCCGATCTTGGCGAACAGCCCCTGGTCTTTCAGGCGCTGCAGGCGGTCCCACAGCGCCGCGCCGTGCGGCCCGAACAGTTCGGCGGGCGAGTGGACGACAATGGCGTCGGCGCGCTCGACGCCGATGCGACGCAGCGCGGCGCGGGCCTCGGCCTCGACATAGTCGGGACCACGATCGGCGCGCGCGGTGGAGATCGTCACCCGGAACGGAACCGGGCGCGGAATGAGGTCGCCCAGCAGGGTTTCAGCGCGGCCGAACAGGCCCGAGGCGTCCAGCACCGACAGCTTGGCGCGCGCGGCGATGTTCAGGATATCGCGGGCTTCGGCTTCCGGCGTGCGGCCGCGCGGCGCGGACGAGCTCCCGCCGTCGAGGCCGAATTGAGCGGCCGCCAGACCCAGTTTTGAGACCGAAATGGACATCGCCATCCGTGCGCGAAACTCACCAACAGAACCCGAGGCTAAGCCCCAAGGTTTGAACATCCGGTTTCTGGAACCTTGCCGAGGGGTTAAAGTCACGCCGATGAGCTCTGACGCAAAAGACGCCGCCTGGCCGATGTACGGCCTGGCCGACGACGCCCGCCCGGCCTTGGCCCAGGCGCTTTCGAGGGGCCCGGCGACGCTGGCGACGATTATCGCCCTGGGCGGCGGCGGGCCGCGCCCGGTCGGCGCCCAGATGGTTTTCGGCGACGGACTCATCTCGGGTTTCCTGTCGGGCGGCTGTATCGAGGCCGACGTCGAGGTCCATGCTCGTGCCTGTCTGGAAGACGGCGTTCCGCGCCGGCTTGTCTATGGCGAGGGCAGCCCTTGGCCCGATATCCGACTCCTCTGCGGCGCGCGGATCGAGATCCTGGTCGAACGGATCGCGCCCGACGACGCGGCCGCCCGAACCCTGCTCGACCTCGCCGCCGCCCGCCTGCCGGCCTTCTGGGTCAGCGACGGCGCGCGCCGAATCTGCGCCGAGGAGCCGCAAGTCCCTTGGCCGGGCGCGTTCGAGCGGGCTTACGACCCGGTCCCGCGCCTGGTGGTGATCGGTGGCGATCCGACGGCGCTGGCCATTGCGGGGCTCGCGACGCAATCTGGTCACGAGACTTTCCTGCTGCGCCCGAAGGGTCCGGCCGCGCCACCGCCTCTGCCGGGCGTCGCCTACCGCCGCGAGCCGCTGGAAGACGCCCTCGCCGCCATAGGGCTGGACGCCTGGACGTCAGTGGCGGTGTGCGGTCACGATCTGGAGAAGGATCACACGGCGCTGATGGCGACCCTGCCCTCCCCCGCGCCCTATGTCGGCCTGCTGGGCGCGCGGCGGCGCCTACCCGAACGTCTTGCGCGGTTGAAGGCGGCCGGGTTGGACGAGCGGGATCTCGCCAAGCTGCGCGCGCCGATCGGCCTTGATCTGGGCGGAAAGGCGCCGTTCGAGGTGGCCGTCGCGGTGATCGGCGAGGTGATGGCGACCCGGCACGGCCAGCCGGCGCTCGAACGGCGGGCTGTGGAAGCTTAGGCCGGCGCCTGCTCGGCCGCGAACGCCGCCAGGTCTTCGATCAGGGCGTTGGCCGCCATGTTCACCAGCTCGCCGCCCTTTTCGGGCGTCGCCTGGGCCGGGTCCGAGCCCATGCGGCCGTCGGCGTAGCGGGCGCGGAAATCCAGCGCTTCGCGGATCGGTCCCGTCGGCGCGATCTGGGGCGAATAGGCCGCCGTCTTGATCGCCTCGGGATAGGCCCACTGGGTCACCGCGATCTCGGACGGGGTTGCGTGGCTGCCGTGTCCGGTCGGAAACTGCCGGTTGGCCAGGGCGTTGACGCCGGCCAGGTCCCACCAGTTCTTGAGCTTGAGCGCGAACGGCGCGCGCTGCTGGCGGAAGCTGTAGTCCGCATAGATCTCCGAGAACGCGGCCTCGATCGAAGCGACATTGCCGCCGTGACCGTTCAGGAAATAGATCCGGGTGAAGCCGTGCGCCGACAGCGACCGCACCCAGTCGCCGATCGCGGCGATGAAGGTCGAGGGCCGCAGGAAGATGGTGCCCGGAAACGCCAAGTGATGCTGAGCCATGCCGATATTGAAGGTCGGGGCCACCAGCACCCTGTCGTCGGCGCGCTTGCTGGCCTCATGGGCGATGATCTCGGGACACAGCCAGTCGGTGCCCAGCAGGCCCGTCGGACCATGCTGTTCATTCGACCCGATCGGGACCACCACGGCGGTGTTCGTCTCGAGCCGAGCCTTGATCTCGGGCCAGGTGGACAGGGCGAGCAGCATCGAAAACTCCTGAGCAACGCGACGTTTTGTCTAAGCTCAATCTGGGTCCGGACAAGTAGAATCCCTGATTGCGGCCGCACGCTCGCTGGCGTCATGGTGCGGTTCTGGGCGGCTTGGCCGCGCCAGGGAGGATCATGATGGCCGAAGGCCACGCCGACCGGGTCTTATCCGTCTTGAGCAACGGCGCCGCCGCGGCGCTGTCGCCGATCGCCGCCTCGTGGCGGCGCTGCCTGACCCAGCACCACCTGGACCCCGAGAACCGCAAGCCTCCCGAAACCCTGACCGGCGCCGAACTGCGCGAGGCGCAGGAGCGCATGGGCCCCTTCCTGGCGGCGGCGCGGGACAATCTGGACTCGCTGTTCCAGGCGGTGGGAGAGTCGGGCTGCTGCGTGTTGCTGACCGACGCCCAGGGCGTGCCCGTGGACCGTCGCGGCGTCGCGGGGGACGACCCGGTGTTCCGCCGCTGGGGCCTGTGGGAAGGAGCGGTCTGGAGCGAGGCCCGCGAAGGCACCAACGGCATCGGCACCTGCATCGCCGAACAGCGCGTCCTGACCGTGCACCGCGATCAGCACTTCCATACCCGCAATATCGGGCTGTCCTGCACGGTGGCGCCGCTGTTCGACGCGACGGGCGGCCTAGCCGGTGCGCTCGACGTGTCGTCATGCCGGCCCGGCCTGGAGGGCCTGACCAGCCTGGTCGAACGCATCGTCACCGACGCCGCCCGCCGGATCGAGGCGCGCGCCTTCCGCGATGCGTTTCCGGACGCCCGGATCGTACTGCTGCCTGAACAGACCCTGGAGCGGGCCTCGGCCCCGATGCTGGCCGTGGACGGTGATGACCTGATCATCGGCGCCACCCGGGCGGCCCGCCAGGCCCTGAAACTGACCGACGCGGTCCTGCGCGGCGGGGTCACCTTCCCGGATCGCGCCGCCAGCCTGGACGAGGCCGAGCGGGCGGCGGTGCGGCGCGCGCTGTCCCAGACCGGCGGCAACGTCTCGGCGGCGGCGGCGCTTCTGGGCCTGTCGCGCGCCACGATGAATCGCAAGCTCAAGCGGCTCGACCTGGCGCGAGGGCGCGAATTCATCTGAAGGTGTCTCACCGATGAGACACTCGGCGCCGGCCGGACTCCCGACCCGCTTCGAAGCCGCGCCCTGTTGGCCGCAAGTTTTCCTCCAGATGTCCGCCGGCAAGGCGGCTGGAGGAAACCATGACCAAGCCCGAGTTCATCGATTCCCTGTCGCGCGCGCCGTTCAAGGCCCGCTACGACAACTTCATCGGCGGCCAGTGGGTCGCGCCGGCCGACGGCCGCTACTTCGACAACAGCTCGCCGATCCACGGCCGCAAGATCTGCGAGATCGCGCGCTCTCAGGCTGTCGACATCGAGCGCGCCCTCGACGCCGCCCACGCCGCCAAGGACGCCTGGGCGAAGACCAGCGCCGCTGACCGTTCGCGCGTCCTGCTGCGCATCGCCGACCGGATGGAAGAGAACCTCGAGGCCCTCGCCACGGCCGAGACCTGGGACAACGGCAAGCCGATCCGCGAGACCATGGCGGCCGACATCCCGCTGGCCATCGACCATTTCCGCTATTTCGCGGGTTGCCTGCGCAGCCAGGAAGGTTCGATCTCCGAGATCGACCACGACACCATCGCCTACCACTTCCATGAGCCGCTGGGCGTGGTCGGCCAGATCATCCCCTGGAACTTCCCGCTGCTGATGGCCTGCTGGAAGCTGGCGCCCGCCCTGGCGGCCGGCAACTGCGTGGTGCTGAAGCCCGCAGAGCAGACCCCCGCCTCGATCATGGTCTGGGCGGAGATGATCGGCGACCTGCTGCCCGCCGGCGTGCTGAACATCGTCAACGGCTTCGGAATCGAAGCCGGCAAGCCGCTGGCCTCCAGCCCGCGCATCGCCAAGATCGCCTTCACCGGCGAGACCTCGACCGGCCGGCTGATCATGCAGTACGCCGCGCAGAACCTGATCCCGGTGACCCTGGAGTTGGGCGGCAAGTCGCCGAACATCTTCTTCGACGACGTGACGCGCGAGGACGACGACTATCTCGATAAGGCCCTGGAAGGCTTCACCATGTTCGCCCTGAACCAGGGCGAGGTCTGCACCTGCCCCAGCCGGGCCCTGGTGCAGGAGTCGATCTATGAGAAGTTCATGGAACGCGCCCTCAAGCGCGTGAACGCCGTGGTCCAGGGCAGCCCGCTCGATCCGGCCACCATGATCGGCGCCCAGGCCTCCGAAGAGCAGCTGAACAAGATCCTCGGCTACATGGATATCGGCCGCAACGAAGGGGCCAAGCTGCTGGCTGGCGGCCAGCGTAAGATCCTGCCGGGCCTGCTGGCCGACGGCTACTATGTCGAGCCGACCGTGTTCGAGGGCCACAACAAGATGCGGATCTTCCAGGAGGAGATCTTCGGCCCGGTCCTGGCCGTCACCACCTTCAAGACCGAGGAAGAAGCGCTGGCCATCGCCAACGACACCGCCTTCGGCCTGGGCGCCGGTGTCTGGAGCCGTGACGCCAACCGCTGCTATCGCTTCGGACGCGGCATCCAGGCCGGCCGCGTGTGGACCAACTGCTACCACGCCTATCCCGCCCACGCGGCGTTTGGCGGCTACAAGCAGTCGGGCGTCGGGCGCGAGACCCACAAGATGATGCTCGACCACTACCAGCAGACCAAGAACATGCTGGTCAGCTACAGCCCCAAGGCTTTGGGCTTCTTCTGATCCGTTCACAGGATCCCAAGTCGGCCGGTCGGCGCGAGAAACCTCATTGGTCTTCTTGCGCCGGGCGGTTGGCTTCGCCTAATTCCGCGCCGATAATAAAGGGGAGTAGCGCAGGTGAGCGACGGTATGCTGTTTCCGGTTCCCAAGGCCTGGGCTGATCGCGCCCATGTAAACGCCGACGCCCTGGCCGCCGCCCGTCGGCGCGCCGACGAGGATCCGCACGGCTACTGGAAGGACCTGGCCGGCCGCCTGGACTGGATCACCCCGCCCACCAAGATCAAGGACGTCTCCTTCCGCGAAGAAGACTTCCGCATCCGCTGGTACGAGGACGGTGTCCTCAACGTCTCGGCCAACTGCATCGACCGCCACCTTCGCCACCGCGCCCATGACGTGGCGCTGATCTGGGAAGGCGACGATCCGGCCGCCTCGCGGAAAATCACCTATGCGGAGCTGCACGAGCAGGTCTGCCGCATGGCCAATGTCTTCAAGGCCCAAGGCGTGACCAAGGGCGACCGGGTCACGATCTACCTGCCGATGATCCCCGAGGCAGCCTATGCGATGCTGGCCTGCGCCCGGATCGGCGCCGTCCACTCGGTGGTGTTCGCCGGCTTCTCACCCGACAGCCTGGCGGGACGCATCAACGACTGCGACTCCAAGCTGGTCATCACCGCCGATGAAGGCGTTCGCGGCGGTAAGCGCATCCCGCTGAAGGCCAATGTCGACGCCGCCCTGGCGCACTGTCCGGGCGTGGAAAAGGTGCTGGTCGTCACCCGCACCGGCGCCAGCGTGCCACTGACCGCCGGCCGCGACATCGTCTACGAGCACGCCGCCGCCAAGGCCTCGATCCACTGCGCGCCCGAGCCGATGAACGCCGAGGACCCGCTGTTCATCCTCTACACCTCCGGCTCAACGGGTAAACCCAAGGGCGTGCTGCATACGACCGGCGGCTATCTGGTCTGGGCCAGCTGGACGCACGAGGCGGTGTTCGACTACCGCCCGGGCGAGGTCTACTGGTGCACCGCCGACATCGGCTGGGTCACCGGCCACACCTACATCGTCTATGGCCCCCTCGCGAACGGCGCGACCAGCGTGATGTTCGAAGGGGTGCCGAACTATCCCTGCAACAGCCGCTTCTGGCAGGTGATCGACAAGCACAAGGTCGAGATCTTCTACACCGCCCCGACGGCCCTGCGCGCCCTGATGCGCGAGGGCGAGGCGCCGGTCGAGCGCACCTCGCGCGCCTCGTTGCGCCTGCTGGGCAGCGTGGGCGAGCCGATCAATCCGGAGGCCTGGCTCTGGTACCACCGCGTGGTGGGCGAAAGCCGCTGCCCGATCGTCGACACCTGGTGGCAGACCGAGACGGGCGGCACGCTGATGACGCCCCTGCCCGGCGCCGACGCCCTGAAGCCCGGATCGGCCTGCGGGCCCATGCCCGGCGTCAAGCCGCAGCTGGTGGACGCCGAGGGCGTGGTTCTGGAGGGCGCGACCGAGGGCAACCTCGTGATTACCGACAGCTGGCCCGGCCAGATGCGCACGGTCTATGGCGACCACCGCCGTTTCTTCGAGACCTATTTCTCGACCTATCCCGGCAAGTATTTCACCGGCGACGGCTGCCGCCGCGACGCCGACGGCTACTACTGGATCACCGGCCGGGTGGACGACGTACTGAACGTCTCGGGCCACCGCCTGGGCACGGCCGAGGTCGAAAGCGCCCTGGTCGCCCACCCGCGCGTGGCCGAGGCGGCGGTCGTCGGCTATCCGCATAACATCAAGGGCCAGGGCATCTACTGCTACGTGACCCTGAACGCCGGGGTGACCGCCTCGGACGCGCTGCGCAAAGAGCTGACCGACTGGGTGCGCCGCGAGATCGGCCCGATCGCCACACCAGATGTCATCCAGTGGGCCCCGGGCCTGCCCAAGACCCGCTCGGGCAAGATCATGCGCCGGATTCTGCGCAAGATCGCCGAAAACGAAATTGGCAGCCTCGGGGACACCTCGACCTTGGCCGACCCCTCGGTGGTGGACGATCTGATCCAGAACCGCGCGGGCGCGTGACGAAAACCGGGCCGGCGCGTTAGCATCGACACGATGCGCCGGCTCGCCCTGCTTTTCCTATCGCTTCTGGTCGCCACGCCCGCGCGCGCGGCGACCGAATGGATCGTCAAGGACGACGGCGTCCAGGTCGAGGCCCATGCCGACGCTCAAGGGCGCGGCGTGGTGCGCGCCAGCGTCGAGATCGCCGCCCCGCCCTCGGTGGTGTACGGCGTCATCCTCGATTGCGATCGCGCCGCCCGGATGAGCCCCGGGGTCAAGCGCTGCAAGGTGGTCTCTCGCGCTCCTGACGGCTCGGAGGTGCGCGAGCACACCGTCAAGTGGGGCTTCTTCCTCCCCGCCATGCAGTCGAGGGCCCGTCTGGTCTTGCGGCCCGATCGCGAAATCCGCTTCACCTGTATCGGCGGCGACATCCGCGCCTGTGACGGCTACTGGCGGCTGGAGCCGATCGACGGCGGCGCCCGCACGCGGGTCACCTACGACCTCTGGGCCACGGCGCCCTTCGCTGTGCCTGCCGGCCTCGTCTCCAGCCTGATGCGCCGCACCGTGCCGCAATCCTTGGTCGCCCTCCGGCGCGAGTGCGAGACGCCATGACCGGGCGCGATGACCCCGCGCCCGACGCGCTGATGCTGTTCGACGGGGTCTGCCATCTCTGCGACGGCGTAGTGCGCACGGTGCTGCGCCTGGACCGCCAAGGCGTGATCCGCTTCACCTCAGTCCAGTCGCCGTTCGGGCGGCGGCTGGCGATCGCGCATGGCCTGGACCCCGACGCGCCCGAAAGCTTCCTGTTCTTCGACAGCGGACGGCCGCTTCGCAAGACCGCCGCCGTGGCCGCCCTGCTCCGCCGGCTGCCCGCGCCCTGGCGCCACCTCGCCTGGATCGACCGTCTGCCGCGCGCCCTGACCGACCGAGCATACGACTGGATCGCCGCCAATCGGTACCAGATCTTTGGCAAAAGCGATCATTGCCACGTCCCGGCTCCGGACCAGCGCGCACGCTTCCTGCTCGACTAGCGGATTTTCCGACGACGAGCCGGATCCACTTCGCCGAAAAATGCTCTTAGAACAGGGCCGCGACGCTCTCGGCGCTATAGGGCTTTTGCAGAACAGGAATGTCGCGGAAGCGGTCGGGGAACGACGCGCTGTCGCCAAACCCCGTCCCGAACGCGAACGGCGCGCCCGCCGCCAGCAGGGCGTCGGCCACCGGAAAGCTGGTCTCCGCGCCCAGATTGACGTCCAGGATCGCGAACGGAGGCGACCAGCCGTTAAGCGCCTCAAGCGCCTGAGCGACGCTGGAAACCACGGTGATGTCCTTGACCCCCATCCGGGTCAGCATGTCTTCCAGATCGAGCGCGATGATCATGTTGTCTTCCAGAACCAGCATACGCTCTGGCGCGCGGATTGGTCCGTCGGGGCGTCGGGGCTGGGCGACCGCGGCCGCGACGCCTTCGCTGGTCACATAGCGGCTGGGGATACGGATGCGCGCCTGGAAGCCCTCTGGACGGTAGTCGAGCGCGACCTCGCCGTTCAGATCGTGGGGAATGGAGTGCTCGATGATCGTCGAGCCGAACCCTCGCCGGGTGGGCGGCTTGACCCGGGGCCCGTCGTGCTCGCGCCAGTCGATGATCAAATCGCCCTTCGGGTCACGTCGCCAGTCGATCGATACCCACCCTCGCTGGTCGCAGAGCGCGCCATACTTCGCCGAATTGGTCATCAGTTCGTGGATGACCAGCGACAGTATGGAGAAGGCGTCTGGGGCGAGAGCGGTGGGCTCGCCGGTCAGACGCACGCGCTGGGCCTTGGAAGACAGATAGGCCTCGGCCTCGGCGGTGATCAGATCGCCGAGCGCGCCTGGGCCCCATTGGTGACGCGTGATCTGGTCGTGTGCGCGGGCCAGGGCCTGAACGCGCCCGCCGACAACGTCGGCGAACTCGGCCACGCTGGCGACGCCCGCCTGGCTTTGACCAATGAGGCCGCGGATCAGGCCCAGAATGTTGCGAACCCTGTGGTTCAGCTCGGCGATCAGCAGCTCCTGACGCTGGTTCGCGCGCTGGCGCTCAGCGTCGGCCAGGTCGGTCAGGCGGAAGACGATTTCCAGGAGACTGGCGCGCATGCTCTCGGCCAGGGACCGCTCCACAGAGGTCCAGGGCCGGCTCTGGCCTCGGACGGTCTCCTCCCAGGCCTCGAAGCTCTTACGGGGCGTCAGCCGATCACCCAGAGGCCCCACCTTGGTCAGCTTCTCGGGTTTGCCGCCCCAGACCAGGGTCTTGGCCTCCTCCTTGCGGAAGAAGATCAGATAGTCACGTGGCGCGCGCGACAGGGGCACGGCCATCATGCCCGCCGCCTTCTCCGACCAGTCCGCAGCCGCCGGCAAAAGCGCGCTGATGTCGTGTGTGGCGTAGACGGCGTGGGTGTCCTTGTCGCGCAACAGACGGATCAGGGTATGCACGTCGCTGGCGCTCGGGGTGGAGTCGCGCAGGGTCAATCGCCCGTCCAGCCACAAGGCCAGGCCGTCGCAATGCACGAGGCGACAAAGATCATCGAGGAACGGGATCAGGCTATCGGCGCCAGGCTGGCCGCTGACGACGGCGGTCATCATGCGGTCGTGGAGCGCGCGCGCCTCGGCCATCCTGCGCGTCTCGGCTTCGCGCTCGCGGCTTTCCAGGGTCAGGGAGAACAGCTGGCCAAACAGCTCGGCGGCCGTGCGACGCTCATAGCTCACGTGCCTGGGCGCGTAGTGGTGACAGGCGAACAGGCCCCATAGCTTGCCGTCGCGCAGGATCGAGATCGACAGCGAGGCCGCCACGCCCATGTTGCGCAGATACTCGATGTGGATCGGCGAGACCGCCCGCAGCATGCTCATCGACAGGTCCACCGGCTCGCCGGTCGTGCTGACAGGCGGGATGATCGGCGAGACTTGGGCGTCGATGTCGGTGATGATCCGGAGCCAGTTGCGTTCGTAGAGCGCACGCGCCTGCACCGGGATGTCCGAAGCCGGATAGCGCTGCCCCAGGAATGAACCAATGCCCGGGCGCACCGACTCGGCGATCACCTCTCCTGCCCCGTCGTGAGCGAAGCGGTAGACCATGACGCGGTCGAACTCCGTGAGGGCCCGGACCTGCCGCGCGGCCTCATGGCAGAACTCTTCGAAGGTCGGACGGGCGGTGATCCGCATCGTCATCGAGCGCACCGCCGAGGCGGCCTCGATAAGGATCTCCGGATGGCTGGGCTCGGCCTCGATAATCAGAAGACGACCGGAATAGTGCAGCGCCAGATCGAAGTCTTCGCCGCCGTCGGTCAGCGGTTGACCAAACATGCGCTCCACCGCGTCGGCGCCCCGCATGATCTGCAGCCGCCCCCGGATATTGTGGATGGCGTGGCCGCTCATGATCTGAGTCAGCGGCTTGCCCAAAAGGTCTTCGGCCGCAACGCCGAGATAGCGCAGGGTGGAGGTGGACGCATGAGCGACCACCCAGTCGCTATCCACCGCCAGCAGGCAGCCGAAAGGCTGAACCGACCCCAGAATGTGGATCGGCTCGCGGTCGCAGTTGGTCAGGTCGACGTCAAACCCGGACATGGGCGCAGCCTCGGGCATTCAGGCCTCCAGTCGGCGGGCTAAGGCTCTCGAACGCTTCCGAGAAGCAGCGAAAGCCATATCGCGCGCCGGCTTCGACGATGTCTGTCCGGCAGTCGACTTTTGGCGAGGCTTCAAGCCACGTCAGAAAGGTGCGCCAGAGGTTCTGCTCCTGGCCGTGGGTCAGATACGCGATCGGCAAGCCTGCATCGGCCGCCCGCACCTGGCGCGACAGCAGCCGCCCGCCAAGGCGCGACCCCTCCAGCACATAGAGCACGCCCGCGCCAAACGCGGGGGACGGTATGGCGGCCGTCGAGGGAGCGAAGGGCGTCGCCCCCAGCATACAGAGGTCGCGCTCGAGCGCGTGGCGACGCGCGCGATCTGGCCAGTCCGGCAGCCAGTCCGACACGCCCGCTCGCTCCAGCGCCAGTTCCAGGGGAATCAGGGCCCGAGCCGAAGCATTCAGAAAGGCGCGATAGCCTGCCTTCGTCTCAAGGTGCGCGACCGTCACAACGGCGTCCAGCGCGTCATGCTCATGAGCCGTTGCGACCTTCAGGCGGTCGCGTAGCGAACGTTCCGGCAAGTTCCCCCCCGTGGCGCGTCAGCCCAAGGAGTCATTGGGGGACGAGTCGACCATCACTAACTCTGACGGCGCAGCTTGGTTCCACCCACATGAACTGTCGGTAAGGTTTCTCGGCTCCAGCGCGGTGCTAGGGTCCGCGCAAACCGCTCAGGAGACCCTGCCGAATGATCCGCACCGCCAAGCTGGCCCTCGTGGCCGCGGCCCTGTCCACCTCGGCGCTGTCGCCGCTCGCCCTGGCCGCGACGGCCCCGGCGCAGCCCGCCGCGACGGCCGCGATCGCCGTTCCGCCGATCGCTTACCAGCAGCGCGTGCTGGCCAACGGCCTGAAGGTGTTCACCTCGCGCGACACCACAACGCCGAACGTGTCGGTCCAGGTCTGGTATGGCGTCGGCTCCAAGGACGACCCGCAAGGCCGCTCGGGCTTCGCGCACCTGTTCGAACACCTGATGTTCAAGGCCACGCGCAACATGCCCAACGAGACGCTGGACCGTCTGACCGAGGACGTCGGCGGCTTCAACAACGCCTCCACCTGGGACGACTTCACCAACTATTACGAGGTCGTGCCGGCCAATCACCTGGAGCGTCTGATCTGGGCCGAGTCAGACCGTCTGAAGTCGCTGGTCATCGACGAGGCGGTGTTCGCTTCCGAGCGCGACGTGGTGAAGGAAGAGCTGCGCCAGCGGGTGCTGGCCGACCCCTACGGCCGCTTCTTCGCCCTGTCGATCCCGCAGCAGTCCTTCGCGGTCCACCCCTATCAGCGTCCGGGCATCGGCTCGATCGAGGAACTGGACGCGGCGACCGTCGACGACGTGCGCGCCTTCCACCGCACCTTTTACCGCCCGGATAACGCCGCCCTGATCGTGGTCGGCAACTTCGACCAGGCCAAGCTGGATGCGATGATCGACAAGTACTTCGGGTCGCTGGCCGCGCCCGGCGGAACGATCCCGAAGGTCACGGCGGTGGAGCCGGCCCGCACCGGTCCGAAGACCGTCAACACCTACGGCCCAAACGTCCCGCTGCCCGCACTGGCCATCACCTGGCTGGCCCCGGCGGCGTCCGACCAGGACACGCCCGCCCTAGCCGTGCTGGACGCCATCCTGACCGCCGGCAAGTCGTCGCGCCTCTATGACAGCCTGGTCTATGATCAGAAGATCGCCCAGTCGGTGTTCTCGTCGGCCCCGAACAATGCCCAGCCGGGCCTGTTCTATGTCGGCGCCATCATGGCCGGTGGCAAGACGGTGGCCCAGGGCGAAGCCGCTCTGCGCGCGCAGGTCGCCCGGGTCCGCGACGGACTGGTGACGCCGGCCGAACTGGCCGAGGCCAAGGCCGGCCTGCTGGCCGACGCCGTGCGCCGCCGCGAGGAGATCGACGGCCGCGGCTTCGCGATCGGCTACGCCCTACAGACCGAGGGCGACGCCGCCGCCGCCAACACCAGCCTCGCCAAGCTGCAGGCGGTGACCGCCGCCGACATCCAGCGCGTGGCCCGCAAGTACCTGGCCGACGACCGCCGCACGGTGATCAACTACCTGCCCGAAAAGGACCGTCCGGCCGGCGAAAAGGACGTGACCCCGCCGATCCCGAAGGTGGCTTCGGTCAAGTACGATGGTCCGGTGACGACGCTGGCCCCGGAAGCCGAGCGCGAGAAGCCCCCAGCGGTCGCCGCCCCGGTTCCTGCCGTCATGCCGAGCCCGGCGGAAAAGACCCTGGCCAACGGCCTGCGGGTCATCGTCGCCAAGTCCAGCGACCTTCCGCTGATCACCTCGACCCTGACGGTGAAGGGCGGCGCCAGTTCCGATCCCGCCGGTCTGGCGGGCACGTCCAGCCTGACCTCCGAGCTGCTGACCGAAGGCACCGCCACCCGATCGGCGACGCAGGTCGCGCGCGAAACCGAGGCCCTCGGCGCCAACCTGTCGGCGGGGTCGGGCTGGGAAGCCGCGTCGCTGACGCTCAGCGTGACCGCCAACAACGCCGCCCCGGCCATGGCGATCATGGCCGACGTCGCCCAGAACCCCGCCTTCAAGGCCGAAGAACTGGACCGTGTCCGCGCCGAGACCCTGGATAGTCTGTCAGTCGCCTTCCAGCGCCCTGGCAGCCTCGCCAGCTTCGCCACCAGCCCCGTGCTCTACGCCGGCTCGGCTTATGGCCATGTCGCGGGCGGCACGCCCGGCTCGCTGCCCAAGATCAAGCGCGAGGACCTGGCCAAGACCCATGCCGCCTACTGGCGTCCGGACAACGCCGTGCTGGTCGTGACCGGCAACCTGACCCCCGAGGCCGGCTTCGCCCTGGCCGAGAAGGCGTTCGGCGGCTGGAAAAAGCCTGCGACGCCGCCACCCGCCGCGCCGGCCGCGCCCACAGGCTACCAGCCGCGCACCGTCGTCATCGACCTGCCCGGCACGGGCCAGGCCGCCGTGGTGCTGGCCAAGCCGGCCATCACCCGCGCCGACCCGAGCTACTATCAGGGCGTCGTCGCCAACACGGTTCTGGGCGTCGGTTTCTCGTCGCGCCTGAACCAGGAAATCCGCATCAAGCGCGGCCTGTCCTACGGCGCCGGCTCCAGCCTGACCCCGCAAGGCCAGTTCGGCGGCTTCTCGGCGCGCGTGCAGACAAAGAACCCCTCGGCCGGCGAGGTGATCAGCCTCACCCGCACCGAGCTGAGCCGCCTGGCCAACGAACCGGCCTCGGTCGGCGAACTGGCCGCCCGCAAGTCGGTGCTGGTCGGCGGCTTTGGTCGCGACCTCGGCACCTCGGAAGGCCTGGCGGGCATCCTGGGCAACCTCGCCGTCTACGGCGTGCCGTTGACCGAGATCCAGAGCTACGCCGCCAAGGTCGAGGCCGTGACGCCCGAACAGGTGCAGGCCTTCGCCAAGGCCAAGCTGGATCCCAGCCAGATGAGCGTGATCGTCGCGGGCGACGCCAAGGCTATGGGCGAAGGTCTCGCCAAGGTCGCGCCCAACGCCACGGTCATCCCGGCCGCCAAGCTGGACCTCGATAAGCCTGGCCTGACCCAATAGGTCGCCGAGATCCGCAATAGGAAAGGCCGGCCGCTGGCGACAGCGGCCGGCCTTTTCGTGTCCGAGCGGCTTGTCAGTCCTTCTTGGCCAACAGGTCGCGGATCTCGGTCAGCAGCTTCTCTTCCGGCGTCGGCGCAGGCGGCGCGGCGGGCGCGGGCTCGGCCGCATCCTGGCGGCGGATCTCGTTGACTAGCTTGACCAGCAGGAAGACCACGGTGGCGACGATGAAGAACTGGATCACGGTGTTGATGAAGGCGCCGTACTGGATCGCCACCTTCTCGATCGCCTCGGTCGCCGGGTCTTCGGGCCGCAGCACCCACTCCAGCTTCGAGAAGTCCAGCCCGCCGGTCAGGAGGCCGATCGGCGGCATGATCACCTGATCGACCAGGCTCTTGACGATGCCGTTGAAGGCCGCGCCGATGATCACGCCCACGGCCAGATCGATGACGTTGCCCCGCGCGATGAACTCGCGGAATTCCTTGACCATGCTCATGACAGAGCTCTCCCCTTGAATCTCAAGGGGCGAAGCTGCGGGCGTTCGTGACCTGGGGTCAAGCCCAGGTCATGATTGTTGTTATTCGTCGCCGTCGGCGTTGAGACGGGCGCGCAGCTCCTTGCCGCTCTTGAAGAACGGTACGTGCTTGGCGCGAACATCGACGGCTTCGCCGGTGCGCGGATTGCGGCCGGTGCGCGCCGGGCGCGAACGCACCGACAGGGCCCCAAAGCCGCGAAGCTCCACTCGGCCGCCGTCTTCCAGGGCCCCGATCATGCGTTCCAGGATCACGCCGACGACACGCTCGACATCCTTCTGCGTCAGGTGCGGATTTTCATTCGCGAGCCTGGCGATGAGTTCGGACTTGATCATCGAAATCCCCGGAACGCCCCTGGGAGGAGAAAGGCGCGAGCGGACCTTTGCCCAACGACGGCTGAGTCTTCAAGGGGTTGCATGAAATTCTCGAACGCGGTTCGGTTAATGCGTAGGGATGCAGAGCATCACATCCCCTTCGGCGCGCGGACGATCTGAGGCTCCCCCGCCAGGCGGCGAAGCGTCTTGTTCGCCTCCTCGGCCTGAGCGAACGGGAGCTCTCGCGCAAGGCTGCGGTTCGATTCCGAGAACCGCGCGACACCGTCCTTGACCTCGGCGGTCTTCGAGACCTCGCGACTGGCCAGCACGCCCGTCCAGTTCGGTCCCTTCACGGAGAAGCCCTCGCCCTTACCGGGGAGCACGATCTCGACGACGCCGGCCATAAAGGTGGGAAAAGCGATCATGAAGGGCGCATCGCTGTTGGGACCCGGCTCGCGGCGCGGAAAGGCCGACACCTTGCCTGAGCCTGAACCGGGGATATGGAACTCACGCACCCCCAGATCGTCGTTCATCTTCCAATCCAGGTCGGCCGTACCGCCCAGCGTGATCCTGGCTTCGCCGTTCGGGGAAACATCGAAGTCGATCTTTTCGATATTCACCCAGCTCATCGTGGACGAGGTGCTTTGCTTCAACCCGCGTTCGATGTCGGCGCGCGGCGCGGTGCGCAACGCGCGCGCAAAGCCCAGCGCCGCGTCGCCCCGGATCACCGTGGTCATGGTGATCGGCGCCGGCTTGTCGAGTCCGCCCGAAGCATCGATCCGGATCAGGCCATCGGTGTCCGGCTTGCTAAGCGGCGTCTGAACTATCTCCTCCAGGGCCGCGCCATCGGCGCGCAGCGGCAGGGCCCAACGGAACGGCGGCGGCCGCAGGCCGTCGAGATCGCCGACGTCGCCCGAGCGAGTGCCGTCCAGCCAATAGCTCCTGTCGGCGATACGGGCCCGGACCAGCACGTGGTTGAACAGCGCCGCCGAGGGCAGTCGCTCCTCCAGCCCGTCGCCGCCGGTGGTGGAGACCAGCACGGGCTCGGCCTCGACCCCGAGTTCGCGTAGGACCGCCAGCAGCAGCACCGTCTTGCCCTTGCAGTCTCCGAAGCGACGGGCCCAGGTCTCGTTGGCCGAGGCGGGCTTGTAGCCGCCGTCCCCCATGCCAAGGAACAGATAGCGCGTCTTGTCCTCGACCAGTTGGAGCGCCTTGAACGCGCGGATCTTCGGGTCGGCGCTGGCCGCCGCGATCCCCGCGATCTCTGGCCGCAGCGACGAGTCCGCCGACAGTTCCGAGGCCTTGGCGTAGAGGGGGGCCATCAGGCGCGAGATGTCCGCCCAGCCGGTATAGGTCGTCGCCTCCAGAGCGCCCAGCCGCTGGAACCGAGCCGGCGCGCCGATCGGCGTCTTCGGCGGCTTGACGCTCGCGACGTCGACCATGAGCTCGTTGATCTTGCCGGTCTTGGAGAGCTTGGGCTGGGGGAAGCCCGGCGTCGTTCGCCAGGTCAGAGGCGTCCCGTCGGGCCACAGCAAGCGTACACGAAACCGACCGGCCACGCCGCTCCAGGCCATATTCTCGAAGTCGTTGGTGCGGCCGTCCAGCAGAGCTTCCTTGTGCTCCTGGGTGTAGGACCAGTCGACCACGTCGCCGACCTGGAGGTCCTTGATCTGAATCGTCGCGCTCATCCGCCCGTCCAGCATGGCGCGCTCCAGGTTCTTCTCGCGGCGCAACACCAGGACGTCCTGGCCTTGCTTGAGAAGATCGATCCGCCGCCCATCGCGGATGATGGCGAGAGCATGGAGCGTGACCTTGTCGCGGACAGGATCCCAGGTCACCGAGCGCGATCCGCCTTGCAGCCCCTCGGGCTTGAGCACCTTGACGACGCGACGGACGTAGTAGGCCGAACCGGTGTTGTCGTGCTGGGACTGGTTGTCGTTCAGCAGCAACTGGTTCGACGGCGCCTGGCCGTCCTCGGGCGGGGCGGGAACCTCGGCCACCTGCACCCATTTGGCTGGAGGCCCATAGCTGGGCTTCTCATCGGCCCAAGCCGCGCCCGCCAAGACGACGATGGAGCCCACGGCGACGGCCGCGCCTTGCAAACCCCGAACCCAAGCGCTCCGCACGAACACCCCCCGCACTCAACCCTTGAGCGTTGTGGCAGACTTTCGCGCAAAAGAAAACGGCGGCTGGATCGCTCCAGCCGCCGCCAACTTCAACGTCTAGGAAAGACGAAGCTTAGTCCTTGCTGGCCCGCTCGCGCAGGGCCGCGCCGAGGATGTCGCCCAGCGAAGCGCCGGAGTCCGACGAGCCGAACTGCTCGATGGCTTCCTTCTCTTCGGCCATTTCCAGCGACTTGATCGACAGCGAGACGCGGCGAGCGGCCTTGTCCACGTTGGTGATCTGGGCGTCGACGCGGTCACCCACGGCGAAGCGCTCCGGACGCTGCTCTTGACGATCGCGCGACAGGTCCGACTTGCGGATGAAGGCGGTCATCGGAGCGTCGTCTTCACCGAAGCGGACTTCGATGCCGCCCGAGGTGACTTCCGTGACGGTGACGGTCACGGTCTGGTTCTTGCGGTAGGTGTCGCCCGACATCGGGTCGCCAGCCAGTTGCTTGATGCCCAGCGAGATGCGTTCCTTCTCGACGTCGACGTCGAGAACCTTCGCCTTGACCATGTCGCCCTTCTTGTAGCGGGCCATGGCTTCTTCGCCCGGGACGCTCCAGTCGATGTCCGACAGGTGCACCATGCCGTCGATGTCGTTGTCGAGGCCGACGAACAGACCGAATTCGGTCGCGTTCTTGACTTCGCCTTCGACCGACGAACCGACCGGGTGGGCTTCCAGGAAGGCTTCCCACGGGTTGGCCAGGGCTTGCTTCAGGCCCAGCGAAACGCGGCGCTTGGACGGATCGACGTCCAGGACCACGACGTCGACTTCCTGCGAGGTCGAGACGATCTTGCCGGGGTGGACGTTCTTCTTGGTCCACGACATTTCCGACACGTGCACCAGGCCTTCAACGCCGGCTTCCAGCTCCACGAAGGCGCCGTAGTCGGTGATGTTGGTGATGCGGCCGGTGAACTTGGCGCCGACCGGGTACTTGGCTTCAACGCCGTCCCACGGATCCGACTGCAGTTGCTTCATGCCGAGCGAGATGCGCTGGGTGTCCGGATTGATCTTGACGATCTGGACCTTCACGGTGTCGCCCACGGCCAGCACTTGGCTCGGGTGGTTGACGCGCTTCCAGCTCATGTCGGTGACGTGCAGCAGGCCGTCGATGCCGCCCAGGTCGACGAACGCACCGTAGTCGGTGATGTTCTTGACGACGCCTTCGCGGATTTCACCTTCTTGCAGCTGCGACACCAGCTCGGTGCGCTGCTCGGCGCGGGCTTCTTCCAGGATGGCGCGACGCGAGACAACGATGTTGCCGCGCGGACGGTCCATCTTCAGGATGGCGAAGGGCTGTTCCTTGCCCATCAGCGGGCCGACGTCGCGGACCGGACGGATGTCGACTTGCGAGCCCGGCAGGAAGGCCGAGGCGCCGCCCAGGTCGACGGTGAAGCCACCCTTCACGCGGCCGACGATCGCGCCCATGACGGGTTCGTTGCGGGCATAGACGCCTTCCAGACGGGTCCAGGCTTCTTCGCGCTTGGCCTTTTCGCGGCTGATGACCGCTTCGCCCATGGCGTTTTCGAGGCGTTCCAGGAAGACTTCGACGGTGTCGCCGGCCTTCACGGTGGCCTTGCCGTTCTCGTCGACGCCGAATTCCTTCAGCTGGACGCGGCCTTCGGTCTTCAGACCGACGTCGATGATGGCGAAGTCCTTTTCGATCCCGACGACCTTGCCCTTGACGACGGTGCCTTCCGCGAAGTCGCGGCCGCCCATGGAGTCGTTGAGGAGCGCTTCGAAATCGTCGCGCGTCGGGTTGAAGCTCATATCGTCAGCCATGCTGATCTTTGGTCTCGTAGGTTGGGGGAAGCCCTTGGGTGAGCGCCGTCGGAAAGACGGTTCTCGGGATTCCGGATGAAGTGGGTTTTGAAAGCGGGCCCGCGATGTTCTCGATCGCGGCGAGGCCGGCGGTGGATTTGCCCCTCCGGCTAGAGCCGGTGACGGGCGCGCGCGTCCTCGACGATACGGCGGGCCGCATCGAAGGCCTGCTCTATAGTCATTTCCGACGTGTCGAGCAAGACGGCGTCGGCCGCCTGGGTCATCGGCGCGTCCTTGCGCCCCCCGTCACGGGCGTCGCGCTTGTGAATGTCGGCCAGGATGTCTTCGAAAGCGACCTCCTCGCCCTGGCTCACCAGCTGCTTCCAGCGGCGCGCGGCGCGCACCTCCGGGCGGGCGGTGACGTAGAGCTTGGCCGGGGCGTGCGGCGCGATCACCGTGCCGATGTCACGGCCGTCGATGACCGAGCCAGGCTCGCGGGCCGCGAAGGCTTGCTGCAGGTCCAGCAGGGCCGCGCGGACGCCGGGATGCACCGCGCATCGGCTGGCGGCCTCGCCGGCGGCGCGGGTGCGCACCTCGGCCCGGTCCAGCGCCGACAGGTCGAGCGTCCGCGCCACGGCCTCGGCGGCGATCGGATCGTCAAGGTCGCCCGCGCCGTCGAGAATGGCCACGCCGACCGCGCGATAAAGCAGACCGGTGTCCAGCAGCGGGTAGTCGTAGAGCGCCGCCAGGCGCCCCGCGATCGTGCCCTTGCCCGAAGCGGCCGGTCCGTCGACGGCGATCACAAAGGCCATGGTCAGACTTCCGACAGCGTCGCGCCGAGGCCTCGCATCAGGTCGGCGAAACCCGGGAAGCTGGTGGCGATCATGCCTGGTTCGTCGACCGCGACCTCGCTCTGGGCGGCCATGCCCAGGATCAGGTGGCTCATGGCGATCCGGTGGTCGCCATGGGTGACGACGGTGGCGCTGCCGCTCGGCGCCTGGCCCGTGCCGGTGACGATGAAGCCTTCGGGCTCTTCGACCACCTGGACGCCGCAGGCCTTGAGGCCGTTAGCGGTCAGGCTGATCCGGTCGCTTTCCTTGACGCGCATCTCGCCGACGCCGCGCATCACCGTCTCGCCCTCCGCGAAGGCGGCGGCCACGGCCAGGATCGGATACTCGTCGATCATCGCCGGCGCACGCTCGGGCGGCACGACCACGCCCTTGAGCTTGGAATAGCGGGCGGTGATGTCGCCGACCTCTTCCCCGCTGGCGACGCGGACGTTCGAGATGACGAGATCCGCGCCCATCTCCCGCAAGGTCGTGAACAGGCCGGTGCGCAGCTCGTTGAGCATCACCCCCTCGACCGTCACCGCCGAGCCGGGAACGATCAGGGCGGCGACCAGCGGGAAGGCGGCGGACGACGGATCGCCGGGCACCGCCACATGGGCTCCAGCCAGCTTCTGGCCCTCGGGCAGGCGGATATGGCGGATGCTCTTCTCGCCCGCGACACGATCCTCGACGATCACCTCGGCGCCGAAGGCGCGCAGCATGCGCTCGGTGTGGTCGCGGGTGGCCTCGGGCTCGATCACCTCCACACCGCCTTCGGCGTGCAGGCCGGCCAGCAGGACGGCCGACTTCACCTGGGCCGACGCCATGGGGAGGTTGTATTGCAGGCCGCGCAACGACCCGCCTTTCAAAGTCAGCGGCAGTCGCCCCTTGTCGCGGCCCAGCCAGGTCGCGCCCATGCGGGCCAGCGGGTCCAGCACGCGGCCCATGGGGCGGCCGCGCAGCGACTGGTCCCCGGTGAAGGTGGCGCACATCGGAAAGCCCGCCGCAGCGCCCATGATCAGGCGCACGCCGGTGCCGGCGTTGCCGCAGTCGATGACGTCGGAGGGCTCCTCGAAGCCGCCCTTGCCCTCGATGCGCCAGCGACCCACGCCCTCGCGTTCGATCCGCGCGCCGAAGGCCTGCATGGCCCGGGCGGTGGCGAGAACGTCGTCGCCCTCCAGAAGACCCTCGACCGTCGTCGTCCCGGTCGCGAGCGCGCCCAGGATCATCGAACGGTGCGAAATGGACTTGTCTCCCGGAGCGCGCACGATCCCTCGCAGAGCGCCTCCGGGGGCGCTCTTCAATCCAGCCAGCGACATGCCGAAACCGGCTCCTTAGTATTTGGTGGTTTTCGCGAAGGGGTTTGCTTTTGACAGCGGGCTCTCGCCATGGCAAGTCACCCGCCGCTTTTCCCATCAGGATCAAAGGGTCGCCAACTTGGCCAATCCCGACTTGGGCGCAAAACAAATCTGCCCCAACTGCCAATCGAAGTTCTACGACCTCAACCGTCGTCCCGCCGTCTGCCCCAAGTGCGGTGAGCAGTTCGACCCGGAAGAGGCGCTGAAATCGCGCCGTGTCCGCGCTCGCGCCGTCACGCCGGACTATGACGCCGACGACGAGAAGGAAGCGGTCGCGCCCAAGGAGGTCGACGGCTACGAGGACGAAGTCGACGACACCCCGGAAATCGACGAGGCCGCCGAGGCCGACGTCGTCGAGACCGATGACGAAGACGTCGATCCGGGCGCGCCGACGCCGGCCGGCGGTGACGACCTGGGCGTCGACTTCGCCGAAGACGAGGACCTCGCCGAGGACGCTGACGACGTTCCGTTCCTCGAGGACGAAGACGATGACGACATTCTCGACGAGGAGATCGAAGGTCTCCCGGGCGAGGGCGACGACGACTGATCCAGCGGACAGCCGGCTTCGATCCTGTCGAAACCGGCTGTCCACAGGCGTTTTTGGGGCTGCGACATTTTTCTCGAAAAAAGTTCGAGAAGAGGCTTGATCCCAAAAAAATCCCGGACTAGTTTCCGCGCCTCTTCGGGGGGCGACGCAAGTTTGAAACGCCGAAGAGGCCAAGGATTTCCGAGAGTTACCGCTAGGTTTTCTCAGGAATATTTGGGGCTATAGCTCAGCTGGTAGAGCGCTTGAATGGCATTCAAGAGGTCAGCGGTTCGACTCCGCTTAGCTCCACCATCAAGGCCCGGACGGAAACGTCCGGGCCTTGTCCATTTTAGCGCCTCGCGCCTCTCCTCCTCTTGAACCGAGCTCCACCGCGCGCCATGTCTGGAGCCGTGTCGCGGCGATCGGCGCCGATCCTCGGGCCTGTCGCCGCGAACGAAGTCGCTTCAGCGAGGACTTCGCGATGACCCGGACGATCCTGTTCGACAGCCCCTTCCTGCTGGGCTTCGAGCACACCCGAGACCTGATCGAGCGCGCCGCGAAGGCGGCTGCGGAAAGCTATCCCCCGTACAATGTGGAACAGGCCGATCATGGCGGCGTGCGCATCACGCTGGCGGTGGCCGGCTTCGCGCCTGACCAACTGCATGTGACCGTCGAAGGCGGGCAGCTGGTCGTCGCGGGCAAGCGCGAGAGCGCCGACGGACGATCGGAGGCCGAGCGCGCCTTCCTGCATCGCGGGATCGCCGCCCGAGGCTTCGTACGCACCTTCGTCCTCGCCGAGGGCATGGAGGTTACGGCTGCGACGCTAGAGCACGGCCTGCTGCACATCGACCTGGCCCGCCCGGCTCCCGAACGCCTGGTCAAGAAAATCCCGATCCGCAGCGCGGGCTGAAAACGCCGCGCAGAACTCGCCTTAGGCCGCGCGGTCTGAACCGCGCGGAGTACGGCGCGTTCCCTCAATGAAGGAGGTGGTCTTATGACGCCCAACACCCAACACGGCCGGCCCTTTACGAGCGAAGCCTTTGCCGCCCTTGGCGCGCCGGAGCTTGTCTATGTCAGGCCCATCAAGGCCGCTGAAATCCTGGCCGACGCGCCTGAAGGCGTCGAGGACTTCAACCTCTCGCCAGATCAGACGCTCTACGCGGTGTGCCGCGCCGATGGCGCGCGTCTGGCGGTCATGATCGACCGCGATACGGCGATCGCCGCCGCGCTCGCTCACGAGCTGGCGCCGGTGTCTGTCCATTAGACCAGGAAGGTCGTCAGGCGGCGGTGCTGGCGGGCTGGTCCGTCAGAAGGACGTGAATGGCGTCCGCCGAACGCGCCTGCCTCAGCGCCGACCGGAGCTCGGGCTGACGCATCATCCGCGCCACCCGAGCCAAGGCGCGCAGGTGCTGTGCGTTGCCGTCGTGCGGAGCGAACAGGGCGACCAGCAGGTCGACCGGCTTATCGTCGAGCGCGTCAAAGGCCACTGGCGTGTCCAGCCTCACCACGACTGCGCGCACCCGGTCCAGACCGTCGACACGGGCATGGGGGATCGCCACGCCCTCCCCGACGCCGGTCGAACCGGCGGCTTCGCGTTCGATTAGTCCATCAAGAGCCACGTCGGGATCAACGCCGAGCACACGACTGGCGATGTCCGCGACCATCGACAGGACCTGGCGCTTGCCGGGCGCGCTGGCGCGCAGCGCCACCGCTCCGGGTTCGAGAAGATCGCCAATGGTCATGGACTTCCAACGCTCGCTGTTTTCCGACCGCCTTGGCGCCGTCGACGGAAATCACCGACGGCGCCAAACCATGACACGGCCTGGTTAGCTCGCGGTTGACCCGTTTCCGTTCGACTTCGTGCGTTCGGGGTCGATCCAGCCGATATTCCCGTCTGGACGTCGATAGACCACGGAGATCCCCCCATGGGCGGCGTTCCTAAACACGATTGCCGGGTATCCGGTCAAGTCCAGTTCCATGACAGCCATGGAAACGGTCATCGTCTTCATCGCGGCCTGGGTTTCCGCAATGACCATCGCCGCAGGCGCGCCCGTCGGGTGGTCGTCTTCCACATCCCAGTCTTCATCGATGTCGTCGCCTTCGGGCGCCCGGAGGACGAACATTGCGGCGTTCTCGACCTTCTTGGCCGTCGCCGCCGCCGAGTGGCTTTTAAGTCGCCTCTTGTAGCGCCTGATGCGCGTATCGATCTTGGCCAGGGCCGCGTCGAACGCGGCGTGCGCGTCACCGCCTGACCCGTGGCTGATAAGCTGCTGACCCGAAGCCAGCTTGACTGAGCAATCGACACGGAAGGCGTAGCCGTCCTTGCTGACCACGACCTCGGCGGCTCCGCCGCGATCGAAGTATTTGCCGATGCTTTGAGCGATTTCGTCGGAGACTCGCGCTCGCAGAGCCTCACCAACGTCGACATGCTTGCCGGAGACTTGGACTTGCATACCGATACAACGCGCCTGTCGCAGACGGGTGTCAAGCGGCGCTTTCGTGGCTTTTGAGCGACCTCAAATGAGCCCCGAAAATACCCCCAGAAGCTTGCGGACGGTGAGCACAACGACATGGGCGCTGACAAAGAGAAGCGCCCCGCTGCCCACAGCCATCAGATAACCCAGCAGGGCCAGGATTCCGTCCCGCTGGAGCAGCGCCAGGGCCAAAACGGCCACCGTCGCGCCGGGGGCCAGGTTGCCCAGCGGAATGGGGAGAACCAGCACCAGAGCCAGCAGGGTGCAGACCACGCCAATCGCCCGTTCGCCCAGGGGTGCGAACAATGGCCGCAGCCGGGGCCGGGTGATCAACTCCATGCTCCGAACGATCGGGCCGAGGCGACGGAAGAGCCCGCGCAGGTCGTCGCGCTTCAGGGGCTTTTCCATCAGGCCGCGCGGCAGCCAGGGCGTGTCCGCGCCCATCGCGATCTGCGGAGCCAAGAACAGGATCGGCAACGACAGAATGGTGGAGGACCCGGGCGGAAGTGGCAGGGTGTTGAGAAGGCCAAACACCAGCAGCATCGCGCCGAACGCACGGCTGTCGAACGCCGCCAGCATTTGCCCAACGGTCAGGGTGGGGCTGGCGTCCTCGCCAAAGCCCTCGATCACGTCCGCCAGACTCTTTTCGCTCATCAAATCCTCTCGGCCCGCACGGGAACGCGCAGGAGACGAAAAAGAGGCGACTTCAGACCGCTTCCTTCATCAGGCGGCGACGCTCCACCGAAGAGGGGATCCGCATGGCCTCCCGGTACTTGGCCACGGTCCGGCGGGCGATGTCGACCCCCGCCGCCTTGAGAATTTCCACGATGCGATCGTCGGAGTGGACGTCGGCCTCGCACTTCTCGGCGTCGACTAGGCCCTTGATCTTGTGGCGCACGCTGGCGGCCGAGTGGGCCTCGCCGCCTTCCGAGGACTGGATGGCGGAGGTGAAGAAGAACTTCAGCTCGAAGACGCCGCGCGGCGTGGCGATGTACTTGTTGGAGGTGACGCGGCTGACCGTGCTCTCGTGCATGCCGATCGCGTCGGCGACCGTCTTCAGGTTCAGCGGGCGCAAATGCTCGACGCCGAAGGCCAGGAAACCGTCCTGCTGGCGCACGATCTCGCTGGCGACCTTCAGGATGGTCTTGGCGCGCTGATCCAGGCTCTTCACCAGCCAGTTGGCCGAAGCCATGCAGTCGGCGACGAAGGTCTTCTCCTGGTCGCTGCGCGCGCCCTTGGAGACGCGGGCGTGGTAGCGCTGGTCGACCAGCACGCGCGGCAGGGTGTCGGTGTTGAGCTCCACGTGCCACATGCCGCCCAGCCCCTCGCGGACCATGACGTCAGGCACCAGGGTCTCGGCGGGCTCACTGTGATAGGCCGCGCCTGGACGGGGGTTGAGCGATCGGATCTCGGCGATCATGTCGCGCAGATCTTCATCGTCGACACCACAGATCCGGCGCAGACCCGCCAAATCCCGTTTGGCCAGCAGCTCGAGGTTGTCGAGCATCGCGGCCATGGCCGGATCGTAGCGGTTCAGATCCTTCAGCTGCAGCGCCAGGCACTCGCGCACGTCGCGGGCAAAGACGCCGACCGGCTCAAAGCCCTGCAGAACCGCCAGGGTCTCCTCGACAAGCGCCAGTTCGCAGCCCAGGCGCTGAGCCAGCTCGGTGATGTCCAGGCGCAGGTAGCCGCCCTCGTCGACCGCGTCGATCAGGATCTCGGCCACCGCGTTTCGGGCCGGCGACAGCGCGGCCTGGACCAGCTGGGCGCGGAGGTGCGCAGCGAGGGTCGGCGCGTCGGCCAGCGCGCGTTCATAGCCGTCGTCGCTTTCGAAAGAGCCGCCGCCGCCCGCGCGCGACCAGTCGATCTGACCGCCGGCATGCTCGGCTTCCGCGCCGTCGCCCGTGGCGCGTTCGCCGGGCGAGACGTCCTCGGACGGGGCGTCCATCTCGCGGCCCGCCGTGGTGTCGGCGACCGCATCGACCTGGGTCAGGCTGGCGTCCCGCGCGGCCTCGGCCTCGCCCGTCGGCTCGTGATCGCCCTCATCGCGTTGCAGGAGCGGGTTTCGCTCCAGCTCGGCCTCGACGAAGGCGTCGAGCTCGATGTTCGACAGCTGCAGCAGCTTGATGGCCTGCTGCAGTTGCGGGGTGATGACGAGGCCCTGGCCTTGCCGGAGCTCTAGTCGGTGGCTGAGCGCCAATGCGCCCTCCTGACGTACGAAAAACTTTCGAACGCCATTGAAGAGCGGTTCTGGTTAACGGGTCGCCAACGCCTGCAATTATCGGGCCGGTGCGACGGTCTGTCCCGGAAAAGCGCTTAGGCCTTGCTAAACAAGGCCCTAATCGCCGAGACGCGGCTCGGTGAAGCTCTCGCCCAGATAAACGCGCTTCACTTCCGGGTTTTCGACGATCTCGCGCGGCGAGCCCTCGAACAACACCTCGCCGGCATGGATGATCGAGGCCCGGTCGATGATGTCGAGCGTCTCGCGGACGTTGTGGTCGGTGATCAGGATGCCGATGCCACGCCCCTTCAGATAGCCGATCACCTCGCGGATGTCGGCGATCGCCAGGGGGTCGATGCCGGCGAACGGCTCGTCCAGCAGCATGAAGGACGGCTCGCTGGCCAGGGCGCGGGCGATTTCCACGCGGCGGCGCTCACCGCCCGACAGGGCGACGGCCGGAGACTTGCGAATATGGGTGATCCGCAGTTCCTCGAGGATGCTGGTCACCTGCTCGCGGGCCTTGCGCGGGTCGCGCTCGCGCATTTCGACCACGGCCATGACGTTCTGTTCGACCGTCATGCCCCGGAAGATCGAGGCTTCCTGCGGCAGATAGCCGACGCCAAGCCGGGCGCGCTGGAACATCGGCTGGGCCGTGATGTTCTCGCCGTCCAGATAGATCGCGCCGTAGTCGGCGGCGATCAGGCCGGTGACCATGTAGAAGCAGGTCGTCTTGCCGGCGCCGTTGGGGCCCAGAAGACCGGCCACCTCGCCCCGCTTGAGGCGCAGGGACACGTTCTTGACGACCGGACGGTCGCCGAACGACTTGCCCACGGAATCGACGAACAGGCCGTCCATGTCGTTGGAGGTCAGGGTCATCCGTGATCCTAGCGCTGCTGGGCCGGCGCGTCGGACTTCGGGGTGTCGTCCTGATAGAACACCGCGCGCACGCGACGCTGGGCGCTGCGCCCCGGGCTCGTCGATTCCAGCTTGGCGTCGTTGGTCTTGGTGTTGACGGTCAGGCGGTCGCCACGGGCGACGTCCTTGCCCTTGACCACGATGACGTCCCCAGTGAGGACCGCCGTGTTGTTGCTGAACGTATAGACCGCGCGATCGCCGCGGGCGTTCTGCTGGTCGCTCACGAGGTAGACGGTGCCCTCGGCCTCCATCCGCTCGGCGGAACCGCACGCATTGGCGTTCTCGGCCGTTGGGCGCTTGGCGTTATAGATCGTCACCTTCTCGGCGCGCAGGCGCGAGCGGTTCTGCAGGATCTCGACCCGCCCCGTGAAGATGATGAGGCACTTGCTGTTGATCGTTTCCTGATTGTCGGCGGAGACGTCCACCGGCGCGCTGGATCCGCCCTGCTGAGCAAAAGCCGCCCCGCCGGCGCCCACGCCAAACAGGATCAACGCGGTCATCGCCGCAGCCGTCCATCGCTTCATCAGAACCATGTCCTCATCCGTCGCGGTCCGCGTCCGAAGCGAACCCGCGCCATTTCTCTTTACTGCCGTTCGAACCGCGCGCGAACCCCGCCCCGGAAAACGATGCGATCGCCCTTGTCATATACGGAGTAGGCCTGGGATTGCACCTGTCCGCTGGGCCCTTCGCCGTTCATCAGGGTCTCGCCGGTCACGTCGCCCGTGCGGGTGTCGACGAACGACTCCTCCGAGGCGAAGCGATAGCCCGTTCCGTCGTCCAGGCGCACATCGTCCTTCAGCTTCAGTCCAAAGGTGTCCTGCCGATAGATCCCATGCTTGGCGGTCATCCGCGTCGGGGTCGGCGAGCCCGTGTCCAGCGTCAGCGCCGGCTCTTCCAGGATGATGCGCCGAGGGTCGGCGTCGTCCCGGATCGCCGAGCGCGCCGTGATCATAAAGCTGCGGCCGTCCGTCGACTGTCCGTAGAACCGGGGCGTGATCAGTCGGATTTCGGTGCGGGCCTCGGCCGGGGCCCGGGCGGCGGCGGTATAGGTTCGCCACCCGACCTGGGCGGTCACCGCGACCAGCAGCACCCCGATCGCAGCCGGCAGAACGACACGCGCCGCCCGCACGCGGCGCGAGCGACGGCGCCAGCGCGCGAGGTCGGCGCTCATCGATCGTCCGGTCATGACCGCGGCGGGCTGCATCGGGTCCTCAGCTGTGGGCGAAGATGTCCATCTCCTCCCAACCGGCCAGGTCCAGCGAGGCGCGGTGGGGGAGATAGTCGAAGGCGTGTTGGGCCAGGGCCATGCGACCTTCGCGCTCGAGCATGGCGTTCAGCTTCAGGCGCAGCGCGTGCAGGTGCAGGACGTCAGACGCGGCGTAGGCTACCTGGTCAGCGCTCAGCGACGGCGCGCCCCAGTCCGACGACTGCTGGACCTTGGACAGTTCGACGCCCAGCAATTCTCGCGTCACGTCCTTCAGGCCGTGGCGGTCGGTATAGGTACGGGCCAGCTTGCTGGCGATCTTGGTGCAGTAGACGGGCGCGGTCACGACCCCAAGATGGAGTTCGAACATGGCGATATCAAAGCGTCCGAAGTGAAATAGCTTCAGAATCTTCGGATTGGTCAGCAGCGCCTTGAGGTTTGGACAGTCATAGGTCGGTCGGCTCAGACGCACGACGTGCGCGTCGCCGTCGCCGGCCGAAAGTTGCACCACGCAGAGCGGGTCGCGCCCCAGGCGCAGGCCCATGGTCTCCGAATCGATCGCGATGATCTCCGCGTCCGCGAAGACGCCGTCGGGCAGATCGCCCTCATGAACGAAATTGGCCAACTCTCAGACGTCTCCGGCGAAGTCTCGACGCATCGACGCGCCGAACCACGCGCTCGATGTAAGCGCGCGACACTTATACTCACGATGAACGGATTAGCTATCCGCCGTACTACCGGCGCCACCCCGAGCTTCTAACGAAGCCACACAAGGGGTGGTGCCCAGGAGAGGACTCGAACCTCCACGACCTTTCGGTCACTGGCACCTGAAGCCAGCGCGTCTACCAATTCCGCCACCTGGGCCCGCTGTCGCAACCGGTGAGGTCGCCGCGAGGCCGGGACGTTTAGGGAAAGCCTCAGGCCGCGTCAACAGCGAAAAAACGACAAATCGTGATTTCGTTGCGAACCGGCGCGCGGTCGTCTAATTCCCGCCTCATCGCATGCACGAGGAATGATGATGCAAGGTCTGGTCACGGTGTTCGGCGGCTCCGGTTTCGTGGGCGGTCAAGTCGTGCGGGCGCTCGCCAAGGCGGGCCATCGCGTGCGGGTGGCCGTGCGCCAGCCCAACCTCGCCTACAAGATGCGCATGCTGGGCGACGTCGGTCAGATCGAGGTGGTCCAGGCCAATGTCCGTAACGCGGCTTCGGTGGCCCGCGCGCTGGATGGCGCCGAGGCCTGTGTGAACCTTGTCGGCGTGCTGTTCGAGAGCGGCCGCCAGAAGTTCCTCTCCGTGCACGCCATGGGCGCGCGCAACGTCGCCGAAGCCGCCGCCAAGGCTGGCCTGAAGCATCTGGTCCATGTCAGCGCGATCGGCGCCGACGTCGATAGCGCGGCCAAGTACGCCCGTTCCAAGGGCGAAGGCGAGGCCGCCGTGCGCGAGGCGTTCCCCAGCGCCACCATCGTCCGCCCGTCGATCGTGTTCGGCCCCGAGGACGGCTTCTTCAACCGCTTCGCCCAGATGGCGGCCCTCGCGCCCGCCCTGCCGCTGGTCGGCGGCGAGACGCGGTTCCAGCCGGTGTTTGTCGGCGATGTCGCAGCGGTGATCGCGAAGGCGGTCGCCAGCCCCGCCGCGGCCGGCGTGACCTACGAACTGGGCGGCCCGACCGTCTACACGATGCGGGAGATCCTTGAGCTGATCCTGCTGGAGACCGGTCGCAACCGTCCGCTAATCCCCCTGCCCTGGCCGGTGGCGTCGCTGATCGGCTCGCTCGGCGACCTCGTGGCGGGCGTCATCCCGCCGCCGCTGACCTCTGACCAGGTCGAAATGCTCAAGAGCGACAACGTCGCCGACAAGGGCCTGCCGGGCCTCGTCGAAGCCGGCGTGATCCCGACGGCGGTCGAAGCCGTAGTCCCGACCTATCTTTACCGCTACCGCAAGGGCGGCCAGTACGCTGAGACGCCGGCCGGCGCGTTCTGAGGCCGGACGACGGATTGAAATCAAAAGGGCGGGCGCCGCGTGGTGCCCGCCCTTGTTGTTTGGATGTCAGGCCCGCTCAACGGGTCAGGTTCAAAGCGATCAGCCCTCCAACCCCGACGACGATGCGCCACCAGGCGAACGGCGCGAAGCCGTGCCGGGTGATGAAGTCCAGCACTGTCCTGACCACGAACACGCCCGAGACCAGCGCCGCCACGAAGCCCAGGGCGATCAGGCCCAGATCGTTCGTGCTCAGCTTGTCGATGTTCTTGTAGAGGTCATAGGCGAAGGCCCCCGCCATGGTCGGCATGGCCAGGAAGAAGCTGAACTCGGCCGCCGAACGCTTGTCGCACTTGAGCAGTAGCGCCCCCGCGATGGTCGCGCCCGACCGTGAGACGCCGGGAACCAGGGCGATGCACTGGAACAGGCCGATCAGGAAGGCCGTCTTCAGCGGATACTGCGACACATCGGTGTAGCGCGGCTCCAGCTTCATCCGATCCAGTCCCAGCAGGATGACGCCGCCGACGATCAGGGTGACGCAGACCAGGGTCGGGCTCTCGTAGAGCACCGTCTTGATGTAGTCGTGGGCCAACACCCCGACCAGCACCGCCGGCAGGAAGGCCAGCAGCACGCCCAGGACGAAGCGGCGCGAGCCGGGATCGGTCGGCAGGGTGGTCAAGAGGCCCCACAGACGCCCGAAATAGACGCTGGTGATCGCCAGGATGGCGCCGAGCTGGATCAGGACCTGAAAGGTGTTGCCCGGACTGTGGAAGCCCAGAAAGTGGCCCGCGAGGAGCAGGTGCCCCGTTGAGGAGACCGGAATGAACTCGGTCAGGCCCTCGATCAGGCCCAATACGATCGCGATCAGCCAATCCGGCATGGACGCCCCCAGAAGTGACCGCTCCGGCGTGCGCCCGAGTTGGTAAACTTGGCGTTAATCCACAAATTGGACCATTATTATCGAAATATGCGATCCTGTCGCAATAGCCACAGCATTGGGCTGGATATAATCGTCTACTTTTTTGACAAAAGCATTCTTCTTGCCCCAAAGAGTCCTTATGAGGCCGGCGAGAGCAATTTTTCTCCCAATCCGGGGGCGAGGGAAGTCGCATGGCCGAGCGCATGCTGAAATTCACGACGGTGGCCCGCAAGACGCCTGAAAAGCGCGCGGCTGCTGAGCGTTCGGGCGATTTCCATGAGATCTACGCCGACTTCATCGACGCCAAGGCCACCGAACAGTCCTCGCGCTGCTCGCAATGCGGCGTGCCGTTCTGTCAGACGCACTGCCCGCTGCACAACAACATCCCCGACTGGTTGCGGATGACCGCCGAGGGGCGCCTGGAGGAAGCCTACGCCCTTTCGCAGGCCACCAATTCCATGCCGGAGGTCTGCGGTCGGATTTGCCCGCAGGATCGTCTGTGCGAAGGCAATTGCGTCATCGAACAGTCGGGCCACGGCACCGTGACCATCGGCTCGGTCGAACGCTACCTGACCGACAAGGCCTGGGAGATGGGCTGGGTGAAGCCGCTGGTCGCCGGCCCCGCGCGAGGCCAGTCGGTCGGCGTCGTGGGCGCGGGTCCGGCCGGCCTCGCCGCCGCCGAGAAGCTGCGCGAAGCCGGCTATGACGTCACCGTCTATGACCGTCACGATCGCGCCGGCGGCCTGCTGATCTACGGGATTCCGGGTTTCAAGCTGGAAAAGGACGTGGTCGAGCGCCGCACCCAGCGTCTGGCGGAGGGCGGGGTCGCCTTCAAGCTGGGGTTCGAGGTCGGCAAGGACGCCTCGCTGGAGGATCTGCGCGCCCAGCACGACGCGGTGCTGATCGCCGTCGGCGTCTACGCCGCGCGCGACCTCACCGTGCCGGGGAGCGGCAGCAAGGGCGTGGCCGCAGCGCTCGACTATCTGATCGCTTCCAACCGCCTGAACCTCGGCGACACCGTTCCGGCCTTCGACTCCGGCGAACTGAACGCCGAGGGCAAGGACGTGGTCGTGGTCGGCGGCGGCGACACCGCCATGGACTGCGTGCGGACGGCCGTGCGCCAGGGCGCCAAGTCGGTCACCTGCCTCTATCGCCGGGACAAGGCCAACATGCCGGGCTCGATGCGCGAGGTCGCCAACGCCGAGGAAGAAGGCGTCACCTTCGAGTGGCTCGCCGCCCCGCGCGCCTTGGCGGGCGAAGCCGAAGCCGTCACCGGCGTCCGCGCCATCCGCATGCGCCTGGGCGCCCCGGATGCGTCCGGTCGCCAGAGCCCCGAGGAAATCCCCGGCGGTGATTTCGACCGCCCGGCCCAGCTGGTCATCAAGGCCCTCGGCTTCGAGCCCGAGAACCTGCCCGAACTGTGGTCCGCGCCGGACCTGAAGGTCACCCGCTGGGGCACCGTGAAGGCCGATGTCCGCAACCAGATGACCAATCTCGACGGCGTGTTCGCCGCCGGCGACATCGTGCGCGGCGCCTCGCTCGTCGTCTGGGCGATCAAGGACGGCCGCGACGCCGCCGACGCCATCCATCGCTACCTGCTGGCCAAGGCGTCCTCGACGCTGATCGCCGCCGAATAAGAGAGGACCAGGATCATGAGCCAGATGGACCTCTATCTGAAGAACCGCCAGGCGCTGATCGACGGCCACGCCTACGATCCCTCGACCGAACGCGACGCGTGCGGCGTGGGCCTCGTCTGCGCCATTGACGGCCAGCCGCGCCGCGAAGTCGTCGAACTGGCGATCAAGGCCTTGAAGGCCCTGTGGCACCGAGGCGCCGTCGACGCAGACGGCAAGACCGGCGACGGCGCCGGCGTGCTGGTCAGCGTTCCGCAGGACTTCTTCGTCGATCAGGTGCGCCGCACCGGCCACGCCCTGCGCCAGGGCCCGATCGCCGTGGGTCAGGTGTTCCTGCCGCGCACGGACCTCGGCGCCCAGGAGCTGTGCCGCACGATCGTCGAGGCCGAAGCCCTGCGCTTTGGCTTCTACATCTACGGCTGGCGCCAGGTGCCGGTCGACACCTCGGTGATCGGCGAGAAGGCCAACGCCACGCGTCCCGAGATCGAGCAGATCATGCTGGCCGCCCCGGCTGGCCTGGAAGGCGAGGCTCTGGAGCGGGCGCTGTTCCTGTGCCGCAAGCGCATCGAAAAGCGCGTCCACGCCCAGAACGTCAGCGACTTCTACATCTGCTCGTTCTCGGCCAAGTCGCTGATCTACAAGGGTATGTTCCTGGCCGAGCACATCGACGCCTTCTATCCCGACCTGAAGGACGAGCGCTTCGCGGCCGCCGTGGCGATCTTCCACCAGCGCTATTCGACCAACACCTTCCCGCAGTGGCGCCTGGCCCAGCCGTTCCGGATGCTGGCCCACAACGGCGAGATCAACACGATCAAGGGCAACATCAACTGGATGAAGTCCCACGAGATCAAGATGGCCGCCCAGGCCTTCGGCGAGTTCGGGGACGACGTGAAGCCGGTGATCCAGCCCGGCGGGTCGGACAGCGCCAACCTCGACAACACCTTCGAGGTGCTGGTGCGCGCTGGTCGTGACGCACCGATGGCCAAGGCCCTGCTGGTGCCCGAAGCCGCCAATCCGAAGATGAAGGACGCCCACAAGGCGCTCTATTCCTACTGCAACGCGGTGATGGAGCCGTGGGACGGTCCGGCCGCCCTGTGCGCCACCGACGGCCGCTGGGTCGTGGCCGGCAAGGACCGCTCGGGCCTGCGCCCGCTGCGCGTGGCCTATACCGACGACGGCCTGGTGATCATGGGCTCTGAAGCCGGCATGTGCGGCGTCGAGGAGGCCCGCATCACCCGCAAGCTGGCGATCTCGCCCGGCCGCATGCTGGCCATCGATCTGGCCGAGGGCCGTCTCTACGGCGAGGATGAAATCATCGACGAACTGGCCGGCCGCCACCCCTATACCGAGTGGCTGGGCAACATGGTCGATCTTGAGAAGGAGATCGGCCCCGGCCCCGAGCCGCGCAAGTTCGGCCGCGAGGAGCTGACCCGTCGCCAGGCCGCCGCCGGCTACAGCCTGGAAGATCTCGAGATGATCCTCGCCCCGATGGTCGAGGAGGGCAAGGAAGCCGTCGGCTCAATGGGCGACGACACGCCGCTGGCGGTGCTGTCGGAAAAGTACCGTCCGCTCAGCCACTACTTCCGCCAGAACTTCAGCCAGGTCACGAACCCGCCGATCGACCCCCTGCGGGAGACCGGCGTCATGAGCCTGAAGACGCGGTTCAAGAACCTCGGCAACATCCTGGCCCAGGACGCAGCGCAGGCTGACGTCTACGTCCTGGAAAGCCCCGTGCTGACCACCGGCATGTACGAGCGAATCCACGGACTGCTGGGTGAGAAGAACGTCGCAGTCATCGACTGCACCATGCCGCTGCCCGCCGAGGAGGCCCGCGCCGGTGACGCCCTTCGCGCCAATCTCGACCGCATCCGCGCCGAGGCCGAGGACGCCGTGCTGCGCGGCTGCGGGGCGATCGTGCTGACCGACGAGGCCAGCGACGCCGAGCGCGTGGCCCTGCCGATGATCCTGGCCACGGGCGGCGTCCATGCCCACCTCGTCAACAAGGGCCTGCGGTCCTACGTCTCGATCATCGTCCGTTCGGCCGAATGCCTGGACACCCACTATTTCGCGGTGCTGGTCGGCGTGGGTGCCACGGCGGTCAACGCCTATCTGGCCCAGGAGAGCTTCCAGGATCGCCTGGAACGCGGCCTGATCGGCGACAAGTCGCTGCGCGACGTGTGCATCAACTTCAAGACCGCCATCGAGGGCGGGCTGCTGAAGATCATCTCAAAGATGGGGATCAGCGTCATCTCCTCGTACCGCGGCGGCTACAACTTCGAAGCCGTCGGCCTGTCGCGGGCCCTGGCCGCCGAGTTCTTCCCCGGCATGCCCTCGCGCATCTCGGGCATCGGCCTGGCCGGCATCGAGAGCAAGACGGTCGAGCTGCACCGCAAGGCCTGGGGAACGCCTGCCGTCACCCTGCCGGTCGGGGGCCTGTACAAGGCCCGTCGCTCGGGCGAGGCCCACGCCTTCGAGGCGCGCCTGATGCACACCCTGCAGACTGCCTGCGACACCGGCGACTATGAGCTGTACCGCCGCTGGTCCAATGGCCTGCGCACGCAGAAGCCGATCCAGCTGCGCGACCTTCTCGACTGGCGCTCGGACCGCAACCCGATCGCCACAGACGACGTCGAAAGCGTCAACGAGATCCGCAAGCGCTTCGTCACGCCGGGCATGAGCCTGGGGGCCCTCAGCCCCGAGGCCCACGGCGCCCTGAACATCGCCATGAACCGCATCGGCGCCCGCTCTGTCTCGGGCGAGGGCGGTGAGGACAGCGCGCGCTACAAGCCGCTGCCCAACGGCGACAACCCCAACAGCGCCATCAAGCAGGTGGCCTCGGGACGGTTCGGCGTCACCGCCGAGTATCTGAACCAGTGCGTCGAGCTGGAGATCAAGGTCGCGCAAGGCGCCAAGCCCGGCGAGGGCGGCCAGCTGCCCGGGTTCAAGGTCACGGAAATGATCGCCCGCCTGCGTCACTCCACCCCCGGCGTGATGCTGATCAGCCCGCCGCCGCACCACGACATCTACTCGATCGAGGACCTGGCCCAGCTCATCTATGACCTGAAGCAGATCAACCCGATCGCCCGGGTCACGGTGAAGCTGGTGGCCGCCACCGGCATCGGCGCGATCGCGGCCGGGGTCGCCAAGGCGAAGGCGGATGTGATCCTGGTCGCCGGCGGCGTCGGCGGCACCGGCGCCTCGCCCCAGACCTCGGTGAAGTACGCCGGCGGTCCGTGGGAGATGGGCCTGTCGGAAGCCAACCAGGTGCTGACCCTGAACAACCTGCGCCACTCCGTCGTCCTGCGGGCCGACGGCGGCATGCGCACAGGTCGCGACATCGTCATCGCCGCGATGATGGGCGCCGAGGAGTTCGGCATCGGCACCGCCTCTCTGGTGGCCATGGGCTGCATCATGGTGCGCCAGTGCCACTCCAACACCTGTCCCGTCGGCGTCTGCACCCAGGACGAGGCCCTGCGCGCCAAGTTTACCGGCACGCCCGACAAGGTCATCAACCTCTTCACCTTCATCGCCGAAGAGGTGCGCGAGATCCTGGCGGGCCTGGGCTTCAAGAGCCTGCAGGAAATCGTCGGCCGCACCGACCTGCTGGCCCAGGTCAGCCGCGGCGGCGAGCACCTGGACGACCTTGACCTGAACCCGCTGCTGGTCCGCGCCGATCCGGGCAGTAACAAGCCCTACAACACGGTCGAAGGCCGCAACGCGGTGCCGGATACGCTGGACGCCCAGATCGTCCGCGACGCCGCGCCGCTGCTGGAGCGCGGCGAGAAGATGCAGCTGACCTACACGGTCCGCAGCACCGCCCGTACGATCGGCACACGCACCTCCAGCCATATCGTCCGCAAGTTCGGCATGAAGGGCCTGCCCTCGGGCCACCTGACCGTCCAGCTCAAGGGCTCGGCCGGCCAGAGCCTCGGCGCCTTCGCGGTCCAGGGCCTGCGGATCGAGCTGACCGGTGAGGCCAACGACTATGTCGGCAAAGGCCTGTCGGGCGCGACGATCGTGATCAAGCCGGCGCGGGGGCTCGCTGCGCCCGAGACCAACACCCTGATCGGCAACACCGTGTTGTTCGGCGCCACCTCGGGCCGGCTGTTCGCGGCGGGTCAGGCGGGCGAGCGTTTCGCGGTCCGCAACTCCGGCGCCACCACGGTGGTTGAAGGCTGCGGCGCCAATGGCTGCGAGTACATGACTGGCGGCCAGGTGGTGATCCTGGGCCCGACCGGGAACAACTTTGGCGCCGGCATGACCGGCGGCATGGCCTTCGTGCTCGACCAGCACGACCGCTTCCAGGACAACATCAATCCGGACAGCATCGTCGTGCAGCGCCTGGCGTCGCCCTATTGGGAAGGCGTGCTGCGCTCGCTGATCGCCGAGCACGCCCGGGAGACGGACTCCGCTTTCGCCGAGTCGCTCCTCCGGGATTGGGACCGAGTGCGAGACCAGTTCTGGCAGGTCTGCCCGAAGGAAATGGTCAACCGTCTGCCCCAGCCTCTGGCAGCGGAAGAAGCCGTGCACGAACGCGCCTGACGCCCGATGGGCCTGGAAGAACGAGAACGCCGCCGGGGCCCAACAGCCTCGGCGGCGGTTTTCGTTCAGGCGGCGGCCTTCGCCGTGCGCCGCTTGAACGTCGCCCGCGCCCGGGCGACCGGAACGCCGTCGGCGCGCACCGTCGCCTCGGCGAAACAGATCGAGCGACCCAGCTTGACGAAGTCGGTGTCGAACTCCAGCCACTGCCCCGGCCGCGCCGAACCCAGATAGTCGAGCGTCAGTGATACAGTGACGAGACCGTCCACCGGCGCGCCGGTGCGAGCCAGGTTCATCCCCAGAGACAGCCCCATCGCATTGTCGGCCATAGTCGCCAGGAACCCGCCATGCGGCATGTGTCGGGAATTGCAGTGCGGCTCACGCAGGCGCGTCGCCAGCACCAGACGATCTTCGGCGACGCGCGCGTACAGCGGCTCCCACGGCTCGGTGATCGGACTGCGCCGCCCATGCGCGGAAAAGCCTTCGGGAACCGGGTCGTCCATGGCGGCCTCGCAGGAATTCAAACAACTGTTTTAATCTACCACGGGCTCTGGCCTTGCGCGAGAGGGGCAAGGCGGGTCGTTATGGGCCGACGGCTGAACGGAAAGGGGCGGCTCGACATTCCATGTCCATGCGCGCCTTTGCTCATCTGCTGGATCGACTGTCGCTGACCAGCTCGCGTAACGCCAAGCTGACCTTGATCCAGGATCATCTTCGCCAGACGCCCGATCCCGACCGCGGCTATGCGCTCGCGGCCCTGACCGGCGCGCTGTCGTTCAACGCCGCCAAGCCGGCCTTCATCCGCAAGGCGGTCGAGGCGCGGATGGACTCTCAGCTGTTCGCCTGGTCGTACGACTTCGTCGGCGATCTGGCGGAAACCGTCTCGCTGGTGTGGCCCGCTCAGCCCGGCGCGAACCGCCCGCCTGAACTCTCGGAGGTCATCGACGCCCTGCATTCGGCGTCCCGCGCCGAGGTCCAGCGCCTGATCGAGGGCTGGCTGGACGCCCTGGATCCCGACGGACGCTGGGCGCTCTTGAAACTGATGACCGGCGGCTTGCGGGTCGGCGTCTCCTCACGCCTGGCCAAACAGGCCTGCGCCAATCTCGGCGGCGTCGACATCGGCGAGATCGAGGAGGTCTGGCACGCGATGACGCCACCCTATGGCGACCTTTTCGCCTGGCTGGAAGGACGCTCAGAGCGGCCGTCGCCCGACGCCCCGGGGCGCTTCCGCCCCGTGATGCTGGCTCAGCCGATCGACGAGGAAACCGACTTCCCCAAACTGGACCCCGCCGACTACGTCGCCGAGTGGAAATGGGACGGCATCCGCGTCCAGGCCGTGTCCGAGCGCGGCGAGCGGCGGCTCTACACCCGCACGGGCGACGACATCTCGGCCAGCTTTCCCGACGTCGTGGCGGCGCTGGACTTCGAGGGCGCCATCGATGGCGAACTGTTGGTGATCCGCGACGGCGCCCTGGCCTCGTTCGGCGACCTCCAGCAGCGCCTTAACCGCAAGACCGTGGACGCCAAGCAGTTGGCGAGCTTCCCGGCCGGGATCCGGGCCTACGACCTGCTGATGGACGGCGAGACCGACCTCCGGTCCCTGCCCTTCGCCGAGCGTCGCGCGCGGCTGGAAGCGTTCGTTGGCCGACTGGCGAGCACGCGGATCGACCTGTCGCCGCTGCAGCCCTTCGAGACCTGGGAAGACCTCGCCGCGCTGCGCCGCGACCCGCCGGAGGGCGACGCGCGCCTCTCCGAAGGCCTGATGCTCAAGCGCCGCGACAGCGTCTATGAACCTGGCCGCCCCAAGGGGCCCTGGTTCAAGTGGAAGCGCGATCCGCGCCTGATCGACGCGGTGCTGATGTACGCCCAGCGTGGGCACGGCAAGCGATCGAGCTTCTATTCGGACTACACCTTCGGCGTCTGGCGCGAGGACGAGGAGGGCCGGCGCGCCCTCACCCCGGTTGGCAAGGCCTATTTCGGCTTCACCGACGAGGAGCTGAAGCGGATCGACAAGTTCGTCCGCGACAATACCGTGGAGCGCTTTGGTCCTGTCCGTTCCGTCCGCGCCGAGCTGGACTTTGGCCTGGTGTTCGAGGTCGCCTTCGAAGGTCTTCAACGCTCCAGCCGGCATAAGTCGGGCGTGGCCATGCGCTTTCCGCGCATCCACCGCATCCGGTGGGACAAGCCGGCCGGCGAGGCCGATGAACTCAAAACACTAGAGGCGATGATCGACTAGGGCCCGGCGTTCATATCTCGTTTGCCTTGTACCCCTACGTCAGGTTGCGAGGAGTTCGCCCATGTCGCCGGTCCTTGCCTCTCTGCTGCCGTTCCTGCAGGCCAACGCCAACGAGCGCTATCGCCAGGCCTATTCGCGGATCGGCCTGACGATCCTGTTGAGCTGGGCCCTGCAGCTGATCGACCGCGCGGACCTGATTATCCCCTGGCTGGCGGCGAGCCTTTCGGTGCAGGCGCTGGAATTCTTCGCCGTACGCCCCTTCGCCAAGGGTCAGCTTCCGCAGCACGGCCTGGAGTCGCGGATCGTGCTGATGCTGGTAGCCATGGTGGCGATGGCCGTGGTGCATGCCGGATCGGTGCTGGTTCTCTGGGTCAGCGGCGAGCCGCCGCTGATGGCCCTGGCCTTGATGGTCCTGGTCGGGGGCGTGCTGAACAATGTGGGTTCGGGCGTCGACAGCCGCATGCTGTTTTATCTGGGCGCGACGCCCTACGCGCTCAGCCTGGCGGCGACGCCGATGCTGATCTGGGACCGATCGCACCAGCAGGTCATGATCCTGGCCGCTTCGGTCGCCTTCTTCATGCTGGCGGTTCACACGATCTGGACGCGGATGCATCGCAACCGCCGCGCGGTCGTCGCTGCGCGCGAAGAGGCCGACCGTCGGCGCGTGGAGACCGAAGAAGCGCTGTCCGACCGCACCGCCATGGCCGCGATCGTCAGCCACGAGCTGCGGACGCCGCTGTCGGCCATCCTGGCGGGCGCGCACCTGATCCGCGCCGGATCCTCGCCGGAGCAGACCCGGGCCACGGCTGACCTGATCATCGACGCCGGCCACCTGATGACCGATCTGCTGACCGACATGCTGGACCAGGCCAAGATCGAGGCGCGGGCGATGAGCCTCGAGGCGCGCGACTTCGACCTCCTCGGCGCCGCCCGTGACGCCGGTCGGTTCTGGTCCGCCAACGCGCGGGTCAAGGGCCTCACCTTGGTGGAGCCGCCGAAGGACCAGCCTGCGGTATGGGTGCGCGGCGACCCCTTCCGGCTGCGGCAGATCCTCAACAATCTCCTGTCCAACGCCGTGAAGTTCACCGAGCACGGCTCGATCGCCCTGCGCGTGCGGGCCGAGCCCCTTGCGAACGATCGGGTCCGGATCGCGATCGAGGTTCAGGACAACGGTCCCGGGATCGCCGAGGACGCGATGAGCCGCCTTTTTACGCCCTACGCCCAGGCCTCCCAGGAGACCGCGCGCACCTACGGCGGGACGGGGCTGGGTCTGGCGGTCAGCCGTCAGCTCGCCCGCCTGATGGGCGGCGAACTGGAGGCCAGACCCGGCGAGGCGCGCGGCGTCACTTTCGTCTTGAGCCTGGATCTTCCGCAGGGACGCGAGGAGGAGATGCCGCGCGCCTCGTCCACGCCGGAGCCCAGCGCTCCAGACCTCGCGGCGCTGAAAATCCTCGTGGTCGACGATCACGAGGTGAACCGGCGCACCTTGGCGCTGGTGCTGGAGCCGCTGGGCGCGGACCTGACCACCGCCCCCGACGGCCTGGAAGCACTGGCGGCGCTGGAGGCCCAGGCCTTCGACGTGGTGTTGATGGACGTCAACATGCCGGGGCTTGACGGGCGCGAGGCCACGCGCCGCCTGCGCGCCGGCGACGGCCTCAATCACGACACCCCGGTGATCGGCTTCAGCGCCGGCGTGGCCGACCACGAGGTCGAGGCCTGTCACGAAGCCGGCATGACCGACTGGATCGCCAAGCCCCTCGACATCCGGGCGCTCTACGCCGCCCTGGCCCGCGCCCAGGATTCGCGGCGCGACGCGGGCCGAAGCGTCGTCAGCCGTTGAAGGCCCGGATCGCGTCGATGATCTTCTGCTGGTCGTCTGCGCCCAGATAGGGATGCATCGGCAGCGCCAGCACAGTTTGCGCCTTGGCCTCCGTGACCGGCAGGCCGCCGGCGCCGCGTGGGAACTGGGCGTAGGGCGCCTGAACGTGCATCGGGACCGGATAGTAGACCGCCGTCGGCACACCCTGCGCGCGCAGATGCGCCGCGAGGCCGTCGCGGTTCTCGTGCTCGATCACATACTGAGCCCAGACCGAGACACCGCCCTCAATGACCGTCGGCGTGGAGATCACCGCGCCCTTGAGGCCCTCGGCGTATCGCTCGGCGACGACCTGCCGCAGCGCGATCTCCTCGGCGAAGATCGCCAGCTTCTCGATCAGGATCGCCGCCTGGATCGTGTCGAGGCGCGAATTCATGCCGATGCGCGTATTCAGATACTTCGGATCGTGGTCGAAGGTCCTGCCGGCGAGATCCGGACCGACCGCCTTGCCGTGGACGCGATAGCTGTCCATCAGGTCCCAAAGCGTGGCGTCATTGGTCAGCACCGCGCCGCCGTCGCCGTAGCAACCCAGTGGCTTGGCGGGAAAGAAGCTGGTGGTGGCGACGTCCGCCCAATGCAGCGGGTGATGCCCGTTCAGGGTGCAGCCGAAGCCCTGGGCGCTGTCGGCGATCAGCTTCAGCCCCTCGCGATCACAGATGGCCTTGATGGCCGGATAGTCGGCTGGCTGGCCGAACAGATCGACGGCGATCACCACCTTGGGCGTAAGCTTACCCTCCGCCTTCACACCCGCGATGGCGGCCTCAAGCTTGACCGGATCGAGATTGTAGGTGTCGGGCAGCACGTCGACAAACACCGGCGTCGCCCCGACCCACGGCACGACCTCGGGCGTCGCGGCGAAGGTGAAGGACGGGCAGAACACCGCGTCGCCCGGCCCGACGCCCCAGGCCATCAGCGGCAGGGCGATGGCGTCAGTGCCGTTGGCGCACGACAGGGCCAGTTTCGCCTGGCCAAACGCGGCCAGCTGCGCCTCGAACTCTCGCACCTGCGGCCCCATCACATAGGCGCCGCTGTCGAGAACCTTGGCGATGGCGGTGTCGATCTTTTCGCGGATCCGGCGCTGCTGCGCGCCGAGGTCGATGAAGGGCATGCTCATGGGCGGCGCTCTTAGTCAGGCTTCGTGACGATTTCGAGCCAATTGATGTAACCGACTGTTTCCCGTCGGACGCAAGCGGAACCCTGGGAAGCTTGACCGCGTTGACCTGGACGCGCGGGGGCGCCTATCGAGATCCTCATGAAGACCAAGCCCAGCCTCTTGCCGGCCGACACGCCGTTGCCTTCCCTGGCCAATGTAAAGGCCGACGAGACGATGCTCGGCCATTTCCTCGACTGGCTGGGCAAGCTGGCGGTGAACCTGGTCGTCGCCGCCCTGATCCTAGCCGTCACCTTCTGGGCCGCGGGCTGGGCGGCGCGGTTCATGCGCCGCACCCTGACCCGCGTACATCGCAGCAACCCCGATCCGACCCTCGAGAGCTTCGCCGCCTCCCTGGCCCGCTACGCCATCGTGGCGGTGGGGCTCGTGGCCGTGCTGCAGCAGCTTGGCGTGCAGGCGACCTCCATCATCGCGGTGCTGGGCGCGGCGTCGCTGGCCATCGGTCTGGCTCTTCAGGGCGCGCTGTCGAACGTCGCTGCGGGTGTGATGATCCTGCTGTTTCGCCCCTACCGCGTCGGCGATGTCATCGAGACCGCGACGCGTCAGGGCACGGTCAAGTCGCTCGACCTGCTGTTCACCGAGATCGCGACACCTGACAACGTCAAGGTGATGATCCCCAACAGCAAGGTGTTCGGCGATGTCATCCTGAACTACTCCAATCACCGTCATCGGCGGGTGGACGTGCTGTTCAAGGTCCCGCTGAAAACCGACCTGGTGGCGGTGCTCAAGCGTCTGCGCGAGCGGGCCGAGAACGACGCGCGCATCCGTCAGGATCCCGCGCCAATGATCGAAGTCACCGACCTTTCAGAGGTCTTCGCCCAGGCGGCGATCCGGGTGTGGACGGCGGCGGCCGATTTCGGTCCGGTCAAGACCGACCTGATGCTGTCGGCGCACCTGCTCGCGGAGGACCCGATGCGGACCGATCTTCCGCCGCCACGGCCCTCAAAGGCCATCGACCCCTCGCCCGCCATGCCGGGCGAAGGCGAGCATCACCATCTGCTGGCCCTGATCAAGCCGCGCCGGAGCCGCAAGGCCGGCGCCAAGTCCAAGGCGCCGGCCGAGAAGCCGCAATAGGGCGAGGCGATCCTCGCGGCGACAAAAAGCGAACTCTAGAGGATCGACTGGCCCGTCGAGGCCCAGTCCTTCAGGAACAGTTCCAGACCCTTGTCGGTCAGCGGATGCTTGTAGAGGTCGCTGAACACCGCCGGCGGGATGGTGACGACGTCGGCGCCGACGATCGCGGCTTCCTTGACGTGGCCGGCGTTGCGCACCGAGGCCGCCAGGATTTCGGTCTCGTAGCCGTAGTTGTCATAGATCGCACGGATGTCGCGGATCAGGTCCATGCCGTCAAAGCCATAGTCGTCCAGGCGGCCAATGAACGGCGAGATGTAGGTCGCGCCCGCCTTGGCGGCCAGCAGGGCTTGGGTCGGCGAGAAGCACAGGGTGACGTTGGTCTTGATCTCTTCGTCGGCGAAGGCGGCGCAGGCGATCAGGCCGTCCCGGGTCAGCGGGATCTTGACCACGACGTTCGGCGCGATCTTGGCCAGCTTCTGACCTTCGGCGATCATCGCGTCGGCCGTGGTGGCCGCCACTTCAGCGCTGATCGGACCCGGGACGATGTCGCAGATCTCGGCGATCACCTCCAGCATCGGGCGGCCCGACTTGGCGATCAGGGTCGGGTTGGTGGTCACGCCGTCGATCAGGCCGGTCGAGGCGAGGTCCGCGATGACCTTGGTGTCGGTGCTGTCGAGGAAGATCTGCATGGGTCTCTTGCGCTGTATTGTAGGGGGGCGGTGGCGGCCGGTTTATCGCGGGCGGGCCGCGCGCGCCAGCGATTAGCCGGGTAGCCCCGCCGCGACCAGCCGATCCGCCGTGCGCTCGACCGCCGGGCGCCAAGGTTCGGGCGTGAAGTCGAACACGGTCCGAAGCTTGGCCGTTTCGAGCGGCGAGCGCGGCGGCCGGGGCGCGGGCTCGGCGAACGCCGCCTGGGTGGTCGGCTCCAGCCTGGCCTTCGCCAGCGGATCCCGATCGATCGCGGCCTTGGCGAAGTCGAAGCGGCTGGTCTCGCCAGCATTGGCGAAATGGAACAGGCCGAACACGGGGTCGTCCACAGACGCCTGGGTCCAGCGCGCGCCGGCGCCGATCAGAAAGTCAGCCAAGGCCTCGCCGTCGGTGGGCGAGCCGAACTGGTCGGCCACCACCTTCAGCGCGTCCCGCTCGCGCGCCAGCTTCAGCATGAAGCTGACATAGTTGCGGCCGTAGCGCGAAAAGACCCAGGAGATGCGCAGTACGACGGCGCGGGGGTGGGCCAGAACCGCCTGCTCGCCCGCCAGCTTGGAGCGGCCATAGACATTGATCGGCTCGGGGCGATCGGTCTCGACATAAGGACGATCGGTCCGGCCGTTGAACACCGCGTCGGTCGACAGATGCACGAACGGCAGCCCGCGCTCGGCGCAGGCGGCGGCCATGACGCCGGGGGCCTGCGCGTTGACGGCGAAGGCCGAGTCGGGCGCAGCCTCGGCGGGATCGACCTGGGTGAAGGCGGCGGTGTTGATCACAAGATCGCAGTCTGCGGCCAGGATCGCGGCGCGGACGCGCTCGGGATCGGCAAGGTCGCAATCGCTGCGCGACAAGGCGGTCAGCGCCGCCCGCCCCTGCGCCGCGACCCGCATCGCGGTGGCGACCTGACCCGTCTGGCCGAACTGGAGAATCCTCATCTCAGCGCCGGAACGCGGTCACCCAAGGCGGCGGCGACGAAGTCCCGCAGGCTGCCGCCCTCGAACAGATAGCCCGGCACGCCCGCCCGGCGTCCGGCTTCGACGTCGATGTCCCGGTCGCCGATGATCACGGCCTCCTCGGGCGAAAGTCCCCAGTCGGCCAAGCCGCGCAGGATCATGCCGGGATTGGGCTTGCGGTCCGGATGGTTGGCGATCCGATAGGCCTCCACCACCGCCGTCTCGTGAAAAGGGCAGTGGTAGAAGGCGTCGATCCGCCCGCCGGCCTCGGCCAGGCCCGACTGCATAGCCGCGTGGAAGCGCGCCAGGGCCGCTTCGTCGAAATAGCCGCGGCCGATCCCGGACTGATTGGTGACCACCAGCACGGTCAACCCCGCGCGGGTCATCGCCGCGACCGCCTCGCGGGCGCCCTCGATCCAGTCGAGCCGCGCCGGATCATGCACATAGCCGTGATCGACGTTGAGCACGCCGTCGCGATCGAGGAACACGGCCTTGAGCGGGGGAAGAACGGTCTGACGGGTCATGGCGGAGCACTAACCGGCCGGCGAGCGGTCGCCAAGTCGCCGTCTTGGCCTTGGCCCGCAACCTCCCTAGAAGGGAGCGCCGATGGAGCTCCCGATGACCGACGCCTTCGCCGACGCCGCCCGCCTTCGCGATCGCCTGAAGACCTGGGCGGCCGAGACCGCCTATCCGATCTGGTGGGAGGTCGGCGCGGATCAGACCAAGGGCGGCTTTTTCGAGAAGATCGACCTCGAGGGACGCGCCGTCGAAGGCCCTCGACGCGGACGGGTACTTCCGCGCCAGATCTATGCCTACGCCATCGCGGGCGACCTGGGCTGGCGGGGCCCCTGGCGCACCGCCGTCGAACACGGCCTGGATTTTTTCCTGTCGGCCTATCGCCGCGCCGATGGCCAGTTCCGCACCCTGGTGGGACCTAGCGGCGAGGCCTTGGACGACACCGCCGACCTCTACGACCAGGCCTTCGCGATCTTCGCCCTGGCGGCTGTGGCCAAGGCCCTGCCGGAGCGTGCGCAGCAGGCCAGGAGCATGGCCGTCGAGGTGCGTGACCGCCTGATCGCCGACCGCAAGCATCCCCTCGCGGGCTTCCATCAGTCAAACCCCGCGACGGCTCCGCTTCAATCCAACCCGCACATGCACCTGTTCGAGGCGATGCTGGCCTGGAACGAGATCGACCCGGAACCGACGTGGCGCGCCCTCGCCGACGAGATCGCGGACCTGGCCCTGACCAGATTCGTCCACGCCGAGACCGGCATGGTCCGCGAGTTCTTCGACCTCGACTGGAGCCCGGCGCCGGGCGTCGAGGGCCGCATCTGCGAGCCAGGGCATCAGTTCGAATGGGGCTGGTTGCTCTTGCGATGGGGCAGGCTGGCTGATCGCCCCGACGCGACGGCCGCCGCCCTGAAAATGATCGACGACGCCGAGAAGCTCGGAACCGATTTCGCCAGAGGCGTCGCGATCAACGCCTTGCTGGACGACTACTCCGTCCACGATGACGGCGCGCGTCTCTGGCCGCAGACCGAACGGATCAAGGCGGCGGTGCTCGCCGCTGAAATCACCGGCGACGCGAAGTATTGGGAGATGGCCGTAGCCGCCGCTGTCGGTCTGCTGGCTTACCTGCGCACGCCGGTTCCCGGCCTTTGGCGCGACAAGTACCTGGCCGACGAGACCTTCGTCGAAGAGCCCGCGCCGGCGAGCTCCTTTTATCACATCGTCCTGGCGATCCTGGAAATGGACCGCGTGATCAGCGCGGCCGCGTAACCAGCAGGGTCGCGGCCCCGATCGCGCGGACCTGAACGTCGGTGTCCAGCGTCAGGAGCGCTCCAGAGGCGTAGACCTCGCCGTCCATCTCGATCACGCCCTCCAGAAGCTGGATCGTCGAAGCGGGCAGCAACACCGTCTCGCCTGCCGCAGAGCGGCGCAGTTCGACGTCGAAGGCGTCGGTCGAAACCAGCGTCTCGGCGCCGTTCGAGACGGCGTTCTTGCGCGAGGCGATCGAGCGGCCCTTGGCTTTCAGGCCATCCACCAGCGTCTTGACCGCCTGGCTGTCCTTGCGATGGCAGACCAGCACAGCGTCAGGCTCGGCCACCACGACGATGTCGTTGACGCCGATCACGCCGACATAGGGTCCGGTCGACCGCACAAGGACATTGGACGATCCATGCAGTTCGACGTCGCCCGCCCGGGCGTTGCCGTCGTCGTCGCGCGTCGACGCTTCCCAGATCGCGTCCCAGGCCCCCAGGTCCGACCAGGCGAACGCGGCCGGCGCGACGGCCGCCTTTTGGGTGCGCTCCATGACCGCGTAGTCGAGCGAGATCTTCTTGGCCTGGGCGAAGGCGTCGCGGTCGAGGCGACCGATCCCGGCCTCCAGTTCAAGGCCGGCGACACAGCTCCTGGCGGCCGCGGCGACCGTGGGCTCGAAGGCGTCGAACTCGGCCAGAAGGGTCGCGGCCTGGAAGGCGAAGTTGCCGCTGTTCCAGAGATAACCCTCCAGCAGGTAGCGCTCGGCCGTGATTTGGTCGGGCTTTTCGACGAAGGCGGCGACTTCGCGCACCGAACCGTCCAGGAGCGGCGCGCCGGGACGGATGTAGCCGAAACCGGTCGCGGGAACCGTCGGCTGCACTCCGAACGTGACGATATAGCCCTGCTCGGCCGCCCTGGCGGCGGTGACGGCCGCTTGCTGGAAGATTTCGGGCTGGGCGATGTGGTGGTCGGCGGCCAGCATCAGCACCACGCCGGCCGGGTCCCGGGCCTGGACATAGGCGGCGGCGGCGGCCACGGCCGGCGCGCTGTCACGCGCCTCGGGTTCGACGAGGATCGTCGCCCAGGCGCCGATCTCGGCGGTCTGCTCGGCCACGAAAGCGACCATCGCCTCGCCGGTGACGACGACAACCTCGGCCACGCCAGGGATGTCCTTCACCCGCAGGACGGTTTCCTGGAACGAGGACCGGTCGCCGACCAGCTTCAGAAATTGCTTGGGCTGGTCGCTACGCGACGCGGGCCAGAGACGGGTGCCAGAGCCCCCGCACAGGATCACCGGATAGATCGCCGCCAAGACTTGTCCTCATAAACAGCCGTCTTCGCCCCCTGTCAGGGCTCTTGCGCCGACTGCTTAAAGGCAAAGCCGACGGTAACGAAGGTTTTTCCTCAAGGGGCCTCGGCTCAGGCGGGAACGCCTTCGCGCAGTTCGGCTAGCCAGGCGTCGGCGGTAACGTCCGAAGGCATCCGCCAGTCGCCGCGGGGCGACAACGCGCCGCCGGACGAGATTTTCGGCCCGTTCGGCACGGCCGAGCGTTTGAACTGGTTGGCGAAGAACCGCTTCAGGAACAGCTCCAGCCAGCGCTTGATCTCCGGCAGATCATAGGCGCGTCGCGCGCTTTCGGGCAGGCCTGCGGGCCAGGCGCCGCGCTCGACGTCATGCCAGGCGCTCCAGGCCAGAAACGCGATCTTGGACGGCGCCATGCCGTAGCGGGTCATGTAGTAGAGATTGAAGTCCTGCAGGGCGTAGGGACCCACGAAACTCTCGGTCGCCTGGACCGCTTCCCCCGGCACAAGCTCCGGCGAGATTTCCGTCGCCAGGATATCCTCGAGCAGAGCCGCAGCGTCGGCGTCCACGTCGCCCGAATGGGCCACAAAGCGGATCAGGTGCTGGATCAGGGTCTTCGGCGCGCCGCAGTTGGGGTTGTAGTGGCTCATGTGGTCGCCGACGCCATAGGTGCACCAGCCCAGCGCCAGCTCCGACAGGTCGCCGGTACCCACCACGAGGGCGGCGTGGTGGTTGGCCAGTCGGAACAGATAGTCGGTGCGCAGGCCGGCCTGGACGTTCTCGAAGGTCACGTCATAGACCGGCTCGCCGCGCCCGAACGGGTGGTCCAGATCCTTCAGCATCTGGGTCGCGGCGGGTCGGATATCCAGTTCGGCGGCGGTGACGCCCATGGCCCACATCAACGACCAGGCGTTGGACTTGGTCCGGTCCGAGGTCGCAAAGCCCGGCAGGGTGTAGGCCAGGATGTTGGTCCGCGGCAGACCAAGCTGATCCATCGCCTTGGCCGCCACGAGCAGGGCCTGGGTCGAGTCCAGCCCTCCCGAAACGCCGATCACCAGCTTCTTCAGGCCCGAGGCTTCCAGCCGACGGGCGAGCCCCTGGACCTGAATATTGTAGGCTTCATAGCAGTTCTCCCGCAGCTTGGCCGGATCGGAGGGCGTGAACGGAAAGCGTTCCAGCGGCCGCGCCAAGGCCAGATCCCCCTCCTGAGCGGAGAAGGCGAACGGAACCATCCGGAACGGCGTCTTGCTAGGGGCCAAGGCCATGGCGTCGCCAAAGCTGCCCACTCGCATCCGCTCCTGCCGGAGCCGATCGACATCGACATCGGCGAAGGTCCAGGCCGGGCCGGTCGAAAAGCGTGGGGTCTCCGCGAGCAGGGCGCCCATCTCGTGGATATCCACGTGGCCGTCCCAGGCCAGGTCGGTCGAGCTCTCCCCCGCTCCGGCCGCCGAATAGACATAGGCCGCGATCATCCGGGAGGCCTGGCTGGCGCAGAGCAGGCGCCGCGTCTCGGACTTGCCGATCGTGATGTTGCTGGCCGACAGGTTCAGCAGGATCTCGGCCCCGGCCAGGGCCTGGGCCGTGCTGGGCGGGGTCGGGGTCCAGAGGTCCTCGCAGACCTCGACACCCACGGTGAAGGGCGACACGCCCTCGCCGCGAAACAGGATGTCGGTCCCAAACGGGACCGACTGGCCGGCCAGACTCAAGGTCTTGCCCGCGACACCCGCGCCCGGCGTGAACCAGCGCCGCTCATAGAACTCGCGATAGTTGGGCAGGAAGCTCTTGGGGACGACGCCCAGAACCTTGCCGCCCTGAACGGCGATGGCCGTATTGTAGAGGCGGCCGGCGTCACGGATCGGGCCGCCGACCACGATCATCGGGGCCAGATCGGCGCTCTCTTCGGCCAGGGTCGCGATCGCCGCCTCGACGGCGTCGAGCAGCACATCCTGCTGCAGCAGATCATCGATGGTGTAGCCCGTGAGGCCGAGCTCGGGGAACACGATGACCGCCACGCCGGCGTCATGGGCCTCACGCGCCAGCGCCAGGATGTTCCGGGCGTTGGTCGCCGGATCCGCCAGCTTGACCTTGGGGACGGCGGTGGCGACGCGCACGAAACCGTGGCGGTAGGGCGAGAAGAACGACGGACGACCCAAGGGACCAGCCTTTCAGGTTATGCTTAAACTGAGCATAAGTCGGTCGCCAGCTATAAACCCTGCAGGCCATGTTGCAAAGCGCCCACGAGGCGCGCTCCGCGCCGCTTAACCGGCCCGCGCGGGTTGACCCTCAAGGGTTCCCATGCGAGTGCGCCCCTCGCGCAGCCCTGCAAAACATACAAAGACGGAAGCCCTCATGCCCGTTTCGCCCATCAAGATGGCCGACGCGATCCGCGTCCTTTCCATGGACGCCGTGCACAAGGCCAAGTCCGGACACCAGGGCATGCCGATGGGCATGGCTGACGTGGCGACGGTTCTGTGGGGCAAGTTCCTCAAGTTCGACGCCAGCCGGCCTGACTGGGCCGACCGGGACCGCTTCGTGCTGTCGGCCGGTCACGGCTCGATGCTGCTCTATTCGCTGCTGCATCTGACCGGCTTCAAGGCCGTGACGATGAAAGAGATCGAGAACTTCCGTCAGTGGGGTTCGCTGACCCCCGGCCACCCGGAAGTCCACCACACGCCCGGCGTCGAGACCACCACCGGTCCGCTGGGCCAGGGCCTGGCCACCGCCGTCGGCATGGCGATGGCCGAGGCGCATCTGGCCGCGCGCTACGGCTCGGATCTCGTCGATCACCGTACCTGGGTCATCGCCGGCGACGGCTGCCTGATGGAAGGCGTCAGCCACGAAGCGATCAGCATCGCCGGCCGCCTGCGCCTGAACAAGCTGACGGTGCTGTTCGACGACAACAACACCACCATCGACGGCGAGGCCACCATCGCCGAGACCGGCGACCAGGTCGCCCGCTTCAAGGCCGCTGGCTGGGCGGTCAAGGTCGTCGACGGCCACGACCACGGCAAGATCGCCGCCGCCCTGCGCTGGGCCACAAAGCAGGACCGTCCGACCATGATCGCGTGCAAGACGCTGATCTCCAAGGGTGCGGGCCCCAAGGAAGGCGACCCCCACAGCCACGGCTACACCCTGTTCGACAACGAGATCGCCGCCTCGCGCGTCGCCATGGGTTGGGACGCTGCGCCGTTCACCGTGCCGGACGACATCGCCAAGGCCTGGAAGAGCGTCGGCCGTCGCGGCGCCAAGGTCCGCAAGGCGTGGGAGGCCAAGCTGGCCTCTTCGCCCAAGAGCGCCGACTTCACCCGCGCCATGAAGGGCGAGCTGCCGGCCAACGCTTTCGAAGCCCTGGACGCCCACATCGCCAAGGCCCTGGAGACCAAGCCGGTCAACGCGACCCGCGTGCACTCTGGCTCAGCCCTGGATCATCTGATCCCGGCGATCCCCGAGATGATCGGCGGCTCGGCCGATCTGACCGGCTCGAACAACACCCTCGTCAAGGGCATGGGCGCGTTCGACGCCCCGGGCTACGAAGGCCGCTACGTCCACTACGGCGTGCGCGAGTTCGGCATGGCCGCCGCCATGAACGGCATGTCGCTGCACGGCGGGATCATCCCCTATTCAGGCACCTTCCTGGCCTTCGCCGACTACAGCCGCGCAGCGATCCGCCTCGGCGCCCTGATGGAGGCCCGCGTCATCCACGTGATGACCCACGACTCCATCGGCCTGGGCGAGGACGGCCCGACCCACCAGCCGGTCGAGCACGTGGCGTCCCTGCGCGCTATCCCCAACCTGCTGGTCTTCCGTCCGGCCGACGCGGTGGAAGCCGCCGAATGCTGGAAGGCGGCTTTGCAGCATCAGCGCACGCCGTCGGTAATGACCCTGTCGCGCCAGAAAACCCCGCACGTCCGCACCCAGGGCGGCGATCTGTCGGCCAAGGGCGCCTACGAGTTGCTGGCGGCCGAGGGCGGCGAAGCTCAGGTAACGATCTTCGCCTCGGGCACCGAGGTGGGCGTCGCCGTCGCCGCGCGCGACATCCTACAGGCCCAGGGCAAGCCGACCCGCGTCGTCTCCACCCCCTGCTGGGAGCTCTTCGACCAGCAGCCCGCCGCCTACCAAGCCGCCGTCATCGGCAAGGCCCCGGTGCGCGTGGCCGTCGAAGCCGGCGTGCGCATGGGCTGGGAGCGCTTCATTGGCGAGAACGGCAAGTTCGTCGGCATGAAGAGCTTCGGCGCATCGGCTCCGTTCGAGCGTCTCTATAAGGAATTCGGCATCACCGCAGAGGCCGTGGCCGAAGCGGCGTCCGCCTGAAACCTGATTCGCGGCGCGATGGACCCACCGCCGCGCGCCGCCCCTCCGTGCGTGCGAGAGCCCTGTGACGTGACGTCGCAGGGCCTCGAAGCATGAAGGCAAGAAAATGCGAAAATCGCCTCGTCGGGGAGGCGTCACTCAGCGGGTTGGGGGTCCTTGGTGGAGCCGAGGGGAATCGAACCCCTGACCTCCTCATTGCGAACGAGGCGCTCTACCATCTGAGCTACGGCCCCAAGGAGCGGCGGAGATACGGCCCCAAAGCGCGCTCGTCAAGCGGCTCCTTCGCTTGCCAGCACGCGCGTGGCGCGGCAAGAAGCGAAAAGTCAGGACAGGACCCTCATGACCGCCCTTATCAACTTCGTGTTCTTCATCCTCGACGGCCTGCTCAGCCTTCTGTGGTGGGCGATCGTCATCTCGGCGATCCTGAGCTGGCTGGTGGCGTTCGACGTCATCAACCGTCGCAACAACGCCGTCTACCAGATCCTCGACTTCCTCGATCGCGTGACCGGGCCCGTGCTGCGTCCGTTCCAGCGCATTATCCCGTCGCTGGGCGGCGTCGATATCAGCCCGATCATCGTGCTGCTGATCATTTCGGGCGTGCAGAACTACCTGTTGCCGGCGCTGAGGATGACGCTGGTCGGCCTGGTCGGCTGACACTTGGCGCTTAGCCTCGTCGTTCGTCTCACTCCGCGCGGCGGCCGCGACGCCGCCGACGGCTGGGCCTGTGACGCCGATGGCCGCCCCTATCTGAAGGTCCGCGTCAGCAGCCCGCCGGTGGAGGGTGCGGCCAACGCGGCCCTCATCGCCTTCCTCGCCAAGGCCCTTAAAGTCCCGCGCTCGGCCGTTCGCGTGGTCTCTGGAGACACCGCGCGGGTCAAGCGCCTGGAGCTGGACGGCGTCGAGGCCGCCGACATCGCGCGAGCCTTCGGCGCGCCGCCGTAGCCGCAGATTCCGTTTCGGACCGAAGACTTGCCCGTGCACTGGCAAAAGGGCGCAATTTCCTTCCAAAACCCGTCCCGGGGCCGCCCCATTGACGCGACGGGCGGCTTTCATCTCCTCTTAGCCCTTCGCGCCTAGCCTAGGTTGAAATGGGGTCGCGCGACGATCTCGGGGGGAAGGCGCTGATGAGCGCGACGACAGTGGACAAGGACGTGGCTCGGGCCGTCGCCTCGCGACGCGCCAACATGTACCTGCGCCTCGGGTCGACCCTGGTGATCTCGGTGATTCTGGACGTCTTCGTCGGCATGCGCTGGGTCTGGCTCTGGGCGGCCCTGTATACGGCGATCCAGCTGTTAGAAACCCGTCTGGCGGCGTGGCTGGCCGATCAACCGCGCTCCGGTCACGAGCGCTGGCGTCTGGTGTCCGTCACCGTCGCGCCTTTCCTGACTTCGGCGATCTTCGGCTTCCTCTCCATTCCGCTTTTCGCGTCGCACGAGCGCTTCGCCCCCACCCTGGGCGGCATGCTGCTGGCTGGCGCGCTGATGAACGTGGTCATCGTCAACGGCAGCCTGCGCTCGGCCACGATTTCCGCCGCCGCGCCCCATATCATCTACCTGTTGATCATTCCGATCGTCGCCCGACAGGCGAACCCCGATGCCCCGCTCGCCAGCGCCCTGTGGTTGGGGGCCCTTCTGCTGATCGCGGCCGTCGCAGTCGCCTCGCGCACGCTCAGCGCCGCGCTGCGCGCCGAGGCGGACGCCAAGACCGAAGCCGAGCGGCGCCGGCACGAGGCCGAGGAAGCGGTGGCGGCGAAGTCGGCCTTCGTGGCCATGATCAGTCACGAACTCCGGACGCCCATCAGCGCCATCCTCGCCGGAGCCGCGCGCCTGCACGGCGAGGTTCCCGAGCCCAGTTCCAGGATGCACGCGCAGCTCATCGCCGACGCCGGCGGCCTGATGCGCACGCTTCTGAACGACCTTCTCGACTTCTCCCGGCTTGAGGCTGGACGCATGTCGGTGGAGAAGTCCCCCTTCAACCTGCGCCAGAGCCTGTCTGACACCCTTCGGCTTTGGCGGCCCGAGCTGGCGCGCAAGGGCCTGAAGTTTCGCGTCACCGGCGCGTCGACCGTGCCGCAGTGGGTGACCGGCGACGCGATGCGGCTGAAGCAGGTGCTGAACAACCTTCTCTCCAACGCCGCGAAATTCACCGGCCGGGGCGGCGTCGCCGTCACGCTGGGAACCGAACACGTCGGCGACCAGGCGCGCCTGACCATCGACGTGGTCGACACCGGTCCCGGCATTCCGGAGGCGGCGATCGCGCGCCTGTTCACCCCCTTTGACCAGCTCGACGAGTCCGTGGTGCGCCAGCATGGCGGATCGGGTCTCGGCCTGGCGATCAGCCGTGAACTGGCGCGCCTGATGGGCGGCGATCTGACGGCGGCCAACGAGCCCGGCCAAGGCGCCCGCTTCCGACTGTCCGTGCTCCTTGAGCCCGCCGACGCGCCCGCGCTCCGCCCGGTTGGGCCCTCGATCAGCGGCTTGCGAGTCCTGGTCGTCGACGACCATGTGGTGAACCGCCGGGCCGTCGAGCTGATCCTGCAGCCGTTCGGCGTGGAGGCCACCCTGGCCGAGTCCGGCGAGGAGGCTCTGGAGCTGCTCGGGTCGGAGGTCTTCGACGCCGTGCTGATGGACGTCTACATGCCGGGCCTGGATGGTCGCGAGACCACGCGCCGGCTGCGCGCCAGCGCCAGCCCTAATCGCGATGCGCCGGTCATCGCGGTGACGGCGTCGGCCACCGTCAAGGACTGGGAAGCCTGCACGGCGGCCGGCATGAACGCGCACGTCGCCAAGCCCATCGACCCGACCGAATTGTTCACGGCCTTGTCTCAGGTGCTGGCGGCCCGGGACGACGCAGGTCGGGCGGAAGCCGACGTGCTGTCCAGCAGCGCCTGAAGTCGCTCCGTCAGGGCGGCCTCGTCCTTGAGGTCGCATTCCCACACGGTCTCGACCCGCCAACCCGCCTCGACCAGGGCCGCTTGCGTCCGCACGTCGCGCGCCACATTCCGCGCGACCTTGGCCAGCCAGTACTCGCGGTTCGCCTTGGGCACCCGCGCGCCGCGCGGGCAGTCATGGCCGTGCCAGAAACAGCCGTGGACGAAGAACGCCAGCCGTCGCCCGGGCATCACGACGTCAGGCGAGCCGGGCAGGTCCTGGCGATGCAGGCGATAGCGAGCGCCAAGACCCGTCAGCAGTCGGCGCAGGCGAAGCTCGGGCCCGGTGTCCCGGCTCCGCACCCGCGCCATGACGGCCGAGCGCTTGGCCTTGTCGTAGACATCGCTCAAGGCGCCCGGCCCGGGGCTAGAGCCCGTCGAACAGGGCGGTCGACAGGTAACGCTCGGCGAAGCTCGGGATGATCACCACGATGGTCTTGCCCTTGTACTCGTCGCGAAGGGCCAGATCGAAGGCCGCCGTCAGCGCCGCACCGGAGCTGATGCCGACCGGTAAACCCTCGGTGGCCGCCGCGCGGCGGGCCATGGCGAAGGCGTCGTCGTTGCTGACCTGGACGATGTCGTCGATCACGCCGCGGTCCAGCACGCCCGGCACGAACCCGGCGCCGATCCCCTGGATCTTGTGCGGACCCGGCGCGCCGCCCGACAGCACGGGCGAGGCCTCGGGTTCGACCGCCACCATCTTCAGCGACGGCTTGCGCGCCTTGAGCACCTGCCCGACCCCGGTGATCGTGCCGCCGGTGCCGACGCCCGAAACCACCGCGTCCACGGCGCCGGCGGTGTCGTTCCAGATTTCCTCGGCGGTCGAGACGCGATGGATCAGAGGATTCGCGCCGTTCTCGAACTGCTGCGGCATGACCGCGCCCGGCGTCGCGTCGATCAGCTCCTGGGCGCGGGCGACGGCGCCGCGCATGCCCTTCTCCGCCGGGGTGAGTTCCAGCTTGGCCCCCAGCAGCAGCAACATCTTGCGACGCTCGATGGACATGCTTTCGGGCATGACCAGGGTCAGCTTGTAACCCTTGGCCGCCGCGACGAAGGCCAGGGCGATGCCGGTGTTGCCGGAGGTCGGCTCCACGATCGTCGAGCCGGGCTTCAGCACGCCCTGGGCTTCCAAGGACTCGATCATGGACACCCCGATCCGGTCCTTCACCGAGGCGATCGGGTTGAAGAACTCCAGCTTGGCCAGCACCTCGGCCTTGGGGTTCAGCTCGGCCGTCAGGCGCGGCAGGCGCACCAGCGGCGTGTCGCCGATCGTGTCGATGATCGAGTCATAGATCTTGCCGCGACCGGCGCGCTTGAAGCGAGCGGCGTCATAGAGGGAGGAAGCGTCGTCCATCGGAACACCCTGGGGCCTGTTGCGGGAGGGCGGCACCCTAGACCCGCCTCAGGCCGCTGTCAGGGGGTCATTCCGCAGCGAGGCTTGCAGTTTTGCTATCAATAAGCGGCGCCAGCAGGGTTTCCGCCAGCCAGCGCACGACGGGAACGGCGACGCCATCGCCCATGATCTGCAAGCCGGCCGTCTGCGATTTGGGGAGCTGATAGCTGTCGGGCAGCCCCATCAGGCGCGCGGCCTCCCGCGGCGAGATCAGGCGGGAGCGCACCGCGCCTTGATCAATCACCAACAGCGTCTGGCGCGAGGATCCGCCGCGCGGCGTGCGCAGGCATCCCGCCAGCCCGTCGAACCGCACCTCGGCGCGCTGCACACCGCCGCGCATACGTCGGAAGACCGCGCCCACGGCCCGCTCGCATTCAGCCAGGCGCGCGTCAACAGCGGCGCGGTGCGCCGGCGCCATCAGCGCCAGCAGGGCCTCCGTGCGGTCCGGGGGGCTCCAGGCGGCCTCCTCGTCAGGCTCCAGCAGCGCGACCAGATCGGTGTTGCGCGGGGGCGGCGACGGGACGCCCCACCAGACCCACGCCGACTGGAGCTCGGCCGGCAACCGAGCGACCGCCTCGCGGACGGCCCGCGTCTGAAAGGCGCTGCCCCCGACAAACGCGGCGGGCGGGTTTCGCGTGGCGATGACGAAGACGCGGGGCCGGGATTGCGGCACGAACACGCCGGCGTCGATCTCCAGCGCGCCAAACCGGTAGCCCTCCTCGTGCAAGGCCCGGCAAAGCGCGGTGAAGTCCGCCCCGCCGTGGGAGGTCAACAGACCGACTACGTTCTCGATCACGATGACGGAGGGCGCGCGTCCTTCAGCCGAGAGCGTCCGCATCAGGCTCCAGAAGCCGAAGAACGCCGACGAGCGCCCACCGACCAGTCCCGCCCGCGCGCCCGCGAGACTGAAGTCCTGGCAAGGGCTGGACGCCCAGGCCAGATCCGCCGTCGGCAATTGCCCGGCGTTCAGGGCGAATACGTCACCTTCATGAAAATGCTCGGCGGCGTCGCTGAAATTGGCGCGGTAGGCGGCCGCCTTGACCGGATCGAAGTCGTTGGCGAAGGCGCACGACCAATCATCGCCCAGGCCGAGGCGGGCCATGCCGCCGCCGGCGAAGAACTCCAGGAAGCGCCTTTGACCGTTCCGATTCATCGTCGGGGAGTCTAGCCTCAAGCGACCTTTAGGGGATAGCCAAAGACATGCGCCACGCCCTCCTGATCGCCGCCGCCCTGACGCTCGCCGCCTGCGGCGCTCCGATGGGCGCCTCCGAGGAGACTCCGCCGCCGGCCGACGCGCCGGTGACGGCGGGTCCGGACTACTCCGGCGACTTCGACGCGGTGGGGACCGAACCGTTCTGGTCGGTGAAGGTCCGCGCCGAGAGCCTCACGTTGTCACGCCCCGACCAAGCCGACGTCGCCACCGCCAATCCTGGCGTCCGCGCGGATGGCGAGCAGGGGGTCTGGGACGCCACCGCAGACGAGCGGCGGCTGGTGCTGCGCCTGACGCCCGGCGATTGCTCGGACGGCATGTCGGATCGCCGCTACGGCTACGCCGCCGAGGTCTGGATCGACGGCGAGACCCTGCGGGGCTGCGCCGCGAAGACCGCCGCCCTGGCCGCTCAGCCCCGGCCCTAGTCGCCCTTCGGCCCCAGATAGCCGGGGCCATAGACCGCCGCACGGAAGTCGCGGTGCAAGGTCGTGTCGAACGGATAGGTCTGGACGAAGAACACGGCCGTCAGCCGGTTGACCGGATCGACCCAGAAAAGCGTTGTCTCGCGGCCGTCCCAGAAGAACTCGCCGACCGCGCCGCGATTTTCATCGGGCGTCTGGGGCGGGCTCTTGCGGACGGCGAAGTCGAAGCCGAAGCCGACCGTGCCCTTGCTGGGAAGCCAGCTCCGCGCGGTGACGCGCGCATCCAGGTGATCGGTCGCCATCAAACGTACCGTCGAAGGCTTCAGGATCCTCACCCCCTCCAGCGCGCCGCCGTTCAGCAACATGCGCGAGAAGCGGGCGTAATCGTCGATCGGCGCGACCAGCCCGGCCCCGCCCATCGTCAGGCGGCGACTGGCATCGAAGTTCATCGCCCGCGTCTCGGCGTCGGCCTGGCGCGCCAGCTTTCCGTCCGCCCCCTTGTTGTAGGTCGCCGCCAGTCGGGCGAAGGCGCTCTCCGGCTGGGTCCAGCCTGTTTCTTTCATGCCCAGCGGATCGAGAATGTGGGCCCGCACATAGGCCTCGAACGGCTGCCCTGATAGCCGCTCCACGAGCAGGGCCTGGACGTCCACGGCGACGCTGTAGCTCCACTGCTCACCGGGATCGTAGAGCAGGGGCGCGGTGGCCAGGCGACGGCCAAACTCGGCGAGGTCGTTGCGCAGGTTCAGCGGATCGGCGGCGCGGAACGCTGCATCGGCCGGACTGTCGCCCCAGCCATAGGAGAAGCCCGCCGTATGGCGCAGGATATCGCGAACCAGGATCGGTCGCGCCGCTGGCCGCACCCCGCCCTTGCCGTCCGACACCTTCATGTCGGCGAACTCGGGCAGATAGCGCGACAGCGGATCGTCCAGGCCGAACTTGCCCTGCTCCCACAGCTGCATCAGGGCCACGCCCGTCACCGGCTTGGTCATGGAGAAGATCTGGACCAGGGTGTCGCGGCGCATCGGCTTTCCCGCCTCGCGGTCGGCCATGCCGGCGACGCCGAAATAGCGCTCCTCGCCGTCCTGCCAGACCAACGCCGAGACCCCGACGGCGCGACCGCTGTCGACCATCGCCGTGAGCGCCGCATCGATCCGGGCCTTATCGATCTTGACCGGCGCCGAGGCCTCGGCGGCCCGAGCAGGCGCGGCGATCGTCGGCGCGGCCTCCGCGCAAAGCAGCAGCGCCGCAACGGCGCCGAGCACGAAATTCTTGGACACACGGCCTCCCGCAGCGCTCTTATGACGAGGTTGGACTGTCACCGAGCGCGCGCGGCTTTTCCAGCACGACGTGGTCGTAACTACGTCGACAGGCCCAGCCGCTGGCCCGCATAGCGCGCGCGCAGCGGCCCCCACCAGGCCTCGTTGTCGAGGTACCATTGGATGGTCTTGCGCAGGCCGGTGTCGAACGTTTCCTGCGCCGTCCAGCCCAACTCGGTCTCCAGCTTGGTCGCATCGATGGCGTAGCGGGCGTCGTGGCCCGGACGATCGGCGACGAAGGTGATCAGGTCACGATGGCTCTGGCCCGGGATCGGCCGCAGCTCATCGAGAATGTCGCAGATCGCCTCGACCACCTGCAGGTTCGTACGCTCATTGCGGCCGCCCACGTTGTAGCTCTCGCCCGGCGCGCCCTTGGTGGCGATCAGGTGCAGGGCGCGGGCGTGGTCCTCGACGTGCAGCCAGTCTCGGACATTGTCGCCCTTGCCGTAGACCGGCAGCGGCTTGCCCTCCAGCGCATTCAGGGTGACCAGCGGGATCAGCTTCTCGGGGAAGTGATAGGGTCCATAGTTGTTCGAGCAGTTGGAGACCACGACCGGCAGGCCATAGGTGTGATGCCAGGCGCGCGCCAGGTGGTCCGATGAGGCCTTCGACGCCGAATAGGGCGAGCGCGGATCGTAGGGCGTGGTCTCGCTGAACAGGCCTTCCGCACCCAGGCTGCCGAACACCTCGTCGGTCGAGATGTGATGGAAGCGGAACGCCGCCTTGTCGGCGCCTTCGAGCCCCTGCCAGTGCTCAAGCGCGGCCTGCAGCATCACATAGGTGCCGACGATGTTGGTCTGGATGAAATCGCCCGGGCCAGTGATCGAGCGGTCGACATGGCTCTCGGCGGCCAGATGCATCACGACGTCGGGTCGAAACGCCTTGATCGTCGCCGAAACCCGCGCCGCATCGGCGACGTCGCCCTGCACGAACTGGTAGTCGGCCTTGCCCTCCAGCATGGCCAGGCTGGCCTGCGAGGCGGCGTAGGTCAGCTTGTCGTAGTTCAGGATCGCGACATTGTTCTGGCCGGCCAGATGGCGGCACACGGCCGAGCCGATGAAGCCCGACCCGCCGGTCACCATCACGCGGAGATTCTGCTGCGGCATGCGCGGGTTAGCCTCGGGCTTCGAAAGAGTGAGCCCCGTATCCAGTTTTTAGTGTACGCGCAACTTAGTCGGTAAAGACCACCGTCTTGCGGCCGTTCAGCAGCACGCGGTCTTCCAGGCGATAACGCAGGGCCCGGGCCAGGACGCGGCGCTCGATGTCGCGGCCCTTGCGGACCAGGTCTTCTGGCGTGTCGCGGTGGCTGATGCGCTCGACGTCCTGCTCGATGATCGGACCCTCATCCAGGTCGCCGGTCACATAGTGCGCCGAGGCGCCGATCAGCTTCACGCCGCGCGCATGGGCCTGGTGGTAGGGCTTGGCGCCCTTGAAGCCCGGCAGGAACGAATGGTGGATGTTGATGCAGCGGCCCTGCAGCTTGGCCGACAGGCCGTCGGACAGCACCTGCATGTAGCGGGCGAGCACCACGATGTCGGTCTTGGTCTCCTGGATCAGCTTCCACAGCTCGGCTTCCTGCTCGAACTTGGTCTCCTTGGTCACCGGCAGGTGGTGGAAGGGCAGGTCGGACAGGTCGATATGGGCGTAGGTTTCGGCCGGGTGATTGGACACGACGCCCGTGATGTCCATCGGCAGCTCGCCGATGCGCCAGCGATAGACAAGGTCGGCCAGGCAGTGGTCGAACTTGCTGGCCAGCAGCAGCACACGATAGCGGTCGGCGCGGTTGCGCAGCGTCCATTTCATCTTGAAGCCATCGGCCAGCGCCCCGAAGTCGCTGCGCAGGGCTTCGCGGTCCGCGCCATCGGCGTCAAAGACCACGCGCATGAAGAACTGACCGGTCTCCTGGTCGTCGAACTGCTGGGCGTCGAGAATGTTGCAGCCGCGCTCGAACAGGAAGGCTGAAACCTTGGCGACGATGCCGCGCTGGTCGGGGCAGGAGAGGGTCAGGATCATGGTCCGCTCCCTCTAGAGAAGCCGGCGCGCGATGAAAAGCGGTTCATCGTCGCGCGCGAGCACGAAATCCCCTGACACGCTGCTTGAAAGGCCATTTGGAAGGCATGACCTTGCCGGGCGCGACCCCGTGGGGCTGCGGGGTGGCGGATCCCGCGCAAACGGGTCTAGGCTCGGACCATGGTCGCCTCATCCGAAGCCCTGTCCGCCCGCGCCATCGACATCCTGGCCAAGCTAGTGGCGTTCGACACCACGTCGCGCCGCTCGAATCTCGAGTTGATCCAGTGGGTCGAGCGGTATCTGGCCGAGCTGAACGTCCCGACCCGGCGCGTGCCGAACGCAGAAGGGACGAAATCGAATCTGATGGCGATGATCGGGCCCGCGGTGGATGGCGGGGTCGTTCTGTCGGGCCATACCGACGTGGTCCCCGTCGACGGGCAGCCGTGGTCCAGCGACCCCTGGGTGCTGACCGAGCGCGACGGCCGGCTTTATGGGCGCGGGACCTGCGACATGAAGGGCTTCCTGGCCCTGGCCCTGGCCGCCGCCCCGGACCTGGCCCAGGCCAACCTTCGCAAGCCCGTCCATCTGGCGTTCTCCTATGACGAGGAGGTCGGGTGCCTGGGCGCGCCCGACATGATCGACGTGATCGCCCGCGAGACTCCCCGCCCCGCCCTGGTGGTGGTCGGCGAGCCGACTGACATGGTGGCGGTGCGGGCCCACAAGGGCATCGCCAGCTTCAAGGTCACGGTCACCGGCCGCGAGGCGCATTCCAGCCTCACCCACCTGGGGGTCTCCGCCAACATGGCGGCGATCAAGCTGATGGCGATGCTGGTCGCGCTATCGGAAAAGCTCGAGCGCGAAGCCGACCCCGACTCGCCGTTCACGCCCAAGGGCGCGACCCTGACAATCGGCCAAGTGAACGGCGGCACGGCGGTCAACATCCTGGCGCGGGAGTGCGTCTTCATCTTCGACCTGCGCACGCCGGCCGGCATGGACCCTGTCGCGCTGCTGTCGGACTTCTTCGCCATGGCCTCGGCCCTGGACGCGGAAATCAAGGCCAGGGCGCCCGAGGGCGGGGTCAAGGTCGAACGCCGCTCGCTGACTCCCGCTTTCGCGCCGGAAGAGGACGGCGTGGCCGAGACTTTCGCCCGCAAGCTGGCCGGCGACAATGGACCGGCGCGTGTCGTGCCCTACGCGGCCGAGGCCGGGCAGTTCCAAGGCGCGGGCTTCTCGACCGTGATCTGCGGTCCCGGCTCGATCGATCAGGCCCACCAGCCCGACGAATACGTCGAGATCAGCCAGATGCAGCGCGGGGCGGCCTTCATGCGCCGGCTGATCGAGGACCTGACAACCTAACGCCGTTTCCCCGGCGAAGGCCGGGGCCCAGATGGAAGAGCGCTGGGGGGGGAAGCTATGAGCTCGGCATCAATCCTATCAGCCCAAGCGCTGCGAGATCTGGATCCCGGCATTCGCCGGGAAGATCGGGGGTAAGGTTACGCGCCCCGCCACTTCCGGATCACGAACCGACGGCCGATAAAGGCCGCCGGATCAATCGACATCACCCGAAGGATCGATCCCGGCGAAGCCTTGCGTTTGACCTGGATCGCCCGGCGATCGGCCATCACCTGGTCCAGATCCTCGCGTTTGAGCGCCGCGCGGATGCCCCGGATCGCCGGCGCGACATCGCCCCGCCGCCAATGCAGCAGCAGGAGACCCGCCGTCACCGCGACATGCAGGGGCAGCGTCACGGGGAAAAGCCAGCCGGGCGTGTTCTTCAGGAAGGTCCAGACCCGGTTGCGCGAGCCGTGGAAGATCGAGAAGTCCGATCGTACCCCGGTGCTGGCTGAGCCCACATGGGCGACCTTGGCCTTGGGCAAGAGCAGGGTGGGTTCGCCATAGAGCCTGAGGCGGTAGCCGAGATCGACGTCCTCGCAGTAGCAGAAGTAGCGCTCGTCAAAGCCGCCGACGCTCAGGAACAGGTCCCGGTCGATCAGCATCGCCGCGCCGCAGGCCGAAAACACCTCGCCCTCGGGGAGAACCGCCGGCGGCTTGCGGCCATACCCGCCGCGGAACGGTATGCCCGCGCTGGTGACGTTGTCGCCGGCGCCGTCCAGCAAGCCAGGCCGGTCGGCGGAGAGCTGGAGGGAAGCAAAGCTCTTCACGGTCGGATGCCGCGCCGCCCCCGCCATCAGCTCCGCCAGCCAGTCCGGCTCGGCGTAGGCGTCAGGATTGAGCAGCACAAGCCAACGGCCCTTGGCGCGGCGGGCGGCCAGGTTGTTGCCGGCGGCGAAGCCGAGGTTCGCGCCCGCCTCGACGAAGTCGACCCACGGATGGGCCTTGGCGGCGGCTTGGGGCGCGCCGTCGGTCGAGGCGTTGTCGATCAGGATCGTCTCGAAGTCGCGAAAGGTCTGGGCCGCGAGCCTGGCCAGGCACGGCTCCAGCGTCGGGCCGCTCTGGTACGAGACGATGACGACGGTTACCGCCGGGCCGGTCTTGTGTTCGAGCGTGTCAGACGGCATCGGTGGTCAGCAAGTTCCAGAGCAAAGTATCGCGTCATGAAGATCACGCCGCTGGCGATCCCCGAAGTGCTGCTTATCACGCCCGCACGCCATGGCGATGAGCGCGGCTGGTTTTCCGAGACTTTCCGCCAGTCGGCGCTGGAGGAGGCTGGCTTCAACGCGGCGTTCGTCCAGGACAACCATGTCCGCTCGACGACCCGCGGCATCCAGCGTGGACTGCACTATCAGAAGACACCCCACGCCCAGGACAAGCTGCTGCGCTGCGTGGTCGGGTCGATCTTCGACGTGGCGGTCGATATCCGCAAAGGCTCACCAACCTATGGCCAATGGGTCGGGGCCGAGCTGTCCGCCGAGAACCGCCAACAGCTCCTCGTCCCCAAGGGTTTCGCCCACGGCTACGTCACCCTGACCGACGCCTGCGAGGTGCTCTACAAGGTGACCGACTACTATGCGCCCCAGGCCGAGGGCGGCGTGCGCTGGAGCGACCCCGCCATCGGGATCGACTGGCCAATCCCGATCGAGGAGATCACCGCCAATGATCGCGACAACGCCGCGCCGTTGCTGGACGAGATCGACTCGCCGTTCGTGTACTGAAATCCTCCCCCTAGCGGGGGAGGTGTCCGCAAAGCGGACGGTGGGGGAAGTTCTGGAGGGCCTGCCACTTCCCTCTCCGTCGCCTTTGGGCGACACCTCTCCCTTAGGGAGAGGATTGAAATGACCGCCTTCACCGACTTCTTCTGGACCGCCCACGACGGCCTGCCGCTGCATGCTCGCGACTATGCGCCGGTCGGTGAGCCCCGCGGGCTGCCGGTGATCTGCATCCACGGCCTGACGCGCAACGCGCGGGACTTCGAGGACCTGGCCCCCCGAATCGCCGCCATGGGTCGGCGCGTGCTGGCGGTGGACGTTCGGGGCCGAGGCCTGTCGGCGCGCGATCCAGACCCGATGAACTATCATCCCGGAACCTATGCGGGCGACGTCGTCGCTCTACTGGCGGCCGCCGGGATCGCGCGGGCGGTCTTCGTCGGCACCAGCATGGGCGGGCTGATCACCATGGTGCTGACCTCGCTGCAGCCCGAAGCCATCGCCGGGGCGGTGCTGAACGACGTCGGCCCTGAGCTGTCCCCAGTGGGGCTGGCGCGTATCGCCGGTTATACGGGCCTCGCCAGCCGTTTCGACACCTGGGACGCGGCGGTCGCCTACGCCAAGGCGATCAACGAGGCGGCCTTCCCCGCCTATGGCGCGCAGGATTGGGACGTCTTCGCCCGCCGCCTGTTCGACCGGACCGACGACGGCTTCGTGCTGGCCTATGATCCCGACATCTCCGCCCCGATCAAGGCCGCCGCAGAGGCCGACGCCAAGACCCAGGCCGAGGGCGGCCAGGCCCTGGCGCCGCCGGACATGTATCCGCTGTTCCGCGCGCTGGCGAAGGATCGGCCGCTGCTGCTGGTGCGCGGCGCGATCTCGGACCTGATCGATGTCGACATCGCCCAACGCATGCGCGCCGCCGCGCCCGCCATGGCCTATGCCGAGGTCCCCGGTGTGGGTCACGCGCCGATGCTGACCGAGCCGCAAGCCTGGGCGGCGATAGAAAACCTGCTGCACGAAGCGCCCTAAGAGACGTGAACGGAAAGCCCTGCCGTGCTAGAGGCGCGGCCACGGCAGTTTCTCGCCGCGACAGAAGTGGACGTCATGACCCTCGACCTCGCCGCCATCCAGGCCGCCGCCGGCCGTCTCCAAGGCCAGATCGAGCGCACGCCGTGCCGCCACTCCAGGACCCTGTCGAAGATCACCGGCGCCGAGGTGTGGGTGAAGTTCGAGAATCTGCAGTTCACCGCCGCCTACAAGGAGCGCGGCGCGCTGAACAAGCTGATGCTGCTGTCGGAGACCGAGAAGCAGCGCGGGGTCATCGCCGCCAGCGCCGGCAACCATGCCCAGGGCCTGGCCTATCACGGCGCGCGGCTGGGCGTGCCGGTCACCATCGTCATGCCCAAGACCACGCCCTTCGTGAAGGTGCAGCACACCCGCGACTTTGGCGCGACCGTGGTGATCGAGGGCGAGACCTATGACGACGCCAACGCCCACGCCCGCAAGCTGCGCGACGAGCAGGGTCTGACGTTCGTTCACCCGTTCGACGACTACGACATCATGGCCGGCCAGGGCACGATCGCTTTGGAAATGCTGGAAGACGCGCCCGACCTGGAAGTCCTCCCCGTGCCGATCGGCGGCGGCGGCTTGATCAGCGGCGTGGCGACGGCCGCCAAGGCGCTGAAGCCCGACATCCGCATCGTCGGGTGCGAGCCGGCGATGTACCCATCCTTCACCGCCCGCATGCGCGGCGTGGCGGCCCATTGCGGCGGCCAGACCATCGCCGAAGGGGTTGCGGTCAAGCAGGTCGGCGATCTGACCTATGGCGTGGTGCGGCCGCTGATCGACGACGTGCTGCTGCTGGAAGAGCCGCATCTGGAGCAGGCCGTCTCGCTGTATTGCAACGTCGAGAAGACCATCGCAGAAGGCGCCGGCGCGGCCTCGCTGGCCGCCCTGCTGGCCTATCCCGAACGCTTCCGGGGCAAGAAGTGCGGCCTGATCCTGTGCGGCGGCAATATCGACACCCGCCTGCTGGCCTCGGTCCTGACCCGCGAACTGGTCCGCGCCCAGCGCCTGGTCAGTCTGCGGATCATCGGCGACGATCGGCCGGGCCTGCTGTCGACCGTGGCCTCGGTGATCGGGACCATGGGCGCCAATATCATCGAGGTGAACCACAACCGCCTGGCCCTGGACGTGCCGGCCAAGGGCGCGGAGTTCGACATCACCATCGAGACCCGCGACGCCCAGCACACTCAAGAGGTCATGGAGGCCCTGCGCGAAAGCGGCTACCCGCCCCGCGCGGTCTAGCCCTTGGGCTTGCCCGGCCCGATCCGGTTCACGTCAAGCAGTTCGATCCGGAAGATCATCACGCTGTTGGCGGGGATCGGGCCCTTGTCCTGCGCGCCATAGCCCAGGGCCGGCGGCACGTAGAGGATCCACTCGTCGCCGGCCTTCATGCGCTGCAAGGCGATGACCCACGCCGGGACCAGCCCGTCCAGCGGGAACACCGCCGGCACGCCGCGCTCGTAGCTGGAATCGAACACCGTGCCGTCGATCAGCTTGCCCTCGTAGTGGACCTTGACCTCGTCGGCCTTGCTTGGGTGCATGCCGCCGTTCGGGCCTTCGCGCACGACCTTGTACTGCAAGCCCTGCGGCAGGGTCACGACGCCCGGCTCCTTGGCGTTCTTGGCCATGAAGGCGTCGGCGGCGGCGAGGTTCTCCTGCGCCTTCTTGCTGGGACCGCAAGCGGCGAGGACCAGACCCGCGGCGGCGAGAGTGGCGAGCAGGGCGCGACGATGCATGGGAGACCTCGATCGAAACAGGTCGTCCAGCTAGCACGGCCGGCCCGAAAATCCATGCCTGGACCGCCACACCCGGCGCGCGGGAAGTCGATTTCACGCAACAGGAGTGGCGTCCGGGCCTCCGGGCGCCTAGAAACAGCTACCCGCCTCCGCAGACGAGATGTTCATGAAGCCCGTTCGCAAAGCTGTTCTGCCTGTCGCCGGCCTTGGCACCCGTGTCCTGCCGGGCACCAAGACCACGCCGAAGGAACTGCTGAACGTCGTTGATCGCCCGATCCTGTCCTATATCGTCGAGGAAGGCCGCAAGGCAGGCATCGAGCACTTCGTCTTCGTCACCGGCCGCAGCAAGGGCGCAATCGAGGACTATTTCGACCATCAGGTCGAGCTCGAGGCGCAACTGGAGGCCAAGGGCAAGACCGACATTCTGCAGCAACTCCGCGCCGAACTGCCCAAGCCGGGCGAGATGAGCTTCGTACGCCAGATGGCCCCGCTTGGCCTGGGCCACGCGGTGTGGTGCGCCCGCGACATCATCGGCGACGAGCCGTTCGCGGTGATGCTGCCGGACGTCATCGTCGACGCCGAGCGCCCGTGCCTGGGTCAGTTGGTGGACGTCTACAACAAGGTCGGCGGCGGCAATGTCATCGGCGTCGAGGAGGTGCCGGAGAGCGAGACCCACAAGTACGGTGTCGTCGCCCCTGGCAAGGTCGATGGCCGCATGGCCACCATGACCGGCATGGTCGAGAAGCCGCCGCAAGGCACGGCGCCGTCCAACTGGGCGATCGCCGGCCGCTATATCCTGCAGCCCGAGATCTTCGCCCTGCTGGCGGCCCAGGAGAAGGGCGCCGGCAACGAGATCCAGCTGACCGACTCGATGGCCAAGCTGATGAAGGACCAGCCCTTCCACGCCTATGTGTACGAGGGCGTCACCCATGACTGCGGCGATAAGATCGGCCTGCTGCGCGCCAACGTAGCCCTCGCTCTGAAGCGCCCAGACCTGGGCGCGGCCGCGCGCGCGGCGGTCGAGGCGGCGCTAAAAGTTTAGAGCCATTCGGCGAGAACGCTCTCGTCGCCCTCGCGCCCTCGAAGGGCCGCCGCAACGTCTCCCAGCAACCGCCGCGCGGCCCACACCGCCGCGCCGCGTACGACCGGCACGGGGTCGGCCAGCAGCGGCTCCACCACCGCCATCAAGCTAGCGTCCCCGCTGTTGCCGATCGCGTAGAGCACATTGCGTACGAAGCGGTCACGGCCGATCCGCTTGATCGGGTTCTTCGAGAACAACGCTCGAAAGGCCGCATCGTCCAGCCCCGCCAGCTCGGCCAGGGACGGCTGGCGCAGCGCCTCCCGCGCGACGAGCTTGGCCTCGTTCGACAGCGAGGCGAACTTGTTCCACGGACACACCGCCAGACAGTCGTCGCAGCCGTAGATTCGGTTACCCAGCGCCTCGCGAAACTCGGTCGGAATGGGTCCGGAGAGCTCGATCGTCAGGTACGAGATGCAGCGTCGCGCATCCAACTGGCGGGGGGCGGGGAAGGCGTTAGTCGGGCAGACGTCGAGGCACGCGCGGCACGAGCCGCAATGATCGACCTCGGGCTCGTCCGGCGGCAGGTCCAGCGTGGTCAGGACGCTGCCCAGGAACAGCCACGAGCCGAACTGGCGGGATACAAGGTTCGTATGCTTGCCCTGCCAGCCCAGGCCAGCGCGCTGGGCCAAGGGCTTTTCGAGCAGCGGCGCGGTATCGACGAAGACCTTCACGTCCTGGCCGAACCGGCGGTGCATCCAGCCGGCCAGCACCTTCAGGCGCTTCTTGATCACGTCGTGATAGTCGTCGCCCTGGGCATAGACCGAGATCGCCGCGCGTTCCGGATCCTTGAGCTGTTCGAGCGGATCAATGTCGGGGCCGTAGTTGACGCCCAGCACCACCGCCGACTTCGCCTCGGTCCACATGGCCGTCGGATGGGAACGCCGCTCCAGCGTCTCCTCCATCCAGCCCATGGCGCCGTGGCGCTCGGTCTGGACGAACTCGCGCAGCCAGTCGCCGTTGGGCCAGGCTTCGGTGGCGCTGGCGAAGCCGCAGACAGAAAAGCCGAGCCTCAAGGCCTCGGCGCGGATCTCGTCCTTGATACGGTCTGGCGTCAGCTCAGAAGTCGAGGTCGTCATAGTGCGCGGCCGGCGCGAGGCCGGGCCAGCGGTCGGCCAGGATCGGCCTGAAGCAAGGCCTCGACTTCAGTTTCATGTACCACGTCTTGGCGGTCGGGAAGTCCTTCCACGGCACGTCGCCGAAGTAGTCGATCACCGACAGGTGCGCGGCGGCGGCAAAGTCGGCCAGGCTCATGCGACGCCCGGCTAGCCAGTCGCGGGTCTGCAGCAGCCCCTCGATATAGCCCAGGTGCATCCGAAGGGCCTCGCGACCCTGGCGCAGCGCCGCGAGGTCCGGCGCGCCCATCCGCAGCAGGCGCTTTTCCATCTTCTCGTGCAGCAGGAAGCCGTTGACCTCGTTGTCGAACTTGCGGTCGAACCACTGCAGCAGCCGCCGGGCCTCGGCGCGCTCGCCCGGATCGCGCCCCAACAGCGGCGGCTCGCTCTCGGTCTCTTCGATGTGCTCCAGGATCGCGCGGGTCTCGCAAACCACGAGGTTGCGCTGATGCTTGGTCTCGACCAGCACCGGCGGCATGCCCGAGGGGTTCAGCGCAGTGAACTCCGGCGGCATTTCCCAGTAGCGAACCTGCACCTCGACAAAGGGCAGACGCTTCTCGCCCAGCGCCAGGCGCACCTGTCGCGACGCGGGGTCCAGAGGAAAATGATGAAGAGTACGTTCGACGCTCATGCCCAGGCGCAATCAGGCTGCATCGAAAGAGCGATGCGCCGTTTTGCTTAACAACAGATTGCCGAACCACGTTTAGCCAGGAAATCCAGGCTTTTGCGCGGCGTTTTGGCGCTGAAGGCTCAGCTGTTCATCCGGGCGATGAGGTTGGTCGTGCTTTGGCCCTGCTTCAGCTCGGCCAGAACGACCTTTCCGCCGTAGCCGAGCACGATATCGGCCCCCACCACCGTCTCGATCGTATAGTCGGCGCCCTTGACCAGGACGTCGGGGCGAAAGGCCTTGATGAGCTCCAGCGGCGTGTCCTCGTCGAACAGGACGACCAGGTCCACCGACGACAGCGACGCCAGCACCGTGGCGCGGCCCTGCTCCTTCTGCACCGGACGCGTCGGGCCTTTCAGCTTGGACACCGAGGCGTCGGTATTGAGGCCGACGATGAGGCGATCGCAGGCGGCCTTGGCCTGGGACAGCAGCGACACATGGCCTGGATGCAGCAGGTCGAAACAGCCGTTTGTGAAGCCCACCTTCAGGCCGCGCGCGCGCCAGCCTTCCACGATCCGGCGAGCCTGCTCGCGGTCAGCGATCTTGATCTCGCCCGGCTCGCCCCGAACAGAGCTGGCGCAGGCCGTCAATTCGGCGGCGGTGACGACGTCAGTGCCGAGCTTGGCGACCACCAGACCGCCGGCCAGATTAGCCAGCTGGGCGGATTGGGTCAGGCTGGCGCCTGCGGCGACTGACAGGGCCAGAGTCGCCGCAACGGTGTCGCCTGCGCCGGACACGTCGAAAACCTCGATCGCCGTCGCGGGCAGATGGATCGGCGCCTGGTCCCGCACCGCCAGGGTCATACCGGCCCCGCCGCGGGTGATCAGGGCCGCCTCAAGCCCAGGCGCCATGGCCAGAATGGCCGCGCCGGCGTCTTCCGAGGCCGCATCGCTGTTATCAACGATCCCCGTGGCCTCAGCGGCTTCCTTCCGGTTCGGCTTGATCAAGGTGGCGCCGTCGTAGCGCGAGAAGTCCCGACTCTTGGGATCGACGATCACCGGCTTGCCGGTGACTTTGGCGGCGTCGATGGCGCCCCGGATCACCTCAGGCGTCAGAACGCCCTTGGCGTAATCGGACAGCACCACGACATCGGCTGCAGCCAGTCTGCTCTTGAAGGCCGTCAGGAGGGCCGCCCCGTCGCCGGGTCCTCGGTCCTCGCGGTCGACCCGCAGCATCTGGTGCGAGCCGGAGATGTAGCGGACCTTCTCGGTCGTGCGTCGCGTGGGATCCGCCACCAGCTCGGCCTCCAGGCCCGCCTCGGCGTCGATCATGCCCCGCAGCGCCGCCCCAGCCTCGTCCTGACCAACAAGCCCGATCAGCACGGCCTTGGCGCCCAGCGCCGCGACGTTGCGCGCGACGTTGCCGGCCCCGCCCAGCATGGCGGTTTCCTTCTCGACCGCGATGACCGGCACCGGCGCCTCGGGCGAGATGCGATCGACCGCGCCGTAGATAAAGCGGTCCAGCATCACGTCGCCCAGCACCAGCACGGTCTTGCCGGCGAAGGCGCGGGGCAGGTGGGCCAGGGTGTCGTCCATCGGGGTCCTTCGGGTTCTCGCGGCGCTTTTGCCCCCGTCGGGGCGTCTTGGGCAAGCGCCGTCAGTCGTGCTCGACCTCGGCGAAAAGGCCGCCGTGCTTCTCGGCCAGACCGCGCGGATCGCCGTGGATGATCAGGTCCGCCGCCGGAAAGGCGTCCAGCACGCGGTTCTCCGCCGCGACGATGATCGCGTGCGCGTCCGCCAACGAGATGTCGCCGGCGAGGTCGGCGTGCATCTGGATATGGACATAGGGACCCGAGGCGCGCGTGCGGAGTTGGTGGACGCCCAGAACCTTGGGGTCGGCGGTGACCAGCGCGACGATCTTCTCGCGATCCTCGTCGGGCAGCTCGCGGTCCATCAGCTGATGCGACGCCTCGCGGAACACGCCGACGGCGCCCCAGATCAGCCACAGCGCCACGATCAGGCCGGCCACGGCGTCCACCCACGGCAACCCCAGCCAAGCGGCCGCGCCGACACCGACCAGGGCGACGGCGTTTGACGCAAGGTCGGCGGCGTAGTGGGCCCGGTCGCCCGAGATCGCGATCGAGCCGCTGGCCTTCACCACCCGGGTCTGGGCGGTGATCAGCGCGAAGGTCAGCACGATCGAGATCGCCATGACCGCGACGCCGGCCAGCCCGTGCTCGACGGGTTGCGGATGAAGCCAGGCGTTGACGGCCTCGCGCCCCACCAGGGCGCCCGATGCGAAGACCAGCCCGCCCTGCATCAGGCTGGAAAAGGCCTCGGCCTTGCCGTGCCCGAAGCGGTGCTCGGCGTCCGGCGGTTCAGCGGCGTAACGTACCGCGTAGACGGTGATCAGCGACGCGACGAGGTCCAGGGCCGAGTCCGAGAGCGACGCCAGGATCGCCACCGATCCGCTGGCTTGCCAGGCGATGGCTTTCACCACGATCAGAATGGCTGCCGTGGCGACCGACAGCAGCGCCACGCGCTGAGTGGCGGCCCGGGTCTCGGGTGAGGCGGCGGAGAGCGACATGGCCTCTCTCTACCGCACTCGGCGCCGAAGGCTAAGCCGCGACGCGGACCTCGGGACCAACATAGACCGATTGTGGCCGGATCAGGCGGCCACCGGCCAGTTGCTCTCGCGCATGGGCCAGCCAGCCGGCGACCCGCCCCATGGCGAACACGCAGGTGAAACTGGCCGGCGGCAGCCCCAGGGCCTCGAGCAACAGGGCGGTGTAAAACTCGACATTGGTGTCCAGCGGCCGGTCGGGTTTGTGCTCGCGCAGGATCTCGAGCGCGGCCTGCTCCACGGCTTCTGCGAAGGCCAACCGGCCGGGAGCCGCGCCGGTGGCGCTCGCCAGCGTCCGCACGGCCGCCTTCAAGGCGTCGGCGCGCGGGTCGCGGACACGATAGATCCGATGACCAAAGCCCATCAGCCGGTCGCCGCGCGCCAGGGCGCGCTCAAGCCAGGGCCGCGCGTTCCGCGGCGTTCCGATCGCGTCCAGCATGTCGATCACCGGTCCCGGCGCGCCCCCGTGCAGCGGACCCTTGAGCGCCGAAAGTCCGGCCAGAACGGACGAGGTCAGGCCCGCCCGCGTCGAGGCCACCACCCGCGCCGCGAAGGTTGAGGCGTTGAGGCCGTGATCGCAGACCGTGACCAGATAGGCGTCCAGCGCGGCGGCCTCGGCGTCGGTGGCGGGAGCGCCGCGGGTCATCCGTAGGATATCGGCGGCGTGCGACAGCGCCGGATCGGGCGCGATCGGCGTGTTTCCGGCCGCCACGCGCAGCACGGCTGGCGTGAATACGGCCGGCGCGGCGATCAGCAGCAGGGCCGTCCCCAGATCATCGCCGTCGGGCAAACGCGCCAGCAGGGCGCGCATGGCCTCGACCGGATCGCGCCGGGCCAGGCCATCATCCAGAGCGCCGACCTCGGCGAACACGCGGGCGCGGGCCTCGCCCAGCACGGCGGCGAGATCGCTGGGCGCCTCGTCAAAGAAGCCGTCGAACAGCAGGTGCGCGGCTTCCTCATAGCGTGTCCGCCCCGCGAGATCCTCGACGGCATAGCCCCGGATCACCAGGCGGCCCCGGGCGCCATCGACATCGGACAGAACGGTTCGGGCGGCGATCACGCCCTCAAGACCCTCGGACATGTGCGGTCTCCTTTCAAGCCGAGGGAGCGCCGGCGCGACTTGATCGTCAATCTTGATCAATATAATCAATCTATATGACCGACTGGCTAGACGCGGATCAGGTTCTGGAGCGATTGGGGATCAGACCCCAGACGCTCTACGCCTATGTCAGTCGCGGCCGGATCGAAGCCGCTGCGCACCCGGGGGACCCACGCCGCAGCCTCTATCGCGCCTCCGACGTTGCAGCTCTGGCCCGAAAGAAGGCGCGCGGGCGTCGCGTCGCGGACGTCGCCGCCGAGGCCATCGCCTGGGGCGAACCCGTCCTGCCCTCCGCCATCACGACGGTGGCCAGCGGCCGGCTCTGGTATCGGGGCCAGGACGCAGCGGTCCTCGCCGACCAAGGCCTGACACTGGAAAACGTCGCTCGACTTCTGCGGGGCGGCCACGGCGCGGCGTTGAAGACCTCCAGCCGCCCAGCCCCGCCCATCACCGACAGCGCGCGCTCACGCCTGTTCCTCACCCTCGCCGAACGCGCGGGACGGGAGCCGCCAGCCCGAGGCCGCGCCCCGCTGGCCCTGGCCATGGAGGCGGCGGACCTCCTGGACGCGATCGTCGACGCCGCCACGGGCCGAACGGGCGACGGGCCGGCGCATCAGCGCTTCGCCCAGGCCTGGAGCCTGAACGACGCCGGGGCCGACCTGATCCGGCGGGCGCTGGTGCTTCTGGCCGATCACGAGCTGAACGCGTCGACCTTCGCCGCGCGCGTGGCCGCCTCGACCGGCGCCTCCCTATCCGCGGCTTGCCTGGCCGGTCTGTCGGCGCTGTCGGGACCCCTGCACGGCGGCATGGCGGCGCGCGTGGAGGCCTTTGTCGACGAGGCGGACCGGCGCGGCGAGACCGCCGCCGTCTCAGCGCGCCTCGAACGCGGCTCCAGCCTGCCGGGCTTCGACCATCCGCTCTATCCCGACGGCGACCCACGAGCGGCGGCGCTTCTGAACAGTTTCGAGCCGCCCGCGCCGCTAGCGGCGCTTTGGCGGGCCACCCAGGCGGCGACGGGGCTGGCGCCGAACATCGACTTTGCGCTGGTCGCTCTGGCGCGCGGCCTCGCCCTGCCGCCAGACGCCCCGTTCATTCTGTTCGCTACCGCCCGGAGCGCCGGCTGGACGGCCCACGCCATTGAGCAGCTGCAGACAGGCAAGCTGATCCGGCCCCGCGCCCGCTATGTCGGCGGCGCGCCGGGCGCCGAGCGTCACTCGCCCTCTTCGTCGTCGTAACCCACCAGACGAAGGGCCCTCGCGGGGATGCCCTCAAGCTGGCACCAGCGCTCCAAGGCTTCCTCGCGTCCGTGCGTGATCCAGACCTCGCCGGGCCTCAGCTCGGCGAGGGTCGCGGTCAGCTCGTCCCAGTCGGCGTGGTCCGACAGGATCAGGGGCAACTCCACCCCGCGCTGGCGCGCGCGGGCCCGCACGCGCATCCAACCCGAGGCGAAGCAGTCGACGGGATCGGGGAAGCGGCGCGACCAGCGATCGGCGATGGCGCTGGGCGGCGCGATCACGATCTGGCCGGCGAAGGCGTCCTTCGGTCCCGAGGCGGTGGCCGGCGCCAGCGGTCCAAGATCCACGCCATGCGCCTCATAGAGGGCGTTCAGCCGCTCCAGCGCGCCATGGACATAGATCGTCTTGTCCCAGCCGCCATCGCGCAGCAGCCGGATCACCCGCTGGGCCTTGCCCAAAGCGTAGGCGCCCACGAGATGGCAGCGATCCGGGAACTGCTCGACCGACGACAGCAGGCTGCGGATCTCTCCGGCGTCGTCCGGGTGACGGAAGACCGGCAGGCCGAAGGTCGCCTCGGTGATGAACACGTCGCAGGGCACGGGCTCAAACCGCGCGCAGGTCGGATCGCGGCGACGCTTGTAGTCGCCGGAGACGACCATGGTCAGCCCCTTCCAGCGCACCACCGCCTGGGCCGAGCCCAGAACATGACCGGCCGGGACCAAGGTCACGGAGACGCCGTCATGCGTGAAACTCTGGCCGTAGGGGATGGCTTCGCGGCGACCAGCGAAGTCCTCGCCGTAGCGGACCGCCATGATCGCCAGAGTCTCGGGCGTCGCGGCGACGACGCCGTGTCCGGCCCTGGCGTGGTCGGCATGGCCATGGGTGATCACGGCCCGGTCCACGGGGCGGACCGGGTCGATGTAGAAGTCTCCCGTCGGACAGTAGAGGCCCGCCGGCCGGGGACAGAGAAGGTCTTCGGGCTTGATCACGTCTGGATAAGACAACGCCTTAGAGCCTGTCGGGTTTGGATGAAACCATCTAAACCCATAAACAGGCTGTAAATCATAGGGTTAGAGCGTGACAGGCGCCGAAGCCGGTTCCCACTTTCGGCGTCACGCTCTAGGCGCTAAGCCTATCGCATGAGCGATCACGAACAGACAAAACTCATCGCCACGGCGATGAATGAGGGCAGCCCCCAGGCCAAGGCTCTGGGATTCGCCACGCTGGAGATCGGCGACGCGGTCGCCGTTCTGAAAGTCCCCTATCGGCCCGAGATCGTCGGCGATCCCGAGACCGGCGTGATCGCCGGCGGCGTCGTGACGACCCTGCTGGACCACGCCAGCGGCCAGGCGGTCCACGCCGCGTTGGCGACCTGGACCTCGATTGCGACCCTGGACCTGCGGATCGACTACATGCGGGCGGCGGAGCCAGGTCTCGACGTAATGGCCCGCGCCCACTGCTACAAGCTGACCCGCTCGGTGGCCTTTGTCCGCGCCGTCGCCTACGACCGCGATCCGGAGGATCCGATCGCGACCGGCCAGGCGACTTTCATGCTCGACTCCAGTGCGGGCAAGAAGGCCGGCGCCAACCTGAAACCCTCGCGCGAACAGCGCGCCAAGACTGGAGGGGTCGACCAATGAGCGACGCCGACACCCGCCTCGTCTCGATGCTGGACTCCATCCCCTACGCCCGCTTCCTTGGCGTCAAGGCCGAGCTGGCCGGGGATGAGATGACCGCCGTCCTGCCTTTCGCCCAGCATATCGTCGGCAATCCGATGCTGCCCGCGATCCACGGCGGCGTTCTGGGCGCCTTCATGGAAATGACAGCCCTGGCCCAGCTCTCCGTGGCCGCGCCGATGAAGCGCCAGCCCCGCACCATCGACGTCTCGATCGAGTATCTGCGCTCGGGACGGCCTCAGACCACCTACGCCCGGGCGATCATCAAGAAACTGGGCCGCCGGATCGCCAATGTGCATGTGGAGGCCTGGCAGGAGACCCGATCCGCGCCGATCGCGACCTTGCGCGGCCTGTTTCTGGTGGCGCCCAGCGAGGACTAACACCAGAGGGACCTCCGCCGGGCCCGGAGGGGTGAAAGTTTCTCCTGAAGCCGAATTAGACGACTACATTACACCTCGTTAATGTCGATTATGGACGTCAACGTTTCTTAAATCGGCGTCATGAAGCAAGAGTAACGTGTAATAACCAAGGTCGAGGCCTATATCCCTCTCATCGGACGCCAACGGGGCGGCCGAAGACAAAAAAGGGATCAAGACCATGACCATGAAGACCAACACCGTCGCCGGCTTCGCCTCGCTCGTTCTCGCGGTTCTGCCGCTGGTCGTTATCGCTGGTTCGCTCGCCTCGAGCTTCTAAGTGATCGCCGCTTAACCTTCGTCGGGCGCCGCTCCACCTGAGCCGGCCCGACGAAGATGGCGATGGAGCTATCGCCCAAGACTATAAAGAATAAAGACTTTTCGCCGTCCGATGCAGGATGGCGTGGCGCGCCGCCAGACGATCGATATCCGCGTCATAGCCGCCGCCGATAACCCCGACCACGGGGATCTCCGAGGAAAGACAAGCGCCCAGGACATAGGCCTCTCGTCGCGCAAGGCCCTCGTCGGTCAGCGCCAGACGGCCCAGCTTGTCGTCCGCATGCGGATCGACACCTGCATTGAAGAAGACGATGTCAGGTCGGACGCTCGACAGCAGCGCCGGCAGAACCTCGGACAGCTTGGCCAGATAGGCCGCATCGTCAGTTCCGTCGGCAAGCGCGACATCCAGATCACTGACCACCTTGCGATGCGGGAAGTTCTTCTCGGCGTGCATCGAGAAGGTGAAGACGCTGGGGTCGTTCTCGAAGATCCGCGCCGTACCGTCGCCCTGATGCACATCAAGGTCGACGACCAGGGCCTGCCTGATCGCGCCCTCGGCCAGGAGCCGTCGGGCCGCCACCGCCACATCGTTGAAGACGCAGAAGCCAGCGCCGCCGTCCGCCGCTGCATGATGGCTGCCGCCGGCGGTGTTGCAGGCGATACCGTGCTCCAGCGCCAGACGCGCCGCCAGCAACGTGCCACCCGTGGCCGCGCACGCGCGGGCCGCAACGCTTTCAGTGTTAGGCATGCCGATCCGGCGCACGACGTCTGCGGGCAAGGTCAGCTCGATCACGCCCCGGACATAGGTTTCGTCATGGGCGAGTCGAAGCGTCTCCACATCGACCGGCTCGGGCCGAATGAAGCCGTCGGGGCCAGGCACGCCCTCGGACTCCAGAACCGTCGCCAGGCGCGAGAACTTGTCCATGGGAAAGCGGTGGCCTGCCGGCATCTCGGCGCGGAAGGCGGGATGGTGGACGATCGGCGGTGGCGCAGACATGGCCATGACGATGGGGAGCGCGGCGGCGTGACGCAAGGAGACGGGTTGCGGCGCCGCAAAACGAGGCTTATCGCAGTGCGCCATGCAGACGACCGAGAACCTCGCCGACATCCTGGACCTCGAACCGATCGAGGTGAACCTGTTCCGGGGCATCAGCCCGAACGACGGCTTCCCCCGCATCTTCGGCGGCCTGGTGATCGCCCAGGCCCTTCTGGCCGCCTACAAGACAGTGCCGGACCGCATCTGCCACTCGCTGCACGCCTATTTCATCCGCCCCGGGGACGTCACCGCCCCCGTGCTTTACGAGGTGGAGCGCGCCCGTGACGGCGGCACCTTCACCACGCGCCGCGTCGCCGCGATCCAGCATGGCGAGCAGATCTTCAACCTCGCCGCCTCGTTCCAGACACCGGAAGACGGCTTCGAGCACCAGTCGGAAATGCCCGAATCGGTCGATCCGGAGTCCCTGCCGACCGAAGCCGACTTCCTGCGCAGCCTGGGCGACCAGATCCATCCGAAGATGGTGGCGATCGCCGAGCGTCCGCGTCCGGTCGACATCCGCTGGATCGATCCGCAAAACCCGATCGCGCCTGTCAAGAAGTCGGGCACCAAGCAGGTCTGGATGCGCGCCAAGGCGCCGCTGGGCGACGACGTGAAGATGCAGCAGGCCGCCCTGGCCTACGCCTCCGACATGGCGTTCATGGAAAGCGCCCTGCGCCCGCACGGCCTGATCTGGACCACGCCCGGCATTCAGGCCGCCAGCCTGGACCATGCCATGTGGTTCCATCATCCGTTCAACTTCAACGACTGGACGCTGTTCGCCCAGGACAGCCCCAGCGCCTCGCAAGGCCGGGGTTTGGTGCGCGGTCAAATGTTCAGCCAGGACGGCAAGTTGCTGGCGTCGGTCGCTCAGGAATGCCTGATGCGGGTGCGGAAGTAGCGCTCAGAGCGCTTCGATCCGGGCTACGCCCGCAGCGGCGAGGGCCCGGAGAAGCGACGCTGCTTGCATGCCGTTGGTCAATTCGCCCGCCAGCGCCATCCGCACAGCCTCCGGCGCCGAGACCCAGAAGCTCTCGATGCGCTCACCCGGATCGTCGTGGGGCGCGGCCACCTGGACGACATCGCGGAAGAGCACGATGTGACTCCGGTTGTCGTGGCTGGCCGAATTGGCCCGGAAATTTCCGATAAGCGTCGGCGTTCCGGCGCATCCGGTCTCCTCGAGAAGCTCCCGCGCTGCGGCGGCGATGGGATCCGCCTCCTCGGGGTCCATCCGGCCGGCGGGGATTTAGGTCGAGACGTCCCCGAGAGCGTGGCGATACTGCCGGACCAGAAGGACGTTGTTGGCGCCGTCGAGGGCCACGATCTCAAGCCAGTCCGCGTACTCAAGCACATAGTAGGGCGCGATCACCGCGCCGTCGTCGGTGACACAATCGTCGGCGCGGACGCTGATCCAGCGGTCCCTGTGGATGTGCCGTGAGGCGGTCACCCGCCACTTTCCGTCGGGCATCGCTCAGATCTCCTACAGGGGGCGTCAGTCCCGATCGCCGAGCTCTTCGTCTTCCGAGGGTCCCTCGGCCTCGCCCACCAGGGCCGGCGGATCGGCCAGGATCAGACCTTCGCTGATCTTCACCTCGGGGACAGCCGCCCGCGTGAACGGCAGATACCAGGTCGGGCCGCCCAGGTCGGGGGTAATCTCGAGGATGTCACCAGCGCCAAAGTTCTGGACGCTCTTCACGCGGCCGAGCAGCGCGTCGGTGACGACATGACGGACGGTGAGACCGACCAGATCAGTCAGATAGAACTCGTCCTCATCCGGCTCGGGCAAGGCCGAGCGGGGAACGTAAAGCCGCAGCCCGCGCAGAGCGTCGGCGGCCTCCTTCGTCTCAACGCCAGGACAGCGGCACACCACGCCGTCCTTGGTCTTGCGCGCCGAGGCGATGGTCAGGGCCGGCGAGCCGTCCTGGCGCTTCAGCGTCTTGAAGCCCGCGATGCTGAGCGGGTCCTCGGTATAGGTCGAGATCCGCACCTCGCCGCGCACGCCAAAACCGCCGGCCACGCGGCCGACCAGGATCAGCGGATCGTCGGGAGACACAGCCATCGTCTGGACAGAGTCGCGCCGCCGCCTCGAAAGAGACGACGGCGCTGGAACCCTTAGCCTTCGGTGGTTTCTTCAGCAGCCGGAGCTTCGGCGGCCGGGGCCTCTTCAGCCGGAGCAGCGGCCGCAGCGGCGGCGGCTTCAGCAGCGGCGGCCTTTTCGGCTTCGGCGGCGGCCTTGGCGTCAGCTTCGGCTTGCTTGCGCTCTTCTTCACGTTGGGCGCGCTCGGCCAGACGCTCTTGCGCCTTCTTGCCCGGCTTACCCTTTTCCGGGTTGTTGCCGTGCGTCCAGGCGACCAGGCCTTGAGCGGCCAGGAAGCGGGCGACGCGGTCGGTCGGCTGGGCGCCCTTCTTGAGCCACTCTTGGATCGACTCGACCTTCAGGGTGACGCGGTTGGCGTCGTCCTTCTTGAGGAGCGGGTTATAGGTGCCGACCTTCTCGATGAAACGGCCATCGCGCGGCGAGTGGCTGTCAGCGACGACGATCGAGTAGTACGGACGCTTCTTGGCGCCGCCACGGGCGAGACGGATCTTCAGCATTTGCGGTAGTCCTTAGGGTCTAAAGTTCTATTTCTTGAACGGGTTGAAGCCGGGCAGGCCCAGGCCGGAGAGAGGGTTGGGCTTGGCGTCGCCGCCACTCCCGAGGCCCGGCAGACCGGGCAGCCCCGAGAGGCCTTGGCCCCCCGCTGCATTCGGATCGACGGCGGGCATCTTGCCGCCGCCCAAATTCTTGAGACGGGCCATGTCGCCGCCGCCCATCATCTGGGCCATGCGGGCCAGGCCCTTGCCGCCGTCCTTGGACATGGCCTTGAACATGTCGGCCATCTGGCGGTGTTGCTTGAGCAGGCGATTGACCTCGGCCACGTCGACGCCGGCGCCGGCCGCGATGCGGCGCTTGCGCGAAGCGGCGAGAATGTCGGGCTTCTTGCGCTCTTCCTTGGTCATCGAGCTGATGATCGCCTGCTGGCGACGGAAGATGCTGTCGTCGACGCCGCTCTCGGCGATCTGCTTCTTGACCTTCTGGACGCCCGGCAGCAGGCCCATGATGCCTTCCATGCCGCCCAGCTTCTGCATCTGGCGCAGTTGGGCGGCGAGGTCGTCGAGGTCGAACTTGCCCTTGGCCAGCTTCTTGGCCATGCGCTCGGCTTCGGCCTGGTCGAGATCGGCGGCAGCCTTTTCGACCAGCGCCACGACGTCGCCCTGACCCAGGATCCGGCCGGCGACGCGGCGGGCGTCGAACACGTCCAGCTGGTCGATCTTCTCGCCGGCGCCGAGGAACTTGATCGGCAGGCCGGTGACATGGCGCATCGACAGCGCCGCGCCGCCCCGGCCGTCGCCGTCGGCGCGGGTCAGGATCAGGCCGGTCAGCGGCAGGCGCTCGTGGAACGCCTTGGCCGTGCGAACGGCGTCCTGACCGGTCAGGCTGTCGGCGACCAGGATGGTCTCGCTCGGATTGGCGATGCGAGCGATCTCGGCCGCTTCGCTCATCATCGACTCGTCCAGCGTGGTGCGGCCGGCGGTGTCGAGGATCAGGACGTCATAGCCGCCCAGCTTGGCGGCGGTCAGGGCGCGCTTGGCGATGTCCGGGGCGCTCTGGCCCGCGACGATCGGCAGGCTCTCGACCTCGACTTGGCGGGCCAGGGTCGCCAGCTGCTCCATGGCCGCCGGGCGACGGGTATCGAGCGAGGCGACCAGAACCTTCTTGCGGTCGGTCTTCGACAGGCGCAGGGCCAGCTTGCCGGTGGTGGTGGTCTTGCCCGAGCCTTGCAGGCCGGCCATCAGGATGACCGACGGCGGGTTGAGCGCCAGGTTCAGGCCTGTCGGCTGCTCGCCGCCCAGCATGTCCACCAGACCGTCATAGACGATCTTGACCACCTGGTCGGCCGGCTTGACCGAGCGGATGACCGCCTCGCCCGACGCCAGCTCCTTGGCCTTGCTGATAAAGTCCTTGACGACCGGCAGGGCGACGTCGGCCTCGAGCAGCGCGACGCGGACCTCGCGCAGCGCCTCGTCGATGTCCTTTTCGGACAGCACGCCGCGACCGCCAAGGCGTTCGAAGACGCCGGAAAGTCGCTCTGTAAGGCCGTCGAACATGTCGAACCCTGGTTAGAACACCCGAGCATGACGGACGTCATGCTCGACTCCTTAAGACTCCGCCTGCTCGCGAGCAGGCGGTGGCCAAACGCGATCAGCCCCCGTGGACGATCACGTCGACGGGGGTCCTCGCCGTCCTCGTCCGGATGGATCCTGCGCTAACAGGCCGGGGTCGTGACGGTGGAGGCGCTGCTGATAAAGCGCCGGAAGCCGGGGCTTATGGCTGAAAAAGCCTACGGAGTCAAAAGCACCCCTCCATCCGACCTTTCCGGCGAATGCCGGGACCCAGATGGAGGAGCGATTGGGCGTCCGCCAGCAGCGCTGAGCTTGTCCAATGAGCGCCACCGACTTGGGATCTGGGCCCCGGCATTCGCCGGGGAGATCGGACTGAAAGTCGTTACGCCATGCCGAGATAGTCGCGCTTGCCGACCTCGACGCCGTTGTGGCGCAGGATCGCGTAGGCCGTGGTCAGGTGGAAGAAGAAGTTCGGCTGGGCCTGGCCCTGGAAGTAGGCCAACCCCTTGACCACGCTGGTCTCGCCGCGACGCGTCAGGGTGATGTCGCGATCCTCGGCGCCGTCGAAGGCTGCGGGGTCCAGACCCTCGACATAGGCGATGGCGCGGTCAATGCGGGCGATCAGTTCGGCGAAGCTGGTCTCGACGTCGTCCCAGGCTGGAACCTCCTGCCCCGCGAGACGCGCGCAGCAGCCCTTGGCGAAGTCGGTGGCGATCTGGACCTGGCGGATCAGCGGGAACATGTCGGGATAGAGCCGCGCCTTCAGCAGCGCGTCCGGATCCCAGCCCTTGGCCTCGACCTGGGCGACGGCCTTGGTCAACACGCCCTTCAGACCTCTGAGGCCCTGGATGAACACGGGCGCGCTGGCATGGTGGATCGAGATCGACATGGGGAGCTCCGGAAGCACGAGATGCGCCTAGATAGGGCCGCTCGGCGTCGACCGGAAGCGGAACGGTTCTGCGACGCTGGGGGTTTTTAGGGCTTCGCATTCGCAACCGATGAGGTCCGCCATGAAAGTCAGCGACGCCATGACCAGCCAGGTCTCGGTCGCCCGTCCCTCCGACACCGTCCGCCAGGTCGCCGAGACCATGGCCAAGGTCGATAGCGGCGTGGTGCCCGTGGTCGACGACGGCAAGGTGGTCGGCCTGGTCACCGACCGCGACATCGTCCTGCGCGTCGTCGCCGAGGGCCGCAGCTTCGACAGCGCGGTCTCCGAGGTGATGTCGGACGGCGAGGTGCTCTCGGTGAAAGAAGACGACGTCCTCGCCGACGCCACGGCCAAGATGGCCAACCATCAGGTCCGACGTCTGGTCGTGCTGAACGACTCCGGCAATCTGACTGGCATCCTATCGCTGGGCGACGTGGCCAAGGACTATGGCGCCAAGCAGGTCGGCAAGACCCTAGAGGAGATCTCCCAGGAACCGGGCGACGCGGCGCACTAAACATAGAAAAAGGGCGGCCCCGCGAGGAGCCGCCCTTCGTCGTTCTTGAGTCGAAAGTCGCTTAGACCAGCGAGCCGTCGATGGCCTTGCAGGCTTCCATCAGGCCCTTCACCGACTCGACCGACTTGGCGAACATCGCCTTTTCGTCGTCGTTGGTTTCGAACTCGACGATCTTCTCGGCGCCGCCAGCGCCGATGACGACCGGCACGCCGACATAGAGGCCGTCCAGGCCGTATTGGCCGGTCAGGTAGGTGGCGCACGGCAGGACGCGCTTCTTGTCCTTCAGGTACGAGGTCGCCATCGCGATGGCGCTCTCGGCCGGGGCGTAGAAGGCCGAGCCGGTCTTCAGCAGGGCGACGATCTCGCCGCCGCCCTTGCGGGTGCGCTCGACGATGGCGTCCAGCTTGTCTTGCGACAGCCAGCCTTGCTTGACCAGTTCCGGCAGCGGCAGGCCGCCGACCGTCGAGTGACGGACCATCGGCACCATGTCGTCGCCGTGGCCGCCCAGGGTCCAAGCGTGGATGTCTTCGACCGACACACCAGTGGCTTCGGCCAGGAAGTAGGCGAAGCGGGCCGAGTCGAGGACGCCGGCCATGCCGATCACCTTTTCCTTCGGCAGGCCCGAGAACTGCTGCAGGGCCCAGACCATCGCGTCGAGCGGGTTGGTGATGCAGATGACGAAGGCGTTCGGGGCGTGGGCCTTGATGCCTTCGCCGACGGCCTTCATGACCTTCAGGTTGATGCCCAGCAGGTCGTCGCGGCTCATGCCCGGCTTGCGCGGCACGCCGGCGGTCACGATGCAGACGTCGGCGCCGGCGATGTCGGCGTAGTCGTTGGCGCCCTTCAGGGCCACGTCCTTGCCGAACACGGCCGAGGCTTCGGCGATGTCGAGCGCCTTACCCTGCGGGGTGCCTTCGGCGATGTCGAACAGGATCACGTCGCCCAGCTCTTCGCGAGCGGCGATGTGGGCCAGGGTGCCGCCGATCATGCCGGCGCCGATAAGGGCGATCTTCGCGCGAGCCATGGGGTCTCCATCAAGGCTGTGGACAGTGGAAATGTCGCGCGCGGTCTAGACCCGTAGCGGCCCCGCCTCAAGCCCTCTTTCCCGTTTCGCTGCACTGCGGCAAAGTCGTCTGAACAACGATAATGAGCGCCAGGGGCGAGGGGCACGATGAGCAAGACCGATCCGGGGAACTATTTCGAAGACTTCCGACTGGGCCAGAGACTGGTCCACGCCACGCCGCGCACCGTGACGGCGGGGGATGTGGCGCTCTACACCGCGCTCTACGGCCCGCGCTTCTCGCTGTTTTCCTCGGACGCCTTCGCGCAAGGGTGCGGCCTTATGTCCGCCCCCGTCGACCCGCTGATCGCGTTCCACGTGGTGTTCGGCAAGACCGTGCCCGACATCAGCCTGAACGCCGTCGCGAATCTCGGCTACGCCGAGGGCCGCTTCCTGGCGCCGGTCTTCCCGGGCGACACGCTGAGCGCCGTCTCCGACGTCATCGGGCTGAAGGAAAACTCCAACCGTAAGACCGGCGTCGTCTATGTCCGCACCACGGGCGTGAACCAGCGGGGCGAGGCGGTGCTGAGCTATGTGCGCTGGGTGATGGTGCGCAAGCGCGACGCCGAGGCCGAGATCGCTGAGCAGACCGTCCCGTCCCTGGCCGGCGCGGTGGCGCCCGCCGACCTGACGCTGCCGCAAGGCCTCGACTTCTCCGCCTATGACTGGTCGCTGGCTGGCGCTCCGCACGCCTTCGAGGACTACGCGATCGGCGAAAAGATCGACCATGTCGACGGCATGGCGGTGGAAGAAGCCGAGCACCAGATGGCCACGCGCCTGTGGCAGAACACCGCCAAGGTTCACTTCAACCAGTTCGAGCGCGCCAAGGACCCGTCCGGCAAGCGCCTGGTCTATGGCGGCGTGGTGATCTCGACGGCCAAGGCGCTATCGTTCAACGGCCTGCAAAACGCCGGCCTGATCCTGGCCATCAACGGCGGGCGCCACGTGGCGCCGTTCTTCGCCGGCGGCACGGTGTTCGCCTGGAGCGAGGTGCTGGACAAGGCGGATCTCGGCGCCGCCGGCGCTCTGCGGCTGCGTCTGGTGGCCACGAAGGACAAGCCCTGCGACGCCTTCCCGGACAAGGACGCCGACGGGGTCTACGACCCGGCCGTCATCCTCGACTTCGACTACTGGGCGGCGGTTCCCAAGCGTGGCTGAGTTCGCGCTGGACCCGGCGTTCGTGGCGACCTCGCATGCGGTGATCCAGCTGCCGCTGTGCGAGATCAGGCTGCAGGACGACGCGCGCTATCCCTGGCTGGTGCTGATCCCGCGCCGGCCCGGTCTGCGGGAGCTGGAGGATCTGAGCCCCGCTGATCGCGTCCAGCTTCTTGAGGAAACCCTCCATGCCGGATCCGCCGTCCGCGCGATCGGGTCCACGCTCGGCCTGGCGGTCGACAAGTTGAATATCGGGGCCCTGGGCAATGTCACCGCCCAGCTGCATGTCCATGTCGTCGGACGGCGCCCGGGCGATCCCGCCTGGCCGGGCCCGGTCTGGGGCCACAGCCCAGCCGAGGCTTACCCGGCCGAGGTTCGCGACACGGCGATCACGGCCGCCCGCGCAGCCCTGGCGGTCTAGAGCATCTTCCGATCTGTTTGGATTGGAGAAATGCTCTGGTCCTCCGTAGCTCTAGCGCTTCTTTTTCTTGGCGCTCTTGGCTGGCGTCGCCTTGGCCTTGCCCTTGCGCGCGGCGGTGGCCTTGGACTTGCCCTTCTTGCCGGCCGAGGCCTTGCTCTTCTTGGCGGCGGCGGCGCACTTGGCTTTGGCCGCCTTCAGGGCCTTGCCCTTCTTGCCCTTGGTGGAACAGACCGGCGCGGCGGCGGCGGCCGGCGCGGGACGGCTGGCGACCACGCGCGGCGGCCAGACATAGGGGCCTCGCCCCTGTGATTCATAGCCTGGCGGCGCCTGGGGCAGGAGGCGCTCGGCCCGCACGGCCACGGACGAACCGTTCTCGAGCAGTTCGCCCGACCAGACCTCATCAGCGGCGGGGCGCAGGGTGAGCACGGCCGACTCGCCGCCGCGCGGGCTGAAACGGGCGATGATCTGGTCGCCCTCGCGGCGCAGGTCGTCGATCAGGCCGGTCGAACCCACAGACCCCGGCCGCCGCACGTCACGCCAGGCGCCTTCCAGCTCGCTTGCGCCGCCCGCCTTGTCGACGATCTGCAGCGCATAGAGCTCCCCGCCCTGCGCGCCTGTGACCCTCCAGCCGCCATCGAGCGGACCTTGCAGGTTCTGCGCCGCCGCAATGGAGCCCTTGACCCTCAGTTCATAGATCTGGGCGGTCGTCAGGTAGGCGCCGGGCGCCGCTGGGGCTTCCGGCTCGGGGGGCGGAATCGGCAGGATACGCGCGCGACGGCGCGGCGCCGGCGCTTCAGCGGTTTCGGCGGCTTCCTCGTCCAAAGTCTGGGCGCTCTGGGCGATCAAGTCGGCCAGGGGGTCCAGAGCTTCCGGGACTTGAGCAGGATCCGCGCCCGACGGCGCGGCCTGAGGCGCGGTGTTGACCGGCGCATCGGCCCCGGCCGCGACCGGAACAGCCGGCCGGGCGCTCAGCGGAGGACCCTGCGTCCCGAAGGTCGGCACATAGTCTGCGGGCGGAGTCGTCGCCGGGGTCTGCTGCTGGGCCAGCGCGGGGCTGGCCACCAGGACGACGGATAGAACGATAGCCCGCATAGAAACCTTCAAACGCCGCCTAAGCTTCCGCCGATCGTCCCGAAATGGCTTCCGCCACCGCGACAAGACGCTCTGCCTGCGCCAGATGCAAGCGTTCGGCCATCTTTCCGTCGACGCGCAGAGCGCCTTTGCCAGCATTTTCGGGCGCGTTGAAGGCGGCGATCACCGCCTGGCTCCAGGCCACGTCCTCAGGCGACGGCGAGAACACGCGATTGCAGATTTCCAGATGCTTGGGATGGATCAGGGTCTTGCCGTCGAAGCCGAAATCGACGCCCTGGACACAGACCGCCTCAAGCGCCGCGAGGTCCTCAATGTCGTTGTGCACGCCGTCCAGGATCGTCAGGCCATGGCCCCGCGCGGCGGCGACCGAAAGGGTCAACAAGGGCAGGAAGGGCGCGCGATCGGGGGTCTGGCGCGCCCGCATCTCCTTGGCGAAGTCGTTGACGCCCATGACCCAAGCCGACAGGCGGGTGGCATGCCTGGCCTCGGCGATCTCCCACAGGTGGAAAGCCGCCTTCGCCGTCTCGATCATGGTCCATAGGCGGGTGCTGGGCGGCGCCGACGTCAGGTGCTGGTCGTAAAGGCGAACGTCAGCGGCGTCGTTGACCTTGGGAACGAGCACCGCGTCCGGCCCCGCCTCGGCGGCGGCGGCCAGGTCTTCGGCGCCCCACGGCGTGTCGATTCCGTTGACCCGGATCACCACCTCGCGGGGACCAAAGCCGCCCGCCTTGACCGCCGCTACCGCGGCCTCGCGGGCCGCCGGCTTCATCTCGGGCGCGACGGCGTCTTCCAGGTCAAGGATGATCACGTCGGCGTCGAGGCTGCGAGCCTTCTCGACCGCCTTGGCGTTGGACGCGGGCATATAGAGCGCGCTGCGACGCGGACGATGGGCTTGGGCGGTGGTCATGGGAACTCCCCTGCGGTCTTTTGTGCTTTGCGGCGACCTTAGCATTGCTGCGACGCAGCAAAAGCCTTTCGGCTGAAATCATCGCCACGGGGAAGCGACTTGTCGCCTCTCGTGCGCGGGCGCAGGATCCGCCCATGACCATCACGCGCTATGACAAGGACGCCCGCAACGTGCTCGGAACAGCGCTGGCGCCGTGCTCGCTGGACCCCGTCACAGGCTTCTACCGCAACGGCTGCTGCGAGACGGGTCCGCACGATCTGGGCCTGCACACGGTGTGCGCCGTGATGACCAGCGCGTTCCTCGCCTTCTCGAAGGCCCAGGGCAACGACCTCTCCACGCCCCGCCCGGACCTGGCCTTCCCCGGTCTGAAGCCCGGCGACCGCTGGTGCCTGTGCGCCGGACGCTGGAAGGAGGCGCTGGACGCCGGTATGGCGCCGCAGGTCGTGCTCGAGGCGACGCACGAGGAAATGCTGGCGGTCGTTCCTCTGGGCGTGCTGAAGGACCACGCTGCAGCCTGATCAGGCGCGGAGCGTATACTCTCGTTCCAGCCGGTAGGCCGAGCCCTCGCGCGTCTGCCAGCTAGAATAGAGACCGAAGCGATCGACCCGGAAGGCCGGCGACCGCAGAAGGTTATTGGCCTGCAGCCAGGCGCCGACCTCTGGAACCGACGGGCGCTTCAGGTAGGCCAGGGTCACGTGCGGCGTGTAGAGGCGGCTTTCCGGCTTCAGGCCTGCGGTTCGCGCCGCGCGCTCGTGAGCCTTCTGGAGCTGACGAAGGGGCGCGCTTTCGTCCACCCCGGCCCAAACCGCGTGGATGTCGGCGCCTTCTCCGAACGACCCCGCGCCGGCCAGCGCCAGGTCGAAGCCGGGCGCATCAATCTCGGCCAGGGCTTCGTCCAGATCGGCGGCGACATCCTCGGCGACATCGCCGACGAAGCGCAGCGTGATGTGGAAGGCCTCGAGCGGCCGCCACCGCGCCGCCTCGATCCCGTACTGACGCGGCAGCAGCCCCTGGCCGATCTCGGGCGGGATAGCGATGGCGGTGAAGAGACGGATCATCGGTGCTTTACGGGCACGGATTGGGGTGACGCAGGTGGATGGCCTCGACCGCCTTTTCCAGCTCGTCGGTCCAGGTCAGGTCGAAGGCGTCGATATTCGTCTTCAGCTGCGCCATCGAGGTGGCGCCGATGATGGTGGACGTGACGAACGGCCGCGCGTCGCAGAACTTGAGCGCCAGCTGGGCGGGATCCAGGCCGTGCGTGCGCGCCAGATCGACATAACTCCGGAACGCCTCCAGCGCGCCGGGGCCCTCGTAGCGCTGCATCCGGTCGTAGAGCGCCTTGCGCGAACCCGCCGGCAGCGCGCCGTCCAGGTACTTGCCGGTCAACTGACCCTGGGCCAGCGGCGAATAGGCCAGGAGCCCGACCTGCTCGCGCATGGCGATCTCGGCCAGGCCGTATTCGAACGTGCGGTTGGCCAGGTGATAGGCGTTCTGGATCGAGGCGATGCGGGGCAGGCCGCGCGTGTCGCTTTCCGACAGGAACCGCATCACGCCCCAGGGAAACTCGTTGGACACCCCGACATGGCGGATATTGCCCTTCTTCACGTGGGCGTCGAGCGCCAGAAGAATGTCGCCGAAGCTCTCGAACTCCAGGCTGTAGTCCTTGAAGGTCTGGCCGCCGAACACACGCACCCGGCGGTCCGGCCAGTGCAGTTGATAGAGGTCGAGGTAGTCGGTTCCCAGGCGACGCAGCGAGCCCTCGACAGCCTCGTCGATCTGGGCCTTCGTCTGGCGGGTCACCGCGCCGTCCTTGCGTAGCCAGGGCAGGCCGCCGAACGCCGCGCCCTGGCCGGCGACCTTGGAGGCCAGCACGATCTCGGATCGCTTACCGGTCTTGCGCAGCCACGAGCCAATATAGGTCTCGGTCAGGCCCTGGGTCTCAGGATTGGGCGGGCTGGCGTACAGCTCCGCCGTATCCCAGAAATTGACGCCCCGGCTCAGCGCGTAGTCCATCTGCTCGTGCGCCTCGGCCTCGGAGTTCTGCGAGCCCCAGGTCATGGTTCCGAGGCAGCAGCGCGAAACCGTCACGTCCGTTCGGCCGAGCTTGGCGTATTCCATCGGGGATGCCTCTTTTTGCGCAGGATCCGCGTTGTAGAGGGGTCGACGGAACTCTCGCAAGATGGACGCGGCGGCAGCGGACCCGAGCACAATTTCGCGAACGCATACCATGAACGCATCTCGCGGGGGATTGCGCGAACGGCGAGGACACCCGATATTTGGTGAGCGTCCATGGTGGACGCCTAGCTCAAGGGCTTATTCGATGAACGACTTCAACCGCGGCTATGCGCGCTCGATCCCGGCGGATCGCGCCGACATGTCGGTTGACGCCGGCCTGCGCAAATTCATGCTCGGCGTCTACAACAAGGTGGCGGCGGGTCTCGTGGTCTCGGGCGCTCTGGCCTACGCCACCTCTTCGGTCCCGGCGATCCGCGACCTGATGTTCGTGGTGCAGGGCGACCGTCTGGTCGGCGTGACCCCGCTCTATCTGGTGGTGGCCTTCGCGCCGCTGGTGCTGATGCTGGTGGCGGGCTTCGCGCTGCGTAACCCCAAGCCGCAAACGGCCGGCGCGCTGTACTGGACCATCGTCGCGCTGATCGGCGCCTCCTTGGGCTCGGTCGTCCTGCGCTACACGGGCGAGTCGGTCGCGGCGACCTTCTTCGTCACCGCCACCGCCTTCGGCGGTCTCAGCCTGTTCGGCTACACCACCAAGAAGGATCTGACCGGCTTCGGCAGCTTCCTGATGATGGGCGTCATCGGCCTGGTCGTCGCCTCGCTGGTCAGCATCTTCCTGAAGAGCCCCGCGCTGATGTTCGCCATCAACGTGCTGGGCGTGTTCATCTTCTCGGGCCTGATCGCCTACGACACCCAGCGCCTGAAGATGACCTATTACGAACTGGGCGGCGACCGCGCCTCGATGGCCGTGGCCACCAACTTCGGCGCGCTGAGCCTCTACATCAACTTCATCAACCTGTTCCAATTCCTGCTGTCGTTCCTGGGCGGCAATCGGGAATAGGCGGACTTCTTCATCGTCTGGCGATGACGATAACCCCGGCGGACCATCCGCCGGGGTTTTTGTTTGGGCCAGCGGTGCGGCGTTCAGTCGATGACCGAGAACTTGCCCTTCTCGAAGACGCGCAGAACCTGGGTCAGCTCGTGCCCGCGCTTGAGGATCTGGCCGCCCTGGCCATAGACCGCCCAGGCGCCCTGCTTGCGGGCCAGGGCCGGACGCTTCTCGACCCGATAGAGCGGCGCCTCGGCTGCGTGGCGAAAGATCGAGAACACCGCGCTCTCCGCCAAGCCGGCGATGCCGTAGTCGCGCCACTCACCCGCAGCCACCATGCGCCCATAGAGGCGCATCAGTTGGTCGAGCTCTCGACGTTCGAAGAAGACGACGCCGCCCACGGGCGCGGATGAGGACTCCAGGGCCATCCTGCGAATCTAGCCCGAATTCGTCAGATTGGAACTGTCCGTGTCGCGACAGTCACGTCTGACCAAAATGACACGCGGCGGACACGGTGCGCCCCGATATGACCTTATTTCGGTCCTTCGCCCGCCTGTTTGCCGGCCGATAACAACAACGTCGGCTGATCGGACATCCTGCGCTCCAGGATCCTGAACAGCCCCCCCAGCCCCCCCGGATCGCGGGCCGGTCAGCCGACGAACCTATATCCCCCTCCCCTGAAGTGAGCCCGCGCGGACCCCCCCCACCGCGCGGGCTTTTCGCGCACCGCGCTGGCGGCGCCGCCCTGCGCGCCGCGAAAGGACCTTTATTTGGCCGATCCCTCGCCCGCTTGAGCCGCGATAAGGGAGACGTCGAAGGCAGCCGGACCGGGTCCTGACCAGCCCCCCAGCCCTCCCGGTCCTCAAACGGTCGCCATCGACACCCGTAAGGACCCGCGCGGCTCGTCCCCTCCAGCCGCGCGGGTTTCCCTTTGTCAAATAACTCGGTGAAGAGGTCGAGCGCTCAGCGCTCGGCGCGTCGCGTGTCGGCGGCGGGCGTCTGCGCCACGCCGAGGATACGACCGCCCTTGGCCCCCTGAACGATCACCACCGTCACAAGGTCGGCGTCGCCGGCGGCCGGCAGGCGATAGAGCCTGGGCTTGCCGGCCCAGGGGCCAAGCTTGACCAATTCGCGGACGACGTTGCGGTGAACCAGGGTCTGGCCCTTGTTGTCGCCGCGCTTGATGGCGATGTCCTGCTCGCGCGGATCATAGCGGACGAGCCAAACCTCGCCGCCGCCGCGCGGGGCCGGGCCCGAACCCACCGCCACCCGGGTCTTGCCGATGAACTGCATGTCCGGCGGGTTGAGGCGGGCGCGCGCGGCGCTCTTGACCAGATCCTCGACCGCCTCGGCCTTGGCGCCCGACGCCTGGACCCGACCGGCCACCACCACCTGCGGCGTCGGCACGTCGCGCAGGGCGAACTTCTTGGCGTAGGCGCGCTGGCGCTCGGCGAAGACCGGCTTGGCGAAGGTGTCCTTCCAGCCCAGATAGTCCCAGTAGTCGACGGAATAGGTCAGGGCGAGCACCCCATCCTGCTCAGCGAGTTCGGCGGCGACCCGATTGGCCTTGCCGCACGAGGAACAGCCTTGGGCCGTGAAGAGCTCGACCACCACAGGCGGCTTCTGGGCCCACGCGGCGCCCCCCGATGACAGGGTGGCGACAACGCCGGACAGAACCAGACTGAACAGGGAAAGGGCGGCCTTACGCATTGGGCGCACTTAAGCCAAGAACGCCCCGGATGGCCGTTCACGAGGCCGTGAATAGGGTCGTCATGTGGGAAGAAAACGACTCGACATCGTTGTCAGATCGCGTCGCACACGAAAACGGCCGGCCCCGCGAGGGACCGGCCGTCTTTTAGAGTCGCTGAACGCGCGGCTTAGTCGGCCTTGGCCAGGTTCCGCAGCACGTAGTTCAGCACGCCGCCGTTCTTGAAGTACTCAAGCTCGGTCGGGGTGTCGATGCGGCAGCGGACCGGGAAGCGAGCGATGCGGCCATCGGTCGGGCGGTAGAGCTCGACGATCAGCTGCTTGCGCGGCGCCAGGTCCGTAAGGCCACGGATCGAGACGATTTCCTCGCCCGTCAGCTCCAGCTTCTGCCAGCCGTCCTGGACGAACTGCAGCGGCAGCACGCCCATGCCGACCAGGTTCGAACGGTGGATGCGCTCGAAGCTCTCGCAGATCACCGCGCGGACGCCCAGGAGCTTGGTGCCCTTGGCGGCCCAGTCACGCGAGGAGCCGGTGCCGTATTCCTTGCCGCCGAAGACGACCGCCGGACGGCCTTCTTCCTGATACTTCATGGCCGCGTCGTAGATCGACATCACTTCGCCGGTCGGGAAGTGCTTGGTCACGCCGCCCTCGATGTCCGGGGTGATGCGGTTGCGGATGCGGATGTTGGCGAACGTGCCGCGCATCATGACCTGGTGGTTGCCGCGACGCGCGCCGTAGCCGTTGAAGTCCACCGGCTGGACGCCGTTGTCGATCAAGAACTTGCCGGCCGGGCTGGAGGCCTTGATCGAACCGGCCGGGCTGATGTGGTCGGTGGTGATCGAGTCGCCGAACACCGCCAGGATCCGAGCTTCCACGATGTCGGTCACCGGGGCCGGCGTCATCGACATGTTGGGGAAGTACGGCGGGTTCTGGACGTAGGTCGAGTCGGCTTCCCAGGCATAGGTCTGGCCGCCGGTGACGTTGATGCCCTGCCAGTTCTTGTCGCCCTTGAAGACGTCGCCGTAACGGCTGGCGAACATCTTCTCGTTGATGGCCTTGCGCTGCAGGGCGGCGATGTCCTCGTTCGAAGGCCAGATGTCCTTCAGGAAGACGTCGTTACCCTTCTTGTCCTTGCCGATCGGCTGGGTGGCCAGGTCGATCTTCAGGGTGCCGGCCAGGGCGTAGGCCACCACCAGCGGCGGCGAGGCCAGGTAGTTGGCGCGGACGTCCGGGTTCACGCGGCCTTCGAAGTTGCGGTTGCCCGACAGCACCGAGCAGGCGACCAGGTCGTTGTCGTTGATCGTCTTGCTGATGGCTTCCGGCAGCGGACCCGAGTTGCCGATGCAGGTGGTGCAGCCGTAGCCGACCAGGTTGAAGCCCAGGGCGTCGAGATGCTTGGTCAGGCCGGCCTTGGCCAGGTAGTCGGTGACCACCTGCGAGCCGGGGGCCAGCGAGGTCTTCACCCACGGCTTGGCCTTCAGGCCCTTGGCGACCGCGTTCTTGGCCAGGAGGCCGGCGGCGATCAGGACCGAGGGGTTGGAGGTGTTGGTGCACGAGGTGATGGCCGCGATGACCACGTCGCCGTGACCGACGTCGAAATCCTCGCCTTCGACCGGGGCGCGGAAGTCAGGCTGCTCGGCCTTGCCGAACTCGCCGACCAGCGACTCCTGGAACTTGTAGGAGGCCTCGGCGAGTAGGACGCGGTCCTGCGGACGCTTCGGACCGGCCAGCGACGGCTGGACCGCCGACAGGTCGAGTTCCAGGGTGTCGGTGAAGGTCGGCTCGGCGACGCCGGGCTCCCACCACAGGCCCTGCTCCTTGGCGTAGGCTTCGACCAGGGCGACGCGATCAGCCGTGCGGCCGGTGCCCTTCAGATAGGCGATGGTCGCGGCCGAGATCGGGAAGAAGCCGCAGGTGGCGCCGTATTCCGGGGCCATGTTGGCGATGGTCGCCTGGTCTTCCAGGGTCAGGTTGGCCAGGGCGTCGCCATAGAATTCGACGAACTTGCCGACCACGCCCTTCTTGCGCAGCATCTGGGTGACGGTCAGCACCAGGTCGGTGGCCGTCGCGCCTTCCGGCAGGGCGCCGGTCAGCTTGAAGCCGATGACTTCCGGGATCAGCATCGGGATCGGCTGGCCCAGCATCGCGGCCTCGGCCTCGATGCCGCCCACGCCCCAGCCCAGCACGGCCAGGCCGTTGACCATGGTGGTGTGGCTGTCGGTGCCGACGACGGTGTCGGGATAGGCGACCTGCTCGCCATCGACCTCGTTGGTCCACACGGTCTGGGCCAGGTACTCGAGGTTCACCTGGTGGCAGATGCCGGTGCCGGGCGGCACGACGCGGAAGTTGTTGAACGCCGACGAGCCCCAGCGCAGGAAGCGGTAACGCTCGATGTTGCGCTCGTACTCGCGCTTGACGTTGGCGTCATAGGCCTTGGCGTCGCCGAAGTTGTCGACCATCACCGAGTGGTCGATCACCAGGTCGACCGGGTTCAGCGGGTTGATCTTGGCCGGGTTGGCGCCCAGGGCGACCATGGCGTCGCGCATGGCGGCCAGGTCGACGACGGCCGGAACGCCGGTGAAGTCCTGCATCAGCACGCGCGCCGGGCGGAAGCTGATTTCGTGTTCGACCGAGCCCTTGTTGTTGAGCCAGGCGGCGACCGCCTTGAGGTCGTCTTCATTGACCGAGACGCCGTCCTCGTTTCGCAGGAGGTTCTCGAGCAGCACCTTCATCGAGACCGGCAGCGAAGAAACGTCGGCAAGACCGGCTTCCTCGGCGGCGCGAAGGCTGTAATAGACGTAAGACTGTTTGCCGACCTTGAGCTCGCGGCGGGCTTTGAGGCTGTCCACAGACGCCATTTTCAAGGATCCTTCTCTGTCCACGGCCGCCCGAAAACCACTCCCGGAATCACGCGCAGATCGGAAGGGACACACAGGTTCCGCCTCCGCGCCGCGTACCACCCTGAACGACTGGAGGGGGGCGACCGGCCGCTTCTTAGCGCCGCCGTCGAGCAACGTCCATGTCACGTGCGGGGTCTTGGCGTGTTGAGAGTTGTTCTCATTCAGGATCTGGCGATCTCGCGGGGCGAGCGAACGCTGTTTTCCAAGTTGGATCTGACACTTCGCTCGGGTGAGGCGGCCACGCTGGTGGGACGAAATGGCGCGGGCAAGACCAGCCTGCTGCGGGCTGTCGCGGGTCTTTTGCGACCGGCCGCCGGTTCGATCGGCTTCGAAGATGGCAACGGCCCCATCGAAGCCGACACGGCGCGCGCCGAACACCTGCACATGCTGGGCCACCAGGACGGACTGAAATCCAGCCGCACGGCCTGGGAGGAACTGCGCTTCCAGACGCTCTGGACCGGTGGGACCGAAGAGAGCGCCCGCGCCGCCGCCCAGCGATTCGACCTGCGCCGTCTTCTGGACCTGGAGGTGCGCCGCCTCTCCGCCGGCCAGCGCCGCCGCCTCGCCCTCGCCCGCCTTGTGGCGAGCCGCCGGTCGCTTTGGCTGCTGGACGAGCCGATGGCCCCGCTGGACGCTGGTCAGCGCGCGGCTTTCGGCGCGGTGATGGCCGAGCACATCGCCGGCGGCGGCATGATCCTGGCCTCGGTCCACGACCCCCTGCCCATCCCCGCCCGCAGCGTGGAGATCGGCGCATGAGGGCGTTCGGAATCCTGCTGCGGCGCGAACTGGCCCTGGCCTGGGGCAAGGGCGGCGGCCCGTTGCTGGCCCTGACCTTCTACGCCTGCGTCGTCGTGCTGCTGCCGATGGCGTCAGGTCGCGCGCCTGAGCGCCTGGCCTCGATCGCGCCTGGGATCGCCTGGCTGGCCCTGGCCCTGGCGGCGCTGCTGTCGCTGGAGCGCCTGTTCGAGCGCGACTACGAGGACGGGACGCTCGATCTCCTGGCCATGGGCCCCGCGCCGCTGGAGGCGGTCGCGGTCGCCAAGTGCCTGGCCCAATGGCTCGCCACCGGCGCGCCGCTGGCGCTGGCCGCCCCGGTCGCAGCTCTCATGCTGGGCGCGGACCTGAAGGTCATGCCGCTTCTGGTGCTCTGCGCCCTGGCCGGGGGACTGGCCTTCGCCTTCCTCGGCGGCCTCGGCGCGGCCCTGGCCCTGGGCAGCAAGCGCGGCGGCCTGCTGGTCGCGGTGATCGTGCTGCCGCTGTTCGCCCCGCCGGTGATCTTCGGGGCTGGCGCCCTGGACGGCTATGCGGCCGGCCTGCCCTGGACCGGCGGCCTGCTGTTCCTGCTGGCCTACAGCGCTGGCGCGGTCGCTCTGACCCCGCTCGCCATGGGCGCGGCCTGCCGGAGCGCGCTGGATTAGGGCGTCGGCGCGACCGTGGCCTGGAGGTCTCCGGGCTTCGCCTGGCGCTCGCCCAGCACCACCGCGAAGCTGCCGCCGATAATTAGCAGGCCGCCGGCGAACAGGGCGGCGGTCAGGTGGTCGCCGAACAGCAAAACGCCGCAGGCCGCGCCCATCAGCGGCTCGATATTGATGAACACGCCGGCGCTGGCCGCCCCGACCTGCGCCGCGCCGTACTGCCAGGCGGCTGTGGCCAGCAGGGTGGCGAGCACGCCTTGAGCAAAGATCGCGCTCCAGGCGGGCGCGCTAAGCGCCAGCTTCGGCGGACCGTGCATGACGAAGGCGATCGGCAGCACCACCAGCGCGGCGACGATGATCGACACCGCCGGAATGGCCATGGGATTGGGCGCGGGCGGCGCGCGGCGCAGCACCAGGAGCCAGGTCAGGAAGAGAAACAGCGCGGCGATCGACAGCGCCACCCCCAGCGGCGAGCTGGCGCCATCGGGCTTGCCCGCGATCAGGGCCGCGCCCAGGGTGGCCGCCGCCACGCCGACCCAGGACAGGCGCGAGACCTTCTCGCCCAGCACCCGGGCGCTCACGGCGATCAGCGCCGGCATGGCGCCGACCAGCAGCGCCGCGACCGTGACGCTGACATGGGCCAGGCCTTCGAACTGGACCATGAAGGCCACGCCGTAGAGGGCGCCGGCCAGCAGCACGATCGGCGAGCGAAACAACGCCCGCACCTCCGGACGCCGCAGTGCGAAGGGGGCGGCGGCCACGGCGGCCACCAGGAAGCGCAGCAGCACCATGTGAGCCGCGTCGGTCTCCTGCAGGATCAGCTTGCCCGTGGGAAAGCCCAGTCCCCAGCTGATCCCGGCCAGAGCCAGAGCGACGAACGCGAGCGACTTCATACCAGGCTCCGACAGGAAGGTTCGCCGGGCGATGGCACGACGCGGGGCGCATTTCTAGAGCCCGGCCGAGCCAGGGCGTGTCAGCTGCGAAGCGCGCGACAGCGAACAGAGTTATGGGCGATCGGCAAACATTGAATTTTGTTCATGTTCTTGGACATTTTCGCGCCATAACCGCGTGGCCAAGCTCCAGGCTCGGATTACGAACGGGAGCTCACAACCATGCGTAAAACCTTTTCTCGCCTCGCCGTCACGGGCGCGGCCCTCTCCACCTTGATCGCCGGCGCGGCCCTCGCGCAGGTCCAGCCGCCGCCCGCCCCGCCGGCTCCCCCGCCGCCGCCGGAAGCGCCCCTCCCCCCGCTGCCGCCGCTGCCAATGGAAGGCATGATGGCGATGACCGGTCCGGGCATGGACATGATGATGATGCGCCACGGCCGCTCTGCGGACCCCGAAAAGCGCGCCCAGCGCCTGCGCGACGTCCTGCAGCTGCGTCCGGACCAGGACGGCGCCCTCAAGGCTTTCGTCGAAGCGACCACCCCCAAGATCGAGATCAAGCGCGAGGTCGTCACCAAGGACAAGGCCAGCAAGAAGGACGGCGATACGCTGGAATGGTCCGGGCGCGCGCCGCCGACCACACTCGAACGCCTGGACCGCATGACCAAGATGGCCGACGCCATGAAGAAGCGGGCCGACGCCACGCGCGCCTTCTACACGTCGCTGTCGCCGAGCCAGCAGAAGACCTTCGACGTGCTGGGCATGGGCGAGGGCGGCATGGGCGGCGACGAGCACATCGTCGTGCGGCGCTTCGACACCAAGGGCCCCGCCATGTTCAAGGGCGGCGACCGCCGGGTCATCATCCAGCGCAAGGTCGGCTGACCCAGGCCTCGGCGGAAGCGGCGTCCAGGGGCGTCGCTTCCCTCCGTAGCGATACGGCCATTGCCCGCGCGCGTCGCTCGCACTAAGCAGCCTGCATGGACGCCCGCCACACGTTCGATTTCCTGACCAATCCCGAGCGGTTCATGGCCTTCTCGCGATGGGCCGCGCCGTGGCTGGGCGGACTGTCCGCCGCCGCCGCCGTCATCGGACTGGTCCTGACCTTCATGGTCCCCGAGGACTATCAGCAGGGCGACACGGTGCGGATGATGTTTATCCACATCCCCGCCGCGTCGCTGTCGATGTTCATCTATCTCTGCCTGGGGATCGCCAGCCTGCTGTCGCTGGTGTTCCGTCATGTGCTGGCCGACCTGGCGGCGCAGGCGTGCGCGCCGATCGGTGCGGTCTACACGGCCCTGGCCCTGATCACCGGCTCGCTGTGGGGCCGCCCCATGTGGGGAACCTTCTGGGTCTGGGACGCGCGCCTGACCTCCGTGCTGGTCCTGCTGCTGTTCTATCTCGGCTACATGGCCCTGCGCGGCGCGCTCGAGGACGAGCAGAAGGCCGCCCGATCAGCCGCCATCCTGGCCTTGGTCGGCGTGATCAACCTGCCGGTCGTCAAGTTCTCGGTCGACTGGTGGAACACCCTGCACCAGGGCTCCTCGACCTTCTTCGCGGACAAGGGCGACCACCTGCCGGCGATCTACGCCTGGCCGGCGGTGTTCATGGCGCTGGCCTATCTCGGCGGATTCGGCGCGCTGTGGCTGGTGCGCATTCGCGCGCTGGTCTGGCGGCGCAAGGCCCGCAGCCTCTCGATGAAGCTGGCGGAGGGCGCGCGATGAGCTTTGACTTCGACGCCGGCAAATACGCTATCTACCTGTGGCCCGCCTTCGCCGTGTCAGCCGTGGCGTTCGCCTGGCTGATCGGCGACAGCCTGGCCACGGCCCGTCGCTGGCGTCGCGAGGCCGAGCGCCTGCAAGCCGAGTTTGACGAGCAGCGCCCGTGAAGCGCTGGCTAGCCTTCTCGCCGCTGATCGTACTGGCGGCCCTGGCGGTGCTGTTCGCCGGCTATGCGCTCAAGCGCGATCCGCGCGTCCAGCCCCAGGCCCTGGTCGGCAAACCCATGCCCGCCCTGACCCTGCCCGACCTGGCGACAGGCCGTCCGGAGCCGATCCGGCAAGCGGGCCAGGGCCCGATCCTGGTGAATTTCTTCGCCTCCTGGTGCGCGCCCTGCGAGGTCGAGCATCCGCAGCTGATGGCCCTGAAGGCCCAGGGCGTGAAAGTGGTTGGCGTCGCCTACAAGGACGCCCCAGCCAATACTCAGGCCTTCCTGACCCGGCTTGGCGACCCCTTCGCCGCCAAGCGCGTCGATCGCGATGGCCGCGCGGGACTCGAATTCGGCGTCACCGGCGTCCCCGAGACCTATCTCGTCGGCTCCGACGGCATGATCATCGCTAAACACACCGGCCCGCTGACGCCCGAGGCGGCCGAGGACCTGCTGCGTCAGGCCAGATAACAGCGCTACCGGACGCAGGTCTTAGGCGAGGCGGTTTCGCGCTCCAGCCCCGCCATCATCGCCAAGGCCTCGGCCTTAGGAACCGGACGCAGAGGCCCCTGCCCCACCGCCAGCTGATAGTCGCAGTCGAGCAGCTTGAAGGGCGGCTTGTCGTCCGTCGGGTGGCGCTCGATCAGCATGCGGTCGGCCGAGGCCCAGACGGACGTGACGTCGGTGATCAGCGTCTGGCGGTCGGGCGTGCGCACCCAGGTCTCGCCCTTGCCGCCGACCGAGACCCGATAGCCGTTCGCCAGGGTCTGATGGCTGGGCAGCATCGAGTTGACCATCGCGGCGATGAACACCGCGACCGCGCCCAGGACGATCAGGAAGATGATCTTCTGCCGGTTCATCGGGCCTCTCGTCGCCGCCGTCCGCGCCAGGTGCGCTTTCACGTCGCGGAGCTACCGCGTTAACGCGGCGTTGACCATACTCGCCGACGCTCCATTAACCATGTTAGCTTGCGAGTCATGAGCACCGTCCGCCCCGCCGGTTGGCCCCACGTCCCGTCGAAAACGAACTCGACTCCCGCTGCGGGTCAGGGCGCCTCGACGCGCGCGGCGTTCTTCCAGGCGGCCCTCGGCGACGCTGCGCCGGCCCGACCAGCCCCCGCGCCCTCGACGGTGCAGATGCAGACCATGGCGCAGCCGCAGCAGCGCCAAGCGCCGCCGAAGCCGTTCGTGCAGCCGGACGCCCAACCCACGAAGATCCTGCGGCCCGGCTCTTTGCTGAATATCGTGGTCTAGCCGGTCAGGCCGCCTTCTTGGCGGCCTTGTCCTTCTTGGGCTTCTTCTCTTTTTTCGGCTTCTCGGCCTTCGGCGCCTTGACCTTCTTGGCCTTGGGCTCGCCCTCGGCCGGATGAAGCTCGGCGCCGGCCATGTCAGACAGCAGATCCAGGAACCCGTCGCGCTTGCTCGGCTTCAGGAGCGCCAGGATGCGCGCGTCGGCCATGGCCACCATCGGGCGGATCGTCTCCAGCGCCTCGCGGCCGGCCTCGGTCAGGCGCACGCTGTTGGCGCGGGCGTCCTCGCTGGAGCGCTGACGTTCGAGATGGCCCTTGGTGATCATCCGGGCGACCATGTCGGCCAGGGTCGAGCGGTCGATCCCGGTGGCGCGGACAAGAGCCGTCTGCGTGACGCCCTCATTCTCGGCCACGGCCGCCAGCACCGCAAACTGCCTTTGGGTGACGCCGGCGTCACCGCACTCTTCGGCGTAGATGTCCAGGGCCAGCTGCAGCACGCGGTGAAGCAGGTGACTCGGCGAACGCTCCAGAAGCGTCGCGCCCTGCTTGTCGCCCTTCCCCTTCGCCATCGTCGCCGCCCCTATTCGCTCGGCCATGCTCGGCCGACGGATCAAGGCTAGCATCCGAACACGTCGGTTTGACGACAACGGTCCGTGGACGGTTCAACGGCGGCGACGGCGCCAGGACGGACTAGAACCCAGCGTCCGGCGGCTCGGCGCCCTTGGGGTCGTCGCCTTTGGCCATGTGCTTCATCATGAACGGCAGCTGTGTCGCGACGAACACCAGCGCGACCGGCAGCAGGGCCAGGCGGAACTTGACCCAGGTGTCGGTGTCCTGGGTGTTGCGCACCACCTCGTTGACGATGGCCACCAGTGCGAAATAGGCGCCGTAGCGCAGGGTCAGGGTGCGCCAGGCTGCGTCGGGCAGATGGAGCGCCTCGCCCATGATCACCTTGAGCGGCTGGCGCTTCATCAGCACGCCGCCGACCAGGAAGGCCGCCAGAGCCAGATTGATCACCGTCACCTTGATCTTCACGAACACGTCGGAGTGGAAGATCAGGCCCAGGGTCCCGAAAACCAGCGCCATGCCGCCGAAGAACAGCGGCAGGATAGCCAGACGCCGCTCGACGGCATAGCCGATCGCCAGGGCGGCGGCCGACGCCGCGACCAGCACCCAGGTCGCCTTCTGGAAGTCCTTGGTGACGAAATAGGCCACGCCGAACGCGATGGCCGCGCCATAGTCGACGACCGTCCGAACCCAGCCGCTGTTCTTTTTAGGAGCCTCTGCGGGCGCTTCGCTCACGGATCAATCCTTCAGGCCGACGAGTGAGCGGGAAAACGCCCGGGCGTCGAAAGGTTGCAGGTCCTCGACGCCCTCGCCGACGCCGATCAGCTTGATCGGGCTGTCGGAGGCGCGCGCCACGGGCACCAGGACGCCGCCGCGCGCCGTGCCGTCCAGCTTGGTCATGACAATGCCCGAGACCCCGACCTGACCGCCGAAGATCTTCTCTTGGGCAAGCGCGTTGCGGCCGACGGTGGCGTCCAGCACCAGAAGCGTCTCGTGCGGATAATCCGGATCGACCTTCTTCACGACGCGGATGACCTTCAGGAGTTCGTCCATCAGGCCCTGCTTGTTTTGCAGTCGACCGGCGGTGTCGATCAGCACCACGTCATAGTGCTCGGCCTTGGCCCGCTCGACGGCCTCGTAGGCCAGGGCGGCGGCGTCCGAACCGGTGGGCTTGGACATGAAGTCGGCGCCCGCGCGGTCGGCCCAGACCTTCAGCTGTTCGACGGCGGCGGCGCGGAAGGTGTCGCCGGCGGCGATCAGGACACGAGCGCCCTTCTCGGTCAGGTCCGCAGCGATCTTGCCCAGCGTGGTGGTCTTGCCCGATCCGTTCACGCCAATGAACAGCACGACATAGGGGCGAGGGCCATTGAGCGGGTCAAAGTCGCCCTGACGGTCGGAAAGCTCGGCGGCGATCAACTCGGCCAGGGCTTCCTTGACCTCTTCGTCGGTCGACGACTTGCCAAAGCGCGCCTTGCCGAAGGCCTCGGTGATGCGCGCGGCGATCTGCGGGCCAAGATCGGCCTCGATCAGCATCTCCTCCAGCGCGTCCAGCTGCGCCTGGTCCAGAGGCTTCTTGGTGAAGACCCCCGTGACCTGCTCGGTCATCGCCTGGGAGGACCGGGTCAGACCGGACGTCAGGCGCTGGAACCAGCCTTTTTTCTGCTCGGGCTTATCGCTCATCCGCGCCCCTTTAGTCGAACGGGCGAAAGTGTAAATCAGGATTTAACGGGCGATGGTTAGCGCCACGCGCGGACCCATGCGAAGAAGAGGCATGGACTTGCAGCTTGACCCGCTCGGAACTGCCCTTTTCTGGCTCGACTACGCCGCTGCGGCGGTTTTCGGGGCAACCGGCGCCCTCGCCGCGGCGCGTCGCAAGCATGACATCATCACGTTCGGATTCTTCGCCGCCATCACCGGCGTGGGCGGCGGCACCCTGCGGGACCTCCTGATCGGCGCGCCGGTCTTCTGGGTGCAGCGTCCCGGCTACATCCTGGCCTGTCTGATGGCCGCCACCGTGGTCTGGCTGATGGGCAAGCGCGGCTGGCGGTTCCGGGCCCTGCTCTGGCTCGACGCGCTGGGCATGGCGGCCTACGCCGTGGTCGGTACGGCCAAGGCCCTGAGCCTGGGCGTCCACCCCCTGAGCGCGGTGGTGATGGGCGTGCTGACCACCGCCTTCGGCGGGGTGATCCGCGACGTGCTGGCCGAGGAGCCGAACCTCCTCCTGCGCCGCGAAATCTATATCACCGCCGCCCTGCTGGGCGCGGGGGTCTTCGCCGCGCTGAAACTGCTGGGCGCGCCGTTCTGGCCCGCCGGGATCGCGGGGTTCGTCGCGGCGTTCGGCCTGCGGGCCTGCGCGTTGAAGTTCGGCTGGAGCTTACCGGGCTTCGCCGGCGGCGAAGCTCCGGGCGACCCGCGTCAGTAGAACCCGAAGGCTTGCGCCTCGGTCGCGATTTCCCCCCTTGCGCCGGCGGCGACTTGATCCAATATCTGTATTGCGGGCCGGGCCCCTCTGACGACTCCCACGCCATGAGCGTGATCGTGATGTCGGACCGCGTCGGGTGCGCTCGGCGTCGGGTCCAAGGGAAGCCCCCCAGACCCCTCGCCAACCCGGTGTCGGGCGCTCCCTCTCAAACAGAGGAGAGCACCATATGTCCCTTAATCCCATCCATGCCGCACGCGCGCGGATCAGCGAAACCTGGACTCCGGCGCAGCTGGATCAGCTGGACGCCCTGGTCGCGGTGTGCGCCCTGGTGGCGCGCGCCGACGGGTGGGTGACCCCCGAGGAGCGCGCCCGCATGCTTGAGCGCATGCGCGGTCTTGCAGCCCTGGCGGTGTTCGGCGTCGACGATGCTCTGGAGGCGTTCGAGGCGCTCGAGCGGCGGTTCGAGCAGGACCCCGAAGGCGCGCAGTTCGAGGCCGAAATGGCGATCCGCCGGTTGCGCGGGCGAGACGACGCTGCGCGGGCGGTGGTCAACGCGGCCTGCGTCGTCGCCACGTCGGATGGCGGACTCGACGCGGAGGAGAGAGACATGCTGCTGCGGATCTGCGGCCTGCTGTCGCTCAGCCCCGTCCAGTTCGACCTCATCGCGGAGCGGGGCCGGCGATGAGAATTGGAACCCCCGCGCCCTCGTCCTGGGTCGCGCTGCGGATGGCCCAGCAGACCTTCGTCCAGGCCGCGTCGCACGCCAGCCAGCCCACCGCCAAGCCGGTGACCGGGCCTGACCGCGTCGAACGCGGTCCCGCGCCTCGCCCGCTGACGGCGGGGCGGCTGGATATTCGGGCCTAGCGCCCAGCGCACACCGGCGCGCCGTTGAACGGCGGCGCGCCGGATCATCCCCTTCAAGGACAAGGCGCGCCCGGCCAGACCGGGGCGCGGCCAAGCCTCGACTCATCGCCGGCGACGCCTTCAGGCCGCGCGCGAGACACGCGCGCCACCGTCGCGGCTAGAAACTGAACGAGATCATGGACCTTCTGACCGCGCCGATCATCGGCAAACCTCTTTGGATGTGGGCCGGCTTCATCGTCGGCGTCCTCGCGCTGCTGGCTTTCGATCTGGGGCTCGTGCCGGGCCGAAAACGGGGACCCCGTGAAATCGGGGTCCGCGACAGCCTGATGATGTCGCTGCTCTATATCAGCCTCGGGCTCGGTTTCGGGGGTCTGGTCTGGATGCAACTGGGGGCCACGGCCGGCGTCGAATATCTGACCGGTTTCGTCATCGAAAAGAGCCTGGCGATCGACAACGTCTTTGTCATCGCGCTGATCTTCGGCTTCTTCGCCATTCCGCCAGCCTTGCAGCACCGGGTCCTGTTCTGGGGCGTGCTGGGCGTCATCATCCTGCGCGGGATCATGATTGGTGTCGGCGCGGCCCTGGTCAGCCAGTTCGGCTGGGTGCTCTACCTCTTCGCCGCCTTCCTGATCCTCACCGGCCTGAAGATGCTGTTCGCCGGGGACAAACCCGTCGACCTCAACGAAAACCCTGCGCTGAAATGGCTGCGTCGCGTTCTGCCGGTCAGCGACAAGCTGGAAGGCGAGCGCTTCTTCGTCCGCGGCGTCGACAAGCGCACGGGCAAGATGGCCCTGCTGGCCACGCCGCTGTTCCTGGCCCTGGTGTTGGTCGAACTGGCTGACCTCGTTTTCGCCGTCGACTCGGTGCCGGCGATCTTCGCCATCACCACCGACCCCTACATCGTCTACACCTCGAACATCATGGCGATCCTGGGCCTGCGTGCGCTGTACTTCGCCCTGGCCGCCGTGTTGCACCGCTTCGCCTATCTGAAGCAGGCCCTGGCCGTGCTGCTAGTGTTCATCGGCGGCAAGATCTTCATCGCCGACGCCCTGGGCTGGGAGAAGTTCCCCGCCGGCCTGTCGCTGTCGATCACCTTCGCCATCCTCGCGGCGGGCATTGGCTGGTCGCTGTGGAAGACGCGTCGCACCACGCCGTCGGCGACAGCGGGCGGCTAAGGCTCGATCAACTCGGCGAGGGCGCGCGCGCCGTCGTGGCCGACGACCTTGAAGGTCGTTATGGCGCCCGGCGTCGCCGCGCCCTCGAAGGCGATCTCGGTGAAGTCTTCGGCGCGCGCAACCCCGGCGCGCTCGACCAGGCCCGACAGGGTCCGGCCAACCTGGGCCTGCAGATGGCGTTCGAGACCGCGCTGCCCGGCCTCGCGCAGGCGGCGGGCGCGGTCCTTGATCACCGGCCCCTTCACGGGCGGCATCCGCGCCGCCGGCGTGCCGGGGCGGGCGCTGTAGGGGAAGACGTGCAGGAACGCCAGGCCCGCTTCCTCGACCAGCTTCAAGGTGTTCTCGAACGCCTCGTCGGTCTCGGTCGGGAAACCGGCGATCAAGTCGGCGCCGAAGGCGGTGTCGGGGCGCACGCGGCGTACCTCGGAAACGAGCTTCAGCGCGTCCTCGCGGCTGTGGCGGCGCTTCATGCGCTTGAGGATCAGGTTGTCACCAGCCTGCAGCGAGAGATGTAGATAAGGCATCAGGCGCGGCTCGGTCTCGAGCAGCTTGAACAGATCCGGATCGATCTCGGCCGCGTCGATCGACGACAGCCGCAGGCGCGGCAGGTCCGGAACCATCCGCAGGATGCGGCCGACCAGCTGGCCCAAGGTCGGCTGGCCCGGGAGGTCCGCGCCCCAGGAGGTCACGTCAACACCGGTCAGCACGACCTCGCGATAGCCCTCGGCCGCCAGCTTTCGGACCTGCTCGACGACCTCGCCGGCCGGGGCCGAGCGCGAGTTTCCCCGGCCATAGGGGATGATGCAGAACGTGCAGCGGTGATCGCAGCCGTTCTGCACCTCGACATAGGCGCGGGCCCGGTCCTTCAGGCCGTCGATCAGGTGACCGGCGGTCTCCTTGATCGACATGATGTCGTTGACCCGCACGCGAGCCGAGGTGTCGGTCAGGGCGCCGGGCGCGGCCTTCTCGGCGTTGCCGAGCACGAGGTCGACCTCGGGCATGGCGGCGAAGGCGGCAGGATCCACTTGGGCGGCGCAGCCCGTGACGATGATCCGCGCGCCGGGCCGTTCGCGCCGGGCCTTGCGGATCGCCTGGCGCGCCTGGCGCACGGCTTCGTTGGTCACGGCGCAGGTGTTGAACACCACCGCGTCGCTCAACCCATCCGCCGAGGCGCGGGCGCGCATGGCCTCGCTTTCATAGGCGTTCAGCCGGCACCCGAAGGTGACGACGTCGACGCCGTCGGGACCGGACAGCGTGGTCGCCGGTCCGCCCTCCTCGCCCGCTTCAGGCTTGGGGGTCGGGGTCGCCTTGATGACGGTGTAGGTGGCCATAGCCCTAAGCCGCGACCGACTCTGGCAGCTTGCCGGCGTATTCCATGGTGATCGGGCCGGTCATGATCACGTGACCGTCGCGCTCGCGCCATTCGATGGTCAGCGACCCGGTGTCGAACTCCACCCGCGCCGTGCGGTCGGTCAGCCCGCGACGCACGGCGGCGACCTGGGCGGCGCAGGCGCCGGTGCCGCAGGCCTGGGTCAGACCCGCGCCGCGCTCCCAGACCTTCAGGCGGATGTGGTCGCGGGCGGCGACATGCGCGAAGCCGACATTGACCCCTTCCGGGAACAGCGGGTGGTGCTCCACGAGGCTGCCTGTGCCGCGCGCGAAGTCGTCGGTGACCGGCGCTTCGACGAAGAACACGACGTGCGGATTGCCCATCGAGACGCAGACCGGCGTGTGGACCAGCGGCGCGTCGATGGGCCCCACCTGAAGCTCGACGCGCTCGGTATTCATCTCTTCCGACAACGGGATTTGGGTCCAGTCCAGGCCTGGCGGCCCCATGTCGACCGTGACCAGCCTGTCGCCGGCTGCGGTTCCAGACAGCCGGCCCGCCACAGTGTCGAAGGCCACCGCGTCCTTGCCGGCCGACTGCATCAGCAGCCATGCGACGCAGCGCGTGCCGTTGCCGCAAGCGCCGGCTTCTTCCCCGTCAGCATTCCAGAACCGCACATAGGCCGAGGCGCCCGGCGCCTTGGGCGGATCGATGGCGATGACCTGGTCGCAGCCGATTCCACCGTCGCGCTTGGCGATCGCGCGGATCTGCTCGGGCGTCGGGTCGAAGCGCTCGGTGAGGGTCTGGATCACGACGAAGTCGTTGCCCAGGCCGTTCATCTTCAGGAAGGTGCGGCTCATGACGCGGCTATATAGTGGAAAAGCCTCGCCAAGTCAGGGGACGCGGCGACGCGGGGACAGGATCGTCCGCACAGGGGCTGTATTTCGGTTCAAGACTGGCCGAAAAGTGGGCTGGCGCGAGACGGAATGTTCGATACCGTCCCCAGCCATGATCAAGCTCCGCCACGGCTCAGCCGCCGCCCTCGCCCTTGTCGTCCTGGCCTCCGGCTCTGCGCGGGCCCAGACGCAGGATCCCCACCTCGCCCTTGAGGCCGTCGAGAGCCCCGAGTCCCTCGCCTGGGTGAAGGCCGAGAACGACAAGACCCTGCCGCTGCTCTCGGGCGATCCGCGCTTCGCCGGCCTGCAGGCCTGCAGGCCGAGGCTTTGAAGATCCTGGCCGCCAAGGACCGGATCGCGATGCCGAACTTCATCGGCAAGACGGTGTTCAACTTCTGGCAGGACGCGACCCACGTGCGCGGCGTTTGGCGGCGCACCAGCCTTGAATCGTACAAGTCGGCCGATCCCCAGTGGGAGACGGTGATCGACCTCGACGCCCTCGCCGCCGCCGAGGGCAAGAACTGGATCTGGAAGGGCGCCGACTGCCGGCCCAAGACCCATGACCGGTGCCTGGTGAACCTGTCCAACGGCGGCAAGGACGCCGTCACCGTCCGCGAGTTCGACCTGACGACCAAGACCTTCGTCGACCCGGCGGCGGGCGGCTTCGCGCTGCCCGAGAGCAAGCAGTCGATCGAGTGGCTGGACGCCGACACCCTGATCCTGACCCGCGACTGGGGTCCCGGCACGACCACCGACAGCGGCTACGGCATGGTGGTCAAGACACTGAAGCGCGGCCAGGCCCTGGATCAGGCGGTCGAGGTCTATCGCGGCCAGAAGGGCGACGTTTCAGTACGACCGAACGTGATCCGCGACGCCAAGGGAAACCGCATTGTCCTGATCGAACAGGCGACCGACTTCTTCAACAGCCTCTATTTCGAGTGGACGGACAAGGGTCTGGCGCAACTGCCCCTTCCCAAGCAGGGCGGCGTGATCGGCATGCTGGACGGCTCTCTCGTCGTGAAGACCGAAGAGCCCTGGACCTTCGCCGGGGTCACCATCCCCGCCGGGAGCCTGGCCCTGGCCACGCCCCAACGTCTGCGCCCGGGCAGCGAGATCGTAACCTCCAACGGTTGTAACCCCTGCGCCATCCTCTCGCCGGGACCGCGCCAGTCGATCGCCCAGGCCACTGTCACTGACAATCGCGTGGTCGCGGTCGTCTATGACAACGTCCGGGGCTCGCTGGTCAGCCTGGAGAACCGGGGCGAACGCGGCGTGGTCAAGACCAACCTGCCCGTCATCGATAACGCCGCCGTCACCCTGGGCTCGCACTCGGACGAGGGCGATCTGGTCTTCTACACCGACGAAGGCTTCGCCACCCCGACCCAGTTGAAGCTGGCCGACGCCACGGGGACCACCGCCCAAACGGTCAAGGCCCTGCCCGCCCAGTTCGACGCCAGCAAGCTGGAGGTCGAGCAGAAGGTCGCCACCTCCAAGGACGGGACCAAGATCCCCTACTTCCTGATCCACCCGAAGGGCCACAAGCACGACGGCAAGAACCCGCTGCTGCTGCACGCCTATGGCGGCTTCAACCTGTCGAAGCTGCCGGTGTACGACCCGCTGATCGGCAAGCTCTGGCTCGAGCGCGGCGGCAGCTACGCCGTGGCCAACATCCGGGGCGGCGGCGAATTCGGGCCGGCCTGGCATCAGGCGGCCCTGAAGGCTAACCGCCAGCGGGCCTATGACGACTATTTCGCCGTGGCCGAGGACCTGATCGCCAAGAAGATCACCTCGCCGCGCCATCTGGGCGCCTATGGCCGCTCGAACGGCGGACTCCTGATGGGCGTGGCCATGACCCAGCGGCCGGATCTCTGGAACGCGGTGATCGTCGAAAGCCCGCTGCTGGACATGATCCGCTACACCCAGCTGCCCGCCGGCGCTTCGTGGATCGGCGAATATGGCGATCCCGCTATCCCGGCCGAACGGGCCTGGATCGAGAAGTACAGCCCCTATCAGAACCTGAAGGCTGGGGTGAAATACCCGCTGGCCTACATCACCACCTCGACCAAGGACGACCGCGTCCATCCTGGCCACGCCCGCAAGTTCGCCGCGCGCCTGGACGACCTGAAGGTCGACCACCTCTATTTCGAGAACACCGACGGCGGCCACGCCAACGGCGCCGATCCCAAGGCCAACGCCCGTCGTTGGGCCCTGCACTACACCTACCTGTCGCGCCAGCTGATGGATCACTAGATGCGTAAGTTCCTGTTCGCCCTCCTCGCGTCTTCGAGCCTGATGACCCTGACCCCCGCCCAAGCTGACGACACTCCCAAGCCCGCCGCCGAGGCCCGCACGCCCCTGTCGGAACTGGGCAAGGACGATCCCTATCTGTGGATGGAGGAGATCGAGGGGACCCGCGCCATGGACTGGGCCAAGGCCCAGAACGCGCGCTCGCTGCCGGTGCTTCAGGGCGACGCCCGCTATGCGGACCTTGAGGCCAAGGCTCTCGCCATCCTGAACGCCAAGGACCGGGTGCCCGGCGTATCGTTCGCCGGCGACGGCTCCCTGCGCAACTTCTGGCAGGACAAGGACCATGTGCGCGGCATCTGGCGGAAGACCACGCTGGACAGCTACCGCACCGCCGAGCCCGCGTGGGAGACGATCCTCGACATCGACGCCCTGGCCAAGGCCGAGAACGCCAACTGGGTGTTCAAGGGCGCCAGCTGCCTGCCCCCGGACGACACCCGATGCCTGGTGACGCTGTCGAACGGCGGCAAGGACGCCGTGACGGTCCGTGAGTTCGACACGGTCACCAAGAGCTTCGTGCCGGGCGGCTTCGCGCTCCCGGAAGGCAAGCAGAACTACACCTGGCTGGACAAGGACACCCTGCTGGTCGGCCGCGAGTGGACGCCGGGCGAGCTGACCAAGTCGGGCTACGCCTATGTGCTGAAGGCCCTGAAGCGCGGGCAGACCCTGGACCAGGCCAAGGAGATCTATCGCGGCGTCGAGACTGACGTCTCGGTCAGTCCGTTCGTGCTGCGCGACGCCGACGGCAAGGTCGTGGCGGTGATGGCCAACCGGGGCGTCACCTTCTTCGAGAGCGAGACCTATCTGATCGAGGGCGACAAGCCCGTGAAGCTCGACCTGCCGCTGAAGAGCTCGATCCAGGGCTATGTCGACGGCCAGATGGTCGTTCTGATGGAACAGGACTGGCCCGCGAAGGGCTTCAAGACCGGCGACCTGATCAGCTTCGATCTCGCCAAGCTGAAGGCGGCGCCGGACAAGGCGGTCGCCACGCTGGTCCTTCGGCCGACGGCCCGCCAGTCAGTGGAGCAGGTCCAGACCACCCGCACCAAGCTGGTGGTCGGCATGCTCGACAACGTCAAGGGCGCCGCCAAGGTCTTCACTCACGGTCCCAAAGGGTGGACCGCCGCGAGCCTCGACCTGCCGGCCAACAGTTCGATCGGCCTCGGCTCGTCGGACGAAAAGGGCGAGCGCCTGTTCGTCACCGTCACCGGCTACTTGACGCCCACCACCTACTGGCTGGCTGACGCCGGCTCGCTGAAGCTGGAACAGGTCAAGGCCTCGCCGGCCCGTTTCGACGCCTCGACCCACGTGGTCGAGCAGTTCGAGGCGACCAGCACGGATGGGACCAAGATTCCCTACTTCGTCGTCCGGCCAAAGGACGTGAAGTACGACGGCTCGGCTCCGACCCTGCTGTACGCGTACGGCGGCTTCCAGGTGCCGATGACGCCCGGCTATTCGGGCGTGATGGGCAAGCTGTGGCTAGAGCGCGGCGGCGTCTATGTGGTGGCCAACATCCGGGGCGGCGGCGAGTTTGGTCCGGCCTGGCACTCGGCCGGTCTCAAGGAGAACCGCCAGAAGGTCTATGACGACTTCTTCGCGGTCTCGCAGGACCTGATCACCCGCAAGATCACCTCGCCGCGCCGGCTGGGGATCATGGGCGGATCGAACGGCGGCCTGCTGATGGGCGTGGCCCTGACCCAGCGGCCCGACCTCTATAACGCCATCGTCGTGCAGGTGCCGCTGTTCGACATGATCCGCTACAGCCAGCTTGGCGCGGGCGCCTCGTGGGTGGGCGAATATGGCGATCCGGCCATCCCCTCTGAGCGCGCGGTCATCGCCAAGTACGATCCGTACTCGAACCTCAAGGCTGGCCAGAAATATCCCGAGGTGTTCATCGAGACCTCGACCAAGGATGACCGGGTCCATCCCGCCCACGCCCGCAAGGCCGCCGCGCGCCTGATGGAACTGGGCTATCCGGTGCTCTACTACGAGAACATCGACGGCGGTCACGCCGGCGCCGCGAACCTCGCCGAAACCGCGCGGCGACAGGCGCTGGAGTACGTCTATCTGACGCGAAAGCTGATGGACTGAGACGGCGGCGCCGTTCGCCCCGCCCTTAAGGGCTTGCGAGCGGCGCAGAGCCTCGCGTAACGGCGTCGCGTCAACCCTAAGGAAATCTCTCGGCGCCAGAGTGCCCGCCGACTCTTCCCGTCGGACAGGCCCCTTTGCCCATCGAAATCGTCAAAGCCCTGGACCTCTCGGCCGCCGACCTCGCGCGGTGGACGCAGCTGCGCCGGGGCCAGACGCGGCTGGACTCGCCCTTTCTGTCACCGCAATGGACGCTTTCGGTCGCCCGCGCCCAGGCCGACAAGAGTGACCAGATCAGGGTCGCCATCGAGCGCGGCGCCGGGGGCGAAGCGATGGCGTTTCTTCCAGTGCGGGTCCGCCAGGACGTCGCCATGCCGGTTGGCGCGCCGATGTGCGACTATCAGGCCCTGATCTCGGCGCCCGGCGTCACCATGGACCCGCGCGAGCTCCTGAGCGCCCTCGGCGTAGGCCGGATCGACTTCTGCCACATGATGGCCGATGACGAGACCCTGGGCCGTCACGCCCGGGGCCAGACCGACAGCTGGATGGTGGAGCTGCCAGACGGCTATGAAGCCTATGCCAACGAACGCCGGGCCTCAGGCATCGGCGTGCTGAAGGATATCGACAAGAAACGCCGCAAGGCCGAGCGCGAAGTGGGTCCCTGTCGGTTCACGGCGATGTCCAGCAGCCAGGCCGCCTTCGACCAGTTGATCGCCTGGAAACGCGTGCAACTGCTGCTGACCCACCAGACCGACCTCTTCAAGGCCCCCTGGGTCCACAGGCTTCTGGACGACCTCTTCGAGCGGCGCGATCCCGACTTCGGCGGCGGACTCTACACCCTGCATCTGGGTGAGCGGCTGGCGGCGGTGCACTTTCACCTGCGCGGCGAGCACACCATCCACGGCTGGCTCATCGCCCACAACCCCGACCTCGAGCGCTATTCGCCGGGCATGATGCTGTTCCAGGACATTCTCAAGAGCATGGACGGCACGCCCTACACGCGGCTGGATCTTGGGACCGGCGACTACCGCTTCAAGCGTGAGCTCTCCAACGCCCGGCAGCGCGTGGTGTTCGGCTTCCTGGGGTCGCCCTCGGTGCCGAGCCTGGTCCGGCACGCCGTCTATGGCGTCCGCAGCGTGGCCGAGGCCCTGCCGCTGGGCCGGATCTCGGAACTGCCCGGCAAGGCGATGCGGCGGATCGACCTGCTGCGCGGCCTGCACTGAGGGCCGGGCCTCAGGGTCGCGAGGCGGCCGCGTTGATCCGGATGGCTTGAGGATCGATCCCGCCCGCCAGCCACGCGCGCGTCCATCCATACTTCAGCTCGCCTTCGCGAAAGGCGAAGCGGTCCAGGTGCTTGGCCACCACGTCCTCGAGCGCCGAGAGCGCCTCCAGGTCGGCGGCCTCGACCGTGATGTCGAGACCGTCCCGGTGCGCGCTCATCCGACACGTTCCGAGCGGCAGCGGAAAATAGGCCGAGGTGTCGTCGTAACGGACCTCGAACTTGTGGCTCCAGTGCTTGGCGAGCTGGATCATGTAGCGGGCCGCCTTTTCGGTGGCGACCCGGGCATGGCTTTCCATGGATGGTCTTTCCTAGATGGACTCGATGACGGCCGCGGCGTCGTCCAGCGCCTTGGCCACGGCGGCGACCTGTTCGGCGGTCAGTTGCCCGCCATGCAGTTTCAGGCGCAGCGCCGTCTTGAGGTTCTCGCGCGCTCGCATGATCTGCGGCGAGAAGGCTGCGCTGGTCGAAGCGGCCTCGGCCATGCGTTCGAAGAGCGAGCGCACCGACGGCGCATTGCTGGCCAGAAACGCCTCGCCTTCGGGGGTGATCGCATACAGCTTCTTGCCGCCGACCGCCTCGCTGGCGACCACGTAGCCGAGCTCTTCCAGCAGGGTCAGGGTCGGATAGACGACGCCCGGACTGGGCGTATAGGCGCCGCCCGCCGCCGTCTCGATCGCCTTGATCAGCTCATAGCCGTGGCTGGGCTTGTCGGCGATCAGCTTGAGCACCACGAAGCGCAGATCGCCGTGGTCGAAAAAGCGGCCCATCCGACCGCCTCGCCCACGCGGTCCGCCGTGGGCGCCGTGAAAGCCGAACGGGTGCCGGCCATGATGTTCGCGCATGGAGCCGCCCCAGCGGCCCGAATGATGATGATGACGTCCAAACATATTTAGATCCTATTTCGTTATATCGAAATTACAGATATATCGAAACTCGCTCGGGTCAAGAGTGAATTTCGATATATCTATTCTCGTGGGCCGCCGGCGAGGCTTAGGCGCCACGCTCGTCGGCAAACCGCCAAGCTTGGCGCGTTCGCGGCGTGTTCGGACAAGCGAACCCCCGGATCCCGTCGTAAGAGTTGAGTCTCGCGGCGGATTATCCGCGTCGGCGCTGCGACGGTGAACGTCCGGGCAGGACCGAAATAGTCTGTACCCATCCTTGATACGGAAGACGGCGTGAATACATGGCGCCTATGAGAAGCAGGAGCATCGGCTTGCGAGACCAGCACGACAGTCCAGGTCTTCAGCCCCTCGGGCGACGCCTCGCCGCAGGGGTGTTGGCCGCCGTCTGCGGGCTGTCGATCGCCACCGGAGCCCTGGCGCAGGGCGACGCCGCGCTTCCCGCCCCCGCCGCTGAGACCGCCAATGACCCGCTGGAAGGCCTGAACCGGGCCTCCTTCAAGCTCGGAATGGGATTGGACCGGGCTTTTCTGGGGCCGATCGCGCACGGCTACATGGCCGTGACTCCGCGCGTCGTGCGCGACCGCGTCAGCTCAGCGATCTACAATCTGGGCGAGCCGAACACGGTGATGAACCAGGTGCTCCAGGGCAAGCCGCGCCGCGCGGTACGCTCCAGCACCCGCTTCGTGGTCAATTCGACGATCGGCGTGCTGGGCCTGTTCGATGTCGCCGCCAAGATGGGCCTGCCGCCGCGCGGCGCCGATTTCGGCCAGACCTTCGGCCGCTGGGGCGCAGGCCCCGGCGCCTACCTCTATGTCCCCCTGATGGGGCCGCTGAATGTCCGGGACGGCGTCGGCCGCGCGCTCGACATCGTCACCGATCCGGTCTCGATGGTCGCCGGCGGCTTCGACACCGACTTCGGCAAGGCGCGGACTGCGGTCACGGTGGTGGACCTGCGCGCCGCGACGGACTCCGGGTTCAGAGCCCTGAAGGACGCGGCCGATCCCTACGTGACCACTCGCTCCGCCTATGGGCAGTACCGCGAGGCCTTCGTGCGTGAAGCTACGGGCGAGACCGAGACTCTTCCCGATTTCGACACGCCGCCTGGCGAGCCGACCACGCCGTCGCCGCCCTCACCCTGATCTTCCCCGGTAGAACCATGCGAAACATCCTCTCCACCCGTCGCCAAGCCAACAAGACGCTTCTGGCCGCCGTCGGCGTCGCCCTTTCGGCCATCGCCGCTCCGGCCATGGCCCAGAGCGGCGCGCGCGACCCCGGCGCCGAGGCCTTCGTGCAGGCCAAGGCCCAGCGCGTGATCAGCGTTCTGGCCAACAAGGGCATGAACGAGGCGCAGAAGAAGCAGGTCTTCCACCAGGCCGTCGACGAGCTGGCCGATGTGCCGCGCATCACCAACTTCGTGCTGGGCAAGTATGCGCGCACGATCACGCCGGAGCAGCGGGCCCGGTTCACCCCCGTGTTCCGGACCTATGCCGAGAACGTCTATCAGAGCCGCATCAGCGACTATCGCGGCGAACAGCTGAAGGTCACCGGCTCGGTTGTCCGCAAGCCGGGCGACGTCATCGTCAACACGGTGGTCTCCGGCGGCCAGCTCAGCCAGCCGGTGCCAGTCTCCTGGCGGGTGCTCGGCGGCGGCGCGAACTGGAAGGTGGTCGACGTCCAGTTCAAGGGAATCTGGTTGGCGATCACCCAGCAACAGGACTTCGTGTCCACGATCGACAACGCCGGCGGCAATATCGACGTGCTGATCAACCAACTCCAGAAGGGCGGCTCGGGTCGCCGCTAGACGCGGCCCGAACCTGAGAGGCAGAAGCATATGGCTGTGCGCGAACAATGGGCCGAGACGGCCATGGGCGTCGTCGTTCTCGCCCTGGCGGCGGGGTTCTTGACCTATTCGCTGACCGTCGGCGGCGTTCACATGAAGCGCGGCGACTATGAGATCAGCGCCAAGTTCGGCGAGGCCGGCTCGCTGGCCCCCGGCGCGGCTGTCACGGTCGCGGGCGTCAAGGTGGGCACCGTCTCCGAAGTCACGCTCGAGCCCAAGACCTATCTGGCGGTGGCCAAGCTCAGCCTCGACCCCACCGTGAAGCTGCCCGCCGACTCGACGGCCAAGATCACCAGCGACGGCCTGCTGGGCGGCACGCACGTGGCCATCGCGCCCGGCGCCTCGCTGGACGACCTCAAGCCCGGCGGCGAGATCGAGAACACGCAGGGCGCGGTCGACCTCTTTGGCCTGATCGGCTCGGTGATCCGCCCGCAAGGCGGGGCGGCGGCCGCGCCCGCCCCAACAGCGACCAGTCCTGCCACCCAGCCGGCCGAGAGCTACTGAGATGACCGCGGCCGAGGCGGCCCGGCGCGTCGCCACCCACCCCGTCCAGGCCCTGGGCCGCTCGGCGCTGGCCGCCGTGCGCCTGGTGGGCGCGGTCGGCGTCTTCGCCGTGCGCGGGATCATCGCCGCCCTGACGCCGGTCTGGTTCGTCAGCCAGCTACGCCGTCAGATCGTGGCGATCGGATTCTTCTCGCTTCCGGTCGTCGGCCTGACGGCGGTGTTCACGGGCGCGGCCCTGGCGCTGAACATCTTCACCGGCGGCGGACGGTTCAACGCCGAACAGGTCATGCCGCAGATCGTCGCGCTGGGCATCACGCGGGAACTTGGGCCCGTGCTGGCCGCCCTGATGCTGGCCGGCCGCGTCTCGGCCGCGATCGCCGCAGAGATCGGCGCCATGCGTGCGACCGAGCAGATCGACGCCATGCGCACCCTGTCGACCGACCCATTCCGTTACCTCGTCGCCCCGCGTCTGCTGGCGGCGGTGCTGACCCTGCCCCTGCTGACCGCTGTGGCCGACATCATCGGCATCGCCGGCGGCTGGCTGGTCGCCACCCGGGTGCTGGAGTTCAATCCGACGGTCTATGTCCGCAACACCATCAACTTTCTTGAGAGCTGGGACATCGTCTCGGGCCTCATCAAGGCGGCCGTGTTCGGCTTCATCGTGGCCTTGATGGGCTGCTATCACGGCTACAACGCGTCAGGCGGCGCGCGCGGCGTCGGCCGGGCCACGACGCATGCGGTGGTTTCCTCGGCGATCCTGATCTTCGCCTCGGACTACCTCCTGACCACCCTTTTCACGCACATGTCATGACCAGCGCGGTTCCAAAGCTCGCCTGGAAGGGCGTCACCAAGCAGTTCGGCGATCGCAAGGTGCTCGACCAGCTCGACCTGTCGGTCGCCCCGGGGCGGTCGCTGGTGATCATTGGCGGTTCAGGCCAGGGCAAGTCGGTGACGATCAAGGCGGCGCTGGGTCTTCTGCGGCCGGAGGCTGGAGCGATCGAGCTCGACGGGAAGAACATCGTCGGCCTGTCGGAAGGCCAGCGCCGCAAGCTGTTCTCGCGCGTCGGGGTTCTGTTTCAGGGCGCGGCGCTGTTCGACAGCCTGACCATCTGGGAGAACGTCGCGTTCCGGCTCATCAACGCCGACGGCGTGTCCCGGCGAAAGGCTCGGGAGCGGGCAATCGAGGCCTTGGAGCAGGTTCGCCTGTCCGCCGATGTCGCCGACCGTTTCCCGTCCGAGCTGTCGGGCGGCATGCAAAAGCGCGTCGGGCTGGCCCGCGCCGTGGTGGCTCAGCCCGAGATCCTGTTCTTCGACGAACCGACCACGGGGCTGGATCCCATTACGGCGGCGGCGATCAATCAGCTGATCTCGGACCAGGTTCGCCGTCTGGGTTCGACGGCGGTCTCGATCACCCACGACCTGGCCTCGGCGCAGACGATCGGCGACGAGATCGCCATGCTGCACGACGGGCGCATTATCTGGCGCGGGCCGGCCTCCGAGTTGGCCACCACCGACAATCCCTATGTCCGTCAGTTCGTCGAAGGACGCGCCGAAGGCCCGATTTCACACACGGCGTAGCGCAGGGGCGCACCGTTCCCGGCGGAGCCTAGACCGCGTCCCGGAGCGTGTCGGCCAGGAGCCGACCCTCGACGCCCCGGCTGGAGCCGGCCCGCCAGGCCACGACGATCTCGCGGCTGGGATGATCAGCGTCCAAGGGGCGGACGGTGACCGCCGCCTTGTCGGTCAAACCAGCCTGCACGGCCATCTTGGGCAGGAACGAAACCCCCAGCCCAGATCCGATCATCTGCACCAGCGTCGGCAGCGACGTCGCGGCGAAGGTTTCTTCCTCGCCGACCCCGCGCGGCGGCTCCAGTCCGCACGCGGCCAAGGCGTGGTCGCGCAGACAGTGCCCGTCCTCCAGCAGGATCAGATCCTCGCCGGCGAGACTGTCGGGGTCCACCCGGGTCGAGGCCGCCATCGGATGGTTGGCGGGCGCGGCGGCCAGAAGTTCGTCGTCCTCGACGTGGGCCCAGTCCAGGCCGCTCATGTCGTAGGGAAGAGCGATCAGCGCCGCGTCCAGCGCGCCGGTCTTCAAGGCGCCGATAAGCCGGTGGGTAAGGTCCTCGCGCAAGAACAGCTTCAGCTTGGGGAAACGGTCCCGCAGCACAGGCAGCGCGCGCGGCAGGAGATAGGGCGCTACGGTCGGGATCACGCCCAGACGGAAACGCCCGGCCAGCGGCTGGCCCGCGCCTCGCGCGGCCTGAACCAGATCCTCGGCCCGGGCCAGGATGTCCTCGGCGCGTCGCACCGCCTCCTGACCAGCGGCGGTGAGGATCACGCCGGACCGCGCCCGATCGACGACCGGCGCGCCCAGGATCTTCTCCAGCTCCTGGATGCCGGCCGACAGGGTCGGCTGGGTGACGTGCGCGTTCTCGGCCGCGCGGCTGAAGGAGCCATGCTCGGACAGGAGCTTCAGGTACTGGAGTTGGCGGAGCGTGGGCAGAAGCATGGCCGCCATATAGGACGGCTCTATTGTTTCGACAAAGACTATCGAGCCGACCACCGACCCGTTTTGGCGGAAGGGTTGAGCAGACCGGGACAGGACGCTCGGCCCGATGCTATCGCCTGCGGCACGAGGGTTGAGCGGAGCGAGCCATGTCGATCGAGGTCCTGCGCGCGCGACTGCCTGAGTACGCCCGGGACCTCGCCACCAACCTCGCCTTGCTGGCGGACGACACCACGCTGGACAGGGCGGCGCACTGGGGCTGTTTCATCGCCAGCGCGCACGCCGTAGGCGAACCCCTGACCCTGCGCGCGGTCGAGGAGGCGGCCAGGGCTGGGGGCGCGTCGTCGTCGACCATCGACACGGCCCGCTCGGCGGCGGCGATGATGGCGATGACCAATGTCTATTTTCGCGCCGTACACCTGATGCAGGCGTCTGAGTATCAGGCCCTGCCCTCGCGCCTGCGCATGAACCATGGCCGTCACGCGGACGCGCCCTCGACGCACTACGACCTTTGGTGCGTCGCGGTGTCGGCGATCAACGGTTGCGGCGCGTGCCTCGACAGCCACGAGGCCGCGCTTCGTCGCAAGGGGGTCGCCCCCTCTCAGGTACAGGTCGCCCTGCGTATCGCCTCAGTTGTATCGGCGGTCGCCCGGACCCTCGCCGCCGAAGCGGCGCTTCATCCCCAGAATTCGCCGGTCTGAGCCCGCGCCGCGACGCCCGGTCGCGGTGTCGGCCCCTCGACATTCATCTTGTCCGTAAACTAAGTTGTTAACCTCTGGGTAACAGATTCGCGGCGTCCGCCGAGCCGTCTCACTTGAGGCGCCGAGGACTCGCATGGGGCGAAGGTGGCCGAATGAGACTGCTGTCGAAGAACGCGCGCGAGACGAAGAACGGCAAGCCCACCGTGCTGGGCGACGAGGCCCGGTCGGAGGCGATGCAGCACCAGATCGAGTCCACCCAGGCTATCGGCCAACGCTATGAGACCATCCACGGCGGGCTCGACAGCATCGGCCGGGTCATGGAGCACCTGAAAGCCATCGAGCCGCTGATCGCCGAGATTCGCGGGCCCGTAAGCCAGGAGTTCGAAGCCCGTCGCGCCGAACACGCCGAACTGATCGCCGTCCGCGCCAATCTCGATCAGGCACAACGCCAGATCGCCGTGATCCAGGCCGAGGAGCGCGAGGTTTCCGCGCGCCTCGCCGCCGCCGAGACGGCTCTTGGCGAGTCCGAAGCCCGCCGCCAGACCCAGGAAGCGGCGCTGGAGGACAACGCCCTCGAAATCGACCGGCTTCGCAACGCCCTGCTGCAATCAGACCTGAAGGTCTCCAGCCTGGACGCCTCGCTGCGCGACGCCACCGCGCGTATCGAGCATCTGGTGCAGGACGTCGAAGGTTTGCGCCTGCAGGCCCAGGACATCGACGCCCGTCGCGGCGAGGCGGAAGCCGCCCTGGCCCGCGCCAACCAGGACAATGCTCTGCTGGGCGAGGAAGCCGCGACGCTCAAGAAGCGCGTCGATCAGGCCGGCGCGGATCTGGCCCGTCTGTCGCGCATCGAGACCGATCTGGAAGCGCAACTCGCCGCCGAGCGCGCGCGCGTCCAGGCGATCGAGAACGCCCTGGCCGCTCACCAGACCGACAGCGGTCGCACCATCCGGGGCCTGGAAAGCCAGGTCGAGGCCAACCGCGCCGAGATCTCGGCCCTGCAGACCCGCCTGGAGACCGCGACGGGTCGCGCCGACAAGCTGGAAGAGATGAACGGCCAGATCTCGGCCCGTCTCGCCGACTCCAGCGCCCAGCAGAAGGCCGTCGAGCGCCGCGCCGGCGACCTCAACGTCGCCCTGGAACGCGCCCTCGATCGTATCCGCGCCCTGGAGGAAGAGGCCGACGGCCTGCGCCAGCGTCACGCCGGTGTCGACACCGCCCGCGCCACCGCCATCGAACGCGCCGACCAGCTGGCCAAGAGCGCCGTCGCTCAGGAAAAGGCGCTCAAGCGCGCCGAGGAGCGCGCCCAGCAACTGCGGACGCGCCTCGATGGCATGCAGGAAGCGCAGGATCAGGCCCGCCGCGATCACGAGGCCAAGGTCGCCGAACTGCAGGCGACCATCGAGCGCCTCACCTCGGAGGCCGCTCTGGCCGAAGGCGCCCTGGAAGCCGCCCGCCGCGATCGCTCGCGCCTGCAGATGGCCCTGCTCGGGGCCAGCGACGAAGGCATGGCCGCGACGGCCTAGGCCCGCATTACTCGCCGAAACAAGACGCCCGCGACCGAGGGGTTCGCGGGCGTTTTTCATTGTTGCGGCCGAGGGCGGAAGCGCTGCGCGTCTATCGCGCCTCGACAGCCGTCTTCAGGCCCTGGACCTGTTGGCCAAGCACCCCATCGACCGGCGCGGCCAGCTTGTCGAGGCCCCCCTTGAAATAGCCGCCGACATCATAGGTGACCGTGACGGTCGTGGCGCCGTCCTTTTCGGTCAACAGGATGGTCATCGCGCCCGTGGCGCCCGAAGACTGCAAGGGGCCAAGGCCGCCGCTCAGCACCAGTTTCTGGCCTGGCGCGGCGTGGACGGTGGTCATGTGCAGCACAGAGCCGCCATTGGGCAGGCGCTCGCAGAAACAGCCCCCCGACGCCGCACCGAGCGAGAGGTTGGCGGCCGAACCCGACCAGGTATGGGCCGACGACCACCACTTCGACGGCTGGACCAGCACGCCCCAGACAGCGGCCGCCGGCGCGGCGATCACCACCTGATGCCGCACCTGAAATCCGGCCGGCTGGGCGTCCGTCACCTCGGCCCGCGCGGTTGCTGCAGCCAGCAGCGCCAGAGCGGCCGCACCGATCATGATCCTCATGGCCTGATCCTCCCGAACCAAGCTTGGTCGTTGCAGGCTCTAAGCGTCAACTATCCTCGTTACTCGACAGGCGAGGTGATCGTGGCCCCGCGGGCCTTCAGGCGATCCAGAACCCCATCCGCCGGCAGCAGGAAGCCCAGGTCCACCACCGCCACCGTGACGCCGGGCCGCTTCAGGGCTTCGGTCATCGCCTCTGTCGTCTGGGCCAGGCCCTTCTCCAGCAGAGCCGCGCCGCCCGGGACATGAGTCAGGCAGCGCTGGGCGGCGCTGGCGCGATAACGCGCACGCACCGAGGCCAGGTCTCCGTCCGCCCAGTCGCGGCCGATCGTGGTCGAGTGGGCGCCGTCATAGGCGACTTCGTCGAGGGCCACCCGCAGGCAATAGAGCTGGTCCTCGGGCGAGAGCTTGCCGGCGATGGCGGTGACCGCGCTCATCCGGTACTGCCCCACGGCCTTGACCTTCAGCTTCCGCGCCTTGGCCATGCGCTCGATCGTGCTGACCGGCTTGGCCTCCGAGAGACCGGCGGCCTGACGGAAGTCCGACAGCAGCAGGAACCCGGCCACCGCCGGCTTCCAGTTCTTGTACTCGCCCGCGCCCTTGCGGGCCTGGGTGCGGGACTCGACGAACCGCGCCTTGAGGTCTGGTGGAAGCTGGTCCTCCAGCGACTTGCCGAGCGGTTGGCGCAGGCCAGCCCCGAACTTCAGGACAAAGCCGGCCATCTGGGCGACGCCCACGGCCGCCTCGGGCGGAACCAGGACGAGGCTGGCCTTGTCCAGCGCCTTGTTCAGGCGGGGGCTGTTCCATTTCAGCTGATGCGGCAGCGGCGGGGCGGACCCCAGGATGTAGAGCTTGGCGCCGTCCTTCTCGACCAGCCACACGGCGGGCCCGGGCGGCTTGGCCATGATCGTCAGTTCGGCGACCACGGCGCTCTCGTCGTGGGCGGGGCCTTGGCCCAGATCGACGGTCGGCGTGGGCGCCGTCTGGGCCAGGGCCGGCGCGGAGACGACCAGAGCCAGGGCCAGCGGCAGGTGCTTGAGCGCGATCATCGATACTCCTTTGGCCCCCGAGTCCTCTAGCGTGTCCCCCGTCGGGCGAGAAGGTGCGGTCGTCGCGGCGGGGGCGCATACGGAAAACGCCGCGACGGCCAAAAGGCTGTCGCGGCGTTCCAACGCTTAGCGTGTCGCTCAGGCCCCCGGCGGAACCGGGAAGCCGCGCTTGCGCATCAGGGCGCCGATCTTGACGTCACGGCCCCGGAAGGCGCGGAACTGCTCGACCGGGTCGACTGTGTTGCCCTTGGACATGATGTCCTCGTAAAGGCGCTTGGCGACGGCCTTGTCGTAGAACCCGCCCGGCGCCTGCGCGAAGGCCTCGGCGGCGTCGGCGGTCAGGGTGTCGGACCACAGGTAGCTGTAATAGCCGGCCGAGTAGCCATCGCCCGAGAACACGTGACCGAACTGCGGCGTGCGGTGCCGCATGACGATCTCCTTGGGCATGTTCAGCTTGGCCAGCTCCTCGCGCTCGAACGCGTCCGGATCGATGTCCACGTCGCCGGCCAGGTGCAGCTTCATGTCGATCAGGGCGCTGGCCAGATATTCGGTGGTGCCAAAGCCCTGGCCGAACTTGCCGGCGGCCTCGATCTTCTTGACCAGCTCGGCCGGGATCGGCTTGCCGGTCTGATAGTGCAGGGCGAACTGGTTCAGCACCTGCGGCGTGGACAGCCAGTGCTCGTTCAGCTGGCTCGGGAACTCGACATAGTCACGCGCCACGTTGGTGCCCGACACCGACGGATAGGTCGCATTGGCGTTCAGGCCGTGAATGGCGTGGCCGAACTCGTGGAACAGCGTGACCGCGTCGTCCCACGAGATCAGCACCGGCTCGCCCGGCTTGCCCTTGATGAAGTTTGAGTTGTTCGAGACGATCGTGGTGATGTCGCCCTTGAACCGCTCCTGCGTGCGGTAGGCGTTCATCCACGCGCCCGAGCGCTTGCCGGGGCGGGCATAGGGGTCGAAGTACCACAGGCCCACATGCTTGCCGGCGCGGGTCACCTCATAGACCGTCACATCCTCGTGGAAGACGGGAATGCCCTCCAGCTTCTTGAATTCGAAGCCGTAGAGCTGGCCCGAGGCCCAGAACATACCCTCGCGCAACTTGTCCAGCTGCAGGTACGGCTTCACCTCGTTCATATCGAGGTCGTACTTCGCCTTGCGCACCTTCTCGGCGTAGAAGCGGTAGTCCCAGGGCTCCAGCTTGAACCCGCCCCCCTCCTTGTCGATGATCGCCTGCATGTCGGCGACGTCGATGGCCACCTGGGCGATAGCCGGCTTCCAGACCGCCTCCATCAGCGCCATGGCGTTTTCGGGCGTCTTGGCCATGGCGTTCTCGAGGCGCCAGTGGGCGTGGGTCTTGTAGCCCAGGAGCTTGGCCCGCTCGACGCGCAGCTTCAGGATCTTGCTGATGATGGCGTTGTTGTCGGTGGCCCCGCCGTTGTCGCCGCGATTGACGAAGGCCCGCCAGACCTTCTCGCGCGCGCTGCGCACCGGCGACTCCGTGAGGAAGGGGTCAACGCTGGAGCGGGTGTTGACGATCACGTGCTTGCCGGGAAGCTTGCGCGTCGCGGCGTTCGAGGCGGCGGCGGCCTTGAGGCCTTCGGGCAGGCCGGCCAGATCGGCGTCGGAGAGCTCGATCCAGGTGTTCTCGTCGGCCAAGAGGTTCTGGCTGAACCTGGTGTAGAGGCCCGCCAGCTCGGTGTTGATCGCGCCGACCCGGGCCTTGGCCTCCGGCGACAGCTTCGCGCCCGACCGGACGAAGTTGGTGTAGTAGATCCACAACACGCGCTGCTGCTCGGGCGTCAGCTTGGCCTTGTCCGGCGAGTCATAGACGGCCTGGATGCGGGCGAAGAGCGCCGCGTTCTGGTTGACCTTGTCGTAGTGGGCCGACAGCGCCGGATCCATCACCTCCTCGACCTTCTGGAATTCCGGGCTGCTCATGTTTGAGCCCCAGATGCCGTAGTAGGTCTGGACGTCGTTCAGCATCCGGCCGGCGTCTTCCAACGCGGCGATGGTGTTTTCGAAGGTCGGCGCGGCCTTGTTGGCGGTGATCGCGTCGATCTCGGCCAGGTTCCTGACCATGGCCGCCTCGAGCGCCGGCTTGAAGTCGGCGACCTTCACCTTGTCGAAAGCGGGCACGCCGCCAAAGGGACCGGCCCACTTCTGGGTCAGGGGATTTTGGGTCTCCGCGAGGGCGAGGCCGGGTTGAAGGGCGGCCATGGCGCCGGTGACGGCGGCCGAAGCGAGAAAGGTACGACGTTGCACGGAGGATCTCCGGTGGAAGTGTTGGCCCCGACCCTAGGATATGGGCGGCCAGCCTGTCACATGACAGGACCGTAACCTTTTTCATCGGCTTCCTGTGCGTGGACGCGCCGAGGTTTGGCGGCTACAGCTTGGCCCATGATCGGCGTCTTTGACTCTGGCGTGGGCGGCCTCTCGGTCCACCGCGCCCTCGTGCAGCGTCTGCCCCAGGCGGACTTCACCTATCTGGCTGACCAGGCGAACGCGCCCTACGGCGTGCGGACCGGCGAGGACATCGTCGAGCTGACCAAGGCCGGCTGCATCCGCCTGTTCGAGCGCGGCGCCAGCCTGGTCGTATTGGCCTGCAACACCGCCTCGGCCATCGCCCTGCGCCGCCTGCAGCAGACCTGGCTGCCCGGCTATCGCAAAGAGATCGGCCGTCCGGTCAACATCCTCGGCATCATCGTGCCGACGATCGAGAAGGCCACGGGCCTGCCCTGGGAGCACGAGGCCGAACGCCGCGGCGAGATGGTCCAGGCCCTGGACATCCTGGGCGTCTTCGCCACCCAGGCCACGGTGCGCTCTCGCGTCTATGAGATCGAGATCGATAAGCGCAAGCAGGACCTGGCGGTGTTCTCCGAGGCCTGTCCGGAGCTGGTGCCGCTGATCGAAGGCGACGCCAGCGCCGTCGAGATCGCCAAGGCCGTCGAGGGCCACGTGCAGGCCCTCAAGACCCGCATCGGCCGCTATCCCGATCGCGTCGTGCTGGGCTGCACCCACTACGAGATCATCGCCGACATCTTCCGCGCCGCCCTGCCGGCGGGTACGCCGCTGATTCAACAGCCGGAAGCCACGGCCGAAGGTCTGGCCCTCTATCTGGAGCGCCATCCCGAATATGATCCGGGGACAGGCGGCGCCCGCGTCTTCCTGACGACCGGAACGCCGGGTCCGCAGAACGGCCTGGTACAGAGCTTCTGGGGCGCCCCGCTGGCGTTCGAGGCGGCTTAGGGCGCGGGCAGGTCCGTTTTGGGCGGCGATGTTTGAGACGGCGATCGACCTGTTGCTGGTGTTCAAATCGTCCGCCTCACATCCATTTATCCCGACCTCCCCGGCGAATGCCGGGGCCCAGATTCATCCGGAACGTCTGGGGATGACGCGCCCTAGCTGCGCGCTGAAAGGATAAGCGTGAGCGGGTTCGATCTGGACCCCGGCATTCGCCGGGGAGGTCGGGTTTATGGAAATATTCTAGAGACGGCTTTCGGCCCGGGGCGGACTTTGCCTCCCTCTCCCTCTGGGAGAGGGAGCAATGACCGACATCCACCCTTCACTCACATTGGCGACGTCCGCTTCACAACGTGAGCGCCAGACACCTCAATCCCCGTTGTCGCATGGGGATTGGCGCCCCCACCCCCAACACAATCAACGCCTTAGCTCGCCAAGCCTCGGGACGAGCCAAAATCGACGCATCCTCCGCAAAACCACCCGCACAATGGTCCCACCTCGTCGCGGGGAAAGGGCGCATGGCCAGCGACCAGTTGCGGCGACGGGGGGCGGTCGAGCGGGGACAGGTTCGAGGGGGATACTCGGACGGTCCGGGGATCTGGTTGCTGGCCAGACCCGCCCGCCGTCGGCGTGGTTGAGGGTAAAGGGATGTGTCTTAGCCTGGAGTGGCTCGTCCTCCTCGACCGTCGGGCGTCTGGGAAACCAGGAGCCCGGGTCCCGGTAAGGCCTGAACAGGGCCACCCGACGGGACGCTGGCGGATAACGGCTGCGCGGAGCGTTCGGGCTTCGTCGAAACGGTATTCAACTCTCACACTCCGGACGGATGTCCGGCGCTCCGCAGCCCTTTCCATCCCTTCAGCGAGCGATCGCGTGAAGCCGGAAAAGCGCGCCCCCTCCGTTGGCGGATGGGGAGGGGGAGGGGTGGGGTGAACACCGCGTCGAATGCAGCGCACAGCCGCTACCTCCGCAGCCACCCCATCCCCGGCCCTTCCCCATCAAGGGGAAGCGAGGATTGTCTCGAACCCGCGACGTCATGACCGCCGTCCTAACGGACGTCGTAAACAGCCCTTAACGGTCTTGAGGCACAACATGGCGGTTCGACCGGCTTGGCCGGTCCCGAGATACGACGTTGAGTTCGGAGACTTTTCATGGCGCGAGCCGCGCGGCGATCCACGACGGAGCTCCTTTGGGATGCGATCCGTTATGGCTGGGCCCAGCCCTGGACGGCCCGGTTCCGGGGCGGGATCGTCACCGTCGTCGGTGCGATCCTGCTTCTGGCCATCGCGACCTATAACGCCACCGATCCGAGCTTTAACGCCGTCACGGACGAGCCGGCCCGCAACGCTCTGGGCGGCCTGGGCGCGGCGATCTCCGATATCCTGATGCAGTCCCTGGGCCTGTCGGCCTGGGGCATCGCGCTGCTGATGCTGGTGTTCGGCGTCACCCGCGTAGCGCAAGCCGACCCCGACGCCGACCGCAGGGACCTGCGCCAGCGGGCGCTGATCGGCGCCCTGGGCCTGCTGGCGCTATCGGCCGTGCTGGCCGCGCCGCCGCCGCCCGCGATCTGGCAGCTCGAAAAGGGCCTGGGCGGCTTCTGGGGCGACACGCTGCTGCACATGGTCGCCGCCGTCCTGAGCTTCGCCCACATTCCCGGCGCGACGATCATCGCCGCCGTGCTGTTTGGAATCGCCGCCATCGCAGCCCTGGGGTTCGCGATCGGCGTGCGCGAGGTCGACCCCGACGCCATCCACGCCGCCGTCAGCAACGCCCTGCAACCGCGCGCCCGTCCTGAGCCCGAACCAGAGCCTGCGCCCGTCGCCAAGCCGGTCCGCGTCAAACGCGAGAAGGCCGAGGCCGCGCCGAAGCGCGCCGGCCGCCTGCCGCCTCTGGACGCCGACGAGGACGAGACCCCGATCGCGGCGCCGCAGGCCGCTTCCGCGCCGCGCGCCTACACCCCGCCGCCGGCCCAGGACGACGAGGACGATTTCGAGGACACCCTCGACGCGCGTCCCATGGCCATCGCCAAGCCCAAGGCCCCGGTCAAGGAGTCCGGCCGCGAGGCGCGCGAGCAGCAGAAGGCGTTCGACTTCGAGGAAGACGCCGGCTTCCAGCTGCCCGAACTGGCCATGCTGGCGAAATCCAAGCCGCGCTCGTCGGAGGTGGACGCCGGGGCCCTGCGCCAAAACGCCCGCCTGCTGGAAAGCGTGCTGGCCGAGTTCGGCGTGAAGGGGCAGATCGACCAGATCCGTCCCGGCCCTGTGGTCACCATGTATGAGCTGGTGCCGGCGCCGGGCGTGAAGACCGCACGCGTCGTAGCCCTGGCCGACGACATCGCCCGCTCGATGAGTGTGATCTCGTGCCGCGTCGCCGTGGCCCAAGGCCGCAACGCCATCGGCATCGAGATGCCCAACCAGCGCCGCGAGACTGTCTATCTGCGCGACCTCTTGTCCAGCGCCGACTACGAAAAGGCCAGTCAGATCCTGCCGATGGCGCTGGGCGAAACGATCGGCGGCGAGCCCTATATCGCCGACCTGGCCAAGATGCCCCACCTCTTGATCGCCGGCACCACCGGCTCGGGCAAGTCAGTCGGCGTCAACGCGATGATCCTGTCGATCCTGTACAAGCTGCCGCCCGAAAAGTGCCGCTTCATCATGGTCGATCCCAAGATGCTGGAACTGTCCGTCTATGACGGCATCCCGCACCTACTCGCGCCTGTCGTGACCGACCCGAAGAAGGCCGTCGTGGCCCTGAAATGGACCGTCCGCGAGATGGAAGACCGCTATCGCCGTATGTCCAAGATCGGCGTGCGCAATATCGGCGGCTACAACGAAAAGGCCAACGAGGCGGCCGCCAAGGGCGAACACTTCGAGCGCACCGTGCAGACCGGCTTCGACGACGCGGGTCGTCCGATCTACGAGACCGAACAGATCCGCCCCGAGCCGATGCCCTATCTCGTCGTGGTCATCGACGAGGTGGCCGACCTGATGATGGTGGCCGGCAAGGACATCGAAGGCGCCGTGCAGCGTCTGGCCCAGATGGCCCGCGCCGCCGGCATCCACCTGATCATGGCCACCCAGCGTCCGTCGGTCGACGTCATCACCGGCACCATCAAGGCCAACTTCCCGACCCGGATCAGCTTCCAGGTCACGTCGAAGATCGACGCCCGCACCATCCTGGGCGAGCAGGGCGCCGAGCAGCTGCTGGGCCAGGGCGACATGCTCTACATGGCCGGCGGCGGCCGCATCACCCGCCTGCATGGTCCGTTCGTGTCGGACGGCGAGGTGGAGGCCGTGGCCAAGTTCCTGCGCGACCAGGGCATTCCGCAGTACCTCGAAGAAGTCACCGCCGGCGGCGACGAGGAGCAGGAAGAAGCGATCGAAGGCGCGTTCTCGGGCGAGGGCGGCGCCAACGACCTCTACGACCACGCCGTGGCCGTGGTCACCCGCGACCGCAAGGCCTCGACCAGCTACATCCAGCGCCGGCTGCAGATCGGCTACAACCGCGCGGCCTCGCTGATGGAGCGGATGGAGAAGGAGGGCGTCGTCGGCGCCGCCAACCACGCCGGCAAGCGCGAGATTCTCGCGCCGCCGCCGCCGCCGCTTTGATTTGCACCCCGATCTTCCCGGCGAAGGCCGGGATCCAGATGCCAAGGCGGCTGTGTCCCCCGAAAGGATCACAAGTGTCTTTGCCTGCGCCTTCCAGCTCTATGATCTGGGCCCCGGCCTTGGCCGGGGAGGTCGGGTAAAATGAAGCAACCTTCGCCTTGGCTGCGGCGTTCCGCACGCTCCCAACCTGAACGGGGCTTCATCGGGCCGCCGGAAAATGGCCTTGCGGCGGCCTTCGCGGCGGCCAAGGTTGGGGCTAAGGAGTCCAGATGACGACACGCCGTACCCTCCTGGCGGCCGGCCTCGCCGCCGCCCTCGCCTCGCCCGCCCTGACCACGCCTGTCTGGGCTCAGGGCTCGACCGCGCCGGTTCCGGCCAAGCTGACCGCCGAGCAGAAGGCCCTGCTGGACAAGGCCACCGCCTATATCCAGGGCCTGTCCTCGGCCAAGGGCCGGTTCGTGCAGACCGATCAGCGCGGAACCCAGACGCAGGGGACCTTCTACCTGCAGCGTCCCGGCAAGGCGCGGTTCCAGTACGATCCGCCGGCCGGCCTGCTGGTCGTGTCGAATGGCAACAACGTCAACATCTTCGACAGCCGGCTGAAGACCTACGAGAGCTATCCGCTCAGCAAGACGCCGCTGAACCTGCTGCTGGCGCGCGAGGTCCGTCTGGATCGCGGCGTGGTGATCACGGATGTTCGCCCGCTGGCCGACGGCTTCACGATCGTGGCGCAGGACGCCAAGCGTCAGGCCTTGGGCCGCATCTCGATCGACTTTTCGAACGGTCCGGTGGCGTTGATGGGCTGGACCGTCACCGACATCAAAGGCGGACAGATCCGGGTTCGCCTCGCCGATTTCGCAGAAACTGCCAACCTCGACCCGAAACTCTTTGTCCTCACCGACCCTCGTCGGAAGGTGGGTAAGCCCTAGCGGCGCTGATTTGTGACATTCTCACAACATGCAAGAATCAACCGACATGTCTATTGACTAAAAATTGGGACGTGGCATATTTAACACGCATGGCGACGAGCGACCGACCCGCTCTTCGCGAACCGTGCCGGACCCTATCCCCTCCCGGCGGCGGCATGAGAGACTAGACTTTCGCCCAGATGCTCGATGCGTCTGGGCGTTTTTCTTTCCGGTGCCGCGAAACCGCGATACAGCGCTGCCATGCGCCTCCGTATCGCCACCTGGAACGTCAATTCCGTCCGCCTGCGCGCCGAGCAGGCCGCCCGCTTCGTCGATGAGCAGGCGCCGGACGTCCTGTGCATGCAGGAGATCAAGTGCCAGGAGGGCGAGTTCCCGCGGGAAGCCTTCGAGGCCATGGGCCTGCCGCACCTGAAGATCGCGGGCCAGAAGGGCTGGCACGGGGTGGCCATCGCCTCGCGCCTGCCGATCGAGGACGTTCCCACCCTGATGAACTGCCGCGAGGGCCATGCGCGCTGCGTGGCGGTCAAGGTGGCCGGGGTCGAGATCCAGAACTTCTACATCCCGGCCGGCGGCGACCTGCCTGATCGACTCGCCAATCCGAAGTTCGACCACAAGCTCGACTTCTACGAGACGTTGACCGCCGCGCTGAAGCGACGCGACCCCAAGGATCCGCTGATCGTCACTGGCGACCTCAACATCGCGCCGGGCGAGAACGACGTCTGGAGCCACCGCCAGATGCTGAAAGTGGTCAGCCACACGCCGCCGGAGCTGGAAGCCTTCGAGGCGCTGATCAAGTCGATGGACCTGCTGGACCTGCCGCGCCTGGCGACCCCGGAGCCGGAGAAGCTGTTCTCCTGGTGGAGCTACCGCGCCGCCGACTTCCGCAAGTCCAATCGCGGTCTGCGCCTGGACCACATTCTGGCCAGCCCCGGCCTTCGCGACGCCGCGATCCTGGACGGCAAGGTTTCGTCGCGGGTCCACGACGATGTCCGCGAATGGGAACGTCCCAGCGACCACGCGCCGGTCACCGCCGACCTCAAAGTCTGACGTCTTCGACGCTCAGCGTTGACAGACGGGGCAGTAGAAGGTCGAGCGCCCCGCCTGGACCTCGCGGGCGATCACGCCCTTGCACCCCGGCGTCGGGCAGGGCGCGCCCTCGCGGTCATAGACGCGGAAGCGGTGCTGGAAATAGCCCAGCGCGCCATCGGCGGCGGCGAAGTCCTTCAGCGTGGAGCCGCCGACCTCAACCGCCTCGGCCAGGACGTCCTTGATCGCGGCGGTCAGCGGGCCGAGGCGCTTTTTGGCGATGCCGCCTGACGGCTTGAACGGCGAGATGCCCGACCGATGCAGGGCCTCGCAGACATAGATATTGCCCAGACCCGCGACCGTGCGCTGGTCCAACAGCAAGGTCTTGGGACCTTGCTTGCGGTTGGCGAAGGCCTTTTCCAGCACGCCCGCGTCGAAGCCCCCGCCCAACGGCTCTGGTCCCATGGTCGCGAACCATGGGTGATGAGTGACGCGATCGGTCGGGATCAGGTCCATGAAGCCGAAACGGCGCGGATCGTAGTAGGTGACCGTAGCGCCCTCCTCGGTCTGGAACACGACATGGGCGTGCTTGTCGTCAGGCGTGACCTCGCGAGCGAAATCGCCGGGCCGAACGGTCCCCTCGGGCGCGGCGATCTCGAAGCGGCCGGTCATGCCCAGGTGCATGACCAGGGTGTCGCCTCGGTCGAGCGGCGCCAGGATGTACTTGGCGCGGCGATCCAGGCGCAGGATCCGTGCGCCGGTCAGCCGCTGCACAAAGCCGTCGGGCAGCGGGAAACGGAGGTCGGGCCGGTTGGCGCGGACGCTGGACAGACGCGCGCCGGACAGAACGGGCTCCAGGCCCCGACGGACGGTCTCGACTTCGGGCAATTCGGGCACGGGGATCCTTCGGCGGATGACGGCGGGCGTGTCGCGGGCTAATAGCGGACCTACATACAGAAAGTCCGGCCCAAAGACGTCATGAGCAACACCTCCGCCAGCTTCGGTTTCAAGGATGTCGACGCCTCGCTGAAGGCAGGTCTGGTGCGCGGGGTCTTCGACCGCGTCGCCAAGAACTACGACATCATGAACGACCTGATGAGCGGCGGCGTCCACCGGCTGTGGAAGGACGCGGTCGCCGCGCGCCTCAACCCGCAGCCGGGCGAAGTGATCATCGACTGCGCCGGCGGCACGGGCGACATGGCCCGTCGGTTCGCCAAGATGGCGCGCAAGGCGCAGGAGCGCCGGGGCGGTCCGGACGCGACGATCAACATCGTCGACTACAACGCCGAAATGATCATGGCCGGGATCGAGCGGGGCGGCGAACCGGAGATCACCTGGACCGTCGGCGACGCCCAGCGCCTGCCGCTGCCCGACGCCTATGCCGACGCCTATGTGATCTCGTTCGGCATCCGCAACGTGACCGACATCGACGCGGCCTTGCGCGAAGCGCGGCGGGTGCTCAAGCCGGGCGGTCGCTTCCTGTGCTTGGAATTCTCGCGGCCAGTCACCGAACCGCTGGCCAAGGCCTATGACGCCTACAGCTTCAAGGTCATCCCGCAGGTCGGCGAGTGGGTGGCCAAGGATCGCGATGCGTACCAGTACCTGGTCGAGAGCATCCGTCGCTTCCCCGACCAACGCACCTTCGCGGCCATGATCGAGGCTGCGGGCTTCAAGCGCGTCACCTTCACTAACTTTACGGGCGGCGTCGCGGCCCTGCACCAGGGTTGGGCGATCTAGAACCGTGGCGACGCTCGAAGCCTTCTGGCGCCTGACCGGCGCGGGCTGGGCCTTGGTCCGGGCCGACGCCCTGATCCCCCGTGAACTGGAGCCGCTGCTTCCTCCGGGCGCCAAGCTGGCGGGGCGCGTCCTTCGCCTGTTCGCGGGCTCGGCCGCGCGCAAGGGACGGCCAGGAGAACGACTGGCGGCGGTTCTGGAACGGCAAGGCCCAGCGGCGATCAAGATGGGCCAGTTCCTGTCGACGCGCGCCGACATCTTTGGCGTCGCCTTCGCAGACGACCTTTCACGCCTGAAAGATCGGCTTCCGGCCTTTCCGCTGAATGTCGCCAAGGCCGAGATCGCCCGCAGTCTCGGCAAGCCGCTGAATGAGATCTTCGCTGAAATCGGTGAGCCGGTGGCCGCCGCCTCGTTGGCCCAGGCTCATCCGGCCACATTGGTCGATGGCCGCAAGGTCGCGGTCAAGGTGCTGCGTCCCGGCGTCGAACGCCAGGTGGCGCGTGACAGCGCGGTGCTGCGTCTTGCTGCGCGTCTCGCCGAAGCCCTCGCCCCCGCCTCGCGCCGCCTTCGCCCGACCGAGTTCGTCGAGGTGGTCATCCGCGCCCTGGATCTCGAGATGGATCTGCGCTTCGAAGCGGCCGGCTGCGCCGAGCTGGGCGAGGTCATGGCCGTCGACCCCTATATGCGGGCCCCAGGCGTCTGCTGGGAGGGCGTGGGCAAACGCGTCCTGACCTTGACTTGGGCGGACGGTGCGCCACTGTCCGACCCGGCCTCGCTCGATCTGCCGGGGCTGGACCGCAAGACGCTGGCGGAGAACGTCACCCGGGGCTTCCTGGCCCAAGCTCTGGACCACGGGCTGTTCCACGCCGACCTGCACGAAGGCAACCTGTTCGTCGCGGCGCCCGCGACCGTCACCGCAGTCGACTACGGAATCATCGGCCGCCTCGGCCCCGGCGAGCGCCGCTACCTGGCCGAAATCCTGTACGGCTTTCTCAATCGCGATTATGCGCGAATCGCCAAGATCCACTTCGACGCCGGCTATGTGCCCGCGCACCAGGACATGAACGCCTTCGCCCAGGCGCTGCGCGCGGTGGGCGAGCCGGTCTTCGGCCGCAATGCGCGCGAAGTCTCGATGGGGCGGTTGCTCGCGCAACTGTTCGAGATCACCGCCCTGTTCGACATGGCGCTGCGCCCTGAACTGGTGCTGCTGCAGAAGACCATGGTGACGGTGGAAGGCGTGGCGAGACGGATCGATCCGACGCACGATCTCTGGGCCGCCGCCGACCCGGTGGTGCGCCGCTGGATTGGCCGCGAGCTATCCCCCACGGCCAAGGCCCGCGATTTCGCCGAAGAGGCCCTACGGGCTATCAAGGCCTTGGCGCGTCTGGTCGAAACGCCTCCGGCGCCCGCACCTGTGGATACTGAGCGGCGGCACACCTGGCCGCTGCTCTGGTTCATGGTCGGCGCCGCGACGGCGGGCGCAGCGTTCGTGACCGGACTGCTGCTGGGCCGCTAGAGCCGGTCACGATCTTTGCGAAGCACTCGGCGACGCGAGGACCGCGAGAACCATGGTTGCTCAGCCGACAAGCGACCCGCCGCCTCCGGTTCGTTCCGAGGTTGGCGCGAGGCATTCGACGTTGAAACTGCCGACGACCGCTTCGAACAACGCCAGCCTCGGCCCGAAGCCGGCGCCGTTGAGCGCATCGGCGATGTGGCCAGCCATATCCGCCAGGATGATCCCCCACGCCGTGGTTTCCATCACCACGTCCCGTTCGGCGTAGAGACCGCACCTCAACGAGCAGTGCAATCCGTGCTCGGCGATCCAAACGCGGGCCAGTTCGACCGCGTTAGGGTCGCGAAGGGCGGCGGGCGGTAAGGCGCGTACATCCATCAGAGATCTCCGCGAGCAGAACCCAGAACAGTCGAGCGCCGCTAGCCTTCGGCCTGTTCGCGCTTCTTTGACGCCGACGCGCGCCGCGCCTCCCGCGTCTTCTGCTCATCCCAGTAGGCGCCGCCCTCGTCGGGCTTGAACATCGTGCGCGGCGCGCCTTCGCGCGAGACGACCGCGAAGACATTGGCTTTGGGATCGTAGATCAGAAGGTCGCCATTCGCGCGCTTGAGAGTCTCCGCGCCTCTCGGCGGATCGCTGACGAACGCGTGGACCTTCGCGACGTAGTCATCCACCGACTTGGCGGCGAAGGTCGCGCCGTTACGCTCGAACGAACGCTGGGCGTTCTCCTCGGCTGAACGTGTGCGATTGGCGGCCCAGTAGGGCTTGCCCGCCACGAGCTTGACCGGAGCATCCCGAGGAACGTCCCGCCCGTCTTCGCGGCCCGAGCGTTCGGGCGCATCGGTCGGCGCGCTTTCTGCCAAGGCCCGATCGCGACCGGTCGGCGCCTTTACCGCCGAGGCGCCGCTGTCGCACGCCGCCATCCCCAGCCCGACCAGAAGCGCCAGAGCTACGGCTGTCGGATATCGTGCAATCTTCATGATCGTATTCACCAATTTGCTCTACCCTAACGATTAATGAACGAAAGAGGAACGCGAGTCGAGTCGGATTTTCGCGCGGCGATTGGCTCTGGCGCTTTCGCGCGCGGATGGGCATGTGCTGGGAAGTTCGACCAGTGCGCGGAGCGAGGCGTGGACGAGAAGCGGGTTCTTCTGATCGTCGGCGGAGGCGTGGCGGCCTACAAGGCTCTGCTGCTGACCCGGCTCTTGCGCAAGGCCGGCGTGGCTGTTCGCCCGATCCTGACCAAGGCGGGAGCCGAGTTTGTCACCCCGCTGTCCCTGGCCGCGCTGGCCGAGGACAAGGTCTATCAAGACCTGTTCTCGCTGACCGACGAGCATGAGATGGGACACATCGAATTGTCGCGGTCGGCCGACCTTATCGTCGTGGCGCCGGCGACCGCCGATCTGATCGGCAAGGCCGCTCAGGGCCTGGCCGGCGATCTGGCCTCGACCACGCTCCTCGCCACCGACAAGCCCGTGCTGATGGCGCCGGCCATGAACGTGCGCATGTGGCTCCATCCCGCCACCCAGCGCAACGTCGCCACGCTGAAGGCGGACGGCGTGACGTTCGTGGGGCCCGAGGAGGGGGCCATGGCCTGCGGTGAGTTTGGTCCGGGGCGCCTGGCCGAACCCGAGGCCATCTTCGCGGCGGTCATGGCCGCGCTGACGGGTCCGACGAACCGGCCGCTGGAAGGCAAGCGCGCGCTCGTCACGGCCGGCCCGACCTTCGAGCCGATCGATCCGGTCCGCGGGATCACAAACCGGTCCAGCGGCAAGCAGGGCTTTGCGATCGCCGAGGCCCTGGCGCGCCTGGGCGCGCAGGTCACCCTGGTGGCCGGCCCCGTCGCGCTTCCCACGCCTGCCGGGGTCCGCCGGATCGACGTGGAAACCGCGCGGCAGATGCTGGCCGCCAGTCAGTCCGCGTTGCCAGCCGATGTCGGCGTGTTCGTGGCGGCGGTCGCCGACTGGCGCGTTGACGAGGCGTTCGGCAGCAAACTGAAAAAGGAAAAGGGCGGTCCGCCGGCCCTGACCTTCGTCGAGAATCCCGACATCCTGGCCACTCTGTCGGCGACCGGTCCGCAACGTCCGCGTCTCGTCATTGGCTTCGCGGCCGAGACTGACCATGTCGAGGAGCATGCCCGCGCCAAGCTTGCCCGCAAGGGCTGCGACTGGATCATCGCCAACGACGTCACCGAGCCCGGCGTGATGGGCGGCGGCGAGAACGCTGTACTGCTCGTGACAAAGTCTGGGACCGAGCGCTGGGATCGCGCCGCCAAGGATCAGGTGGCGGCCCAGATCGCCCAACGCATCGCCGACGCCCTGGCCTGACGTCGCAGGCTCGACCCTGGCGGAGCCGACGGCAAATCAGTTAAAGCCGAGCCTAAGTTCGAGGAGTTCCCGCATGTCCGCCATCCCCGCTGGCCTCGCGATCCGTTTCAAGCGCTGGGACGGTAACCCCGACCTGCCGGTTCCCGCCTATGCGACGACGGGCGCGGCGGGTTTCGATCTGCGCGCTGCGGTCCCGGAAGACGAACCGATGGTTCTCAAGCCCGGGGCGCGTTGCATGGCGCCCACGGGCTTTTCAGTCGCGATTCCGGACGGCTATGAGATGCAGGTGCGGCCTCGCTCGGGTTTGGCGCTCAAGAACGGGGTGACGGTCGTCAACGCGCCGGGCACCGTGGACAGCGATTATCGCGGCCAGGTCTGCGTGCTCCTGATTAACCTCGGCGAGGAAGACTTTACGATCCGCCGGGGCGATCGCATCGCGCAGGGCGTCATCGCCGCTGCGCCGCAATGGCCTCTGGTCGAGGTCGAGGATCTCGACGCCACCGAACGGGGCGCCGGCGGATTTGGCTCGACCGGTGTCTAGTTGATGGCCGAGTGCATGGCCCGCAGGCCGAGCATCAGGTAGCCGCCAAAGCCCACGGCGAACGCCGCGGCGGCCGTCCACAGAATCGGGCGGATCATATCCAGAGGCGTCTGGCCAGGATGGGACTGGGACTTCACGGCAACCTCCTGCGGCCAAAAGGGCGGACCGGCGAAACGCACCGGAGGAGATACGCGCTCCCGAACCCTTGGTTGCGTTGGGGAGCGGCTTTTAGTGTGTCGTGATTCCGGCGCAAGCGGAAATTGCGGCCTGGTGTCGCAGTCAAACCGCGCACGCCCAGTGCTCGCAAGGGAGGTTCGCGATTTTGAGGGCGGCCCTGTTGATTTTTGGACGGATGCGTCCATTTATCGCTTGAAGCGCGCGCCGGACCCTTCTATCCGGCGCGCTTGTTGTCTTTTGACAAGGGTTGCGCATGGCGGCGTCCGAGAAGAAGAAGCTGGTTCCCCTGATCCTGGGCGGCGTGACTCTGGTCGCGGTTCTGGCCGGTGGGACCCTGTGGTTCCTCGACAAGCAGCATTTCGAAAGCACGGACAACGCCTTCGTGCAGGCCGACACCGTGCAGGTCAGCCCGCAGGTGTCGGGCTATGTCGCCGAAGTGCTCGTCGCCGACAACCAGCGGGTCGAGCCCGGTCAGGTGCTGGCCAAGATCGATCCGTCGACCTTCCAGGCGCGGGTTGATCAGGCGATCGCCAACGCCGCGGCGGCGGACGCCGCCGTCCGCGCGATCGACGACAAGAACAGCCTCGAGCAGGCGGTTATCGCCCAGAAGGCCGCCGGCGTGACCAGCGCCCAGGCGGACGCGAGCCGGGCCAAGGCCGACTACGACCGCTACAACGCCTTGGCCGGCCAAGGCTGGGTGTCGCAGCAGAAGGTCCAGACCACCAAGGCCGCCGCCACCCAATCGGCCGCCGGCGTGGCGAGCGCACAGGCGGCGCTGGAAGCCGAGAAGCGGGCCGCTCAATCGCTGGGCTCGGCCAAGGCTCAGGCCGTCGCTCAGGCCGCCGCCGCGCACGCCGCTGTGGAGCAGACCAAGCTGGACCTGGAACGCACCGTGATCCGCGCGCCTGTCGGCGGCGTGGTCGGCGCCCGTTCGGTCCGCCCGGGTCAACTGGTTCAGCCGGGCGTGGCCCTGATGTCGGTCGTGCCTCTGGGCCAGGCCTATATCGTGGCCAACTTCAAGGAGACGCAGGTCGCGCGCCTTCGCGTGGGTCAACCCGTCGAGATCAAGGCCGACGCCTTCGGCAAACAGAAGATCGTCGGCAAAGTCGACAGCTTCGCGCCGGCCACCGGACAGGAGTTCGCCCTGATCCCGGTGGAGAACGCCGTCGGCAACTTCACCAAGATCACGCAACGCCTGCCCGTGAAGATCGCGGTCGATCGCAGCCAGCTTGGTGCCGCGCTGCGTCCCGGCCTTTCGGTCGAGATCAAGGTCGACGTCCGCGACCGCTCGGGTCCCTCGTTCGCAGAAGCCGCTCAGGTCACCCCGCAGATGGCCCGCCAGGGCGCGGCCCGCTAGCCGGCCGCCCAGCTATGGCCGACGCCGCCCTCCCCGCCGACTCCCTCGGCAAGACCGAGTCATCGCCTCGTGGGCCGGCGACGCCCGGCGCCGCCGCACCCGTCAACTGGACCAAGCTCTTTTTGGGCTTCGGCGCGATGGTCATCGGCCAGTTCATGGCGATCCTGGACATCCAGATCGTGGCGGCGTCCCTGCCGCAGATCCAGGCCGGCGTCGGCGCCAGCACGGATCAGGTCAGCTGGATCCAGACCGCCTACCTGATCCCCGAGGTCGTGATGATCCCCCTGTCGGGGTACCTGTCGCGGCTGTGGGGAACCCAGAGGCTATATCTCGTCTCCTGCGCCGGCTTTATCGTCATGAGCGTGCTGACGGGGCTGTCCTCGTCCATCGACATGATGATCCTGACCCGCGCGCTGCAGGGTTTCATCGGCGGCGCGATGATCCCGACGGTCTTCGCCGTCGCCTTCACTGCATTCCCGCCCGAGCGTCGCGTCACCGCCAGCGTGATCATGGGCCTGATCGTCACCCTGGCGCCCACGGTCGGCCCCACCCTCGGCGGCCACCTGACCGAGTGGCTGAGCTGGCGCTGGTTGTTTTTCATCAACGTTCCCACCGGCCTGATCGTACTGTTCGGCGTGGCGCGCTGGGGCGACTTCGACAAGGGCGACCCGAGCCTCGCCAAGGGCTTCGACTGGTTTGGCCTGGCGGTCATGGCCGTCTTCCTGATGAGCATGCAGTACGTGCTGGAGGAAGGCGCCAAGGACGACTGGTTCGATGACAGCCTGATCCTGTGGCTGACCGTCGTCGCGGTGGTCGGTGGGGCGACCTTCATCTGGCGGCAGATGACCTATCGCAACCCGATCGTGGAGCTGCGGGCCTTCGCCAATCGCAACTTCACCGTCGGCGTTCTGATGACGGCCGTTTCGGGCGCCAGCCTGTTCGGCGGCACCTTCCTGCTGCCGCAGTTCCTCGGGCGCGTGCGACACTATTCGGCCTCGGAGGTCGGCACGACCATGGTCATCTCGGGGCTGTCGATGTTCCTGACGGGCCCGATCGCCGGACGGCTGGTACGCAAGACGGACCCTCGTATCCCGATGTGCGTCGGCTTCCTGCTCGCTGGGTTCGGCATGTACATGGCCCACGGGGTCACCAAAGACTGGGGCTTCTGGGAGTTCGCGAGCGTGCAGGCCTGCCGCGGCGTGGGCGTGATGATCGCCATGATCGCCACCCAGCAGATCACGATGAGCACCCTGCCCCCGCACATGGTCAAGAACGCCTCGGGCCTGGTGAACCTGGCGCGCAACACCGGCGGCGCGGTCGGCCTGGCCTTGCTGGCGACCTCCATCACCCAGCAGACGGCGCTCTACTACGACGACATGACGTCGAAGGTGACCCAAGGCAGCGCAGCCGCGGGCATGATGGCCGGACTGACAGAGCGGATGATGCAACTGGGCGTCGCCGATCCGGCCGGCGCGGCGCGCAAGGCGGTGGGCGGCATGATGCAGCAGCAGGCGACCGTCCTGGCGTTCGGCGACAGCTTCACCCTGCTCGCGATCGGCTGCTTTATCGCCGCCGCCGTTTCGCTGCTGGCGGCGCCGGTGAAGAATGCTCCCCCTCCGCCATCGGACGCTCACTGATGCCGCGCGTTCCCGGACAGATCGACGTCGCTAAGAGCGAAGCCATCCTCGACGCTGCAGTCGAGGTCATCGGTGAGCGCGGTCTGGCCGCGCCGATGGCCGCGATCGCGCGTCATGCCGGCGTCTCCAAACAGACCGTCTATAATCACTACGGCTCGAAAGCCGAATTGATGCGGGCGTTGATGCAGCGCCGGGTCGAGAGCATTACAGCATCGTTGCGAGAGCCGGGCGCGGCGGACAATCCTACCGAAGCGCTCGAGGCCTACGCCCGCTCGGTGCTGGAGACAGTGATCACCACGAAGAGCTATTCGATGATGCGGGTGATTATTCTTGGCTCGGGCGAAATGCCCGATATCGCGCTGGAAGTCTTCGAGGCCGGCCCGCTGAACGCCCGTCGTCAGCTGGCCGCCTTCTTGGAAACCGAGACCCGGCTCGGTCGCATGAAGGTCGAGGATTTCGACCAGGCCGCCGAATTCTTTTCCGGCATGGTCATGGGCCACAGCCAACTGCGGTCGCTCCTGCGTCTGCCCTCCGACAAGACCCAGGAACAGTTCGGCCGCCTCGCGCGGGAGGCGGCCGAAAGGTTCATGCGGGCTTACGCGCCGTAGACCCGGCGTAGACGTCAGGCCTCTTCAGGGTCGGGCATGCCCATCATGTGGAAGCCCGCGTCGACGTGGACGACCTCGCCTGTCGTCGACTTGCCAAGGTCGGACGCCAGCCACAGGGCGCAGCCGGCGACGCCTTCCATCGAGGTGTCTTCCTTCATCGCGCTGAACGCACGGCCCTGGGCGATCATGCCGCGGCCGCCGGCGATGCCCGCCAAGGCCAGGGTGCGCATCGCGCCGGCGGAAATGGCGTTGCAGCGGATGCCCTTGGGACCCAGATCCCGGGCGATATAGCGGGTCGAGGCCTCAAGCGCGGCCTTGGCCACGCCCATGGTGTTGTAGTTCGGGATCGTCCGCTCGGAGCCCAGATAGGTCATGGTGATCAGCGAGCCGCCGTTCGGCATCAGCTTGGAGGCGCGCTTGGCGACGTCCACGAAGCTGAAGGCCGAGATATTCATGGCCAGCAGGAAACCCTCGCGGGTGGTGTTGTCGACAAACGAGCCCTTCAGCTCGTTCTTGTTGGCGAAGGCCACCGAGTGGACCACGAAGTCGATGGTCCCGAACGCCTTCTCGATCTCGGCGAAGGCCGCGTCCATCGAGGCGTCGTCGGTGACATCGCAGGGGATCATCGTCTTGACGCCGATGCTCTCGGCCAGCGGGCGCACGCGGCGCTCGAGCTCCTCGCCCTGATAGGTGAAGGCCATCTCGGCGCCTTGGGCAGCCAATTGGCTGGCAATGCCCCAGGCGATCGAGTTGTGGTTGGCCACGCCCATGACGAGGCCCTTCTTGCCCCGCATCAGCTCGCCCTTGGGGAACGCGTAATCGTCGGCCATGTGTCGGGCCCTCTTTCGCAAATCGTTGACCGCTGGTTAGCAGGCGCGGTGGGCCTGCGGAACCCTTTCAGCGTCGGACCAGCGTGGCGTAGGCGCTCTCCAGCGACCGGGCGAAGGCGACGGGATCAAACAGGCTCGAACGCCGAACGGCCTCGGCGACGCGAGGCTTCAGGTTCTCGTCAACCACAGAGGCAAGCGCTCTGGCGACGTAGTCGGCCTTGGAACGCGCGATCAGGTCGGTCATGCCGATGGCGGTGAGCAGGCTGGCGCCGACCCGGCTGGCGAAACTCTCACCCGGCAAGGTCAACACAGGAACCCCCATCCGCAGGGCGTCGCTGGCGGTTGTGTGGGCCCCGTAGGGCCAGGTGTCGAGCACCAGGTCGGCCAAGGCGTGACGCGCCAGATGCGCGTCGTGAGGCGCGGGATCGGCGAAGATCAGACGCTCCGGCGCGACGCCGGCCTTGCTCGCCTCGGCGCGAAGATTTTCGGCTGCGCCCGGCGCCCCCGCGTAGAGCCAGAGGACGCTCTCGGGGGCCCTGCGGAGGATCTCCATCCAGGTCGTGAACACCTCTGGCGTGATCTTCGCCGGATTGTTGAAGCAGCAGAAGACCTGGGCCCCCTCCGGCAGACCAGCCTCGATGCGGGTGGGCGGTGGTATGGCCGGAGCCAGCGCGTCGTTGGGCTGGTAGTGCGGCAGGCGAACCACCGTTTCAGACCAGTGCACCTCGGCATCCGGTGGGATCGTCACAGCGTCCGCCAGAACCACATCGGCGTGCGCGCCCAGGGTGCCGGGATAGCCCAGCCAACTCACCTGAACGGGCGCCGCGCGATGGGCCAGGATTCCCGGACGTCCGTCCTGGGTGTAGCCCTTTAAATCCACTACGATATCAAGGCTCTGTTCACGGCACTTCATAGCGATGGCCGCGTCGGAAAGTCGCCGAGCCTCGATCCAATGTTCAAAGGCGGCGCGCAGCCTTTCCTGCATCGCCCCACCCGTCTCAGGCCCGTACGAGACCGCGTAGATCTCGAACCTTGACCGGTCATGCGCCTCCAGAACCCCCGCCAGAAGCCGGGCCGTCGCGTGTTCGTGCAGGTCGGAAGAAAGGTAGCCGACGCGGATCCGCCCGCCTGGAGGTTTGACCGGCCATACCGGAACCGCAACGCCGGTCGGCGCTGACAGCGTCGCGCAGCGGCGATGCAAGGCCGGCAGGTCGAACAGGGCCAGGGCGGCGAAAGGCGCGACGCCCGGTCGCCCGAGCTTCAAGTCCGCCTTGACCAGCATGTCCAGCGCGGCGTTCTCGCGCCAGTCGCAGGTTTGGCGGCGCGCCCACATCAGGTCTCCGGCCAGTCGCGGATGGTCGGGACTCAGCTCGAACAAGACCTCCAAGTCGCCCGCAGCGTCAGCGGGACGGTTGAGTAGCGCCAGCAAAACAGCACGTTCCGCGCGGTAGGCGGGCTCTCGCGGCGCGGCCGCAACCGCGCGATCCATCGCCACCAGGGCTTCTGCAAATCCGCCCAATCGCTGAAGCGAAACCGCCAAGGCGCTGAATACCGGCGGATTTTCGGGGTCGGCCGTCAAGGCGGCGCGCGCGGCGACCACCGCCTCGTCGTCGCGCTGCAAGCTCGTCAGGGCCAGCGTTCGTGCGGACAGCAGACCCGGGCGGGCGCGATCCAGCGCCAAACCCGCTTCCAGGGCCGTCAGCGCCGCGCCGGCCGAGCCCAGTTCCAGACGGGCCACGCCCAGCAGATGCCAGGCCTCGACACTGGGCGCGTCGATGACCAGCCGTTCGCATAGGGCCACCGCGTCATGCAGCCGCCCGGCGCGATAAAGGTCGAAGGCCTCCCGGGCGCTGGTCAACGCCCGCCGGCTCTAGACGCGGCTGAAGATCAGGGTGCCGTTGGTGCCGCCAAAGCCGAAGCTATTAGACATCACCGTCTCCAGCGGCTTGTCGGCCCGCTGGCGCAGGATCGGCAGGTCGGCGAATTCGGGGTCGAGTTCTTCGATATTGGCGCTCTCGGCCGCGAAGTCGTTGTTGAGCATGAGGATCGAGTAGATCGCCTCCTGCGCGCCGGCGGCGCCCAGGCTGTGCCCGGTCAGCGACTTGGTCGACGAGATCATCGGCGCCTTGTCGCCAAACACGTCGCGCACCGCGCCCATTTCCTTGCTGTCGCCGACCGGCGTCGAGGTGCCGTGGGGGTTCAGGTAGTCGATGGTCCGGTTCCCCGCCTCGGCCATGGCCAGGCGCATGCACCGGACGGCGCCCTCACCCGACGGCGCGACCATGTCGTAACCGTCGGAATTGGCGGCGTAGCCCACGACCTCGCCATAGATCTTGGCGCCGCGCGCCTTGGCGTGCTCGTACTCTTCCAGCACCAGGATCCCCGCGCCGCCGGCGATCACGAAGCCATCGCGGTTCTTGTCATAGGCGCGGCTGGCCACGGCGGGGCGGTCGTTGAAGTTGCTGCTCATGGCGCCCATGGCGTCGAACAGGTTCGACAGGCTCCAGTCCAGTTCCTCGCAACCACCGGCGAAGACGATGTCCTGCTTGCCCAGCTGGATCTGCTCGGCGGCCGCGCCGATGCAGTGGGCGCTGGTCGCACAGGCCGAGCTGATCGAATAGTTGATCCCGCGGATCTTGAACCAGGTCGACAGCACTGCCGAAGGCCCCGAGCTCATCGCCTTGGGCACTGCGAACGGACCGATCCGCTTGGGACCCTTTTCCTTGGTGGTCGCCGCCGCGTCGATGATCACGCGGGTCGAGGGTCCGCCCGAACCGACGATCAGGCCGGTACGCTCGTGGGAGATCTCGCTCTCCGACAGGCCGGAGTCGGCGATCGCCTGCTCCATGGCGATGTGAGCGTAGGCCGTGCCGGGCGCCAGGAAGCGCGCCGCGCGGCGGTCCACCAGCGACTCCCAATCGATCTGGGGCGCGGCGTGAACCTGACAGCGGAAGCCGAGCTCGGCGTATTCTGGCGCGGCGATCACGCCCGACTTGGCTTCGCGCAGCGAGGCCAAGACCTCATTGGCGTTGTTGCCGATGGACGAGACGATCCCCAGTCCGGTGACGACGACGCGACGCATATTCTAAATCCTCTTCTCCCCCAACGATCCGACAGGGGCCAGCTCTCTAGGGCCGGTCTCGTCTAACGGATCAAGCCATTTGTTCGGGCGTGAACAGGCCAACCTTCAGGTCACTGGTTTCGTAGATCACCTTGCCGTCCGCTTCCAGGACGCCGTCGGCGATGCCCATCACCAGCTTGCGCATGATCACACGCTTCAGGTCGATCTTGTAGACGACCTTCTTGATGTCGGGCGTGACCTGGCCCGTAAACTTCACTTCGCCTACGCCCAGGGCGCGGCCGCGGCCGGGACCACCCGACCAGCCGAGGAAGAAGCCGACCAGCTGCCACATGGCGTCCAGACCCAGGCAACCGGGCATAACGGGATCACCGATGAAATGGCAGCCGAAGAACCAGAGATCGGGGTTGATATCGAACTCGGCCTCGACATAGCCCTTGCCATACTTGCCGCCCTCGGCCTCGATCCGAACGATCCGGTCGAACATCAGCATCGGCGGGGCCGGCAGTTGGGCGTTGCCGGGGCCAAACATCTCGCCGCGGCCGCAGGCCAGGAGTTCTTCGAAGGTGTAGGCGTTCTTCTGCATGGGGACGCCCTAGCACGATGGCGGGTCCGGCCTCAACGTTTCCCTACGCGCGCGGATCCCGCGCCCCTAACGCTTTCGACACTGGATCGCCGGATCGGCGCCCCAGATTTCGTTCTCTCGAGCCCAGCCCGACGAGCCGTCGGCCCGCAGCCGGCACCACCCCTTCTCACATTTGTCGAGAGACGCGACCGACCGCGCCTTCAGATAGGCGCTGATCTTGGCCCCGTCCTTGGGCGCATTGAGCAGAGGCAGATTGGTCGGCTGGACGCGCATCGCCGCGCGCCGGCCATCGGTTGTGCGCTTATGGACCCAGGCCAGCCCCCCCTCGGGATCACAGATCCTGCGCCACTCGCGCGTCTCGGCCACGACCTGCACCGGCAGGCCCTTGGCGTGATACACCCACAAGAGCTGATGCTCCTCGTCCGGACCGTTGCGCGCGTTGACCTCGGCATACTTCAGGGAGACGTAGCGCGGCACCTCCAGGCCCGACGGCGTCACCTTGGGCCCCTCGGCCGCAGCCGGACCGGCCAGCAAGGCCCCTCCCGCCGCAATTCCGACCATGACGCGCGTCAAACCCATTCGAGACAAACCTTGTTCTGTTTTTGACCGCATGTTGCTTGGCCCCCACCGGCCCCTTTGCTACAGCTTTCAAACGCCTGTCAGAGAGAGCTTTTCAAACCGCCCATGGCCGCCCGCAAGCTCAAAGTCATCGTGACCCGCAAACTCCCCGATCCGGTGGAGACGCGGATGTGCGAGCTGTTCGACACCGAACTGAACGTCTCCGACAAGCCCATGACGCCAGACGAGCTGGTCGACGCCATGAGCCGCGCCGACGTGCTCGTGCCAACGATCACCGATCGCATCGATTCGCGCCTTCTGTCGCGATCCGGTGATCGGCTCAAGCTGATCGCCAATTTTGGCGCCGGCGTGGACAACATCGACGTCGCCACCGCCAACGCCCGCGGCATTATCGTCACCAACACGCCGGGCGTGCTGACCGAAGACACCGCCGACCTGACCATGACCCTGATCATGGCCGCGTCGCGCCGGATCGTCGAAGGCGCCGAGGTGGTCAAGGCCGGCGGCTTCCATGGCTGGTCTCCGACCTGGATGCTGGGCCGCCGCCTATGGGGCAAGCGCCTGGGCATCATCGGCATGGGCCGCATCGGCCAGGCCGTCGCCCGCCGCGCCAAGGCCTTCGGCATGCAGGTCCACTATCATAACCGCAAGCCGGTCAACGCACGGATCGCCGAGGAGCTGGGCTGCACCTACTGGGAAAGCCTCGACCAGATGCTGGCCCGCATGGACTTCGTGTCGGTCAATTGCCCGCACACGCCGGCCACCTATCACCTGCTGTCGGCCCGCCGCCTGAAGCTGCTGCGGCCGCACGCGGTGGTGGTGAACACCGCGCGCGGCGAAGTCATCGACGAAGGCGCTCTGGCCAACATGCTGGCCAAGGGCGAGATCGCCGGCGCGGGCCTCGACGTCTACGAGCACGAGCCGGCGATCAATCCCAAGCTGCTGAAACTGCCGAATGTCGTGCTGCTGCCGCACATGGGCTCGGCCACGGTCGAGGGCCGCATCGACATGGGCGAGAAGGTCATCGTCAATGTGAAGACCTTCATGGACGGCCACAGGCCGCCGGATCGCGTCATTCCGGCGATGCTCTGAAGCGGTCAGGCCGTAGCCATGTTGGCGGACATCCGGCCGAAGACATCCCGGAGGGCCTCGGCCATATCGGGCGCGATTTCGGCCTGATCCATCGCGCGCGACATGGCGTCGACCCATTGTCGCCCGAGCTCCGCATCGATCGGCATCGCGCGATGCAGCGACATCATGCAGACGCCGGGTCGCGCCGCGAACCAATCTCGAGGCCCGCCAAGCCAGCCGGTGATGAACCCGGCCAGCGAGGCGCGCATCGGGGTCAGGTCCTGGGCATGGATCGCCCGAAGCCGCGCATAGGCCGGATCGGTCTCCATCAAATCATAAAAGGCGTTGACCATCGCCGCCACCGGCGCTGCGCCGCCGATCTGGTCGAAGGCTGTCTGCTGGACGGCGTCGGTCATCGGGAACTCCTGCGAAAGCGTCAGATGGCGGACCGACGCGGTGGAACACCTTGATCCGCCGCAACCTCAGCCGCGCATGTCCCCCGTCTCGATGAATCGCTGGTGCCAGGCGAAGGCCTCCGTCAGCAGGGTCGGCGACTGCTGGCCGTAAGACTCCCGCCGGGCGCGGGCCAAGTAATCGTTCAGGGCGGGTCGATAGTCCGGGTGGGCGCAGTTTTCGATGATCACCTCGGCGCGTTGCCGGGGCGACAGCCCACGCAGGTCGGCCAAGCCCTGTTCGGTCACCAAGACCTGGACGTCCTGGTTGATATGGTCGACGTGCGGAGCCTTGGGCACGATGGTCGAAATCTTGCCGCCCTTGGCCGTCGAAGGGGCCATGAAGATCGAGACATAGGCGTTGCGAGCGAAGTCGCCGCTACCGCCGATGCCGTTCTGGATGCGCGATCCCATCAGGTGGGTCGAGTTCACCGCCCCGTGGATATCGGCCTCGATCATGCCGTTCATAGCGATGCAGCCCAGGCGACGGATCAGTTCGGGGTGGTTGCTGATTTCCTGGGGCCGCAACACCAGACGATCTCTAATCCGGTCGAGGTCGGCGTTCAGCGCGTGCGCCGCCTCGGGACTCAGTGAAAAGGCCGTAGCCGAGGCGCTCAAAAGCTTGCCGGACTCCAACAGCGCCAGCATCCCGTCCTGGAGAACCTCGGTATAGGCGGTCATGCCGTCGAAAGGCCCCTCGACCAGGCCGAACATCACCGCATTGGCGATGTTGCCGACGCCCGATTGCAACGGCAGCAGGTTCGCGGGCAGTCGTCCCCGCGCCACCTCGTGGCGGAAGAACTCCAGCAGGTGGCCGGCGATCGCGCGGTGGTCCTCGTCAGGCGCATCGAAGGGCAGGTTTCGGTCGGGCGAGTCCGTCTCGACCACCGCCACCACCTTGGCCGGGTCGCAGCGGAAATAGGCCTCGCCGATCCTCTGATCGGGCCGCGTCAAGGGAATAGGACGCCGATCGGGCGGCAAGGCCGTGCCGTAGTAGATGTCGTGCATCCCCTCCAGGGCGGGGTTCTGCCACCGGTTCACCTCTAGGATCACCTTGGAGGCGCGGTCGATCCAGGTCTTGTTATTGCCGATGGACGAGGACGGGATCAGCGATCCGTCCGGCCGGATTCCGGTGACCTCGATGACCGCCGTATCCAGCGGGCCGAGAAACCCTTGCCAGGCCATCGGCGCCACCTGCGACAGGTGCATGTCGAAATAGTCCATCTCGCCGCGATTGATCATCTCGCGGGCGATCGGATCGGAATTGTAGGGCAGGCGGAACTCTATCCCGTTGGCCTTGGCCAGGGCGCCGTCCAGCTCCGGTCCGGTCGAGGCGCCGGTCCAGACCCGCAGCTTGAAGGGGCGACCGGCGGCGTGCTCGGTCTCGATCCGGCGCGCCAACGCCAGGGGCACGGCCTTGGGATAGCCTGAACCGGTGAAACCGCTCATGCCCACGGTTTCCCCGTGGCCAATCAGCGCCGCAGCGTCCTCGGGCGACATCACCTTGGCGTTCAGCGCCGCCAGTCCGATCCGAGATCCGTTCATCGTCGCCCCACGCCCTTGATCAGACCGCATATGGCCGGGCGCGCATGGCTATGTCAGGTCCGTACGAACCCGAAGACGGCGTTATTCGACCGGATGGGCGGCGAGCCAAGCCTCCAGATCGGCGGCCGAACGATCGGGGATCTGCTCCATCGGCACATGGCCGACGCCCGGATAGAGGATCAGGGTGGCGCCCGGTATGGCCTTGTGGAACTTCTCGCCGTCTGCCGCAGGAATGATCCTGTCCTCCTGTCCGAACATGATCAGGGTCGGCGCATGGATCGTCGAAAGTTCGGCGGCCGTGGCGTCGCGGCGGGGGCCGCTCTGCAACGAGAGCAGAACGTCGCGATGACCGGGTCCGCGGGACAATTCCACATAGCGATCGATCAAGGCCGGGGTCACCAGTCTCTGATCCCAGTAGCCCGAGCGTAAACCCTGGGCGACCAGCATACGGGTGTCGACGTCCTTCAACACGGCGCGACCGATCGGATGGCGAAGCACGTTGAAGATCAGCGCCCCGCTCGACTTCTCCGACGGCCATCCCGCCGCGTCGACCAGAACGAGTCGCTGAACCTTGCCCGGGTGGTCGACCGCATAGGTCCAGGCCACCGCACCGCCCATGGAGTTTCCGAACAGGGTGAAACGGGTCAGGCCCAGCCGCGACGTCAGCGCGTCGACCACGGACACAAATCCTTGGCGCCCTGCGACATAGCTCCCCGACGTCCGCGTCAGCCCATGGCCGGGGAGATCCAGCACCACCACACGGTAGGACTTTGACAGCCGCGCCGCCCACGCGTCCCAAGCGTGGGTTGAGGCGGAATAGCCGTGCACCAGCACGATCGCCGGCGCGTCTCGCGGTCCCAGATCGCGATAGTGCGCCCGCACGCCGCCGGGCAGATCCATGTACTGCGAGTCCGGATAACCGTACTTGGCCTCCAGCGTGTCGTAGGGGATGTCGGGCCGCTGCAGCACCAGCCACGCCCCCGCCGACACGGCGACCAGCAGGCCCAGCGTGATCGCCAGACGGCGCAAGAAGCGCTTCATCTCGACACTCCCGAGAACCATTGCCCCATAGCGAACGGCGTTACGCTAGGGAGGTCAAGCGCCACAGGACGGGCACTGAGGGTCGCGCCCGATCCGGACGGTGCGGGTTTCACCGGCCAAACCATCGTAGATCAGCAAGCGCCCCGAAAGGGGCTCACCCGCACCCGTGATCAGCTTCACCGCCTCCAGGGCCATCATGGAGCCGATCACCCCGGCGAGCGCCCCGACCACGCCCACCAGCGCGCAGGTCTCCGCATCAGGCGGGATTTCCGGCACCAGACATCGATAGCAGGGCTGTCCGTGAAACACGCCGACCTGACCCGTCCAGCGACCCAGGGCGCCACTCACCAAAGGCTTACCTTGCACCAGACAGGCGTCGCTGACGGCGAAGCGGGTCGCAAAATCGTCGGTGCCATCGAGCACAAGGTCATACTTGGAGACCACCGCCTCTGCGTTGGACGCATCCAGCCATACCGGATGGGTCTCGACGGTCGTGTTGGGGTTCAGCGCGCGCAGGTGCTCGGTCGCAGCCTCCACCTTGGGTCGGCCGACATCGGCGGTGGCGTACAGCACCTGGCGCTGCAGGTTCGAGAGCGAGACGGTGTCTGGATCAACCAGCCCGATCGTCCCGACCCCGGCGGCGGCCAGATACAGCGCGGCGGGCGCGCCGAGGCCGCCCGCCCCCACCAACAGAACCCGAGCGGCCTTCAGCTTCTGCTGGCCCGGACCACCCACCTCGCGCAGCACCAAGTGGCGGGCGTAGCGCTCGACTTCGGCTTCCGAAAAACTCATGGCGCTTGACCCTCCGCCCCGGCCTCGCCACATGCGAAGCCATGCAAAGCAACAGCTCTTCCTTCCCCGACTGGCACGGCACGACCATTCTGGCGGTGCGCAAGAACGGTTCGACCGTGATCGCCGGCGACGGACAGGTCTCCATGGGCCCAACCGTCGTCAAGGGCAACGCCCGCAAGGTGCGACGCCTGGCCGGGGGCAAAGTGGTCGCAGGCTTCGCCGGCGCCACGGCCGACGCCTTCACGCTCATTGAGCGGTTGGAAGCCAAGCTGGAGCAGTATCCCGACCAGCTGGCGCGCGCCTGCGTCGATCTGGCCAAGGACTGGCGGACCGATCGCTACCTGCGCCGGCTGGAGGCCATGTTGCTGGTGGCCGATAAGACCGCCATCTACACCGTCACCGGCGTCGGCGACGTGCTGGAGCCGGGCGAGAGCCTCGGCGGCGGCGCGGTCGCGGCGATCGGCTCGGGCGGCAACTACGCCCTGGCGGCCGGCAAGGCCTTGGTCGACCTCGATCTTTCGGCCGAGGACATCGCCCGCAAGGCGATGGGTATCGCCGCCGAGATCTGCGTCTATACGAACGGTAACCTGACGGTCGAAAGCCTTTAGGCTTTGACTCCTCCCGGGAGGACCTTCGAATGTTCAGGACCATGCTGATCGCCGGGCTCGCCGCTGCGTGCTGGACAACGCCTACAATGGCCGACCCGGGCGTCGCCGCCCAGGTTGAGGCCGCCGAGCGCGCCTTCGCGGCGGACGGCTTGGCGCTGGGGATCCGGGATTCGTTTCTCAAGCACATGGCCGATGACGCGATCATGTTCGCGCCAGGGCCGGTGAACGCCAGGACGCTCTACGACAAGCGGCCCTCCAGCAAGACGCCGAAACTGGAGTGGTGGCCCCAGAGGATCATCGCGGCCCGGTCCGGCGAGCTCGCGCTGTCCGTCGGCCCGTCCGAGATCAACGACAAGCGCGGCGGTTACTTCGCGACCATCTGGCGCAAGGCGCCGGACGGGCGGTGGGCATGGATCTACGACGGCGGGGCCGCCGCCGACGCCGCAAGCGCCCCGGGTCCGGATGCGCAGACCACGCTCGACCCCGTCGCCAAGTCCGGCGAGCGCTCGGCGGCCCTCGCCTTCGACAAGGTCCGAATCGCCGAGAGGGCCTTGGCCCAGGCGGTTGAAAGCGACGCGCCTGCCGCCTATCGACGCGCCCTGGCCGCTGACGCCTGGGTGCTGGGGCCGAAGGGAACCGAAGGCCTGACCCCCGCCGCCGTCGCCGAACGCACAAACGCGCGGCCCCAGCGCATGGTCCTCACCCTGCGTGGCGGCGGCGCCTCCAAGGCGGGTGACTTCGTCTGGACCCATGGCGAGGCCGGTTGGGCCGACCACCAGGAAATCATCGAACGCGCGCACTATATGCATGTCTGGCAGAAGCGCCCCGAAGGCTGGCGCTTGATCTTCGAGGCCCTGATCAACGACCGATGACTGAGTTTTCCCCCCGCGAGATCGTTTCCGAACTGGACCGCTACATCGTCGGCCACGCCGAGGCCAAGAAGGCCGTGGCCGTCGCCCTGCGCAACCGTTGGCGCCGCCGCCGCGTGCCCGCCGACCTGCGCGATGAGGTGACCCCGAAGAACATCCTGCTGATCGGCCCCACCGGCGTCGGCAAGACCGAGATCGCCCGTCGCCTGGCCAAGCTGGCGCAGGCGCCGTTCCTGAAGGTCGAGGCCACCAAGTTCACCGAGGTCGGCTATGTCGGCCGGGACGTCGACCAGATCGTCCGCGATCTCGTCGAAAGCGCGCTGGCCATGGTGCGTGACAAGCGCCGCGCCGCTGTAAAGGCCAAGGCCGAGGGCGCCGCCGAGGAGCGCATCCTCGACGCCCTGACCGGTCCGGGCTCGACGGCCGCCCGCGAGGCGTTCCGCAAGAAGCTGCGCGCCGGCGAGCTGGACGACAGGGAGGTCGAGCTGCAGCTGGCCGACACCGGCGGCCCCAGCTTCGACATCCCCGGCCAACCGGGCGCGGCGGTGTTCAACCTGTCGGACATGATGAAATCGCTGGGCGGCGGCCGCACCAAGACCCACAAGACCACCGTCTCGGGCGCCTGGGCGCCGCTGATCGCCGAAGAGAGCGACAAGTTGCTGGACCAGGAGGCCCTGACCCAGGAGGCCCTGGAACTGGCCGAGAACCACGGCATCGTCTTTCTGGACGAGATCGACAAGGTCGCCAGCTCGTCTCAGCGCTCCGGCGCCGACGTGTCCCGCGAGGGGGTGCAGCGGGATCTTCTGCCGCTGATCGAGGGCACCACGGTCTCGACCAAGCATGGGCCGGTCAAGACCGACCACATCCTGTTCATCGCTTCGGGCGCCTTCCACGTCGCCAAGCCGTCGGATCTCTTGCCCGAACTTCAGGGCCGCCTGCCGATCCGGGTGGAGCTCAAGGGCCTGTCGCGCGACGACATGCGGCGGATCCTGACCGAGCCGGAGGCCAACCTGATCCGCCAGCACCAGGCGCTGATGGCGACGGAAGAGGTCACGCTGGTCTTCACCGACGAGGCGATCGACGCTCTGGCCGACGCGGCCGTGGCCGTCAACGGCTCGGTCGAGAACATCGGCGCCCGCCGCCTGCAGACGATCATGGAGAAGGTGGTCGAGGAGATCAGCTTCACCGCCGCCGATCGCGGCGGCGAGACTGTGACGATCGACGCGGCCTATGTGCAGGCGCGGGTGGGCGCGCTTGCGGCGAACGCGGATCTGAGCCGGTTTATTCTGTAGCCCCAAATCCTCCCCCTCGCGGGGGAGGTGGTCGCAAAGCGACCGGAGGGGGAAGTTCTGCTGAGCTTGCGACTTCCCTCTCCGTCGGACTCGCCGACACCTCTCCCTTGGGGAGAGGATTTACTCACCCTCCCGCCGCCACAGCCTCCATCCCCAGGATCGCCGCCTTGCGGGCGAGGCCCCAGTGATATCCCGTCAACCGCCCGTCCTTGGCGATGGCGCGGTGGCAAGGGATCAGAAGCGAGATCGGATTGGCCCCGATGGCGCCGCCGGTGGCCTGGAACGCCTTCGGCTTGCCGGCCCAGGCGGCCACCTGGCCATAGGTGGCGGTCTCGCCGGCCTTGATGTTCAGCAGGGCCTTCCAGACCTGGATGTGGAACGGCGAGCCGATCAACACCACGGGCAAGGGTCCCTCCCCGCCCGCGAAGGCGCGCAGGGCCATGGCTTCGGCGGCACGGTCATCCTGAAACCAGTCGGCGGCGGGAAAGCGGCGATACATGTCGGCGAAGCTGGCCTCATCGTCTCCGTCGGAGAACGCCAGACCCGCGAGACCCCGATCCGCCATCACGAACAAACCCCTGCCGAACGGGGTCGGCGCCCAGCCCCAGCGCAGGCGCATGCCTGCGCCACGCCGCCGGACTTCCCCGGGCGTGGCGGCCTCCTGGGCGATGAAGAGGTCGTGCAGGCGTGAGGGCCCGGACAGCCCGGCGTCGAAGGCGGCGTCCAGAACTGTCCCGCCGGCCTCCAGCGAGCGCCGCGCCTCGGCGTGAGCGATGGCGGACACGAAGGTCTTGGGACTCACGCCCGCCCATCGCGTGAAGATGCGCTGGAAGTGGAAGGGCGACAGGCCCACCGCCTGGGCGGCGTCGTCCAGGGAAGGATGGTCCGACCACCGCTCGGCCAGCCAGTCGAGCGCCCTGGCCATGCGGTGATAGTCGACCGAGCGCTCGGCCAGGCGGGCCAGCTCCTGGCGCGCGGCCTCGGAGATGGCGTCGGAAAGGGGAGTTGCATCGTAAGCCATGGTCATAGGCTAGACCCATGGCCCTGCACCGTCCGCCCGGTTCTTGCGCCGATCAAGACCAGCGCTCGTTGCGAGCCGAGCGGATCGCGTCCTTTAGCGCGTTGGCGAGCTCTACGCGCTGGTCCGGTCCAAGGGCGCGCGCCAGCGTCAGGCGCTTGCGATGGATCATCAGTCGAACGCGAACCTCGTGCTCGCCCGGTTGCTCGACACCGACCCGCGTAAAGGCCGTCGGGGAAGTCCAGACCGTTCGCGCGCCCTTCTCGTCCTCGCGGCTGACCGTGACCGCCTCAGCCGTGACCTGAATGCGCTCCACCCTCCGCGCGGCCCGCTCGCTGGCGCGCAAGGCGACCCACAGCGCCAGGACGTCGAGCCCAAGGAACGGCAAAACGGGCGGCGCGCGGATCACGATCAGGAAGATCGCCACTAGCACGTTGAACGCCAGGACGACGGCGAGCAGCACCGCACCGCCCTGCGGGCTCAGCGAGCGATGAGGGGCGATCACCCGGTCCATGTAGATCGGCTTGGCCATGGCGCGAATTTAGGCCCCCGAGACGCTCTTGGCGAGCCGAGTCCCCCACGGCATGGTCGCCTCATGGTCAAGACTCCCCGCAAAGCCGGTTCGGTCAGCAAGACGCCCATCCGGAAGGCCGCCAAGAAGCCTGTGAAACGCCTCTCGCCCGCCCAGCGCGAGCGCGTCGCTGTCCTGTTCGACCGGTTCGAGGGCCTGGATCTGCATCCAAAGACCGAACTGAACTACTCCAACCCCTATGAGCTGGTCACCGCCGTCGCCCTATCAGCCCAGGCCACCGACGTTCAGGTCAACAAGGCCACCGGCCCGCTGTTCCAGGTCGCCAACAGCGCCGAGGCGATGCTGGCGTTGGGAGAAGATGGGCTGATCAAGTACATCGCCTCGATCGGCCTGTTCCGTAGCAAGGCCAAGAACGTCATCGCCGCCGCCCGGATCATCACCGACAAGCACGGCGGCCAAGTGCCGCTGAACCGGGAGGATCTCGAAGCCCTGCCCGGCGTGGGACGCAAGACCGCCAGCGTGGTGCTGAACGAACTGGACATCGAGCCCGCCATCGCCGTCGACACCCACGTCTTCCGGGTCTCGCATCGCCTGAAGCTATCGAGCGGCAAGACGCCCGACGCGGTCGAGCAGGACCTGATGCGGGTGGTGCCGCCGCCCTACCAGACCCGAGCGCACCACTGGCTGATCCTGCACGGCCGCTATGTCTGCGTAGCCCGCAAGCCCAAGTGCGAGATCTGCAAGATCAGCGACCTGTGTCCGTCGCGGGAGCTGTTTTTGGGGGCGTAGTCCCAAAATCCTCTCCCTATGGGAGAGGTGTCGGCGCAGCCGACGGAGAGGGGAGGGACCGGACCAGGACAGCTTCCCCCTCCGGCGCTTCGCGCCACCTCCCCGCCAGGGGGAGGATTTATCTCACCCGATCGCCCGTATCACCGACGCCGCGAACGCCGCGCCCTTGTCGTGGGCGTGTTCGAGGAAGAGGTCCGGCTCGATCACCTCCAGCTCCATCAGCTGCGGCGTGTGGTCGAGACCCCGGATCAGGTCGACGCGAGCATAGGTCAACGGGGGCCCAGAGACTTCCAGCACCATCGCCGCCGCGCGCAGCGCTTCGGGCTCGGGCGCGACCTCGCTGACCCGGCCGCCGAACTGCGGCTGGACGCGGAAATCGCCGTCGACGGCGACCTTGGCCACCGCGTGACTGAAGCGGCCATCGAAGAAGAATAACGAGAGCTCCCCCTCCTCGCCCACCGCCGGTAGGAAAGGCTGGATCAGGGCCGGGCCGGCCGGACCGCCGTCCAGCGAACCGCGACGCCTGACCCGGATCGTCTCATGCGAGCCGGCCGAGACCTGCGGTTTGACCACCACCTCGTCGACCCCGAAGGCGTTGAACGCCGCCTCGAGCGCCTCGGGGGTCAGTCGGTCGTGCGCTTGGGTCGGCACAACGGGCGCGCCCTTTGAGGCCAGCTCGACCAGATAGGTCTTCGTGGTGTTCCAGCGCAGCACCGACGGCGGGTTCGCCATCCGCACGCCCTTGGCCTCGAAGGCGTCGAGCTGCGCGAACCAGTCGGCCTGCCGGGCATGATACCCCCAGGCCAGGGACGGCATGACCAAGCGCGCCTGGCTCGGCGCGACCGGATCGGTCCAGGGCTGAGCCTCGACCGTCAGACCGTGGGCGCGAAGCGGCGCGGCCAAGCGCTCGAACAGGGTCGACCAGCTGTCGCCATAGCGATGCTCGTCACGGGCGGGCACCAGGAGCAGGACGTCGACCATCGGTTTACCCAGGCTTGCTAGAACAGCGGAGCTAGGATGTCGCACGCCTTTGGGCAACCCTCGCGTTGCCACAGCGGACCACATCCTTTAATCGCAACGCGACTTGGACCTTCGGTCCTGTTCTTTCAAAGGTTTTTCCGCCCCATGACCGCGCTCTACGACGTCGCCGCCATCGGCAACGCCATTGTCGACGTCATCGCCCAGTGCGACGACGCCTTCCTCGAGCGCGAAGGCCTGGTGAAGGGCTCGATGGCCCTGATCGATCCGGCGCGCGCCGCCAGCCTGTACGACGTGATGTCGGCGGCGATCGAGGCCTCGGGCGGCAGCGCCGCCAACACCGTGGCCGGCGTGGCCAGCTTTGGCGGCAAGGCCGCGTTCCTCGGCAAGGTCGCGGACGACCAGCTGGGCCGCGTCTTCCGACACGACATGAACGCGATCGGCTGCGTCTTCACGACGCCGCCGCTGGCCGAAGGCCCGGCGACGGCGCAGAGCCTGATCAACGTCACGCCCGACGCCCAGCGCACGATGTCGACCTATCTGGGCGCCTGCGTCGAGCTGAACCCGGCCGATGTCGATCCCGAGATCATCGAAGCCGCGCAGATCTCGTATCTGGAAGGCTACCTGTTCGATCCGCCGGAAGCCCGTCGCGCCTTCGCCAAGGCCGCCGCCCTCGCCCACGGCGCCGGTCGCAAGATCGCCCTGACACTGTCGGACAGCTTCGTCGTCGACCGCCATCGTGGCGCCCTGCTCGGCTTCGTCGAGACCCAGTGCGACATCGTCTTCGCCAACGCCGCCGAGGTCTGCGCCCTGTTCGAGACCGACGATTTCGACGCGGCGGTGAAGGCCCTGGCCGAACGCTGCGAGATCGCCGCCGTGACCCGCAGCGAAAAGGGTTCGGTCGTCGCCGCAAACGGGCAGTTGCACGAAATCTCGGCCTACCCCGTGGAAAAAGTCGTGGACACGACCGGCGCGGGCGACCAATACGCGGCGGGTTTCCTCTTTGGCCTTTCGCAGGGCCGCCCGCTGCCTATCTGTGGCCAGCTGGGCAGCCTGGCGGCCGCCGAGGTGATTGACCACTACGGTCCGCGCCCGCAGGTCTCCCTGCGCGAGCTGGCCGAAAAGAACGGACTTTAGAGCTCAGATGGCCCGCACCGCTGAAGTGGTCCGCGAGACGAAGGAGACCCAGATCCGGGTCTGGATCGATCTCGACGGGACCGGCGTCTCGACGATCTCCACCGGCATCGGTTTCTACGACCATATGCTGGAGAGCTTCGCGCGCCATGGCGGCTTCGACCTGAAGGTCGAGACCAAGGGCGACCTGCACATCGACATGCACCATACGGTCGAGGACACCGGCATCGTGCTGGGCCAGGCGATCAACAAGGCGCTGGACGGCTTCAAGGGCATCCGGCGTTTCGGCTCGGCCTATATCCCGATGGACGAGACCCTGACCCGCTGCGCCATCGACCTTTCGAACCGGCCGTATCTGATCTGGAAGGTCGAGTTCAAGCGGCCCAAGGTCGGCGAGATGGACACCGAGCTCTTCAAGGAGTTCCACCACGCGTTCGCCATGAACAGCGGGGCGTGCATCCATCTGGAGACCCTGTACGGCGACAACACCCACCACGTCGCCGAAAGCGGCTTCAAGGCCCTGGCCCGGGCGCTGCGTCAGGCGGTCGAGATCGACCCCAAGACCGGCGGCCAGGCTCCGTCCACCAAGGGCGTGCTGTAGGAACCTGATTTCATGCAGACCGTCGCCCTGATCGATTACGGGTCGGGCAACCTGCGTTCGGCCGAGAAGGCCCTGCGCGAGGCGGCCCGCCGCCGCGCGCTCGACGCCGACATCGTTGTCACCGCCGACCCCGACCTTGTCGCCAAGGCCGACCGCGTCTTCCTGCCCGGCGTCGGCGCCTTCGCCTCGTGCCGCGCGGGCCTGGACGCCACAGGCGTCTACGAGGCCATGAACCAGGCCGTGCATGGCCGCGGCGTTCCGTTCATGGGCATCTGCGTCGGTCACCAGCTCCTGGCCACCGAGGGCCTGGAGTTCGGCGTCACGCCAGGTCTCGACTGGATCAAGGGCCAGGTGAAGAAGCTGGAGCCCAACGATCCGTCGCTCACCATCCCCCACATGGGCTGGAACGCGATCAACCTCACGCGCGCTCATGCCCTGTTCGCGGGCATCGAGGACGGCGCCCACATGTACTTCGCCAATTCGTTCGCCCTGACCCCTTCCCATATGGAAGATGTCGTCGCGACCGCCGATCACGGCGGACCGTTCACGGCCGCTGTGGCCAAGGACAATGTCGCGGGCGTACAGTTCCACCCCGAAAAATCACAAAGTGCCGGGCTCGCCCTGCTCGCCAACTTCCTGGAATGGCGCCCATGATCCTCTATCCCGCCATCGACCTGAAGGACGGCCAGTGCGTGCGCCTGCTGCATGGCGACATGGAGAAGGCCACGGTCTTCAACACCTCGCCCGCCGATCAGGCCCAGCGCTTCGTCAGGGACGGCTTCTCGTGGCTGCACGTTGTTGATCTGAACGGCGCCATCGAGGGCAAGTCGGTCAACACCGCCGCCGTCGAGACGATCCTGGAGTCGATCTCGATCCCGGTGCAGCTGGGCGGGGGCATTCGCACCCTGGAAGGCGTCGAGGCCTGGATCGAGGCGGGCGTGTCCCGCGTGATCCTCGGCACCGTGGCCGTTCACGATCCTGAACTGGTCAAGAAGGCCGCGCGCCTATGGCCCGAACAGATCGCCGTGGCGGTCGACGTGCGTGACGGCAAGGTCGCGGTCGACGGCTGGACGGGCTTGTCGGACATCGACGCCATCAGCCTGGGCAAACGCTTCGAGGACGCGGGCGTCGCCGCCCTGATCGTCACCGACATCAGCCGAGACGGCGCCCTGACCGGCGTCAATGTCGAGGGCGTGGGCGAGCTGGCCGACGCCGTGTCGATCCCTGTGATCGCCTCGGGCGGCGTCGCCGCCGTGGCCGACATCGAGCGCCTGAAGGCCCGCAAGGGCGTCGAGATCGCCGGCGCCATCCTGGGCCGCTCGCTCTATGCCGGCACCATCAAGCCGTCCGAAGCCCTGATCGCGGCGGCCGCCTGATGCTGAAGACCCGGATCATTCCCTGCCTCGACGTGAAGGACGGGCGGGTGGTCAAGGGGGTCAACTTCGTCTCCCTGCGCGACGCCGGCGATCCTGTGGAGCAGGCCCGCGCCTATGACGCCGCCGGCGCGGACGAGCTGATGTTCCTGGACATCACCGCTTCCAGCGAGGGTCGCGGCCTGATCCTGGATGTCATCTCGCGCACCGCCGAGGTCTGCTTCATGCCCGTCTCGGTCGGCGGGGGCGTGCGGCAGGTGTCGGACATGCGCCGCCTGCTGCTGGCCGGCGCTGACAAGGTCTCGGTCAACACCGCCGCCGTCGAGAACCCCGGCCTGATCGCCGGCGGCGCCGACGCCTTCGGGGCCCAGTGCGTGGTCGTAGCTATCGACGCCAAGGCGCGCGAGGACGGCTCGGGCTGGAACGTCTGGACCTATGGCGGCCGCAAGGACACCGGCCTCGACGTGGTCGAATGGGCCGCCAAGGTGGTCGAGCGCGGCGCGGGCGAGATCCTGCTGACCTCGATGGACCGCGACGGCGCCAAGATCGGCTACGATATCCCGCTGCTGAAGGCGGTGACCGGCGCTGTGAACGTCCCGGTGATCGCCTCGGGCGGCGCCGGTAAGACTGAGCACCTGGTCGAAGCCGCCCGCGACGGCCACGCCGCCGCCGTGCTGGCTGCCTCGATCTTCCACTTCGGCGAGATTTCGATCGGTGAGGCCAAGCAGGCGATGGCCGACGCCGGGATCCCCGTGCGCCTCGACGCTCTGCAGAGGGCTGCATGAGCCAGCGGCTGACCAACGTCCTGCAACGCCTGGCCGCGACCATCGAAGCCCGCAAGGGCGGCGATCCTTCGGTGTCCTATACCGCCAAGCTGCTGAACGACCCCGCCCTCGCGGCCAAGAAGCTGGGCGAGGAAGCCGTCGAGACGGTGATCGCCGCCGTGGCGCAAGGTCCGGATGCGCTGGCCGCCGAAAGCGCCGACCTGCTCTACCACTGGCTGGCTTTGATGGCCGCCTCGGGCGTCTCGCTGGACGCCGTGGCCGAGAAGCTGGAAGCCCGCGAGGGCACGTCCGGCATCGCCGAGAAGGCGTCGCGGAAGGGCTAAACCCGCCGCTTGAGCGCCACGTACAGCGCCCCCTCGCCGCCGTGGCGGCGGTCGGCGGTGGAGACGCCGGCGACCATCTCCCGCAGGGACAGATCGGCCAGCCATTCGGGCGTGCGGATCTTCAAGACCCCCTGCCCCACCTTGCCCTTGCCGGTGATGACCAGCACCGCCCGGTGGCCCTGGCTGAACGAGCGGCGGATGAAGGCCTCCAGCGTCGCGCGGGCCTGGTCCTGATCCAGGCCATGCATGTCCAGCCGCGCGCCGATCGGGTCGCGTTCCTTGACGATCCGCAGCTTGCGATTGGGCTCGATATGGCCCGCCGGGCCTTTCATCGGCTTGGGCGCGGGCGCCTGCAAGTCCTCCGGATGCAGCCGCAGCGGCGCGATCGAGGCCAGGCGCGTGGGCGGCTCGGCCGGCAGGGCGGTGTCGGCCTTCAGCGAAGGCCGGATCCGCGCCTTGCTGCGCATCTTCTCAGGCTTGACCGGCGCGCGCGGGGTCACGGTCGAGGCGACCAGCCGCCAAAGGCGCTTGTCGTCTTCCGGTCCGGGCGGCGGCTTCTTGCTCACGCTAAGGGTTCGGCGCGAGCCGATAGAGGCGCAGGGTGTGACGCACGCGGCCGGCTTCGACGCCCGCCTTGGCGCCGGAGCCCATATAGAGATCCGCGCGCACTTCGCCCTTGATCGCACCACCGGTGTCTAGCGCCATCACCGCGCGGCGGTAGACCGGGAAGGCTCCAGCCAACTTCGGAGCCGCTGCATCCAGCCAGTAGAAGCCACCATAGGCGTGCTGGCCTGGATCGACGGCGATCGCTCGGCCCGGCGGCAAGGAGACACCCGCGGCGCCCGCCGGCTCCTTGCCGTCGTCGGAAACGGTGCGGAAGAACACATAGCGCGGGTTCAGCCGCATGATCGCGTCGGCGTCAGGGCCACGATGCTCGGCCAACCAGGCGCGGATCGCCTCAGCCGAGGTGTTGTTGTCAGGCAGAAGTCCCTTGTCGCGCATAGCCGTCGCGATACCGACGAAGGTCTTGCCGTTCGTACCGGCGAAGACCGCGCGCACGCGCCGACCGTCGGGCAGGACCAGCACGCCAGAGCCCTGGATCTGCAGGAAGAACAGCTCCTCGGGCCGCATCCAGGCCAGGGGCTTGTCCGTCGCCGTCGCCTCGATCTCGGCGCGGTCGGGATAGGGGACGAAGGTCGAACCTTCGACATGGCCGGTGATCTTCTTGCCGACCAGCGCGGGCTCGAAGGGTCCGAGGTCCAGCACCACCAGATCGGCGGGCAGGCCGCGCAGCGGCGCGCTGAACTCGGCGTTGCGCGACATGCGCGCTTCGTACTGCGGGGCGAAATAGGCGGTCAGCAGGCCGTCCGCCCCTGCGCCATCGCCGCCGACGGGTTCAATACGAAAGTTAGCCTCGATGAAGGCTCGGGCGGCTGGACCGTCAAGCGTCGGAGCCGTTCTGGCCAGACCGCACACCCGCACCACGGCCTGGTCCTTGGCCACCCCACAGCCGGCGCGGAACGCGTTCAGGGCCGCGAGATGATCCTCCTCGCCCCAGCCCGCGAGGCTCGCGAAGGAGAGCGCCGCCGGAGCCGGACTTTGAGCGACCGCGACAGGCTGCGGCGCAATGGGAGTCGGCGGGGAGGAAACAACCGCCGGAGGCGCGCTAGGCGTACTGGCGCATGCGCTCAGAAGAAGCGCCGCCAGCGCCAGCGGCGCCAGCGGAGAACAGTTGAAACGGGGCATCAGGCTTCGGCAGCGGCCACGAACGACAGATGCCAGTTCGGATCGGTGCTTTTGACCTCGCGCTCGAACGTCCAGAGTTCGGCCGTGCGCCGGTCGTCAACGCCTTCGCCGCGTTCGTCCTTGGTGCGGGTGCGCACCTCGGCGAGGATCCGCACCACCGCCTTGGCGGTGTCACCGGCGACCTCGACGCGCTCCAGGTCGAGGCGGGGCGGGACAAGGAACTCGACCTTCTCGGTGCGACCAGCGGTCTCGCGGGCGACCATGGCCCGCTCGAAGTTTTCCATCACCTCCGGCGACAGCAACGGCTTGAGCGTCTCGCGGTCTCCTTCCGCGTAAGCCTTGACGATCTGCTCGTAGGCGGCGCGGGCGCCGGTCAGGAACCGGCTGGGATCGAAGTCGGGCTGCCGCGCTTTCAAGGTCGCCATGCCCTCGGTTTGCAGAGTCGGATCGACGGGCGCAACGCCGGCGCCCGTACCCGCCGTTACCGCGGCGTCCTCGGGCTGACGGCCCACGCGCCGACCCAGGGTCGCGTAAAGCTGATAGAGAACAAGGGCGGCCACGGCGGCGAGGAACAGGATCTGGAACACGTCGGGGTCCGGAAGCGGGCGCTGGGCCCTGGATATGAAGTCTATATAGGTGAGCGACGTTCCCGCGTCAGGCGCCTGGCGTTGCGCCAGAACGGCCCCCATGGTAGCAGCGCCCACCTTTCTTTTGGCGTTCTAGCCGCCGATTACGGATTTTATCCTAATGACCGACACCACCGCCCCCGAGGCGACCCAGGACGGCGAGGCCGGACAAGCGGGCATTCGCATCCTGGCCCAGTTCGTGCGCGACTTCTCGTTCGAGAACCCGCTGGCCCCCGACGCGCTGCGCGCCGGCGCTTCGCAACCGGCGATCGACATGGGCGTGGAGATGAACGCTCGCGGTCGCGCCGACGGCCTGTTCGAAGTCGACCTGAAACTCTCGGCCCGCGCCGAGCGCGATGGCCAGGCGGTGTTCCACGTCGAAGTGGTCTATGGTGGCCTGTTCCACATCGCCGGCATTCCCGAAGAGGATCTTGAGCCGGTTCTGCTGATCGAGTGCCCGCGCTTCCTGTTCCCCTACGCCCGCCGCCTGATCTCGGACGTGACGGCGGAAGGCGGCTTCCCGCCGTTCCTGATCGACCCGATCGACTTCGCCGGCGTCTACGCCGCGCGCAAGGCCCAGGCCGAAGGCCAGCAGGTCGGCAACGCGTAAGCTGGGTGACAATGGCTTTTTGAAGAGGGCTCGGCTGAAAGGCCGGGCCCTTTTCTTTGAGCCATGCAAACCATGTCATCCCGGAAGCGCGTAGCGGAGAGCCGGGATGACGCGGCCTTATTGGCTTCTCGCCTAAGGCTGCAGTCGGTAGCCGCCCATCTCGGTGATCAGGATCCTGGCCACGGCAGGATCGGGCTCGATCTTCTGGCGCAGGCGGTAGACGTGGGTCTCCAACGTGTGGGTCGTGACCCCGGCGTTGTAACCCCAGACCTCGGTCAGCAGCTCCTCGCGCGACACCGGCTTGGAGCCGGCGCGATAGAGATACTTCAGGATATTGGTTTCCTTCTCGGTCAGCCGAACCTTCTTCTGCTTCTCGTCGACCAGCAGCTTGGCGGACGGGCGGAATTCGTAGGGACCGATCCGGAACAGCGCATCCTCGGACGCCTCGTAGCTGCGCAGCTGGGCGCGGATTCGGGCCAGCAGCACGCCAAAGCGGAAGGGCTTGGTGACATAGTCGTTCGCGCCGGATTCCAGGCCGAGGATCGTGTCGCTGTCGCTAGCGGCGGCCGTCAGCATGATCACCGGGGCGGTGACGCCGTTCTTGCGCATGAGACGACAGGCCTCTCGGCCGTCCATGTCCGGCAGGTCGACGTCCAGCAGGATCAGGTCGGGCTTGAGCTCGCGTGACAGCTTGACGCCTTCGCCGGCGCTTGCGGCTTCGTTGACCGCGAACTCCTCGTGCAGGGCCAACTGTTCCGCCAGCGCGCCGCGCAGGTCGTCATCGTCGTCGATCAGAAGAAGCGTCTTGCGTTGCGCCATGCGCCGGAACATGCACCGCTGCGCCCCCCGGGGACAACCCCGCGCGCGGCCTTAAGTCGAGGAGTCGTCGCTTATGCTGTTTCGAGCCCATGCGGACGGCCGGTTCGAGCTGGACGGACAGATCGTGCCGTGCGCGGTCGGCAAGGCCGGCGCCATCCCCGCCCGTGACAAGCGAGAAGGGGACAACAAGAGTCCGCTTGGGGTGTGGGCCATGCGCGAGGTCTGGTACCGGCCCGATGTCTATCCCGAGGGCCCCAAGACCGCCCTGCCCGTTCGGGCGATGAGGCCAGACGACGGCTGGTGCGACGCCCCGGCCGATCCGCGCTACAACAGGCCCGTCGCCCTGCCCTATCCCGCCAGCGCCGAGAGGATGTGGCGTGAGGACGCGGTCTACGATCTTGTGGTGATCCTGGGGCACAATGACGACCCACCCATCCCCGGCATGGGGTCGGCGATCTTCATGCATCTGGCCCGTGACGGCTATCCCGGCACCGAAGGCTGCGTGGCCCTGGCCCGGGCCGACCTCGAGATGGTGCTGGCCAAGGCCCGCCCGGGCGACGCCGTCGAGATCCTGGCGGATTAGCTTTAGCGGCGAACGCCAAACAGCGCCGAGCCGACGCGGACCGAAGTCGCGCCTTGTGCGATGGCGATCTCGAAGTCGTCGCTCATGCCCATGGACAGCTTGTCGACCCCGTTCCGCTCGGCGATGGTCGCCAACCTGGCGAAGTAGGGCGCTGGATCCTGATCGAAAGGCGGGATGCACATCAGCCCCTCGACGGTCAGGCCATAGATTGTGCGGCAAGCGTCGATGAACGTGTCAGCCCGATCCGGCGCGACACCCGCCTTCTGCGGTTCCTCACCGATATTGACCTGAACATAGAGGCGCGGCGCCTTGCCGACACGTTGGATCTCTTCGGCCAGAACGCGCGCGAGCTTCTCGCGGTCGAGGGTTTCGATGACGTCGAAGAAGCCGACGGCCTCGCGCGCCTTGTTGGTCTGCAGCGGACCGATCAGGCGCAGTTGCAAGCCCTCGCGATGCTCGGTCCACCGCTCCATCGCCTCCTGAACGCGATTCTCGCCGAACACTTTCTGTCCCGCCTCGAGCACGGGCGCGATATGGTCCCAGGGCTGAGTCTTGGACACCGCCACCAAGGTCACGCTTCCCGCCGGTCGACCAGCGCGAGCCTCGGCGGCGGCGATGCGGGCGCGGATGTCGGCGAGTGCTGGCGACATGGGGATCGAGCCTTGAACGGTCTTAGCGAACTTGAGGCCCTGTCTAGTGCGGCGGCCGCCCTTCCGCCAAGGACCGTGCGTGAAATGACGCTGCCGCGGCTGTTGTTCTTCACCGATCCGGCGCGCGTTCCAGCTCCGGAGGCCGTGGCCGAGCGGCTTCCGGCGGGGTCAGGGATCGTCTTTCGTGCTTTTGGCGCATCAAACGCCGTCGAGCAGGGGCGACGATTGAGAGCGATTGCGAGCCGTCAGGGCCTCGTCCTGCTGGCCGGCGCTCACGCCAGCCTGGCCGAAGCAATCGACGCGGACGGGGTCCACCTGCCTGAACGGATGGTTGCGAGCCTGCCGGATCTGCGAGCGGAACACCCCCGCTACCTTATCACCACCGCCGCCCACGAACTCGCCGCCATCGAAATGGCCGAGCGGCGCGGCGCCGATGCGATCGTCGTGTCACCGGTCTTTCCGAGCAACAGTCCATCCGCCGGGGCGCCTCTCGGCCTTGAGGGCCTGGCGCGGCTGGTGGGCGCGACGACGCTTCCGGTCTACGCCCTAGGCGGCGTTCGAGCGCATAACGCCGCGTCGCTGATTGATAGCGGTGTGGCCGGCCTCGCGGCGGTGGAAGCCTTGGCCAGCTGAGGCGCCAAGTCTCAAGATCAGAACTTGAAAGCGGTTTCCAGGCGCACGCGCGGCGCAGGGTCGGACTGCTGCGCCTTACGGGCGGCCAGGGCCGGGTTGGTCTCGCCCAGGGTGACCGCGCCGCCAACACGGATCGACGGCGTCACCTTGAAATAGGCGCCCGCCTTGACGTCCTGGAGGTCCATTTCGCGGCTCGAGGGCTGGTCGAGATCCAGCTTGAGGCCCCAGCGCCCCTTCTTGGCGTCCCAACGCAGGGTGCGCCTGTCGTCCTGAGGATATTGGACGCCCGAAGCAGCGCTCGTGAAATCGTTCTTGACGGTGAAATCAGGCGCGACAGCGTGCGGTTTGGCTTGGGCGAACGCCATCGACGCCGATCCTGTCAGGATCAGCGCGGCCGATGCCGCTAGAAAGAAACGCGTCGCGACCATCGCTACTCGCCGCCTGTACTCTATTGTCCCCGCTCGCCCCTTGACGGAGCGGGCCCCTAAATTGCGATTAAAGGCCTGCCTCAAACGCGGTCAACCAGCCTTTGGTCGCACCACCCTGCAGATTCCGCGATTCAATCGCCCCCTGTGGCCACGAGGTCACGCGATTCCTGTTTTGAGGCGGCGCAGCCATGCTATAGACCGGGCCCCGGCCGCGGGGGCGCGCCTGGACGCGCGAACAGCGTCGGCAAGACTTGGAGCGAGGTACTATGGCGTTTGAGCGTGGGTCTGTGATGCGCGGTGTCGCCGCGGGCGTCCTGGCTCTGTCGATGCTGGGTGTTACGGCGTGCGCCAGTAACAAGGCTCCCAAGACGTTCTCCGGACAGGAGGAAAAGGCGGGCTTTAATCCGTTCAAGCGGCTGGGCGGCGGCGACAAGGCCCCCGCCGACAAGGGCTCGATCGGCGTCAACGGCTATCTTTGGCGCGCCAGCCTCGACACGCTGGCCTTCATGCCGCTGGCCTCGGCCGATCCGTACGGCGGCGTGATCGTCACGGATTGGTACGTGAACCCAGAGACGCCGGCCGAGCGCTTCAAGGCCACGGTCTATATCCTGGACACCCGTCTCCGCGCCGATGGCCTGAATGTCACGGTGTTCAAGCAGAGCAAGGACATCAATGGAGCCTGGGTGGACGCTCCGGTCTCCGACCAGACCGCTGCGGATATCGAGAACGCGATCCTGACGCGCGCGCGCCAGCTCCGACTTTCGAACATCAACGGCTAAGGCCGAAGGGTCTCCCCGCCTCCGTGCGCGGAGACCCCCTCATCCTCCAATTTTTCAGCGCGCCTGGACCGCGAAACCGCTTATGACATCGCGGACGCTCTTCCCAGGAGCGCTCTTCGCCGATCAAGACGTGGTTTCCGATGGCCCGCTACAATCCCAAAGACACCGAACCCAAGTGGCGTGAAGCCTGGGCGAAGGCCGACGTCTTCAAGACCGGCGACATCAAGGACGGCCGTCCGAAGTACTACGTGCTTGAGATGTTCCCGTACCCGTCGGGTCGCATCCATATGGGCCACGTCCGCAACTACGCGATGGGCGACGTGGTGGCTCGCTACAAGCGCGCCCAGGGCTTCAACGTCCTGCACCCGATGGGCTGGGACGCGTTCGGCATGCCGGCCGAGAACGCGGCCATGGAGCGCGGGGTCCACCCCAAGGGCTGGACCTACGACAACATCGCCGCCATGCGCGAGCAGCTGAAGTCGCTGGGCATCTCGGTCGACTGGTCGCGCGAATTCGCCACCTGCGACCCGGAATACTACGGCAAACAGCAGGCCTGGTTCCTGCGTCTGCTGAAGCGCGGCCTGGTCTATCGCAAGGAAGCCTCGGTCAACTGGGACCCCGTCGACATGACCGTCCTGGCCAACGAGCAGGTCATCGACGGCAAGGGCTGGCGTTCCGGTGCGACGGTCGAGAAGCGCAAGCTGACCCAGTGGTTCCTGCGGATCACGGACTACGCCGACGCCCTGATCGACGGCCTCAAGACCCTGGACCGCTGGCCTGACAAGGTTCGCCTGATGCAGGAGAACTGGATCGGCCGCTCCAAGGGCCTGCGCTTCAAGTTTCAGTTTGACGGCGAAGCGCCCGACGGCCTGGCCGACGGGCTGGAGGTCTACACCACCCGTCCCGACACCCTGTTCGGCGCCAGCTTCGTCGGCATCGCGCCCGAGCATCCGCTGGCCGAGCAGTTGGCGGTCGAGAACCCGCAGATCCAGCAGTTCATCGCAGACTGCCGCAAGGGCGGCACCTCGGAAGCCGAGATCGAGAGCGCCGAGAAGCTGGGCTACGACACCGGCCTGCGGGTCAAGCACCCGCTGGACCCGTCGATCACCCTGCCCGTCTGGATCGCCAACTTCATCCTGATGGACTACGGCACCGGCGCGATCTTCGCCTGCCCCGCCCACGACCAGCGCGATCTGGATTTCGCCCGCAAGTACGACCTGCCGGTGAAGCCCGTTGTGCTGCCGAACGGCGAGGATCCAGCGACCTTTCAGGTCGGCAAGGAAGCCTATGTCGGCCCCGGCAAGATCTTCAATTCCGAGTTCCTGGACGGCATGGACGTCGAGACCGCCAAGGCCGAGGCCGTGGCGCGTATCGAGGCCGCCGGCCAGGGCCAGGGCGCGACGGTCTATCGCCTGCGCGACTGGGGCGTCTCGCGTCAGCGCTACTGGGGTTGCCCGATCCCGGTGATCCACTGCCAGGCCTGCGGCGTCGTACCTGTGCCGGAAGATCAGCTGCCGGTGGCCCTGCCTGAGGACGTCACGTTCGACAAGCCGGGCAACCCGCTGCTGCGTCATCCGACCTGGCGCCACACCACCTGCCCGTCCTGCGGCGGCGCAGCCGAGCGGGAGACCGACACGCTGGATACGTTCATCGACTCCAGCTGGTACTTCGCGCGCTTCGCGGACACGGAAGCCGCCGAACCTGTCGGCAAGGAAGCCGCTGATCACTGGCTCCCCGTCGATCAGTACATCGGTGGCGTCGAGCACGCGATCCTGCACCTGTTGTACGCCCGCTTCATCACCCGCGCCCTGAAGGATGAGGGCCTGCTGTCGGTCGAGGAGCCGTTCGCTGGCCTGTTCACCCAGGGCATGGTCACCCACGAGGCCTACAAGAACGAGGCCGGCGAGTGGGTCGAGCCCTCCGACGTGGTGATCAAGGTCGAGGGCAATAGCCGCTCGGCCATCCACGCCAAGACCGGCGCGCCGATCGTCATCGGCGACATCGAGAAGATGTCGAAGTCCAAGAAGAACGTCGTCGCCCCCGAGGACATTTTCGAGGCCTACGGCGTCGACAGTGCGCGCCTGTTCGTGATGTCCGACAGCCCGCCCGAGCGCGACGTCCAGTGGACCAACGCCGGTGTCGAGGGCTCCTGGCGCTTCACGCACCGCCTGTGGAACGAGTTCGACAGCCAGCCGACCGGCGACTTCGCGCATGATGCTTCGGACGAGGCGGCCCTGGCCCTGCGCAAGGCCGCCCACAAGCTGATCGGCTTTGTCACCGACAGCATCGAGGGTTTCCGCTTCAACAGCGGCGTGGCGCGCCTGTACGAGTTCTTGAACGCCCTGAAGGCCGCCCCGGCGGAAGGCGCCACCGACGGCGTCCTGGCCGCCCGCGCCGAAGCCCTGAACATCCTGGCCCGCCTGGTGGCGCCGTTCACGCCGCACCTGGCCGAGGAAGCCTGGGCCAAGATCGGCGGCGAAGGCATGGTCGTGAATGCGCCCTGGCCCAAGGCCGATCCGGCCCTGGCTGCGGATGACGAGCGCGTCCTGCCCATCCAGATCAACGGCAAGCGTCGCGGCGAGATCAAGGTCAAGGCCGGCGCACCGGAGGACGAGGTGACCAAAATCGCTCTGGCGGATCCGCACGTCATGGCCCACCTTGAGGGCCTCACGGTCCGCAAGGTGATCGTGGTGAAAGACCGTATCGTCAATATCGTGGCCAATTGAGACCCCAAGCGATGAAGCGCACCCTGGCGGCGGCCGCTCTGGCCCTTTCGACGATGGCTCTGTCGGCTTGCGCCGGCTTCACCCCCCTCTACGGCCGTCCGGGCGTCGAGGGCGGGCTTTCCAGCATCGAAACGGTAGCCTCCGAGGGACGTGGCGGCTATCTGCTGCGTGAGCAGCTCGACGACGCCCTGGCGCACCGTCCCGGTTCTGCGGCCGCCTACAAGCTCTATTTCTCGGTCAATGAGCAGCGCTTCGCCCGCGGCGTCCGCCTGGACAATGTCGCCAACCGCTACGAGCTGCGCATGAGCGTCGACTGGAGGCTCCTCGACGCCAAGACCGGCGGCGAGGTTCACAAGGGCCGCACGGACGTGTCTGTGACCTACGACTCGGCCGACCAACCCTATGCCGCCATCGCCGCCCAGCAGGACGGCCAGGAGCGCGCCGCCGCCGAAGCCGCGCGTAAGATCCAGCTGGATCTCGCCACCTGGCTGGCGGGAAAGAACCCGGCCTAAGCCCTATGATCCTGTCCAAGCGTCCGGACGTCGAACGCTTCCTCAAGGAGCCGACCCCGGACATCCGGGCCGTGGTGATCTACGGCAAGGATCGGGGCGTGGTGCGTGACCGGGCCAACGCGCTCTCGCGGCGCATCGTCGAGCGACCGGACGATCCGTTCGACACCGCCCAGCTGACCGACGGTGATCTCGATGCCGATCCGGCCAAGCTGGAAGACGAGCTCTCGGCGATGTCGCTGATGGGCGGCCGCCGTCTCGTGCGTCTGCGGCTGTCTGGCGAGAAGGCGGGGCCCGACAGGCAGGCCGCCGAGGCGCTGACCCGGCATGTCGAGGGCCAACTGAACCCCGACGCCTTCTTTCTGGTCGAGGCTGGCGCCCTGGGGCGGGAGTCCCAGCTCCGCAAGGTCGGCGAGAAAGCCAGCGGCTGCGCCGTCATCCCCTGCTACGAAGATGAGGCCGGCGATCTGGCCCGCCTGACGCGCGACACGCTGGCCAGTGACAAGGTCAGCCTCAACAGCGAAGCGTTGGAGCTCTTCGTTTCCCGACTCCCCAAGGAGCGCGGCGTCGCGCGTGCCGAAATCGAACGCCTGGCGCTCTATCTGGGCCCAGGCACCGGTATCAACGCCACCGCCGCCGATCTGACCGACTTTCTCGGCGTGGAGCCCGAAGCGTCGCTCAGCGACGCCGCAGCGGACGCCTTTGGCGGAAAGCTGGGCGCCGCCCAGCAGGCCCTCCGTCGTGCGGCCGCCGAGGGTGAAGGCGGACCTGCTGCGGTCCGGGCTATGGGCTACTATCTGGGACGCCTTCGGCGGGTCCTGACCCTGCACAAGAATGGCGTCGACCTGCAGGCCGCCGCCAAGGCCGCCGGCGTCTTCTGGAAGCAGGAACGCGAATTCCTCCGTCAAGCGCGCGCCTGGAACCTGGAAGCGATCCTTGAGATTCAGGGCGAGATCCTGATCGCCGACCGCGCCTGCAAGACCTCCGGCTCCCCCGATCAACTGATCGCCGAGCGCTTGGCGCTGATGATCGCAGGCCGCGCGCGTCGGTTGGGGCTTTAGTCGTTAAGACCGTCGAAACACGCGCTTTGCGACGCTGTGGACGGTTTCGAGGAAATCCTTATCCCACAATCGCTTGCACGCGATTTCGGCGCAACCCGCCCTCGCCTCACGAAAACGGCGCCTCCCAGGGTACGGAAAGGCGCCGCTTCATGCGCGACAGAGGCAATTTTTAAAGAGTGAGTTTGCACCGGAAAACCGGGCGACCGCACCCTTTTACGTGCGCCTGATCAGATCCCGCGGGTTAGTCGGTTGCACAGGTCATCGAGCTGCTCGAGCGTCGCGTAGGTGATGGTCAGCGTACCGGTGGCGCCACGATGGTCGATCGAGACGTCCAGTCCCAGAACCGAAGACAGATCAGCCTCGAGCGCCTGAGTATCCGTGTCCTTCACACGCGGCGGGCGCCCGCCCTTGCTCCTACCCGCCGCGCCCGGGTTCGGCGCCTTGCGGGCCAAGGCCTCGGTCTCGCGAACCGACAGACCGCCCTCGATGATCTGCTTGGCCAGCGCCACCGGATCGGCGGCGGCTGCGATGGCGCGTGCGTGACCGGCTGTCAGCTCGCCGCTGACGAGGTAGGACTGCACCTCTTCCGGTAGGGCCAGCAGACGCATGGTGTTCGCCACGTGGCTACGGCTTTTGCCGATGGTCTGAGCGATATTCTCCTGGGTGCGCTCGAACTTCTCCATCAGCACCTTGTAGGAGAGCGCCTCTTCCAGAACGTTCAGGTCGGCCCGCTGGACGTTCTCGATGATGCCGATCTCCAGCACCGCCAGATCGTCCAGCTCGCGCACCATGATCGGCACGGTCTTGAGGCCGGCGCGCTGGGCCGCGCGCCAGCGGCGTTCGCCCGCGACGATCTGGTATTCCCCGGCCGTGTCGGGCGAGGGCCGCACCAGGATCGGCTGCAGCACGCCCTTCTCGCGGATCGAGTTCGAGAGGTCTTCGAGATCTTCCTCGCGGAAGGTCCGGCGGGGCTGGTCGGGATTGCGCTTCAGGATCTCGATGGGCGCTTCCCGGGATCCTCCCAGTTGCTCACCAGGGGCCTGGGCCGGCGCGGCGTCGACCTCGCCCAGCAGGGCCGAAAGCCCTCGCCCCAGACCACGACGCCCTTCGGACATACCGGGCTCTCCCACCACGACGGACTCCATCACAATCTCAGTCAAGCTACGGTTCTTGTTGTTTGGACTTAAGCGGCCTTGGCTTGGCGATCGCGCTCGCGGCTGATCACCTCACGGGCCAGCTTCAGATAGGCCTGACTGCCGGCGCACTTCAGATCATAGAGCAGCACGGGCTTGCCGAACGACGGCGCCTCGGAAACCCGGACATTGCGCGGGATCACCGCGTCATAGACCTTGTCGCCGAAGTGGGCGCGCACGTCCTTGGCGACCTGTTCCGACAAGCTGTTGCGGCGGTCGTACATGGTCAGCACAACCCCTTGAATCTCGAGGCGCGGATTGAGGCTTCCGCGCACCCGTTCGATCGTCCGCATCAGCTGGGTCAGTCCTTCCAGGGCGAAGAACTCGCACTGCAGGGGTACGAACACGGCGTCGGCGGCCGTCATGGCGTTGACGGTCAGCACGTTCAGCGACGGCGGGCAGTCGATCAGGACGTAGGTGTAGGGGCCGTTGGCGCGGACGACCTCCAGCGCATCGCGAAGACGGTACGACCGGCGAGCGGTCTGACCCAGTTCGATCTCCACCCCCGACAGATCCGCGTCAGCCGGTATGACGTCCAGCCCGGGCAGTTCGGTCTTCACGGCCGCGTCGACCACCGGCGCCTCGCCCATGAGCACGTCGTAGAGCGTGGTGCGCCGCTGGGTTCGGCCGATGCCCAACCCCGTGGAACAGTTGCCCTGCGGATCGGCGTCGATCAACAGCACACGCTCGCCGCAAGCGGCCAGGGCGGTGCCCAGATTGATCGCGGTCGTGGTCTTCCCCACCCCGCCCTTCTGATTGGCGATGGCCAGTACGCGGAGAGGATTAGCGGACACGGGAAAGCCTCTTCACTTGAACGATGCGGCCCCGAGGGTCGCTTTGACTGGTGCGCAGATCGGCGTCGAACGTCCAGGCCTTACGGGCCTCGGCGAGCTCGGCGTCGACATCCTGTCCTTTCAGGAACAGTCCGACGGCGCCGCTGCGCAGATAGGGCTCGGCGAACCCGAGCAGCTTGGCCATCGGCGCGCAGGCGCGGGCGGTGACGATGTCGACCTTCAGCTTCAGATCCTCGGCGCGGGCGTTGTGGATCTGGACCGGCAGGTCCAGATCCTTGGCCACGACTTCGAGAAAGCGGCAGCGCTTGGTCATCGACTCGACCAGATGCACCTTGGCGCCGGCCCTACCCTTCAAAAGTATGGCCAGGACGACGCCAGGCAGACCTGCGCCGGCCCCGAGATCCGCCCAAGTGATCGCCTCCGGCGCCAGAGGGATCAGCTGCGCGCTGTCCAAGGCGTGACGGGTCCAGTAGGTCGCGATCGTCAGAGGTCCCACCAGGTTCATGACCTCGTTCCATTCGGCCAGCAGCGTCTGGAAGCGTGTCAGATCGGCGATCTGGGCGTCGGTGGCGCCGATCAGGGCCTGAAAGCCGGGGGCGTCCAGGACGGTCTCGGGAGCAAGGGCGAGATCAGGCTGCACGACCGCGCCTCACATGGGCGAGCAGCGCCGTCAGAGCGCCGGGGGTCACGCCCTCGATCCGGGCCGCCTGGCCCAGGGTCAAAGGACGCACCCGCGCGAGCTTCTCACGCACTTCGTTGGAGAGGCTGCCGATCTCAGCATAGTCGAGGTCGGCCGGCAGGCGCAGGTCCTCGTCCTTGCGCAGGGATTCGGCGTCAGCCCGCTGGCGATCCAGATAGCCGGCATAAGCGGCCTCGATCTCGATCTGCTCGCGGACATCCGTGTTCCACGTGAAAACCTCGGGCCAGATCCGCCCGAGGTCGTCGAGCGTCACATCCGGATAGGCCAGCATGGCGAAGACGTCTCGGCGCACGCCGTCGCTGTTGACCTTGAAACCCGCCTTCACCGCCTCGTTCGGCGTCAGGGTCGCCGAGCGCGCGAACGCCCGGGCGGCCTCCAGGCGAGCCTTCTTCTCTGCCCACGCTTTCGCCCGTCGCTCGCCAACCACGCCCAAGCTGATCCCGCGATCGGTCAGGCGCTGGTCGGCGTTGTCGGCGCGCAGGGTCAGTCGGAACTCGGCCCGGCTGGTGAACATCCGATAGGGCTCGGTGACGCCACGGGTGACGAGATCGTCGATCATCACGCCGATATAGGCCTCATCGCGCGCGAAGATCGCGGGCTCGCGGCCTTGAACAGCCAACGCCGCGTTGAGACCGGCGACCAGCCCCTGGGCGCCCGCCTCCTCATAGCCGGTCGTGCCGTTGATCTGCCCCGCCAGATAGAGGCCCGGCAGGCGCTTGGTCTCCAGGGTCGGATACAGCTCGCGCGGATCGACATAGTCGTACTCGATCGCATACCCGTACCGGATCACCTCGACCTGTTCGAGGCCTGGGATGGTTCTCAGGAAAAGCAGCTGCGTCTCTTCCGAGACCGAGGTGGAGATGCCGTTCGGATAAACGGTGTCGTCGTCCAGGCCCTCCGGCTCCAGGAAGATCTGGTGGCTGGTCTTATCGGCGAAGCGGACGACCTTGTCCTCGATCGACGGGCAATAGCGGGGACCGACACCCGTGGCGCGGCCGCTATAGACCAGCGACTCACCGATCCGTTCGGCGATGATGCGATGGGTCTCTTCCGTGGTGTAGGTCACGCCGCAGGCGATCTGCGGCACGGCGATCTTGTCGTTCAGGTACGAGAACGGCACCGGCGTGTCGTCTGCCGCCTGGCTCTCCAGACGGTCCCAAGCGATGGTCTTGCCGTCGAGCCGCGCGGGCGTTCCGGTCTTCAGCCGCCCCATCTGGAAGCCCAGGCCATACAGGCGGTCCGAAAGACCGATCGCGGGCTGGTCCCCGACACGGCCCGCCGGGATGCGGTCCTCGCCCCGGTGAATAACGCCTTTCAGGAAGGTGCCCGTCGTCAAGACCACGCGCGGCGCGCGGTAGGCCTGGCCAGCGGCGTCCAACGCGCCGGCCACCCTGCCGTCCTCAACGATCAGGTCCTCGGCGGCGGCGGCGATGATGTCGAGGTTTCCCGTGGAAAACAGCTCGGCCTGCATCGCCTCCCGATAGAGTCGGCGATCGATCTGAGACCGAGGGCCGCGAACCGCAGGGCCCTTGGAGCGGTTCAACATCCGGAACTGGATGCCAGCCTTGTCAGCCATCCGCCCCATGACGCCGTCCAGGGCGTCGATCTCACGCACCAGATGCCCTTTACCCAGGCCGCCTATGGCCGGGTTGCAGGACATTTCCCCGATGGTTTCCAGCTTATGGGTCAGCAGCAGGGTGCGCGCGCCGGTCCGCGCCGCGGCCGCAGCCGCTTCGCAGCCGGCGTGGCCGCCGCCGATGACAATGACATCCCAGGACTTGGACAAGACGCTCGCCTCAATGCGAACGCCCCCGGGTTCGAGCGGGGGCGCTGGACTCGATCTATACGCCAATCAGGGGAGCGGGTCGATGTGACTCATCGGCGTTTCACGTGAAACACCCCCGCCACAGCTGTGAGCGCGCTGTGGACAATATGGGGGATGTTCCACGTGAAACATCACTTACCGATACAGAAGGTCGAAAACACGCGACCCAGCACATCCTCAGGATCAATGCGACCAGAGATCTTCTCAAGAGCGCGCGCTGCGAGCCGCACATCCTCGGCGGCTAGCTCGACCTCAAGACCGACGTCGGACAAGGCGCGCTCAAGATAACCCTTAGCCTCCGCCAGTCGTTCGGCGTGCCGCAGACGCGTCGCTGCGGGAAACTCGGCGCCCGACAGAGCCTCGGCCACGTGAGACGCGAGCGCGTTTCGAAGGGTGGCGGCGCCGTCCTCGGACTTGCCGGCCAGGCGCAGGACCGTCAGACCCTTCCCAGTCCAGTGATCGGCTGCGGCCGCCAAGTTCACTGGATCCGCGATGTCGGCCTTGTTGAGGATCACCCAATCCCCGGTCCGAACAGCCTCCGGGCGGTCCTCACCCTGTTTCACGTGAAAACCATCGACGATCCACAGACGCAGATCCGCATCCTCCGCCCACGCCTTGGCGCGTCGAACGCCCTCCGCCTCGATCGCATCGGAAGTATCGCGAAGTCCCGCCGTGTCAGCGAGCAGCACCTTGTAACCGCCGAGAACGAGAGGAACCTCAATCACGTCCCGCGTGGTGCCGGCGACGTCGGTTACAATGGCAGCGTCACGCTCGGCAAGGCCGTTCAGTAGTGTGCTCTTGCCGGCGTTGGGCGCGCCGACAAGCGCAATCCGGAACCCGTCTCGGACGCGCCGACCACGGGAAACGTCCGAAAGCGCCGCGTCCAGCTCCGTGCTCAGCTCCCGTAGACCTGGCCGGGCGCGTTCAGCGACTTCCTCCGGAAGATCCTCGTCTGGGAAGTCGACCGCAGCCTCCAGCATCGCCAGGGCCTGGACGAGCGAGTCGCGCCAACGTTCGTAGCGCCGGCTAAGTGCTCCACCCACCTGCCCCAGCGCCTGGCGACGCTGGGCCTCCGTCTCTGCATCGATCAGATCCGCCACGCCCTCGGCTTGCGCCAGGTCGAGCCTTCCATTCTCGAACGCTCGTCGTGTGAACTCCCCGGGCTCCGCCAAGCGCGCGCCTAGAGCCGATAGCGTAGCGAGCAAGGCCTCCACCACAGCCCGACCGCCATGCACGTGAAACTCGACGCTGTCCTCACCGGTGTAGCTGGCCGGCCTTTCAAACCGCAGCACCAGCGCCTCGTCCAACACAACGCCCCCATGCCTCAGCAGTCTCACCGCCGCTACGCGCGGCGGCGGCAAACGCCCGCAGAGGGCTGAAGTGATCTCGGTAGACCTAGGCCCCGAAACGCGCACAACCGCGACCGCCGCACGACCCGCGGCGGTGGCCAGCGCGAAGATGGTGTCCGTCATGTCCCTAGTCGCGCTTTTGCGCACCGCCACCGACGGCTGCGCCGGCCGCAGCGGTCATCAACTTGCGGAAGGACTCTTGGGCCCCGGCGCCAAAGGCCATCCAGTTCTTCATGAGTTCCTCGGGCGCCAACATCGCCATGTTGGCGTCCATGCGGTTCTGCATCTCTTTGACAAGATGCTCGTTGAGGCCGCTGACATCCGGCAGGCCGAGGAAGGCGCGAGCCTCGATCGGCGTGCAATCAATCTCGATGGTCATCTTCATCACGGGTTCCCTTCGGTCAGGGCACGATTTTGTTACGGGGCAAGCCCAGCGGGTCAGGGTAGAGCGCTTCGGTCGAAAGTCACATTGGTCCTGTAGACTTAGACCTGAAAGCGACGGAGAGCCCCGATGAGCGAGACCCTCACGATCAATACCCCCGATGGCGCCTTCTCGGCCTATGTGGCGCGCCCCAAGGCGGCGACCGCACCGGCCATCGTTGTGATCCAGGAGATCTTCGGCGTGAACAAGGTCATGCGCGACATCTGCGACGGCCTGGCGGCGCAGGGTTTCGTAGCCATCTGCCCTGACCTGTTCTGGCGGATCGAGCCCGGGATCGACATCACCGATCAGAGCGAGGCCGAATGGAAGCGGGCGTTCGAGCTCTTCAATGCGTTCGACGTGGACGCCGGTGTCTCGGACATCGCCGAGACCATCGCTGCGGCCCGCAAACTTGATGGCGTCAATGGCAAGGTTGGCGCAGTCGGCTACTGCCTTGGCGGGCTTCTGGCGTTCCTGACCGCCACCCGAACCGACATCGACGCCGCGGTCTCATACTACGGCGTTGGGATCGAACAGCGCGTGGGTGAAGCCGAGAAGCTCAACCACCCCCTTCTGATGCACATCGCCGAGAAGGACCAATTCGTCCCGCCCGAGGCGCAGCAGGTCATCCTGAATGCGCTGAAGGATCACCCGCAGATCGAGATCCACACCTATGAAGGCCGCGACCATGCCTTCGCGCGTGAGGGCGGCGCGCACTATGACGCGACCGACGCGGCCAAAGCCAACGGCCGCAGCCTGACCTTTTTCCAGAAGGCGCTGGCCTGATGCTGGCGGTCCAGGCCGTTAGGACCGGCGGACCCGAGGTGCTGGAGGTCGTCGATCTTCCCCTACCCTCGCCCGGCCCGGGTCAGATGCTCGTGCGCCATCAAGCCGTGGGTCTGAACTATATCGATACCTATCACCGCTCAGGCCTTTACCCCGTGAAGACACCGCTGGTGATCGGGCTCGAGGCGGCCGGCGTTGTCGAGGCCGTCGGTGGAAGCGTCACACGGTTCAAGATCGGCGATCGGGTGGCCTATAACGGGACCATGGGCGCCTATGCCGAAGCGGCGATCGTTCCCGCTGATCGCGCCGTCAAGGTGCCGGACAACATCGGCCTGGATGTGGCGGCCGCCGCCTTACTGAAGGGGATGACCGCCGAGTTCCTCATCCGCCGATGTTTCCACGTGAAACAAGGTGACTGGGTCCTGGTCCATGCTGCTGCCGGGGGCGTCGGCCAGATCCTTGTCCAATGGTGCAAGGCGCTCGGCGCGACGGTGGTGGCCACAGTAGGGTCCACGGCGAAGGCCTCGGTCGCCCACGATCTCGGCGCGGATCACGTGATCGACTACAGCCACGAAGATGTCGCGGCTCGGGTCGCCGAACTCACCGGCGGTCAGGGCGTCGCAGTCGTCTATGACGGCGTCGGCAAGGACACCTGGGAGGCCAGCCTCGCCAGCCTCGCTCGGCGCGGCATGTTGGTGACCTACGGCAACGCCTCGGGTCCAGCGCCCGCCTTCGCGCCTCTCGCCTTGGCCCCCAAGTCCGCCTTCGTCACCCGGCCAAAGCTGTTCGACTATATCGTCACGACCGAGGAGCTGGATGAAAGCGCCGAGGCGCTGTTCAGCGTGATCGCTTCGGGCGAGGTCAAGATCGACATCGGCCAGACCTTCCCCCTCGCCGAGGCCCGCGCAGCGCACGAGGCCCTGGAGAGTCGTAGGACCGTGGGCGCCACACTGCTCATTCCGTAGGGCCTTACCGGTAAGACCCAAAAAAAGGCGCCGGGTAGCACCGGCGCCTTTTCCATAACTGAGCGAGTCTGCTTGGACTCAGGTGTTCATCGACTGGAAGAAGTCGCCGTTCGTCTTCGACTGACGCAGCTTGTCGAGCAGGAACTCGATCGCGTCCGAGGCGCCCATCGGGTTGAGGATCCGGCGCAGGACGTAGGTCTTCTGCAGCTGGTCACGCGGCGTGATGAGCTCTTCCTTGCGGGTGCCCGACTTGAGCACGTCGATGGCCGGGAAGATGCGCTTGTCGGCCACCTTGCGGTCGAGGACGATTTCCGAGTTCCCGGTGCCCTTGAACTCTTCGAAGATGACTTCGTCCATCCGGCTGCCGGTGTCGATCAGGGCCGTGGCGATGATCGACAGCGAACCGCCCTCCTCGACATTGCGCGCCGCGCCGAAGAAGCGCTTCGGGCGCTGCAGGGCGTTGGCGTCGACACCGCCGGTCAGCACCTTGCCCGACGACGGGACAGTGGTGTTGTAGGCGCGGCCCAGACGGGTGACCGAGTCCAGCAGGATGACGACGTCGCGCTTGTGCTCGACCAGACGCTTGGCCTTCTCGATGACCATCTCGGCCACCTGGACGTGGCGGGTCGCCGGTTCGTCGAAGGTCGAGGCGATCACCTCGCCCTTCACGGTGCGCTGCATGTCGGTGACTTCTTCCGGGCGCTCGTCGATCAGGAGGACGATGAGGTAGCACTCGGGGTGGTTGGTCTCGATCGACTTGGCGATGTTCTGCAGCATCACTGTCTTACCCACGCGCGGCGGGGCGACGATCAGGCAGCGCTGGCCCTTGCCCAGCGGCGCGACGATATCGATGACCCGGCCCGAACGATCCTTCACGGTCGGATCGGGAAGTTCCATGTTCAGACGCTCTTCGGGATAGAGCGGCGTCAGGTTGTCGAAGTGGACCTTGTGCCGGACGTTGTCCGGGCTCTCGAAATTGATCTTGGTGACGCTGGTCAGGGCGAAGTAGCGCTCGCCCTCACGCGGTGAACGGATCGCGCCCTCAACGCTGTCGCCGGTGCGCAGGCCATACTTCCGGATCTGTGACGGCGACACATAGATGTCGTCCGGACCCGGAAGATAGTTGGCTTCCGGCGAGCGCAGGAAGCCAAAGCCGTCCTGCAGCACTTCCATGGTGCCCGAGCCCGAGATCTCCACGCCTTCCTCGGCGAGGGTCTTCAGGATCGCGAACATCATGTCCTGCTTGCGCATCGAGTTGGCGTTCTCGACCTCGAAGGTCTCGGCGAACGCCAGCAGGTCGGCTGGGGATTTTTCCTTCAGCTCCTGCAGCGACATGGACTTTAGGCCAAGGGCGGCGACGGCGTCAGCAATGCTGGAGCCTTCATCTTCGCCCTCGCCTTCTGCGCCCGCTTCGGAAGCGTCCACGGCCGCTTCGGCCGCAACGTCAGCCGTGTCGGCGACGATGTCCTCGGGGGTCGCCTCTTCGGCGGCCGGGATCTGGTTTTCGGTGTCTTCGGTCATGATTAGACTCAAGAAAGGGCGCGGTCCCCTAGGCGGAGTCCGGCCAGTAGAATGGCGATGGTCACATCCGGCGGAGCGGACATGCGCGTCTGTTGACGATGACGCGGGTCGTTCGGGGAACGGACTTGCGGCGGGATCGCTCGCGGGGCGCGCCAGGACGGGCACCAATCCGTGGAGAGACGTGGCCCGGCGAGCGCCGAGCCGACCGTGGATGCAAACCACGCGGACGGCGGCGGGTCAAGCGCCGCCGCCACAGCTCAGTGATTCAAGTACTTCGTCGTGACCGAGATGACGATGATGATCGCCAAAACGAACGGGATTTCATTAACCATCCGCCAGAACTTTTCCGAGCGGACGTTCTCGCCCCGCTCGAACCTCTTGCGCGACGCCGAGAGAAAACCGTGAAAGCCGTATAGCCCGACCAGCGCAGCCAGCTTGGCGACCATCCAAGGCTGCAACAAGAAATCCCAGCCCCGGATCTGCGCATCGGCGAGGATCAGGCCCAGGCCAAACACCGCCGTGGCGATCGAGGCCGGATTGATGATGCCCTTCAGAAGCCGGCGCTCCATCACCTTGAAGGTCTCGTCCATCTGCGACCCGGGGACAGCCCGGGTGTGGTAGACGAACAGGCGGGGCAGATAGAGCATGCCGGCCATGAAGGCGATCACGGCCAGGATGTGCAGCCCGCGCACCAGGTTGAAGTGCGCCACCAGGAAATCCGTCACGCCAGCGCTCCTTCCCGGCAGGGACACTTGGACCACTCCTGCCCGCAACGCCAACCACAGGCCGAAGTCGTCGTGCCGGCCTTCCGATCCACGGCGTCGCGAACCGCCTTCGCCAGCCCGTCGATGAAGGCAGGCGCCGTGCCCAAAGCGGCGACCCGCAGATAAGGCGACGCGCCGACTTCCTCGGCCAGCTCGGCATACTCGTGATCGAGCTCGACCAAGGTCTCGACGTGCTCGGAGACGAAAGCGATCGGGGTGATCATCACGCCCTTGCCTTCCGCGCCCGCGCGACGGATCTCATCGTCGGTCGACGGCCCGATCCACTTCAGCGGCCCCACCCGGCTTTGGTAGCAGACGGTCCACTCAATCTCTGACGGCAGATGCGCGGCGACCGCAGCGGCAGTCGCCTCCACCTGTTTCTGGTAAGGATCCCCGGCGAGGATAACCTTCTCAGGCAGACCATGGGCCGAGAACAGCAGGCGCACGTTCGTCGGTGAACCTGCCTTCTCCCAGCTTTCCCGGATCATCCGGGCATGGGCCTCGATCAAACCCGCTTCCGTCGGATAGCAACCGACCGTGGTCTGAACGCCCGAACCCTTGTAGGCCTTTTTCCACGCCTTCAGCGACGAACCCGTCGTGGTGGTGGAAAACTGCGGATAGAGCGGCAGCAGCACGACCTGGTCCGGTTCGAAGGCCGCGACCTGACGCGCGGTCTCGCCGGTCAGCGGATGCCAGTAGCGCATCGCGATGAAGCACTTGGCCTCGACGCCCGGCATGGCTGTCACAAGCGCAGATTCCAGGGCGCGGGCCTGCTTTTCCGTTTCCGGCAGCAAGGGCGAACCGCCGCCCATGATGGCGTAGTTGGCCTTGGCGGACTTTTCACGCGTGGTCGAAATCAGCGCCGCGAGCGGATACCGGATCAGCGCCGGAGCGCCAATGATCGCCGGATCGCGGAACAGGTTGAACAGAAACGGCCGAACGGCGTCGGGGCCATCGGGCCCGCCGAGATTGAAAAGAACGACGGCGAGCTTCTGACTCACTTGGCCACCTTCTGTCCGGTCACCCGCTCCAGCACGGCCTCGACATGGGCGATCGGCGTATCGGGCAGGATGCCGTGGCCCAGGTTGAAGATATAGGGACCCTGGTTCCACTGCTCGAGCATTTCATCGACGCGCTTGAGCAGCGCGTCGCCGCCAGCCCGGAGCAGCAGCGGATCAAGCGCGCCCTGAATGGTCTTGGTCTTCTGGATCGTCTGACCGAGCTTGGCTGAGGCCGAGGTGTCCAACGCCACGGCTTGCACCGGCGTCTTGGCGGCGTAGTCCTCGACCAAGGTTCCGGCGCCGCGCGGGAAGCCAATGATCGGTACGGTCACGCCGCGCGCCCGCAGGCCTTCAACGATACGGATGTGCGGCTGGGTGACGAGACGGTCGAACAGCGGTTCCGACAGGCCCTCGGCCCAGCTTTCGAACAGCTTCACGGCCTGGGCGCCGGCGTCGACCTGCATGGCCAGGTAGTCGATCGTCGCGTCGACCAGAACCTGGATCAAGGCGTCCAGCGTCTCGGGGTTCTGGTAGGCGAAGGTTCGCGCGCCACTCCGATCGCTTGAACCCTTCTCGATCATGTAGGTCGCCACGGTCCAGGGCGCGCCGGCGAAGCCAATCAGGGCCTTCTCCGGATCAAGCGCCGAACGAACACGGGTCAGCGTCTCGCCGACGAGCGAAAGGGCCTTACCCGCCTCCCCGGCCTTTTCGGCCATGGACTCCACGGACGGCATGTCGCCGAGCTTGGGACCCTCGCCAGCCTCGAACCAGACCTTCTGTCCTAGCGCGCCTGGGATCAGCAGGATGTCCGCGAACACGATCGAGGCGTCGAACGGAAATCGACGCATCGGCTGCAGCGTGACTTCGGCCGCCTTCTCAGGATCAAAGCAGAAGCTGATGAAGTCCGGTGCGGTCGCACGCACAGCGCGATACTCCGGCAGGTACCGGCCCGCTTGGCGCATGAACCACACCGGAGGGTTCGCATGCGTTTGGCCTTGCAGCGCGGAGAGAAACTTCGGGGTCTGTGTGGGAGACGTCATGGCTCGGGTTAAAGCCCGGCGCGAGCTTCGGCTCAAGCCCGGACGTCCCTTAAGATCTTTCTAACATATCTTAATAAGAAATTAAGATTGAAGGAGGGAGCGGAAGGGCAACTGCAAAGTGGGGAAAACGCCTGGCAGGCGAGTGACTCGCACACCTCGTCCCGGGTTTCCCCCAGCGCTCCCCACAGGGGGTTAAGGCTCTGTTAATCATGGGGATGAACGGGCAAGCCCCTTGAAGACCTTAATGAATTCTTAACGTCGTGACGGCCTAAAAACACCCCTCCCCGAACTCTTCCCGCGCTTCTGGACAAGCCAGATTCAGAGTTCAGGGGATGCGGGCCGGGCCTGGGGATGTTAGGCGAGCAATGCGACCGTTGATCACAGCGGCGCCGTGTCACGACGTCGTGGGGGCCGCTTGGCGCCCGAACGTCCCCAGAGGCAGGGCAAGTGGTTAAGCAACCGTTAACGGATGATCCACAGGAGAGTCTGGCGCAGGGTGAGGGCGAAAGGCTGCCGCCCCGTTTCGCCACCTACTTCCATATCCACCTGGTTTCCGACTCCACCGGTGAAACCCTTAACGCTATGGCGCGGGCGGTCTGCGCGCGCTTTACCGACATTCTGCCGATTGAACACATCTACGCTCTGGTGCGATCCACACGCCAACTGGATCGCGCGCTTGAAGAGATCGCCGGCGCGCCGGGCGTGGTGATGCATACGATTGTCGACCCAGGTCTGCGGACGGCGCTCGAGGAAGGGTGCCGCAAGCTGGAAATGCCCTGCATCGCCGCGCTGGATCCGGTGATCAGCGCCATGTCCCGCTATCTCGGCGCCCGGATCTCGACGCGTGTCGGCGCCCAGCACGCTCTGACCAACGATTATTTCGACCGCATCGAAGCCCTCGACTACGCCATCGCTCACGACGATGGCCAGGGCGGCCAGGATCTCACCCAGGCCGACGTCATCCTGGTGGGCGTCTCGCGGACCTCCAAGACCCCGACCTGTATCTATCTGGCCCACCGGGGCGTACGCGCCGCCAACGTGCCGCTGGTCCCCGGACGACCGCCGCCCGAGGAACTGTTCACGCTGAAGAACACCCTGATCGTCGGCCTGATCACCTCGCCCGACCGACTGATCCAGATCCGCCGCAACCGCTTGCTCTCATTGAAGGAGAACCGCGAGAGCGACTATGTCGACGCGGACGCGGTGCGTCAGGAGATCATCGCCGCGCGCCGCCTGTTCGAGCGTCAGAACTGGCCCGTCATCGACATCACGCGACGCTCCGTCGAGGAGACGGCGGCGGCGGTGATCAACCTGCTGTCCGCAGGGCGTGGCAAGGTCGAGGTCTTGGGATGAGCCCCCCGCCGATCACGCTCGCCTCCCAGAGTTCGGCGCGCCAGATGATCCTGCGAAACGCCGGCGTGACCTTCGACGCGGTCAGTCCTGGCGTGGACGAGGACGCGGCCAAGGCCGGGCTGTTGGCCGAGGCGGTCTCCCCTCGCGACATCGCCGATGCGCTCGCCGAAATGAAGGCGGTCAAGGTTTCGACCAAGCGACCCGGCCTTGTGATCGGCGCAGACCAGACCCTGGATCTCGATGGCCGGCTGATCGACAAGGCTGTTTCGCTGGAGGACGCCCGGGCACGCTTGCTGGAGCTGCGCGGAACCTCCCACAAGCTGCACTCGGCCGTGGTTATCGCGCGCGACGGACAGCCGATCTGGCGAGTGGTCGAAAGCGCCAAGCTCTCGATACGGTCGTTCAGCGACGCCTGGCTCGACCAATATATAGAGCGCCGCGGCGAGGCCCTGCTGTGGTCGGTCGGCTGCTACGAGCTGGAGGGTGAAGGCGTCCAGCTGTTCGACAGGATCGAGGGTGACTACTTCACCATTCTCGGTCTGCCGCTGATCGGCCTCTTGGATTTCCTGCGCCTTCAAGGAGCGCTCGTGACATGAGCAACGTCATCACGGGTGCGGCTGTCGTCGGCGGCGTCTGCGGTCAGCCCATTCGGCATTCGATGAGCCCGCTGATCCATAACGCCTGGATCGCTGCGGCCGGCCTCGATGCGGCCTATGTGCCGTTCGCGCCGACGGTTGACCGCTTCGAGACCTTCGTAAATGGCCTGCGTGGCGGCGCGGTGCGCGGGATCAATGTCACCATCCCCTTCAAGGAGCGCGCGCTGGCGATCGCCGACACCGCCAGTGACCTGGCGCGGATGGCGGGCGCGGCCAACCTGCTGCTCTTTGACGCCGACGGCGGTGTCCATGCCGAAAACACCGATGGCCCTGGCCTGTTGGGCGCCATCGCCGCGCAGGCGCCCGGTTACGATGTGACCGCCGCGCCGGTCGTCGTGCTCGGCGCGGGCGGCGCGGCGCGGGGCGCCATTGCGGCCTTGCTTCTCGCGGGCGCGCCGCAGGTGTCGGTCGTCAACCGGACCGTAGCGCGGGCAAAGGACTTGGCTGACACGTTTGGAGAGAAGGTCTTGGCCAGGGGCGAGGACGCCCTCCCCGCTCTGCTGCCGGAGGCCGGCCTGGTGATCAACGCGACTTCCCTGGGCTTGGGCGGCGGAGACGGTCCTGTGGCCGATCTCGCCCTGACCCCAAGGGACGCGGTGGTCCTGGACATGGTGTACAAGCCGCTGCGGACCGAGTTCCTCCGCCGCGCCGAAGCCGCTGGCCGCGCGACGGTGGACGGCCTGGAGATGCTGCTTCGCCAGGCGATCCCAACCTTCGAAGCCATCTATGGCCAGCCCCCCTCCCCCGAAGTCGACGTTCGAGGCCTGGCGTTAAAGCTCTTGGGAGAAGCCTGACATGTTGATCCTGGGGCTCACCGGATCGATCGGCATGGGCAAGTCGACGACCTCGAAGATGTTCGAGGCCGCAGGCGTTCCCGTTTATGACTCTGACGCCGCCGTGCACGCGCTCTACGCTACGGGCGGGGCGGCTGTGGAACCGGTCGAGACGGCCTTTCCCGGCGTTGTCGTCAATGGCGCGATCGATCGCGCCAAGCTCAGCGCGCGCGTGGTCGGCGATCCCGAGGCGCTGGCCAAGCTGGAGGCGATCGTTCACCCCCTGGTTGGCGCTCACCGGATCGGCTTTTTCGAGAAGGCCAAGGCCGAGGGCCACGATATCGTGGTGCTGGACGTCCCGCTGTTGTTCGAAACGGGCGGCGAAAAGCGCGTCGACAAGGTCGTGGTGGTTTCGGCTCCGGCCGACGTCCAGCGCGAGCGGGTTCTGGCCCGCCCGGAGATGACGCCGGAGAAGTTCGAGGCGATCCTGGCGCGCCAGACGCCCGACGCCGAGAAGCGCGCCCGCGCGGACTTCGTGATCGACACGGGACAGGGCCTCGACCATGCGCGGCGGCAGGTGCGCGACCTTCTGACTCTGTTGAGAACCTCCCGCTCGGCTTGAAGCCGGCGGCGAACGGCTCCATTGAAGGGCCATGGCCCGCGAGATCATCCTCGATACCGAAACCACCGGCTTCGACCCGAAGACCGGCGACCGGCTGGTTGAAATCGGCTGCATCGAGGTGGTCGACTTCATGCCGACCGGCCGCTCGTTCCACGAGTACTGCGATCCGCTGCGCGACATGCCGGCCGAGGCCGAGAAGGTCCATGGCCTGTCCAGCGCCTTCCTGACCGGCAAGCCAAAGTTCCATGAGATCGCCGATCGCTTCCTGGAATTTGTCGGCGACAGCGTCGTGGTGGCCCACAACGCCGCGTTCGACCGCCAGTTCGTCAATTTCGAGCTCGAGAAGTGCGGCAAGGCGCCGATCCACGAGGAGCGCTGGGTCGACACCCTGGCCATGGCCAAGAAGCGCTTTCCGGGCATGTACAATTCGCTCGACGCGCTTTGTAAGCGATTCAAGATCAGCCTTGAGAGCCGCGACAAACACGGCGCCCTGATCGACGCCCATCTGCTGGCCGAGGTCTATCTTGAGCTGCAGGGTGGCAAGGAGCGCGCTCTGGAGCTGACCCACTCGGTCGGGGCCCTGGCGGTCTCCGCCGCAGTCCAGGGAGCTTATGGCGCGCGACCCAGGCCCTTGGCGCCCCGCTCCACCGATGTCGAACGCGAGGTCCACGCCGCCTGGGTTCGCAAGAACCTCAAGGACAAGGCCCTGTGGATCCAGTTCGGCGTCGTTGGGGCTGAGGGATAAGGCGCGCCGCCAATCTGTGGTGATCGCGAGCGTCCCACGTCGGGCCAGAGGCGGCGCGGGGGGCTCCCCAACGCCGATGCCCTCTCTATAACTGCGCCGGCTGAAGCAGGAGAATGAGATGGCCCAGTTCCAGACCCTGATCGTCGAGGCGCCCGAGAGCGCGCCGGGCGTCACCCTGATCCGACTGAACCGGCCCGAGGCGCTGAACGCCCTTAACACCGCCCTGCTGGGCGAGTTGGCTGAGGCCCTGGCGGCGGCTGAGGCGGACGACGGCGTGGGCTGCATCGTTCTGACCGGCTCGGCCAAGGCCTTCGCCGCGGGCGCCGACATCAAGGAGATGTCGGACAAGAGCTACGCCCAGATGTTCAAGGCGGACTTCTTCACCGCCGGCGCGCGTGCGATCGAGCAGTGCCGCAAGCCGATCATCGCCGCAGTCTCCGGTTACGCGCTGGGGGGCGGTTGCGAACTGGCCATGATGTGTGACTTCATCCTGGCCGCCGACACCGCCAAGTTCGGCCAGCCGGAAATCAATCTGGGCGTCGCCCCGGGCATCGGCGGCACACAGCGCCTGACCCGCTTCGTTGGCAAGTCCAAGGCCATGGACATGATCCTGACCGGGCGGATGATGGATGCGCAGGAAGCCGAACGCTCGGGCCTGGTCTCCCGCATTTTCCCGGCCGAAAGCCTGGTCGACGAAGCCCTCGCGATCGCCGCCAAGATCGCCAGCCAGTCTCCGCTCGCGGTGGCGATGAACAAGGAGCTGGTTGAGGCGGCCTATGAAACGACCTTGACCACCGGCGTCGCGCTGGAGCGCCGACTGTTCCATTCGCTGTTCGCCTTCGAGGACCAGAAGGAAGGCATGACAGCCTTCGTCGAAAAGCGTAAACCCGCCTTCAAGGGCGCTTGATCCGGATCAGCAACGAAGACGGTGAAGCGGCCTCGGGAATCCTGCCTGTGGACCGTTGACCCAGGCCAGCGCTTCCCGTATATCCGCGCGCTCACATTTCCACCTGCTTCGCGGCCGCCCGCGCGGCTGTCCGTTTGAAGGTCCGACCTATGGCCAATAATCCCGGCGCCAAGAAGGCGATCCGCAAGATCGCTCGCCGCACCGAAGTCAACACCGCGCGTCGCTCGCGCGTGCGCACCTTCCTGCGCAAGTTTGAAGACGCGATCGCCAAGGGTGACGTCGCCGTCGCCAAGGCCGCTTTCGTTGAGGCTCAATCCGAGCTGATGCGCGCGGTTTCGAAGGGCGTCGTTCACCCGAACACGGGCTCGCGCAAGGTTTCGCGCCTGGCGGCTCGCCTGAAGAAACTGGACAAGGCCGCGGCCTAGTACAGTTATTGGACGAACTTAGTTCATCCAATCTTTTCAAAAGTTTACAAAGCCGATCAGGGAGACCTGGTCGGCTTTTGCTTTGAATCCAACGCGCTATTCCTGACGTCACAATCTGTGATCAGAGTAGTCGAAGTCGCTATTCCCTTGCCGGGCGAGGGCCTCTCGCGAGTCAACAGAAATATCCGCGATCGGACGCAAGTTTTCCGTTTGACCGGCCCGGGCCGCTGGCTAGTTTAAGGGTCTCAGCGCTCTTCCAGTCTTGGACAAAACAAGGCGGCGGCGGACCCCTCGTGTTCGCCGAGTAAGAACCTGTGTGCGTTGAGAAAAACGGTCGCGCGCCATGGGGGGCGGCGGCTGAGGTATGCGGCGATTGTTTTTGTGCAAGGCGGTGGACGAATGACCATGAAGGGCGGGGTGGCCAGCCAGGACTTCTCGGCGGCGATCGCGGCGGCTTGCGAGCCGGCGGCGAACGTCTGGTCGAAGGTTTGCGTGGCTTTGAAGCGCGAGCTGGGTGATGCGGCCTTCGGGTCGTGGATCGCGCCGGCCATGCTGCGCGAGGCCGCGACCGGCGACGTGGTCCTGGTGACGCCGACGGGCATCGCTCGCGACTGGATCCGCCGCAGCGCTTGGCGTCGGATCGGCGAGCTCTGGGCGACTCTTGATGCGACCGGTCGTCGCATCGACCTGAAGTCGCGCCTGGAATTCGAGGCGTCTGCTGGCGCCTATGTCGAAGCCGCTCCCAAGGCCGTCGCCGCCGAGCCGATCGAAATCGTCCTGCCCGTTTCCACGGATGCGCCCGCCGTCGTCACGCCCAACGCCAAATCGCCGCGCACCCAAGGTTTGCAGGAACGCTTCACCTTCGAGACCTTCGTTCCCGGTCCCGCCAACGAATTCGCCCACGCCGTGGCCCGACGGATCGCCAACTGGGCGGACGGCCACTTCAACCCCGTGCTGTTCCACGGCCCCTACGGCTTCGGCAAGACCCACCTGCTGAACGCCTTGGCCTGGGAAGCCATGCGCAATGCGCCGGAAAAGCGGGTGGTCTACCTGACGGCCGAGCGCTTCCTGTCGACCTTCGTTCGCGCCGTGATGGATCGCCAGACGGCGGCCTTCAAGGAAGAGCTGCGCGCCGCCGACCTTCTGATCATCGATGACGTCCATTTCATCGCAGGCAAACAGTCGACGCAGGAAGAGCTGTTTCACACCCTGACCGCGCTGGTTGGGGAGGGCGGCCGCGTCGTGTTCTCCGCCGATCGCCCGCCGTCGGCCATGACCGAGATGGACGCCCATCTGCGCTCCCATCTGTCGGCAGGTCTGGTGTGTGGTCTTGAGCCTGCCGATCGCAATCTTCGCCTGGGCATCCTCGAGCGCAAAATCCAGACTCTTTCCGCCGCGCACGGCTTCGAGCCGACCATGCGCGCCGAGGTGATGCAGTTCCTGGCTGACCGTTTCACCGACAGCGTCCGCGAGCTGGAAGGCGCGCTGAACACCTTGTCGGCTCGCGCCGGTGAGGGGCTGTCCCGCATGACCCTCGACGAGGTTCAGGCGATCCTGCGCCCGCACCTTCGTTCGGGCGAGAAGCGCATCACCATCGACGATATTCAAAAGGCCACCGCCGAGCACTACGGCATGAAGCAGGCTGATCTGCTGAGTGAGCGACGCAACCGCGCCGTGGCCCGCCCGCGTCAGGCCGCCATGTGGCTGGCCAAGCAACTGACCACGCGCTCGCTGCCCGACATCGGCCGCCGCTTCGGCGGTCGCGATCACACCACCGTCCTGCACGCCGTGCGGCGCATCGAGGCCCTGCGCACGGAGGACAGCGCGCTCAACCATGACCTGGAGACGCTGACCCGCAAGCTGCGGGGCTGACACTTCGGGCGTGAAGCTTACCCATGACGTTAAAGAGGGCCGTTCTCGAACAGGAGCGGCCCTCTTGTCGTTTCAGCCGGGTCGCGCCCGGCGGAGGGTCAGATTGATCCGGCCGCCACCGGGCACCAGGTTTGAGGAGCCGGGCAGGATTCTATCGACGCCGTGGAACGCCAGACGCGCCGGTCCCGACAAGCGGCAGATGTCGCCCGAGGAGAGCTTGAGGCTACGCGTCGGGTCTTTACGATTGACGCCGCCGATCCTGAACACGGCCGTATCGCCGAGGGAGATCGACAGCACGGGAAACCGGGGGTCTGTCTCGTCGCGATCCTGGTGCAGGCCCATGCGCGCGCCATCGCGGTAGAGATTGATCAGGCACGAGTCCGGCGGGGCCTGCGCATCGCCCAGCTGGCTCCAGAGGTCGAGCAGCATCGGCGGCATGTCGGGCCAAGGCTCGGCCGAGCCGGGTTGACGGTCGACATAACGATATCCGCTTCTGTCGCTGATCCAACCGAGCGGCCCAAACGCGGTCATGCCCACGCTCATCGGCTTTCCATAGGCGGTATCGTAGTTTGAAAAAGGCGCGGATCTCGCCGCCGCGAGGACGGCTTCGGTCAAGGCGGCCTGCGCCGAAACGTCGAGAAAGCCTGGCCACACATCGAAGCCAGGTAGGACGGCGAGGGGCTTTAACATTACGCGCAACGCTAAAGCGTGACGCCGAACGTGGGAACCGGTTTCGGCGCGAGTCACGCTCCAAGTCTTTGATCTAGAGCCTCGTTATCGCTTCGAAGCGATTCCGTTTTGGCGCGCGGGGCTCTAGCGCCGTCGCGGAGCGGCCGGCCCGGTGATAGTTCCATAAGCCGCGCGATCGTGCATCACCCTCTTCGACCTGGGTGGGGCCGCTTGAAGCGACGCCGATCATGGCCAACTTTCTGGCTCAGAATCCCAGATTCCCCCTCCCTGCGAGGGGTTATGGTCTTGCGCGGCGGCGCCCATCCCCCATATCCGGCTTCGAAGCGGGGTTGACGGGTTCGTCAACTTCGCACAACGCATTCCGCCCGTTCGATTTTCGTCGACGGCGCGGAGTGCGGAACTTGAACCGTAGAGAGTGCGAAGCCACTGGGGACGGAGCGAGAAAAACCGGGGCGCTTCTGAGAAGGCCCTTGTCACCGCCGTCCGCCTAAAGGAGCGACAGGTACGAAGATGAGCAAGATTATCGGTATCGACCTTGGCACCACGAACTCGTGCGTCGCCATCATGGACGGCAAGAACCCCAAGGTGATCGAGAACGCCGAGGGCGCTCGCACCACCCCGTCGGTGGTCGCCTTCCTTGAGGACGGCGAGCGCCTGATCGGCCAGCCCGCCAAGCGCCAGGCCGTCACCAATCCGACCAACACGCTGTTCGCGATCAAGCGCCTGATTGGCCGCACCGCGAACGACCCGGTGGTCGAGAAGGACAAGGGCATGGTGCCCTACGAGATCGTCAAGGGCCCGACCGGCGACGCCTGGGTCAAGGCGCACGGCAAGGACTACAGCCCGCAGGAAGTCTCGGCGTTCATCCTGCAAAAGATGAAGGAAGCCGCCGAGGCCCACCTCGGCGAGCCGGTGACAAAGGCGGTCATCACGGTTCCGGCGTACTTCAACGACGCCCAGCGTCAGGCGACCAAGGACGCCGGCAAGATCGCCGGCCTCGAAGTCCTGCGCATCATCAACGAGCCGACCGCTGCGGCCCTGGCCTATGGCCTGGACAAGGACAACAACAAGAAGATCGCTGTCTACGACCTGGGCGGCGGCACCTTCGACGTGTCGATCCTGGAAATCGGCGACGGCGTCTTCGAGGTGAAGTCGACCAACGGCGACACCTTCCTGGGCGGTGAAGACTTCGACCTGCGGATCGTCGACTACCTGGCCGACGAGTTCAAGAAGGAGCAGGGCGTCGACCTGCGCAAGGACAAGCTGGCTCTCCAGCGCCTGCGTGAGGAAGCGGAAAAGGCCAAGAAGGAGCTGTCCTCGACGGCTCAGTACGAGGTCAACCTGCCGTTCATCAGCATGAACGCCTCGGGCCCGCTGCACCTGAACATCAAGCTGTCGCGCGCCAAGCTCGAAGCCCTGGTCGATGACCTGATCGCCCGCACCATCGGTCCGTGCGAACAGGCCCTGAAGGACGCCGGCCTGAAGAAGAGCGACATCGACGAAGTGATCCTGGTCGGCGGCATGAGCCGCATGCCCAAGGTCCAGCAGGCGGTGCAGGACTTCTTCGGTCGCGAGCCGCACAAGGGCGTGAACCCCGACGAAGTCGTGGCTCTGGGCGCGGCCGTCCAGGCCGGCGTGCTGCAAGGCGACGTCAAGGACGTGCTGCTGCTGGACGTGACGCCGCTGACCCTGGGCATCGAGACCCTGGGCGGCGTGTTCACCCCGCTGATCGAACGCAACACCACGATCCCGACCAAGCGCTCGCAGACCTTCTCGACCGCTGACGACAACCAGTCGGCCGTGACGATCCGCGTGTTCCAGGGCGAACGCCCGATGGCGCAGGACAACAAGATGCTGGGCCAGTTCGATCTGGTCGGCATTCCGCCGGCGCCGCGCGGCGTGCCGCAGATCGAAGTCACCTTCGACATCGACGCCAACGGCATCGTTCAGGTGCACGCCAAGGACAAGGCGACCAACAAGGAGCACTCGATCCGCATCCAGGCCAACGGCGGCCTCTCGGACAGCGACATTGAGCGCATGGTCAAGGAAGCCGAGGCCAACAAGGCCGCGGACGAGAAGAAGAAGCAGCTGGTCGAGGCCAAGAACCAGGGCGAGGCGATCCTGCACTCGACCGAGAAGGCTCTGGCCGAGCACGGTGACAAGGTCGGCGCGGCCGAGAAGACCGCAATCGAAACCGGCATCGCCGAGCTGAAGACCGCCCTGGAAGGCGAAGACGTCGAGGCCATCCAGGCCAAGACCCAGGCCCTGATCCAGGCCTCGATGAAGCTGGGCGAGGCCATGTACCAGGCCCAGCAGGGCTCGGCCGAGGGCGGTGACGCCAAGGCTGACGACGGCGTTGTCGACGCCGAGTTCGAGGAAGTCGACGACAACAAGCCGGCGGCCTAAGACCGCCATGCGTGCGCCGCGGAACAATCCCAACCGATCTGTTCCGCGGCCGCGACCTTCCGTCTCCTGTCCCACGAGCGCCTTGCGCCGGGCCCGGAGCTATCCCACCTCTTCTCTTATAAACGCCACTCTCGTGGGCCTTTTGGGCGCCAGACGCTGACCATGCGCGACTATTACGAAATTCTCGGCGTGACCCGGACCATCGACGAAGCTGGTCTGAAGTCCGCGTTCCGCAAGCTGGCGATGGAACACCACCCGGACCGCAACGGCGGCTGCGAGAACGCGGCCGGGCGGTTCAAGGAAATCAACGAGGCCTATTCGGTCCTCTCCGACCCGCAGAAGCGCGCGGCCTATGACCGCTTCGGTCATGCCGGCGTCAACGGACCGCAGGGCGGTCCCGGCGGCTTTGGCGGCCAGGGTTTCGACGCCAGCGACATTTTCAACGACGTCTTTGGCGACGTTTTCGGCGAGATGTTCGGCGGCGGCCGTCGTCCGTCGAACGGTCCCCAGCGCGGTCAGGACCTGCGCTACGACCTGGAGATCACCCTCGAGCAGGCCTATGCCGGCGCCGAGGTCGAGATCAAGGTGCCGGCGGCCATGACCTGCGAGGTCTGCGAGGGTTCCGGCGCCAAGCCCGGCACCAGCCCGACCGTTTGCGGCACCTGCGGCGGCGCCGGCCGTGTCCGGGCGACGCAAGGCTTCTTCGCGGTCGAGCGCGGTTGCCCGCGCTGCGGCGGCTCGGGCCGGCTGGTGCTGGACCCCTGCTCGAACTGCCACGGCCACGGCCAGGTGCGTCGCGAGCGCATCCTTTCGGTCCGTATCCCGGCCGGTGTCGACGATGGCGCCCGGATCCGCCTGGCGGGCGAGGGCGACGCGGGCGCGCGGGGCGGCCCGCGCGGCGATCTCTACATCTTCCTGTCGGTTGCTCCGCACGAACTGTTCGAGCGTGACGGCCTGGATCTGCTCTGCACCGTGCCGGTGCCGATGACCACGGCGGCCCTCGGCGGGGAGATCGAGGCGCCCTGCCTGCTGGGCGGCGAGTCCTGCGATGGCCAATGCAAGGTCATGGTCCAAGTGCCGGAAGGCGCTCAGACCGGCAAGACCGTCCGCCTCAAGGGCAAGGGCATGCCCTCTCTGCGCAGCCGCCAGCGCGGTGATCTGGTGGTCGAACTGTTCGTCGAAACCCCGACCCACCTGTCGGCGCGCCAGAAGGAACTGATGCGTGAGCTGGCCGGCCTGTGCGGCGAGAAGCAAAATCCCAAGTCCGCCAACTTCGTCGGCAAGGCCAAGCGGTTCTGGGAAGAGGTCACGGGGAGCTAGCGCCGCGTCGCCGCGCGGTTGTGATAGCGGCCAAGGATCCAGATGATAGAGGCCAAGAGAACGGTCGATACGATCGCGACGGCGGCCCCGCCGTGAACAAGAAACTTCGCCTCTTGTCCGGTTGGCCACCCCACTGATGAGCCTTCCGGAATCTGGAAGACCAGTGGAATGGTCACTTCACCAGGGTTCGGTCGCAGGTCATCGGGCGGGATCATCCGGAACTTGGACGCTAGGCGCAGAGCCGCCTGGCCAAATTGTTCGCCCGTCGGCGTCTCATGGGTGATGCGACAGTTCGCCAGCCGTCCATCCGCCTTCACCTGACAGACCATGGTCACCTTGCCGGAAATCTCCCGACGAGCGGCGCGAGCGGGATAGAACGCGGCCATATCGTCCCCCGACGGCCTTTCCAGCCAATCGGGTCGATATGCGCCCATGACGGGAGGCCTGGGCGGCAGCGGCTGATGCGTAGCGCTCATGGCCTAAACTCAACTTTTAGACGATCGATCGTCAAGCAGGCTCTTGTCGTCTTTGATCCGCCATCCCCGGAAAACCTTAACGCCGCCTCTTAACGGGGGTCGCGACGCTCTGTAGTTTCCGGGGCGATGAACGCCCACGCCACGCCGACCCCTGCGCACGAGATCGACCCCACCGGCGCGACGCCGGTGATGGCGCAGTTCTTCGAGATGAAGGCGCGCCAGCCCGACGCGCTGATTTTCTTTCGCATGGGCGACTTCTACGAGCTGTTCTTCGACGACGCCTACAAGGCCGCCGCCGCGCTGGGGATCAGCCAGACCTTTCGGGGAACGCACAACGGCCAGCCGATCCCGATGGCGGGCGTGCCGCAACACGCGGCCGAGGCCTATCTGTCCAAGCTGATCCGCCTGGGCTTCAAGGTCGCCGTCTGCGAGCAGATGGAAGACCCCGCCGAGGCCAAGAAGCGCGGCTCCAAGGCGGTGGTTCGCCGCGACATCGTTCGCGTCGTGACGCCGGGCACTTTGACTGAGGACGGGTTGCTCGACGCGCGCGGCGCCAACCGTCTGGCCGCCGTCGCCCTGCGCGCAGGTCAGGCGGCCGTGGCGTCAGTCGAGCTGTCCACGGGCGAGGTCGAGGTGTTCGCCGTCGCCAAGGAAGGCGTGGCGCCGATCCTCGCCGCCCTGGCGCCGTCCGAGACCCTTGTCGCCGATCGCCTGCTGTCCGATGACGCGATTTCCCAGACGCTGAAAATCTGCGGCGGGCTGGTGCAGCCGATGCCGTCGGCCCTCTCCGAGCCCCAGGCCTCCGAGACCCGGGTGAAACGCCTCTATGGCGTCGAGACTCTGGACGGCTTTGGCGGCTTGTCGCCGGCCGAGATCGGCGCCTTGGGTCTGATCGCCGCGCACCTGGAAATGACCCAGGCCGGTCGCTTGCCGGCGCTGCGTGCGCCGCGCCGCGCGGCCGACGCCGATGTCATGGCTATCGATCCGGCCACACGCTCCAGCCTCGAAATCGACCGCACCCAGAGCGGCGACCGTAACGGCTCGTTGCTGGCGGCCATCGACCGTACGGTGACGGCGGGCGGCGCGCGCCTCCTGGCTTCGCGGTTGGCCCGCCCGCTCCTGGATGTCGCCGCCATCGACCAGCGCCTGGACGCGATCGAGTGGTTCGTCGAGCATCGCCAACTCCGTCAGCGCTTGCGCGAGGTGCTCAAGGGCGCCGGCGACATGGCGCGCGCGCTCTCCCGTCTGGCCCTGGGTCGCGGGGGGCCCCGGGATCTCGGCTGCATCCGCGATACGCTGAAGGTGGGCGAACGTCTGGCCGGCATGGCGGGCGGGGCGCCTGATCCTTTGTCGCCGCCGCCGTTCGAACTGGAACATGTCTTCAAGGCCCTGACGCCGGCCCTGCATGAGGGCCTCTCGTCCTTCCTGAACATGTTGGAGCAAGGTCTGGGCGACGACCTTCCGGCGTTAGCCCGGGACGGCGGTTTCGTCGCCTCGGGCGTGAGGCCTGAACTGGATCAGGCCCGCAGCCTGCGCGACGACAGCCGCAAGGTGATCGCCGCCCTGGAATCCCAGCTCGCCCTTGAAAGCGGCGTGCCGCTGAAGATCCGCCACAACGGCGTGCTCGGCTATTTCGTCGAGGCCACAGCTGGCAAGGCTGACCCGCTGTTTCAGCCGCCGCTGAACGCCACCTTCATTCACCGCCAGACGTTGGCCAATCAGGTCCGCTTCACGACGGTGGAGCTGGCCGATCTCGACGCCCGGATCGCCCAGGCGGCCGAGCGGGCCCTGGCGATGGAGGTCGCAGCGTTCGAGGATTGGCGTGAACAGGCCCGCTTGCTGGCCGACGCGATCCAGATCGCCTCCGAGGCTCTGGCCCGCCTGGACGTCGCCTCCAGCTTGGCCGAGTGGGCCGAGGACGCCGGCGCCGTGCGCCCAACCGTCGACAAGTCCCTGGCCTTTGACGCCAGGGCCGCGCGCCACCCGGTCGTGGAAGCCGCCGTCAAGCGCGCGGGCGAGCCCTACACGCCCAACGACTGTCGCCTGGACGCCTCCGGCGAGACCGGCGCGCGCTTGTCGATCGTCACCGGTCCGAACATGGCCGGTAAGTCGACCTTCCTGCGCCAGAACGCATTGCTGGCCATCCTGGCCCAGTCGGGTTGCTACGTGCCGGCGGCCAGTTTCCGGCTCGGGGTGGTGGATCGCCTTTTCAGCCGCGTCGGCGCCGGTGACGACCTGGCGCGGGGTCGCTCGACCTTCATGATGGAGATGGTCGAGACTGCGGCGATCCTGACCCAGGCGGGACCGCGCAGCTTGGTGATCCTGGACGAGATCGGCCGGGGCACCGCCACCTATGACGGTCTGGCGATCGCCTGGGCGTGCGCCGAGGCCTTGCACGACGTAAACCGCTGCCGCGCCCTGTTCGCCACGCACTACCATGAGCTGGCGACGCTGGAGGAGCGGATGAGCTTCGTCTCCAACCTCTCCCTGCGCGCCAAGGAATGGAACGGTGATCTGGTCTTCCTGCACGAGGCTGCGCCTGGGCCCGCCGATCGCTCGTACGGCGTGCAGGTGGCCAAGCTGGCCGGGGTTCCGGCGCCGGTCGTGGTTCGGGCCCGCGAAGTCCTGGACCGGCTGGAGAGCAAGGACCAGTCGCCGGCCAAGCTGGATGACCTGCCACTGTTCGCCATGAGTCAGGCCGTGGTCCAGGCGCCCGCCAAGGCGGCGCCCAGCGCTGTCGAGACCTCTCTGGCCGACCTCGACATTGACGGCATGAGCCCGCGCGAGGCCCTGGAAGCGCTTTATCGTCTTAAGGGTCTGCTCAGGGCCTAGGGTGTAACCATATTAACCGCATGCCCCGTCGCCTTCGCCCCACCCGCCTGGAACACGTCGTCGACGGTCACGCCCTTCGGGCCAGGCTGTCGGCCGCCGCGCTCGACTCGATCGGCAACGAAGTCGAACAGCGCGCCCGAGCGATCGATATCCTTAAGCAGGCTCTGTTCCGCGGCCGGATGATCGCCAAGGAGCGGCTGGAGAACGGCGCCAGCGGCGTCGAGACCAGTCGATTGCTCAGCGGCGTCACCGACGAGGTGATCACCGCCCTCTACGACTTCACGACGGTTCACGTCTTCCGGGCCCGCAATCCGACCGAGGGCGAGCGCCTGTGTCTGCTGGCCGTTGGCGGCTATGGCCGGGGAACCCTGGCGCCGTTCAGCGACATCGATCTGCTCTTCCTGCGACCCTACAAGCAGACGCCGCACGCCGAGAGCGTGATCGAGTACATGCTGTATGCGCTGTGGGACCTGGGCTTCAAGGTCGGCCATGCCTCGCGGACCATCGAGGAGTGCGTGAGGCTGTCTAAGGAAGACTTCACGATCCGGACCTCGATCCTGGAGGCGCGGCGCCTGACCGGCGACGAGCGCCTGGCCGAGGATCTGAAACGCCGCTTCCGCGACGAGGTCATGAAGAATACCGGCGCCCAGTTCGTCGCGGCCAAGCTGAAGGAGCGCGACGACCGGCAAGCGCGCGCTGGCGCCAGCCGCTACATGGTCGAGCCCAACGTGAAGGAAGGGAAGGGCGGCCTGCGTGACCTCCACACGCTGATGTGGATCGCAGAGTACCTGCATCCGGTCGATCGGCCCGAGGACGTCTTCAAGATGGAGGTGTTCTCGACTCGTGAGACCAAGGCGTTCATCCGGGCCTTTGACTTTCTGCATGCGGTGCGCGCCCACCTGCACTTCACCACTGGGCGGCCCGAGGAGCGGCTGACCTTCGACCTGCAGCCCGAAATCGCCCGGCGCATGGGCTATGGCGACCGAGGCGACGCGCCGGCCGTCGAGCGGTTCATGCGCCGCTACTTCCTGATCGCCAAGGAAGTCGGGACCCTAACCCGCGCCTTTTCGGCCAAGCTGGAAGCCGAGCACTTCAAGAACGAGCCCAAGGGGATCTCCCGGTTCCTGCCCGGCGCGAGGCCCAAGCGCAAAGCCCTGGACGTCGAGGGTTTCTATGAGGACGGCGGTCGCCTGAATATCGCTGGTCCCGAGATCTTCGAGGCTGATCCGGTCAATCTGATCCGCCTGTTCAAGATCGCCGACGAGCGCGACCTCGACCTGCATCCCGACGCCTTCACCGCCGTCACGCGCAGCCTGCCGCTGATCACCTCGAAGGTCCGTCGCGACCCCGAGGCCTGTCGCGCCTTTCTGCATCTGCTGGCGCGTGGCAAGCGAAGCTACCGCACTCTTACCCTGATGAATGACGCCGGCGTCCTGGGCCGGTTCATCCCGGAGTTTGGCCGGGTCGTCGCCCAGATGCAGTTCAACATGTACCACTCATACACGGTGGACGAGCATACCCTGCGCGCGGTGGGCGTGATCGGCGACATCGCGGCGGGCCAACTGGTCGAAGACCATCCCCTGTCAGTCTCGATCATGCCGCTGATTGAGGACCGCGAGTCGTTGTTCCTGGCCATGCTGCTGCACGACACCGGCAAGGGCGGCGTCGGCGGTCAGGAGAAGGCCGGGGCCCGCAGCGCCCGCAGCGCCTGTGAACGGCTGGGCCTGGAGCGCAGCAAGGTCGAGCTGGTCGCCTGGCTGGTCGAGAACCACCTCGTCATGAGCGACTTCGCCCAGAAGCGGGATGTCTCGGATCCCGGCACTGTCGCGGCCTTCGCCCGGATCGTTGAAAATCCTGAGCGCTTGCGCCTGTTGCTGGTCATCACCGTCGCCGACATTCGGGCCGTTGGCCCAGGCGTTTGGAATGGCTGGAAAGGCCAGCTGCTGCGGGAGCTCTACAACGCGACCGAGGCGGTGTTCCGCGGGGGCCGGGGCAGCGACGCCGCCGCCAATGTCCAGCGGCATCAGGAAAGCGCCGCCGAAGCCGCGCGGGCCGCTCTGCTGGAAACCGATCCCGCCGCCAAGGGCTGGGTGGCGGCGATGGAGAACGCCTATTTCAGCGCCTTCTCGCAGGATGATCTCTTCCACCATGCCGAACTGGCGCGCCGCGCAGCCATACAGGGCGGCGCAGCGGCCGAGGGCCAGGTACGGTCCGGCAGCAACGCGGCCGAGGTCGTTGTCGCGGCCAAGGACCGCCGAGGCCTGTTTTCCGACCTCGCTCTGGCCATCTCATCGCTGGGCGGCAACGTCGTCGGCGCGCGCGTGTTCACCTCTCGCCAGGGCCAGGCGCTCGACGTTTTCTACGTTCAGGACGTTACGGGCGCTCCGTTCGGCTGCGAGAATCCGCGAGCCCTGCGTCGTTTGGCCGACGCCCTGGAGGCGGCTGGCAAGGGCGACGCCCTGGCGCTCGAGCCTCGCCGGGGTTCTGAGCAGACCCGCGCGGCGGCCTTCGCGATCGCGCCTTCCGTCACGATCGACAACGAGGCGTCCAACGACGCCACGGTGGTGGAAGCCTCGGGGCGCGACCGTCCCGGCTTGCTGCACGCCCTGGCCAAGACGCTGGCCGACAGCGCGCTCTCCATCCAGTCGGCCCATATCGACGGCTATGGTGAGCGGGCGGTGGACGCCTTCTACGTCCAGACGGTCGAGGGGGGCAAAGTCACCGACGCGCGAAAGCTGAACGCGCTGAAGGCCGACCTCTTGGCGGCGCTGGAGCAGAACGAAGCTGGCGCTCCGGCCGCGCGGCCAGGTCTCCGACGCGCCCGCGCGAGCGTAGCGCGATAAGGCTCTAAGCGGCCTTCCAGTCGCCCGACTTGCCGCCGGTCTTTTCCAGAAGACGCACGGCTTCGATGACCATGCCCTTCTCGGCGGCCTTGAGCATGTCGTAGATCGTCAGGCACGCAACCGAGGCCGCCGTCAGGGCCTCCATCTCCACGCCCGTTGGCCCGGTGGTCTTCACCCGAGCGGTGACCAGGAGACCTTCGTCCGCCGGCTCGACCGCCACCTCGACCTTGGAGAGCGCCAGGGGGTGGCAGAGCGGGATCAGATCGGATGTCTTCTTGGCGGCCATGACGCCGGCCAGTTCAGCCACCACACGAACGTCGCCCTTGCGGCCCGACCCAGATATCGCCAGCGCCAGGGTTTCGGCGCTCATCCGCACGAAGCCGGACGCGACGGCCTCACGAACGGTCGCGGGTTTCTCGGAGACGTCGACCATGCGGGCGCGGCCCTGGTCGTCGATGTGCGTAAGCCTGCTCAACGTTCCAACAACCTCGGCATCAGCTCGACCATGTTGCAGGGCTTGTGACGGCTGTCCAACTGGGCGGAAATGACCTTGTCCCACCCGTCCTTCACTGCGCCGTTGCTTCCCGGCAGGCAGAAGACGAAGACGCCGTCGATCAAGCCCGCCGTCGCCCGCGACTGGAGGGTCGAAAGGCCCACCGAGGCGTAGCTGACCAGGTGGAAGACCACCGAAAAGCCGTCGATCGTCTTGTCGAACAGGGGCTCCAACGCCTCGACGGTGACATCGCGGCCTGTCAGACCGGTCCCGCCGGTGGTCACGATTACGTCGACCGCCTTGCTGCCGATCCAGGAGCGAACCTGGGCGCGGATCTGTTCGATGTCGTCGCGAACCACCGCGCGGCCGGCCAGCTCGTGGCCGGCGGTCTTGACGCGCTCGACGAGGATCTGGCCCGACGTGTCGCTGGCCTCGCCGCGCGTGTCGGAAATGGTCAGCACGGCCACGCGCACAGGGGTGAAGGGAAGGTCGGGCTTGACGCCGCCGCCGGGCTTCAGCGCTTCGGACATTCAGGTCTCCTGATCCCACCTTTGCGCGTCGGTCCTATCGCGCGCCGTCGGTTCTATCCAGCGGGGACCGTCGGGGCCGTGCTCCTTCTTCCAGAAGGGCGCGCGGCTTTTCAGATAGTCCATCAGGTGATCGCAGGCCTCGAACGCCTCCCGCCGATGCGCGGCGGCGGTGGCCACGAAGACGATCGCCTCGCCCGGCGCGATGCGGCCCACGCGATGCACGATGTGGACGTCCTGCAGGGCGAAGCGTGCGACCGCAGCCTGCGCGATCGTCGTGATCGCGCTGTCGGTGAAGCCCGGATAGGCCTCGAGCTCCAGCGCGGTGGCCGCGCCCTTCTCGGCGCGGGCGAGACCGACGAAGGTCGCCACCGCTCCCGTTTCCTGGCGATCCGCGCAGAAGGCGGTCACCAGCGCACCGGGCTCGAAGGGCTGGTCGGTCAGGGTGATGATCATCCGCCGCTCATCGGCGGCAGGAAGGCCACCTCTGTGGCGGCGGTCAGAGCGATATCGCCTCGGACGATGGTCTTGTCGACGGCGACCTGGACCCCGGCGGCGACCAGCGCTTCTCCAAGAGCAGGATCGGTGTCAGCCAGGCTGGCGCGGAGCGTCGCGAGATCCGAAGCATCGACCTCGCGCTGACGCCAGCCGGCCTGGTCGGCCAGGCGTCCGAACAGGAGAACCTTCGCCACCTCAGCCCCCCGTCGTCGACATGTGCCGCGCCACGGCCGGGCGTGGGGCGGCGATCTGGAAGTCGTGCCCCTTAGGCTTGCTTTCCAGCGCCGCGAAGATCGCCTCCGTCAGTTCGACGTCGCTGGCGCCGCTGCGGATCACTGCGCGCAGATCGCGGGCGTCGTCGCGTCCCAGGCAGGTATGCAGCGTTCCCGTGCAGGTCAGGCGCACGCGGTTGCAGGTGTCGCAGAAGTGGTTGCTGAGGGGGGTGATCAGCCCAAGACGTCCCCCGGTCTCGGCGATCCGCACGTAGCGCGCCGGGCCGCCCGTGGCGTCGCTGATATCGTTCAAGGTCCAGAAGGATGCGAGGTCGCGGCGGACGTCGACCAGGGACAGGAACTGGTCGGTGCGGTCCTGGTCGACCTCGCCCAGCGGCATGGTCTCGATCAGGGTCAGGTCGCAGCCCCGTGCATGGGCCCAGCGGATCAGGTCGGGGATCTCGCGGGCGTTGTCGTGCTTCAGCGCCACGGTGTTGATCTTGACCTGAAGGCCGGCCTTCAGGGCGGCGTCGATCCCAGCCACCACTTGCGCCACGTCGCCACCGCGCGTCAGCGCCCGGAAGAGATCCGGCTTCAAGGTGTCGAGCGAGACATTGATGCGTCGCACTCCGTGTCGGGCCAGTTCGGCGGCATGGGGCGCGAGCTGGGTTCCGTTCGTCGTCAGGGTCAGCTCGTCCAGGTCGCCCGATCGCAGATGGCGCGACAGGCTTTCCACCAGGCCCATGAAGCCCTTGCGCACCAGAGGCTCGCCGCCCGTCAGGCGCAGCTTGCGCACGCCCAGACCGACAAAGGCCGAGGCCACGCGGTCCAGTTCCTCGAGCGTGAGCACCTCCGCCTTTGGCAGGAAGGTCATATGCTCGGCCATGCAGTAGACGCAGCGCAGGTCGCACCGGTCGGTCACCGAGACGCGCAGATAGGTGACCGCGCGCCCGAAACCATCGATCAAAGACGACGCGGGCGTCCGGGGGGCGGTCGAGACCGCTTGCGCGGGGCTGTCGTCATAGGGCGTCATGTCTGTGATTAAGAATAGGCGCTGCGATCGATGACGCAAAGGGATACGGGCCCATGGGATGCGATCGTCCTGGCCGCCGGACGAGGCCAGCGGTTTGGCGGCGGGAAGCTGACCGCCGTGCTGGATGGGCGGCCGCTGGTCGCCGGCGCCCTGACCACGGCGTTTCGGGCGCCCGTCCGCCGGGTGTTCGTGGCGGTAGGGCCTGACCCAAAGATCCGCGACGCCGTGGACGTGGTTGCGAGGCGTCTGGCCGAGACTGACCGTCTCGTCATCGTCGCGGTGGAAGATGTGATCGCGGGCATGGGGGTGTCGCTCGCCCAGGCGGCCCGCGCGACACCGGACGACGCCCGTGGCGTGTTCGTCTTCCTGGGCGACATGCCCCGTATCGACCCCCGCACGCCCGAGCGACTGGCCGCCGCTCTTCGTCGGTCCGAGGATATCGTCGCGCCGGTTCATCTTGGACGGCGGGGTCATCCGGTCCTGTTTGGCGCCGCCTGGCTACCCGCGCTCCGCGCCTTGTCGGGTGACGAGGGCGCGCGAAGCCTGATCGCGAGCGCGGGGGCTCGCCTTGTCCAGGTCGCCGTCGACGATCCTGGCGTCTGCCTTGATGTCGACCGGCCTGAAGACCTGTGCGCGCTTCAACGTCCTTGAGAGCGAAGCACGCCGCCGAAAACGGTTACTGCGCCGACGGCTCCCGTGAGACGACGATCGCCTCGATTTCGGCGATCAGCCGCAGAGCCTCGGCGGCGTCGCCACGTTCTTCCAGCGCCGCCAGCCTGGGAATCAACACCCAAAGTACGCGCCGATAGTCTTCGCTCACCGCTGCAAGCGCGCGGTTGAACGCGGCGATATCCTCCTCGTCCGCGAAGGCTTCGCAATCGGACTCGCAGCGCGACGTCATGGCGCCGGGCTCGCCGGGCGCGCGGGGCCGACGCCCAAACGCCCCCGCTTCCGCCAAAAACGTCGGGGGTCAGGCGGGGCCCAGGACTGGAAACCGATACTGTTACGCTTACCCATTCCATAAAGATGAATGGGCTTTCGGTTCCCGTCCAGCGTGTATTTGGCGAACGCTGGTTGCTTAAGCCTGCGAGCGGACGAACGGGAGACGCGACGTTGCGGTCTTGTTGAGGGCGAACAAGGCGTTAGCCACCGCCGGTGCGATCACGGGAGTGCCGGGCTCGCCGACACCGCTTGGCGGATTTCCAGACGGAACGATGTTGGTCTCCACCAACGGCGCCTCATTGATCCGAAGGACACGGTAGCTGTCGAAGTTGGTCTGATCGACCTGTCCGTCAGTCAGGGTCACCTCGCCGAACAGCGCCGCCGACAGGCCGTAGCATGTACCGCCTTCCATCTGGGCCGCGATCTGGTCGGGGGAGATCGCCACGCCGCAGTCGATCGCCGTCACCACGCGGCCGACGCGCGGCGCGCCGTTCTCAAGCTTGACCTCGGCGACCTGCGCCACGACAGAGCCGAAGCTCTCGTGAACGGCGACGCCGCGTGTCCACCCCGCCGCCGCCTTGGGACCGGCCTTCTCCACCGCCAAGTTCAGGGCGGCGAGGTGACGGTCGGCCCCGGCCTTGGTGTAGAGCGCCCGACGGTACTCGACCGGATCCTTGCCGGCCTTGGCGGCCAACTGGTCGATGGTGTGCTCCATCACGAAGGCGGTATGGGTCGCTCCCACCGAACGCCACCACAGAACCGGAACGCCGATGTCGGGGAAGGCCACCTGGGCGTCGACCACGGGCGTCGCCTTCAGATAAGGCGAGTCATTGATGCCCTCGAACGCCGTGGAGTCGGGCCCCTTGCCCATCGGCATGGGCGCGCCCTTCATGATCGACTGGGTGACGATGCGATGGCGCCAGGCCGCCGGCAGGCCGTCCTTGTCGAGCTTCACCTTCAGCGCGTGCACGACGATGGGCCGGAAATAGCCCGACCGCATATCGTCCTCGCGCGTCCAGACCAGCTTCACCGGCCGGCCCTTTCCCACCTTCTTGGCGATATGAACGCACTCGACGGCGTAGTCCGACTGGAAGGTGGCGCGGCGACCGAACGAGCCGCCGGCGAACAGGGTTTCGATCTCCACCGAACCCGGCAGGCAGCCGACCACCTTGGCGACGTTCAACTGATCGAGAGTCTGGCCCTGAGAGCCGAAGGTCAGCTTGACCTTGTTGCCGTCGACGGCGGCCACGCAGTTCATCGGCTCCATGGTCGCATGAGCCAGATAGGGGAACTCGTAGTTCAACTCGACGACGTCGGCGCCCTTGGCCGATTCCAGGCCGGCGGCGTCGCCACGCTGGTCGAAGGGCTCCCACTTTACCGAGGCGTCCTTGCCCGACAGCACGTCGCGATAACCCTGGAGGATCGCCGCGCTGCCGCGCTTCTCGGCCTTTTCCTCGTCCCACTCGACCTTCAGCGCTTCACGACCCATGCGGGCGGCGTAGGTGTTCTGGGCGACGACGGCGATCCCGGTCGGGATCTCGAAGACGTCGACGACGCCTGCGACCTTCTTGGCCTCGGCCGCGTCGAAGCTCTTCACCTTGCCGCCGAACCGGGGCGCGTGAGCGACGACGGCCGTCAGCATGTCCGGCAGGCGGACGTCCTGGGTGTAACGCGCCGTACCGTCGCTCTTGGCCTGCGAATCCTTGCGGCGAACGCGATCGGAGCCGATCAGGGTGAACGCCTTGGGGTCCTTGGGCTTCGGATCGGCCGGCGGATTGACCTTGGCGGCGTCGTTCAGCAGTTCGCCAAAGGTGGCGGTCTTGCCCGAGGTATGGGTCAGGACGCTGTCCTTCACCGTGATTTCGCCGATCGGAACATTCCATCGGTTGGCGGCGGCCTGGACAAACATCGCGCGAGCGCCTGCGCCGGCTTTGCGAAGCTGGTCCCACGAATTTGAGATCGCCGAGGATCCGCCCGTCAGCTGGGCGCCCATCGTCCCGTTGGCGTAGAGCTTGGCGTTGGCGGGCGCCTGCTCGACCTTCACCTTGCTCCAGTCGGCGTCCAGCTCTTCGGCGACGATGGCCGCCAGACCGGCGTGATTACCCTGGCCAAATTCGATGTGCTTGGAGATCACCGTCACCGCGCCGTCAGGCGCGATCTTGATGAAGGGACCAAAGGCGCCGACCTCGACCTTCGAGCCGGCGCTCATCAGGTCGGCGGGAGAGCAGCCGACCAGCAGCGCGCCGCCCGCCAGGGTGGAGGCGACAACCACGTCGCGACGGCTGGGGAGGGCGGCTTTAAGGCCCTTGGGATCCACAGGGGCGTTCATCGGCCGGCTCCCCGGTGCGTCGCGCCCGAGGCGGCGACGATGGCTTCATCGATATCGGCATGCGCTTCGCCCGTGGGCGGGCCGAAGTCGGCGGCGTCCTTGATGGCGGCGCGGATGCGTTGATAGGCGCCGCAGCGACAGATGTTGCCCGCCATGGCGTCGTCGATGTCCTGGTCGCTGGGCTTGGGCTTCTGGGCCAGTAAGGCGCAGGCCGACATGATCTGGCCGGACTGGCAGTAGCCGCATTGGGGCACGTCATGACGCACCCAGGCCTGCTGGACGGGATGCTGGCCGCCCAGACCCTCGATCGTGGTGATCTTCGCCGCCCCGACGGCCTCGATCGGCGTCACGCAGGACCGGATCGCCTGCCCGTCCATATGCACCGTGCAGGCGCCGCACTGGGCCATGCCGCAGCCGAACTTGGTTCCGGTCATGCCCAGTTCGTCGCGCAGAACCCACAGCAGCGGCGTTTCTGGCCCTGCCTGTACGGATACCGGCTTGCCGTTGATGTCGAGCGTCAAGGCCATGCGTCTTCGCCTCCCAACGAAAGACGGGCGCAAAGCGCCCCAAATAAACCTAACACTGTTCACACATGGCTTGGCCAGAGAGATTTTCAACCGAGGTCCGGGTCCATTCCAGGACGCCTAAAATCGTTGGCCTCCAGTGCGGGATGGCGGGGCGCCTGCCGCGAAACCCGCTATGCTCCAAGGCCTGAAGGAGTTCGCGCCATGCGCCGTGTCGCCATTGTTCTGGCCGTTGCATCCGCCACCCTCGCGGGGTGCGCCACCGTCGCGCCGATGGATTCAACCGACGCGCCCATCCGCTATAGCTGCAAATCGGGCAAGCGCTTCACGGCCGCGTACGCTCTTCATGGCAAGCGTGTCGTCGTCACGGCGGGAGGCTCCACCAAGACCCTCAAGCTGGCGAGGTCCGGTTCCGGAGCGCGTTATGCCGCCGGCCAGGCCGAGATCTGGAGCAAGGGCGCGGACGCCATGCTCAAGGGTTTCCCGGGCGGCCCCTACGAAGACTGCCGGTCGCAATAAGCTTTCGAGGTTTTCTGTTGGATTCGTTTCCTGCCTTCTTCCCCTTGTCCGGCCGCAAGGTTGTCATCGCCGGTTCCGGCGACGCCGCCGACGCCAAGGCGCGCCTGTTCGACGGATCGCCGGCGACCCTGATCCGTCTGGACGGTCACGCCGCCTATCTGCCTGGGTCCTACAGCGGGGCGGCGCTCGCCTTCATCGCCAGTCCCGACGAGGTGTTCGTGCAGGCCGCCGCCAGCGCGGCGCGGGCCGCTCGGGTGCTGGTCAATGTGGTCGACCGGCCCGAGCTCTGCGATTTCAACACGCCTGCGGTGATCGATCGCGGCGAGGTGGTGGCGGCCGTGGGCACGGGCGGCGGCGCGCCGGTCCTGGCCACCATGCTGCGCAATGACATCGAGGCCCAGGTGCCCGAGGGCACGGGGCGCGTGGCGGCGCTGCTCGCCAAGTTCCAGAGCGAAGTCCGCAAGACCCTGCCGACGCTGCACGAGCGTCGGGCGTTCCTGCGCGATGCAGTGATGGGCGAGGCCGCCGCCGCTGCTCGCGCGGGAGACATGGACCGGGCCGGGCAATTGTTCCGAGAAGCCCTGGCCAAGGGCGGCGCGCGCAAGGGTGTCGTGAGGTTCATCGCGGGCAAGGGGCCTGCCGACCTGTTGACCCTCCGCGCGGTGAGGGCTCTGGGCACGGCCGATGTGCTGGTGCTCGACGCCGACGCCGAGCCGGAGATCGTCAAGATGGCGCGGCGCGATGTCGAGCGTTTGGATCCCGAGCGGGCTGACGCCGACCATCTGATCCAGCTGGCCCGCGAAGGCCGCCAGATCATCCGGCTGATCACGCATCCGGTGGACCCGGCGCTGATCCATGCGCTGGCCCAGGCCGAGGTCGCGGTGGAGGTTCTCCCCATCGCGACCTGACCCTCGGATCAGTTGAGCGGCCGGCCCTTGGTTTCGGGCAGCAGGAACAGGGTGGTCAGCACGCTGAGCAGGGTGAAGGCCACAGGGTACCAGAGGCCGGCATAGATGTTGCCGACGGCCGCCACGATCGCGAAGGCGAAGAACGGCACGAAGCCGCCGACCCAGCCCGTGCCGATATGGTAGGGCAAGGAGAGGGCCGTGTAGCGCACGCGGGTCGGGAACAGCTCCACCAGGCACGCCGCCAGCGGCCCGAACAGCGCGGTGGCTGCGATGACGAACACGAACAGCACGGCCAGGATCATCGGGATGTTCATGCGGCTCGGGTCGGCCTTGGCGGGATAGCCGGCCTCGACCAGAGCGGCCTTGATCCGCGTCTCCACCTCGGTCTTCACCGCCTTGACCTCGGCCTTGCCAAGGCCCGTTGCGCTCTTTGAGGTGATTTCAGCGCTGCCGATCCGCACGGCGGCGACTGCGCCGGCTGGCGCGGCTTCGTTGGCGTAGGAAACGCCCGCATTGGCCAGGGTGCTCTTGACGATGTCGCACGAGGTCACGAACGCGGTCTTGCCGACGGGGTCGAACTGCAGGGAACAGTCCTTGGGATCGGCAACGACCACGACGGGCGACTTGGCGCTGGCTTCGGCCAGGGCCGGGTTCGCCGCCTTCTCCAGAAGGTGAAAGCCGGGGAAGTAGAACAGCAGCGCCAGGGTCATGCCGCCCAGCATCACCGGCTTGCGGCCGATCTTGTCCGACAGCCAGCCGAAGACGACATAGAAGACGGCGCTGATCGCGGTGGCGGTCATCATCAGTTCGTTGATGGTCACCGGATCGACCTTCAGGAACTTCTCCATGAAGGTCTGGACGTAGAAGAAGCTCGTGTACCAGACCGCACCCTGAGCGCACATCATCGACAGGAACGCCAGGATCACCAGCTTCAGGTTGCTCCACTGGCCGAAGGCTTCGGCGTAGGGCGCCTTGGAGGCCTGGCCCTCTTCCTTCATCGCGGCGAAGGCCGGGCTTTCGGTCAGCTTCAGGCGCATCCAGACCGAGATGCCCAGGAGGCCGATCGAAACCGCGAAGGGAATCCGCCAGCCCCAGGCGTCGAAGGCGTCGGGGCCGACATACTTGCCCAGCACCCAGCGGGTGGCGAGGATGACCAGAAGTGCGCCGAACAGACCGAAGGCGGCCGAGGTCTGCACCCACGAGGTCGACCAGCCGCGCTTGTCGGCGGGCGAGTGTTCAGCCACGTAAATGGCCGCGCCGCCATATTCGCCGCCCAAGGCGAAGCCCTGCAGGCAGCGCATGAGGATCAGCAGGATCGGGGCGATGATTCCCGCTTGCTGGTAAGTTGGCAGGAAGGCGATTGCGAAAGTGGCGCCGCCCATCATCAGCACCGTGGCCAGGAACGCGCCCTTACGGCCGGCCTGGTCGCCGATCTTGCCGAACACCAGGGCGCCCAGAGGCCGGAAGGCGAAGCCCACGCCGAAGAGCGCGAGAGCGGCGATATAGCCCGCCGTCTCGTTCAAGCCCGCAAAGAAGGTCTTCGAAATGACCTGTGTCAGGCTGCCAAAGATGAAGAAGTCGTACCACTCGAAGGCCGTACCAGCCGACGAGGCCGCGACCACCGTGCGCATCGACGCGCGTTCCTGACTTTCGCCAGCCATCGGTATCCCCCTGTTTTAGCCCTGCTTAGCGTGGTTCAGGGTTTGGGGGAACGGGGTTAGGCGACGGCGTTTTGTCGTGTCGACGCCACTTGCGACAGCCGCTGGATCTCGGTGACCAGCGCGGTGGGTGAGATTGGTTTGGCCACGACCCCGTTCATGCCCGCACCGAGGTAGGCTGCGCGCTGGTGCGCCATGACGTTGGCGGTCAGCGCGATGATCGGCGCGTGGGCGGCTCCGCCGGGGAGGGCGCGAATACGCCGGGCGGCTTCCAGGCCATCCATGCCCGGCATTTGCACATCCATCAGAATGAGATCGAAGGCGCCGGCGGACGCCGCCGCGACGCCAGAGGCGCCGTCGTCCGCCACGCTGACGCAGGCGCCCAGTTGCTCAAGCAGCCGGCGTGCGACGATCTGATTGGTGGAGTTGTCCTCCACCACCAGCACCCGGACGCCTTCGAGAAGATCCGATGGTTCCGACTGCCGGATCAGCGGCGCCGCCACGATGGGGGCCGCGATGCTCAGCGAGAAGGTCGATCCGGCGCCGGGGATCGACTGGAACGACACCTCACCCCCTAGCATGCGCGCCAGTTCGCGCGTGATTGACAGGCCCAGGCCCGAACCCCCGAAACGCCGCGTCGTGCTGGCGTCCGCCTGCTTGAAACGTTCGAAAAGCCGGTCCTGCGCGTCCAGCGGCACGCCCACGCCGGTGTCGATGACGTCGAAAACCAGGCGCGGTCCATCATGTGTCGCCTTACGACGCCCGCGGATCGTGACCGAGCCCTTCAGGGTGAATTTCACCGCATTGCCGACGAGGTTGAAGAGGGCCTGCCGGACGCGCGTGGGATCGGTCTCGATCCAACCCAGATCCTCTGGCAGGTCCAGGATCAACTCCAGGCCCTTGTGCGCGGCCTGGCCGCTGAGCAGGCGAACCACGCCCCGGGCCAGCTCGCACGGATCGACCGGCTCTCGGCTCAGCTCCAGCCGGCCAGCCTCGATCCGCGAAATGTCGATGACGTCGTCGAGCAGGGTCGACAGCATCTGACCCGCGCCCAAGGCCTCGGTGAGCAGGTCCGCGTTGTCACCCGGCGGAAGCTCGCGCTTGAGCACGTGCAGCACGCCCAGGACGCCGTTCATCGGCGTGCGGATCTCGTGGCTCATATTGGCCAGGAACTGCGCCTTGGCCTCGTTGGCGGCCTGAGCGGCGCGCTTGGCGGCGATCAGGGCCAACTCGGCCTTCTTCTTTTCGTCGATGTCGAGGATCAGTCCCACCGCTTTGCGCGCGCGACCTTGCGCGTCGCGCCGGACCTCATGGAACACCCGAACCCAGTGCGCCTCTCCGTCAGGAGACAGCAGCCGGACGTCGTGCTGCTTTGGCTCCCGGCGGCCCGCGCCCGGCCGCGTGACGACAGGCTTGTAGAGCTGCTCGCGATCGTCCGGATGAATCATCGGCCAGACGGCGGCCTTGACGTCGTCGTACTCGATCTTTCGCCCCATCATGCGATGGAACTCCGGCGAACCCCAGAAGGTGCGGCTTTCGTGGTCGATTTCGTAGACGCCGGCGCGCGCCGCGCCCAACGCCACCTTCAGGCGTCGCGCGTTGCTCCTTGCTTCGCGTCGCGCGGTGGTCAGCGCCGTGATGTCGTCCATATAGGTGATGACGCCGACGATCTCGCCGGCCACGTCGCGCCAGGGTCGCGCTTCCCAGCGGAAGACACGCTCCACGCCGTCGGCGTCGTAAAGGCGGTCCTCGCGCCGGGTGACGATCTCGCCGGAAAGGGCTCGGGTGACCCGGGCCACGAACCGGGGGCGCGCGCCTTCGGTCAGCTCGGTCAGGGTCTTGCCGATGACCTGGTCCTCGGTGGACCGGAAAATCTCCAGAAAGCGCGGGCTGACCATCCGCAACTGCATGTCGAGGTCATAGACCGCCACGGCGAACGGCGCATCTTCCACCAGGCGGCGGGCGCGTCGCTCGCTCCAGATGGCCTTGTCCCGGCTGCGCGCGACCTCGGTGATGTTCTGAGAAATCCCTTTCAGGGCGAACAGTTTTCCCGGTCGGGGCTCGGCGCGATAGGTCGCGCGCAAGGTGAACCAGCCGCCGTTGTCGCCGCGCAGACGATACTCCAGCGATCCGCCCTCGCCGGTCGTCACCGCCCGCGCGAAGGCCGCCCGAACATCCTCGCGCTGGTTCTCGGGCAGTCGCGCCAGGAACAGCTCGGCGGTGGCGATGCTCTCCGGCGCGATACCTAGAAGCGCCAGGGCGTCCGGCGCCCATTCGATACGGCCAGTCTCGGGCTCGTAGCTCCACACCCCGATTCCGGCCTCCTCGGCCAGCAAGGCCTGGGTGCGCCGCGCGGCTTCCAGTTCCGCCCGGGCTTCCACCTCGGTGGTGATGTCATGCATCACCCCGACCATTTCTCCGTTCGGACCCCGGCGAGAGCGCCCCTGCAGCCAGACCCACCGGCCGTCCTTGCACCGGACCTTGAGTTCGTTGACCGCTGCGCCGGTTTCCCGCAGGCGCCGGCCGGTGTCGATCAGTTCGGGCTGGCTGTCGGGGTGGACAAACTTGATGGTCGGGGCGCCGACGAGCTCGGCCGGCGACCATCCCGTCACGACGGTCCAGGCGTCGTTGACGTTGATGAAACGGCCGTCAGCGGACACGACGGTGAGCAGCCCGCCGGCGTTGTCGAAGAACCAGCGCGCGGCCTCGGCCTCGCCAAAGGACGAGGCCGCAACGGGGGCGGGCGCAGGAATCATCGACGCCTGGGACATCCGATCTCCAGAAAGTTGGGCGGATGTTGGGGCGCAACCGTAAACTTATGGTTTTCGAGACGTATCCACGTTCTGCGAACGTGATACCCGGGCGCGCCTCAAACCTCGGCCCACTGGCGCAGCAGGTTATGATAGACGCCCGTGAGCGAAAGGATCGCCTCGTCTTCAGGTTCGGTTTGACGCGAAAGGCGCTGGATGGCGACGTCCATGTCCAGCAGCAGGGTGCGCTTGGCGTCGTCGCGGATCAGGCTCTGAATCCAGAAGAAGCTGGCGATCCTGGCGCCGCGCGTGACGGGTGTGACGTGGTGCAGGCTGGTGCTGGGGTAGAGGATCGCGTCGCCCGCGCCGAGCTTGACGACGTGATCGCCATAGAGGTCGTTCACCACCAGTTCGCCGCCGTCATAGTCCTCGGGCTCGGCCAGGAAGAGCGTGCACGACAGGTCGGTCCGCAGGCGCTGGCCCGTAACCGGATCGCGGCGAATGGCGTTGTCGACATGGTCTCGAAAACCCATGCCTTCGCCATAGCGGTTGAACATCGGCGAAAGGATGGTCTGGGGCAGGGCGGCCGCCACGAATAGCCGATTGGCCTCCAGAGCCTGCAGAATGAGGGCTCCGACTTGGCGCGCTTCCGCGCTCTCCTGCGGCAACTGCTCGTTGTTCTTGGCCATGGCGGCCTGGAAGCCGGAGGTGACATTGCCGTCGACCCACGGTCCGGCGTCGAGGATCGCGCGGCACTCGGCGACCTGGGCCTTGGTCAGAAGCTCGGGGATCTGCAACATCATCGGCGACATCCTATTTGCGAGCCATTCCTATCTGGCGGACGTTGTCGATCCTTTGATCCGGATCAGATCATCGCCGGTCCTGAATGAAAAAGCGCCCCGACCGGACTGAAACCGGACGGGGCGCTGGCGTGAGGTCCTTCGAGGGGAGGTCAGTACTTCACGTTGACGGTAAGGATCGCCTGGCGGCCCGGCGCCGGATCGGCATGGTGCACGCCGTTGGTCCGGGCGATGTAGCGCTCGTCCGTCAGGTTCTGGACATTGAGCTGCAGGTCGACCCGATCGTTGACCGCCCACGAGGCGAAGGCGTCATAGCGCCAGTAGGACGGGGCGTAGATGCGGTTGGTCCCGCCGCCGGCGCCGCCCTGGTTGCCGCCGAAGCTCTTGGAAACATAATAGGCGCCGCCGCCGAGCGCGATCTGACGGGTCACCTTGTAGGTCGTGAAGCTGGAGAAGCTGTGCTTGGGCGTGTTGGCCAGCGGGTCGCCCTGGTTGACGCTGGTATAGGCGCCGCGCACCAGCTCGCTATCCATGTAGGTATAGCCGCCGAACACCTGCCACTTCGGGGTGATGTTGCCCGAGAAGCCGAGCTCGAAACCCTGCACCTCGACCTCGCCCACCTGGGCGTAGGTGTTGGCGTCGATCTGGATCTGGGCGTTCTTGCGGGTGGTCTTGAACACCGCCGCCGACAGCGCCAGCGTGTTGTTCAGGACATTGGCCTTGGCGCCGGCCTCGAAGCTTTCGCTGTCTTCCGGCTCCAGTTGCGCCGTCGCGAGGTTTCCCGTGCCCGTAACGGTGTTGCTGTTCTGGTCGCCGGCCGAGATGCCGGGCGGCGTCGAGGCGGTGCCATACGACACGTACAGGCTGGACGCGGCCGTCGGCTTGTAGACCAGGCCCAACTGGTAGTTGGTGAACTCCCAGGACCCGCGGCGCGGCGTGTAGGTCGTCGAGGTGAAGACGCCGTTCGCCTGGGTGGTCGCTACGTCTACGCCGTGGCTCTCGTAGCGGTCGTGACGAAGGCCCAGGTTCAACAGCACCTTGTCGCTGAACTTGATGGTGTCGAAACCATAGACAGCGGTGGTCTTGGCGACGTTGCGCGCGGCGGGGGCGCGATTGATCACGCCGGTCCAGGCGTCCTTGTCATTGGGCTTGTAGACGAGGGTGCAGTCGCCGGCCCCAAGGCTCGCCAGGGTGTTGGCCGCGATCGTGAAGCCGGTCGGGCAAGCCGCGCCGGAGGTGGTGAAGGTCGAATAGGTGGCGTTGAGGTTTTCCTCGCGGCTCAGCTCAAGGCCGATGTCAAAGCTGTGCTCAAGGCCAAAGACCGTCCTTTTGCCGTGCAGATCGGTGACGGCGGCCACGGTCTCGGTGGGGTTCCAGCGGGTCTTGGTTCCGCGCTTCATCCACCACTGGCCCTGAACGAACTGCGCCGCGCCGCCGTCGCCGGGGTTGGTGACGATGTAGTCGTTCAGCGACTTGGAGTAGCGGACGACCTGACGCAGGTTCAGCGTATCGTCGATGCGGTGGTCGATGGCGAAGGTGGCGATATCCGACTTGGTCTTCTGGTAATCGCGCGCTGCGACGCCGTAGAAGCTGCGAGGATCCACGTTCAGGACGCCCGAGGCGGTGCGCGGCTGCGTCGTCTTGGTGACCAGCGGAATGCCGTAGTCCGGCGTCTGGTCGCCCTCCAGGTGGTAGTAGCTGGCGGTCAGCTGGGTGTCGCCGTTCAGGCCGATCGCCAGCGAGGGGGCGACGCCCCAGCGATCGAAATCCACCGACTTGCGGCCCGGCGTATCGCCTTGCGTGGCCAGGACGTTGAGACGGACCGCGACGCTGTCGTTCAGAGCGTGGTTGAGGTCCGCGGTCGCGCGGAGATAGGCGTCCGTGCCGACACCCACCGAACCGCGCGCGAAGCTGTCGGCTTTCGGGGTCTTTGACGACAGATTGATGCTGCCGCCGCCCGAGCCTCGACCGCTGTAGGCGCTGTCCGGACCCTTCACGACCTCGACCTGTTCCAGGTTGAAGATTTCGCGGACCTGGCCGCCGGTGTCGCGGACGCCGTCGACGAAGACGTTGTTGGCCGAGCTTTGACCCCGGATGAACGGACGGTCGGCCAGGGGCTGTCCGCCCTCGCCCGCGCCGAAGGTGATGCCGGGCGAGGTGCGCAGGATGTCGGCGAGCGAGGTGGCGGCGGTCTGCTCGATGATCTTGGCGGGGATCACGGTCACCGACTTGGGCGTGTCGACCAGGGGCGCGGTGAACTTGCTCGACGAAGGATCAGCGACCCGCTTGGCGTCGATCGTCACGGCGGACACAGAGCGGTCGTCGGCGGTGGCGACGGCGCTGTCCGGGCCCTCGGGGCCAGCGACGGCGGCTTGGGCGAGGCCGAGACCCGCGACACCGGCGACGGCGGCGATGCTCAAGGCGCGGCGGGGCCGGCTGACGACGCCGGCGAAGTTCGGGTTACGCATGGTGGTCCTATCCCCAGGGAGCGCCATCGACCGCGCCCCTCCTGAAATTGCGAGGCGTTCTTATCTTTGTTGTGGCGCCGCCGCAATGATAATTATTCGCAATAACAACGATCGATCTTTCAGGTCGCCCGACTGGCGTGTAAGCGCGGCGCTGACGGCGGGCTTGACGCCCTGGCCGCGCGGCGGGCCTATCCAAGGCGTTCTCTGGAGTCGCCGATGAAGACCGCCCTCGCCACCCTCCTAGCCGCGGCCATCGGCCTCACGGCCGCTACCATCGCAGAAGCCTCCAGCATCAAGGCGTGCGCCGTGCCCAAGGAGGTCGCGCCCGCGCCGACCGAAATCCCGCCGCCGGACGAGATCCACCCCGATGTGCCGATCGCGGCCTATCTGCTGGCGCTCTACTGGTCGCCCGAGGCGTGCCGCGCCGGGATCCCGGAGTCTGACAAGGCGATCCAGTGCGAGACCAATCGTTTCGGCTTCACGGTCCATGGGCTTTGGCCCAACGGGCCGGACAAGGTGCATCCTCGCTACTGCCGCTCAAGCCCGCCGATGCGGGTCAAGACGGTGAAGGCCAATCTGTGCATGACGCCGTCGCCGTGGCTGCTGCAGCACGAATGGCAGGCGCACGGGACCTGCAACTGGAAGACGCCGGAGGCTTACTTCAAGAAGGCGCGACAGATCCGTGAGCGGCTGAACGTTCCCGACCTGGATCCGGGGACTGACGAAACCATGACCGCCGGGGAGATCCGGGAGGCCTTTATCCAGCATAATCGGGGCATGACCCGCGAGGGCCTGAACGTCCGCGTCAAGCAGGGCCGCCTGACTGAGGTGTGGGTCTGCATGGACCTGAAGTACAGGCTGGCGGCCTGCCGGGGCGGCAACGGCGCGCCGGACGCCGCCGTGGTGCGCGTCACGCCCAGAGGCTGATCAAAGCGCCTCGGGCGGGCGGATGCGGCGGAAGAACGCTTCCGCGAAACCAAAGAGGCCGAACGCGACGAGTCCGGCGGCGACCATGGCCAGAATCCAGCCGCCAGCCGGCTGTTGCTCGACCACCTGGAGGGCGTCGCCCCAGCTCCGGGCCTGGCTCGCACGCACTTCAAGCCCCGCCACGATCAAGAACGCGCCCAGCGGCAAGGTGGCCAGGCCCCGCGCCGCATAGCCGACCTTGGCCAGAGGGACGATCCGCGCACAGGTCTCCGCGTCGCAGGACAGGCGCTTGGCGAAGTCCTGCATCAGGCCCTGGGCCACATTGCCGATTCCAAAACCCAGAACGATCAGGCCGGCCGCGATCAGCAGTCGATCGCCACTTGGCCAGGCAAGGATCGCCTCTGCATATTGGTGGGCGCTCTGGGTCTCGTCCGCTTCACCGACATCTTCGAAGACGTCCAGCAGCTCCAGCGCCGACCAAGCCAGGCTGCCGTAGACCGCGCCGCTCAACGCCTGGCCCGCGCGCACCGCCCAACCCTTTAGCGTCGCGCCATGGCGATCGGCGTCGAACAACGCCTGTACAAAGCGCCACACGGCGAAGCCGACCAGGCCGCTAGCGATGAGCGCGATCAGCACGCCCCCCAAGGGCCAGGCCGCCCAGGTCTCCAGAACGCCGCGCGCGCCCTTGGCCTTGGGGGTCAGGTCCAGGGCTGCCAGCAAGGCGATCGCGCCCAACCCCACATACACCGCGCCCCGCGCCGCGTAGCCGATCCGCGCCGCCCACTGCAGGGCCGTGGCTAGGCTGAGCCGCGCAGCCAGAAGTCGTCGGATCGGAGAAGAGACTAAGAGTGTCAAGCCGCGTGGCCTCCGGTATACTTGGCGTCCAGCGGCGCGGCGGATCATGCCCTGCTTCTCCCTGCTGCGGAGCGTAACGCTGGGCGCCCGCGACGGCTCCAAAACGCAAAGCGGGCGGCCCCTTTCGGAGCCGCCCGCCTGTTAGCGTCCGGAATGGGAAGCTGAAGACGCTTACGCTTCTTCGGCCGCCGCTTCCTTCTTGCTCAGGTCTTCGCCGGTTTCCTGATCGACGACCTTCATCGACAGCTTGGTCTTGCCGCGGTCGTCGAAGCCCAGGAGCTTCACCTTGACCATCTGGCCTTCCTTCAGCACGTCCGACGGCTTGGCGACGCGTTCATTGCTGATCTGGCTGACGTGGACGAGGCCGTCCTTGGCGCCGAAGAAGTTCACGAAGGCGCCGAAGTCGACGACCTTCACGACCTTGCCGTCATAGATCTTGCCGACTTCCGCTTCGTCGGTGATCGACTTGATCCAGTCGATCGCGGCCTTGATCTTGGCGCCGTCCGAGGCCGAGACCTTGACCACGCCGTCGTCGTTGATGTCGACCTTGGCGCCGGTGGTGGCGACGATCTCGCGGATCACCTTGCCGCCCGAACCGATCACTTCACGGATCTTGTCCGTCGGGATGTTGATCGTCTCGATCTTCGGCGCGAAGTCGCCCACGTCGGCGCGCGGCGCGTCCATGGCCTTGTTCATTTCGCCCAGGATGTGCGCGCGGCCTTCCTTGGCCTGAGCCAGGGCCTGCTCCATGATCGCGGGCGTGATGCCGGCGATCTTGATGTCCATCTGCAGCGAGGTCAGGCCTTCGCTGGTGCCGGCGACCTTGAAGTCCATGTCGCCCAGGTGATCTTCGTCACCCAGGATGTCCGACAGAACCGCGAAGCCGTCCTTTTCCAGGATCAGGCCCATGGCGATGCCCGAGACCGGACGGACCAGCGGCACGCCGGCGTCCATCATGGCCAGCGACGAACCGCAGACTGTGGCCATCGAGGACGAACCGTTCGACTCGGTGATCTCCGAGACCAGGCGGATCGTGTAGGGGAAGTCTTCCTTGCTCGGCAGCATCGGGCGCAGGGCGCGCCAGGCCAGCTTGCCGTGACCGATCTCGCGACGGCCCGGCGAACCCATGCGGCCCGTCTCACCGACCGAGTAGGGCGGGAAGTTGTAGTGGAGCAGGAAGGATTCCTTGTAGGTGCCTTCCAGGGCGTCGATGAACTGCTCGTCGTCGCCGGTGCCCAGGGTGGCGACCACGATCGCCTGGGTCTCGCCGCGGGTGAACAGGGCCGAACCGTGGGTGCGCGGCAGGATGCCGACTTCGCCCAGGATCGGACGGACGGTGCGGACGTCACGGCCGTCGATGCGCAGGCCGGTGTCCAGGATGCCGCGACGCACGACGTCGGCTTCCAGTTCCTTGAAGATCGCGCCCAGCTTCAGCGGGTCGTAGCCGGTCGGGTTCTCGTCCGACAGGCCCAGAGCCGCGACGGCCTTCTTCTTGGCGGCGCCGACCGCTTCGTAGCGGTCTTGCTTCTTCTGGATCTTGTAGGCGGCGGCGATGTCGGCGCCCACCAGGTCCTTCATCTTGGCCTTGATCGCGTCGGTGTCTTCCGGCTCGAACGCGAAGGGCTCCTTGGCGGCGTGCTCGGCCAGCTCGATGATCGCGTCGATCACTTGCTGCATCTGCTGGTGGGCGAAGTTGACGCCGCCCAGCACGATCTCTTCCGAGAGCTCCTGGATTTCCGATTCCACCATCATCACGGCGTCGGCGGTGCCGGCCACGACGAGGTCCATCTTGCTTTCCTTCTGCTCGTCGAGCGTCGGGTTCAGCACGTACTGGTCATTGATCCAGCCGACGCGGGCGGCGCCGATCGGGCCCATGAACGGGGCGCCCGACAGGGTCAGGGCGGCCGAGGCGGCGACCATGCCCAGGATGTCGGGATCGTTCTCAAGGTCGTGCTGCAGCACGGTGACGACGACCTGGACTTCGTTCTTGAAGCCCTTGACGAACAGCGGACGGATCGGACGGTCGATCAGGCGGGAGACCAGGGTCTCCTTTTCCGACGGACGGCCTTCGCGCTTGAAGAAGCCGCCGGGGATCTTGCCGGCCGCGAAGGTCTTTTCCTGATAGTTGACCGTCAGCGGGAAGAAGTCTTGGCCCGGCTTTTGGCTCTTGGCGAACACGGCGGTGGCCAGGACGACGGTTTCGCCCATGGTGGCCAGAACGGCGCCGTCGGCCTGACGGGCGATGCGACCGGTTTCGAGGACCAGCGTCTTGCCGCCCCACTCGATCGTCTTGCGTTTGATATCGAACATTTTTCTTCTTTCGGTTCCCGCGGGCGGATTCCCGTCGGGGCGGACAGGGGCGGACGGCTAACGGAAGCCGGCCCGATGATCCTCATCCAGTGTGACAGGCGGGTTTGAGGACGTGAACCCTCGGACAGAGGAACGACCCGGTTGGAGCGGGCGTCCCACGGAACCTGGCGTACGGCCTGTCTCGGCCGCCGGGTCCCAAATACGCGATCCGCCGCCCTGCCTAGGCGGGGCGGCGGATCTTGATGCCTTAGCGACGCAGACCCAGCTTTTCGATCAGGGACTGATAGCGACCGGCGTCGGACTTCTTCAGGTGGTCGAGGAGCCGGCGACGCTGGGAAACCAGCTTCAGCAGGCCACGACGGCTGTGGTTGTCCTTCTTGTGCGTCTTGAAGTGCTCGGTCAGGTTCGAGATGCGTTCCGAGAGGATCGCGACCTGGACTTCAGCGCTGCCGGTGTCACCCGCGCCGCGGGCGTGTTCGGCGATGAGAGCGGCCTTGCGCTCGATAGTGATCGACATCGGGTTGTCTCCGCTCAGGTGAGTTGGAAGACCCGCACGGGATTGAGCTTCCCAGCGCGCATCTCGCACAGGGCCACCAACCTGTCGCCGGACATGGCGGAAACGGTGCGATCGCCGGGCGGAAGCTCGGCTTTCAACGTTTCCACCTGACGCGGAAGCAGGACGATGGCGCGTCCCTGTGCAAGCCGGAAGGCGTCTTCATCGGTCACGGCCAACGCCGGGATGTCGTCCAGCGCGGTCTCGACCGGAAGCAATGCCTCCGACAGCCGGGCCTCATAGCTCAAATTCTCCAGAGTTTCCAGCGCTATCGCCGAGGCCTCGGAGAAGCCGCCTACCCGCGTGCGGCGAAGGTCGGCCACGTGCCCGCAGGTTCCCAGCGCTTTGGCCAGATCCCGGACCACGGCGCGGACATAGGTGCCCTTGCCGCATTCCATTGTGAGCGTCACGTGATCGGCGTCCGGCTGATCCACGACCTTTAGGTCGAAAATGCTGACTTTCCGGGTCGGCAGCTCGAACTCCACGCCGTCGCGCGCCAGGTCATAGGCCCGCTCGCCGTCGACCTTGATGGCCGAGAAGTTCGGCGGAACCTGATCGACCTCGCCGATGAAGGCGGGCAGCACGGCCTCGACGGCTTCTCGGGTCGGGCGCTCGTCCGAGGTCGCGGTGGTCTCGCCTTCGCGGTCCAGCGTCGTTGTGTCGCGGCCCCAGGCGATGGTGAAGCGATAGGCCTTGTCGGCGTCCATCAGGAACGGCACGGTCTTGGTCGCTTCGCCCAGCGCTATCGGAAGGATGCCGGTCGCCAGCGGGTCAAGGGTGCCGGCGTGACCGCCCTTCTGGGCGTTGAACGCCCGCCGCACGCGGGAAACGGCGGTGGTCGAGGTCAGGTCGTAGGGCTTGTCCAGGCACAGCCAGCCCGATACGGCGTCGCCCTTCTTGCGGCGAGCCATGCTCAGGCCTCGTCTTCGTCGTCGACCACGTCGGACAGGCGGCGGGTGTCCTGCTGGACGCGCGGATCCAGGAACAGCTTGTCCATATAGGCGGCCGTGCCGAAGCTTTCGTCGTGGATGAACTTCAGGTCCGGCGTGAACTTCATGTCGATGCTGCGGCCCAGACGTCCGCGCAGGAACTTCGAAACCCGGTTCAGGCCCTTGATCACCTCGGTGGTGTCTTCGCCGGTCAGGCCGGCGCCCAGCGGCTCGACGAAGCAAATGGCGTGCTTCAGGTCGGGGCTCATCCGCACTTCCGAAACCGTGACCGAGACGCCGGTCAGGGCTTCGTCGGCCAGTTCCTCTTCGCGGAGGATCTCGACCAGGGCGTGGCGGATCAGTTCGCCGGCGCGGAGCTGGCGTTGCGAAGGGCCGGTCAGGGCGCCCTTCTTGGTATCGGAATGGCGCTTCATGGCGCGGACGTCCTTGCGGCCCGGCCGGCGGATCGAACGCCGGTGCGCGGGGAAAATCGGAAGGCGCGGTGTCTAGGCGCGTAGGACGGGAAAGTCCAGCGGAAGGTAGTAGCGCGCGGCGTCATCAATTATCTGCCCGCAGGCTTGAAAACCTAGGCTTTCGGCAAGCCGGATGGATGGACGATTGGCGGGATTTATAAAGGCCTCAACTCCGAGGGCCCCGCTCCGTAACGAAAGCCATTCGATCACAGCTTGTGACGCCTCTCGCATCAACCCGCATCTCCAGACCTCAGGGTGGAGATGATAAGCGTATTCCGAGCAGTCGCCTAAGCTGTTGAAACCTGCTGTTCCAACGAACCTCCGCTTGGTCCGTGTGATCAGCGCCCAGCGACATCCCGATCCTTGCGACCAGCGCTGTTGAAAGAAGTCTATTATTTTATCGCTTTCGGCGGCGCTTGTGGCGGGCAGCCCAATGCGGCGTCCCTCAGAGTCATAGGCAACGCCTGAGAACCGGCAAACTGCGGGTTCCCGCCACATCGAGAACATGCCCGCAGAATGATCGAGCGAGAGCGGCTCTAGCAGGAGGCGTGGGGAGGACAGAGTCGGTAGGGTGGCGCCGGTCATACTCTTTCGCTCCTCACGACGTCCTTTCCTTGAAGAACGCGATCACCTTGTCGCGCGCCCTCATGCTCCCGCTGTTCGGGACCGAGCGATGCAGGTGCAGGGTCAGCACTGAGTGCGGGGCCATCGGTTGGCCGGGGGCGGCGTCTTGGTCGGTCAGTTCCACCACCTCGACCTTGTCGCCGAACTCGGTCTTCAGGCGGGCGATGCGGGCGTCGGGCACCAGCTTGTCGGATGTGAAGCGCATGGCGATCAGTGACAGGTTCTCGTCCTGGAACCGCTTCTTGGCGCAGGCGATCTCGGACGCCGAGCAGTCGAGGCCGCCCCGATCCTTGAACGGCAGCGAGGGCTGGGACAGCACCGGCGCCACCACGGAGGGTTCGGTCATCATCGCGAGGGCGAAGCCGCCGGTGAAACACATGCCGACCGCGCCGACGCCTTTGCCGCCGCAGTCGGCGTGGACCTTGCGGGCCAGGGCGCGCAGCCAGTCGACGATGGCGCTGGAGCGGCCGTCCTTCCAGACGCTGAACTCGCGGCGGATGCAGATGTTCTTGAGAATCTCGCCGATGGCATAGCCTCGGGAGACCTGCTTGCCGGGCGTGCCGAACAGGCTGGGGCAATAGGCGGTCAGGCCCGCGTCGGCGAGGTCGCGGGCGAAGGCGAGAACGCCCGGATGAAGGCCCGGAACCTCGTGGATCACGATGACAGCCGGGCCCGCGCCGATCTTGTAGACCTCGCGCGACCAGCGCCCGTCATCGAAATCGAAACACTCGAAGCCCGCCAACGCCGTGTCGTTCGCCATACCTTCCCCTCCGCTTTGGAGCGAGGCTAGACCGTGGTCGCCCGGCTGGCGAGAGACCTAGTTGGAGACGTCCGGTCTCTGGGGGTTGTCTGTCCAGTCCGACATCGGATCGGGCGTGCGGTTGTCCGGCAGGCGCCATTCGCCGCGATAGGAGAAGTCGAGCGTCCCGCACAGGCGCGCTTGACCCGTCGTCTTAGGATCATCGCCGAACGCCTGGATCCGCAGGTCGCGCCTCACGACGATCGGGCTGAAGGACAGCCAGAGTTTCGTGGAGCCCGGACAAAAGGCGCGGACATAGATCCTGCCCTGCGCCGCCGACGCATCAACGGCATAGAGCGCGGCGTTGGCGTCGACACCGCTGATCGCCGAAAGGCCGCCCGGGCCGAGGTCCTTGGACCGCGCGGCTTTCAGCATCGCTTGGGCCGGGACGCCGGTGGCCAGCACCTTGATCGGCCGACTGGCGCCCAGCAGGCCGTCCTTGAACAGGATCGTCACCCCGGCGCCCGTCAGCCGCTTGGCGTCAGGCGAGATCGGATCGTAAGAGAACATCCGCGTTTCGGCCTGCGCCGACGGCGCGGCGGCGACTATGCCGACCGCGAGGATCGAGCCCCAGACGATCGCTGGACGCATCACTTGCCGCGGAGATTGGCCGCGGAGGCGTCGAAGCCTGACAGCCGCCAGCGATCACCCTCTCGGCTGAAGGTCAGCAGGCAGGGGCCGTCCTTGCGGGCGGCGCAGACGCGCCCGTCGCCGGTGGGGCGCAGGGCGCCGGCGATCGCCACGCGGCCCGGGATCGGCCGATCGGGCGTGTAGCCGTAATAGTTGGCGGCGGCGTGGAAGGTCTCGGGCCGGATCAGTATCTCGCCGGCCAAATCCGCGACCGGGCGCGAGGCGAGGGCGGTCAGGGCAGTGATCCCGCCGCTTGGTCCCGCCCGCCGGCGCGCCTCTTCCATCAGTCGAGCCTCGATCTGACCCTTGAGCGCCTGTCGATCGACGTGGGCGTCGAACCGCGCCCGGTCATTGTCGCGGATCGCGATCAAGAGATCATGGACATCGCCGGCGGCGTCCAGGCGGTCGACGCTGGCGCAGGCGCTCAGCGAGGCGGCGATGGCGGTCAGGGCGAGGAGGGCTTTCAGGCGCATGACAAGAGGCGTAGCGCCGGATTGGGGCGATTTCCAGTCTGCGTGTGGACTAAGAAAAAGGGCGCGAGCCTTTCGACCCGCGCCCTGATTTCCGATCTCGCGACCGCTCTTAGTCGAGCTGGCGCTTGATCTCTTCGACGGTGAAGCACTCGATCACGTCGCCGACCTTGATGTCCTGGAAGCCCGCGAACATCATGCCGCACTCCTGACCGACAGGGACTTCGTTGACCTCGTCCTTGAAGCGCTTGAGCGTCTGCAGGGTGCCGAGCTCGAGAACCACGATGTCCTGACGGATGATCCGGACCTTGGCGCCCTTGCGGACAACGCCTTCGGTGACCTTACAGCCGGCGACCTTGCCGACCTTGGAGATGTCGAAGGCTTGCAGCACTTCGGCGTTGCCGAGGAAGGTTTCGCGCTGGATCGGCGCCAGCATGCCCGAGAGCACGCCTTTGATGTCGTCCAGCAGGTCGTAGATGATCGCGTAGTAGCGGATCTCGACACCTTCGCGTTCGGCCAGGGCCCGCGCCTGCGCCGAGGCGCGGACGTTGAAGCCGATGACCGGCGCGCCGGCGCCCTTGGCCAGCATGACGTCGCTTTCGCTGATTGCGCCGGCGCCCGACAGGATGATCCGCGCGCGGACCTCGTCGGTGGCCATCTTGTCCAGCGAACCGATGATCGCTTCGGCCGAACCCTGCACGTCGGCCTTGATGACCAGCGGCAGCTCTTTCAGCTTCTTGTCCTGCAGCTTGGCCATCATGTCGGCCATCGAAGCGCCGGCGCCCACCGGGGCCATCGACTTCTCGCGCTTCAGGCGGATGCGGTACTCGGTCAGCTCGCGAGCGCGGGCCTCGTTCTCGACCACGGCGAAGGCGTCGCCCGGCGAGGGCACGCCGTCCAAGCCGAGGATCTCGACCGGGGTGGCGGGACCCGCTTCCTGGAGTTGCTCGTTGCGCTCGTTCAGAAGCGCACGGACCTTGCCCCACTGGCTGCCGGCGACAACGATATCGCCGCGCTTCAGGGTGCCGCGGTTGACCAGCACCGTCGAGACGGCGCCGCGACCCTTGTCCAGCTTGGCCTCGATCACCACGCCGTCGGCGCTGCGGTCGGGGTTGGCCTTCAGGTCGAGCACTTCGGCCTGCAGCAGGATGGCTTCGAGCAGATCGTCCAGGCCGGTGCGGGCCTTGGCCGAGACCTCGATCAGCTGGGTGTCGCCACCCAGGCTTTCGACGACGATCTCGTGCTGCAGCAGCTCGTTGACCACGCGGGTCGGATCCGAGCCCGGCTTGTCCATCTTGTTGACGGCGACGATGATCGGCACCTCGGCGGCCTTGGCGTGTTTGATCGCCTCGATCGTCTGGGGCATCACGCCGTCGTCGCCGGCCACGACCAGCACCACGATGTCGGTGATGTTGGCGCCGCGGGCGCGCATCGACGAGAACGCAGCGTGGCCGGGCGTGTCGAGGAACGTCACGCGCTGGCCGTCCTTCAGGCGAACCTGATAGGCGCCGATGTGCTGGGTGATGCCGCCGGCTTCGCCCGCCGCCACGTCGGTGGACCGCAGGGCGTCGAGCAGGCTGGTCTTGCCGTGGTCGACGTGACCCATGATCGTGACGACCGGCGGCCGCAGCTCCATGTGATCGTCGTGGTCGTCGGCGCCGATGAAGCCTTCTTCGACGTCGGCTTCCGACACGCGCTTGACGGTGTGGCCGAATTCGGTGGCCACCAGCTCAGCGGTGTCGTTGTCGATGACGTCGTTGATCTTCAGCATCACGCCCTGACGCATCAGGAACTTGATGATGTCGACGCCGCGCACGGCCATCCGGTTGGACAGCTCCTGAACGGTGATGACGTCCGGAATGACGACTTCACGCGAAACGCGAGCCTGTTCGGTCACGCCGCCGCGACGCTTTTCCTTTTCGCGCTCACGGGCCCGGCGGACCGAAGCGAGCGAACGCATCCGGTCGGCGGAATCCCCGTCGCCGGCCACCGCCTGGATGGTCAGGCGGCCTTCGCGGCGCTGCGGGGCGCCCTTGACGCGCGAGACGGCCTTGTTCGGCGCGGCGCTCTTGCGGCGATCGTCATCCTCGTCCGGACGGCGATCCATGGCGCCGCCGCCGGGGCGGGGCGCAGAGCGGGTGGCGCGCTGGATTTCGGGCGTGGCCGGAGCCGCGGCGGGCACGCCGGGGCGCGGACCGCGCGGCGGGCCGCCAGGACCCCGCGCGCCGCCCGGGGCGGGACGCGGCGCCAGGGCCGAGTAACGGACCGTCTGCTGCGGACGGTCGCCTTGCGGACGATCTCCCTGCGGACGGTCGCCACGATAGCCGCCGCGATCCCCTTGCGGACGATCGCCGTCGGGGCGCGGACCGCGCGGACGGTCGCCTTCCGGGCGGGGAGCCCGTTGGCCGAAGTTGGCGTTCGCGTCGGGACGCGGCGCGCGCTGATTGAACGGACGGTCGCCTTGCGGGGCCGGACGATAGGTCGTCGTGCTGGGACGATCGTCGCGGCGCTCGCGGCTGGGCTCGTAGGTGCGGGTCTGACCGGGCGCCGAAGGACGCGCGTCCTGACGCGGGGCGTCCTGGCGCGGCGCCGACGGGGCCGCCGGAGCCTGCGCCACGGGACGCGGCGCCTGCGGAGCCGCCGGGGTCGGGGTCACCGGCGCGGCGGGCGCGGCCGGAGCTTGAGCGACGGGCGGCGGAGCCGCTGCGGCGCGTTCAGCGGCTGCCTTGGCGGCGGCTTCGCGTTGAGCGGCTTCGGCAGCCGCGCGCGCGCGGGCTTCGGCGGCGGCCTGTTCAGCGGCCTGGCGGGCTTGCGCTTCGCGGGCGGCGTCGACGACGCGCTGGCGGGCGCGCAGCTCTTCCTGCGACAGGCCGCCGGCCGAACCGCCACCGACTTGCGGCTGCGACGGGCGCGGCGCGGGCGGGTCGCCTTGGCGACGCTCGGCCGAGGACGGCGCAGCAAGATTGCCAGATGCGGGCGCATGGGTGCGCGTCCGCTTGGTTTCCACCACCACCGTCTTGGTCCGGCCGTGGCTGAAGCTTTGCTTCACGACCCCGGCGCTCACTGAGCCCTGGCGGGGCTTCAGGGTCATCGGGGTGCGTCCGCCGGGTCGGCCGTTTTCGTTCTCGTCGCTCATGCGCTCGCTTGTACTTCCGCCGGGCGGTACCCGGCTAAAAAACCGTTCGTTCCATGTGAGAAAGGGGCCCGGACGTACCTCCAAAAGGAAGCCGTTTCCCCGACCCTTCGCTCACGAGCCCGGCCGAACACCTGGGCTCACTCAAAGAATCTAGAGCTTTTCCATCCCACCGGTGGGCCCGGGGGGATGGAAAAGCTCTAGCGCCTGCCAGGGCCGGCGAACCGACCGGGCGGACAGGCCCGCCGTCTTGTCCAGAGTCTCGCCAAACGACGAAAACCCTAGTCGCCCTCGCGTTCGTTCGCCGACCATTCGGGAGGCAGAAGCGGGCGGAAACCGGATAGACGCTCGACATCCAAAGCCCAGCGATCGATCCCGCGCCCAGCGAGAAGCGCTGTGTGTATCACATTCTCCCCGCCTAAGGCCAAACCCAATTCGTCTGAATTGAAGGCCCCCAGCAGTCGGGGCGAAATCTGAGCCCTTCGCGCGGCCGCCAGAACCTTGCGGCGACCGTCTTCGGCTCCGTCCGAAGCCTCAATCAGCCAAGCGACCTTTCCGGTCGCCAGGGCCGCGATCACCTTCTCGAAACCCGAGATAATGCTGCCTGACTTGCGCGCAAGACCCAGGCTGTCGAGCACCCGGCGGGCGAGCAGGGCCTCGACCTGGTCGGCCAGATCGGGCGGCGCGGTCAGCTTGGTCTTGGCGGCCCGCGAGAACAGACCCTTCTTGGCGGCGGTCGTGACGGAGTCCCGATCGGCGCCCACCCAGATGCCGCGTCCGGGGAGCTTGCGCGCCAGATCCGGCACGACCATCCCGTCCGGCCCGGCGACAAAGCGGATCAGGCGCGCCTCGTCGGTCGCCTCGCCCAGGACGATGTCCTTACGGAGGCGATGGGCTTGGGCATGAGTCTTGGGGGCGTCGTCGTCGGTCATGATCCAGGCGACCTTCTGGGAGCGCGAACGGCCCCGCGGAGATATCCGCGAGGCCGTTAAACACAGCTCAGAAGGGCTTAGGCCTCTTCTTCAGCTTCGGCGGCGACGTCACCTTCGGCCGAAGCCTCGTCCTCGTACTCGGGCTCCGGCGGCGCCTCGACCCAGCCCATGGCGATGCGGGCGCGCATGATCAGCGCTTCGGCGTCTTCCGGCGACAGGTTGAAGCTTTCCAGGATGCCCGGCTCGCGCACGCGCTCGCCGCCCTTGTTCTCGAACCAGCCGCGCATGTCGTCGGGAACCAGACCCGCGAGGTCTTCCACCGACTTCACGTCGCCTTCGCCCAGGGCCACGGCCATGGCCAGGGTGACGCCGTCGATGTTCAGCAGGTCGTCCTCGACGCCCAGAGCCTTGCGCTTGGCGTCCAGCTCGGCCGCTTCCTTCTCGAGGAACTCGCGGGCGCGGGCCTGCAGCTCCTCGGCGGTTTCTTCGTCGAAGCCCTCGATCGAGGCGATTTCATGCGGCTCGACATAGGCGACGTCTTCCACCGCTGCGAAGCCTTCGGTGACCAGCAGCTGGGCGATGACCTCGTCGACGTCCAGGGCTTCCTGGAACAGGGCGGTGCGCTCGGCGAACTCGCGCTGACGACGCTCGCTCTCCTGGCTTTCCGTCATGATGTCGATCTGCCAGCCCGTCAGCTGCGAAGCGAGACGGACGTTCTGGCCGCGACGGCCGATGGCCAGCGACAGCTGTTCGTCCGGCACCACGACTTCGACGCGCTCGTCTTCCTCGTCCATGACGACCTTGGAGACTTCGGCCGGGGCCAGGGCGTTGACGATGAAGGTGGCTTCGTCTTCCGACCACTGGATGATGTCGATCTTCTCGCCCTGCAGTTCGGCCACGACGGCCTGCACGCGCGAACCGCGCATGCCGACGCAGGCGCCGACGGGATCGATCGAGCCGTCGTTCGAGATGACGGCCATCTTGGCGCGCGAGCCCGGGTCGCGAGCGACCGCGCGGATCTCGATGACGCCGTCATAGACTTCCGGCACTTCCTGCGCGAACAGCTTGGCCATGAAGCCGCCGTGGGCGCGGCTCAGCATGATCTGCGGGCCCTTGGTCTCGCGACGGACGTCGTAGATGTAGGCGCGGATGCGGTCGCCGACGTTGAAGTTCTCGCGCGGGATCGACTGGTCGCGGCGCATGATGCCTTCGCCGCGGCCCAGGTCGACGATGACGTTGCCGTATTCGACGCGCTTGACGCTGCCGTTGACGATCTCGCCGACGCGATCCTTGTACTCGTCGTACTGACGCTCGCGCTCGGCCTCGCGGACCTTATGCATGACGACCTGGCGGGCCATCTGGGTCTGGACGCGGCCGATCTCGAACGGCGGCAGGGTCTCTTCGTAGACCTTGCCGATCTCGGCGTCGCGCCAGGTGCGCTTGGCGATGGAGAACGGCATCTTGCCGATCTCGCCTTCAAGATCTGTCTCGTCCGCAACGACTTCGATCACGCGCTTTTGCGTCGTCTCGCCCGTCTTCGGGTCGATCTTGACGCGAATGTCGTGCTCGGCGCCGTAACGGGCGCGGGCGGCCTTCTGCAGCGCGTCCTCGATGGCCTCGATGACGACTTCCTTTTCGATGCCCTTTTCCCGGGCGACCGCGTCGGCGATCTGCAGGAGTTCAAGCCGGTTGGCGGCGATGCCGATGGCCATGGTCAGTCCTCTTCACTTTCGGACAGGTCTTCGTTTTCGGATTCGAGGCGGGCGGCGCGTTGCTTGGCCCCCCGCTCCATCAGGGCGTCGGTCATGACGAGCTTGGCGTCGATGACCCACGCGAAGGGGAAGTAGACGGTGACGTCGTCCTCGCCTTCGATATTCAGGCCGACCTGGTCGTCTTCGACGCCGGCCAGTTCGCCCTTGAAACGCTTGCGGCCTTCGGCCACGCGGTCGAGTTCGATACGCGCCTCAAGACCCGCATAGTCGTCGAAATCCTTCAGGCGCGTCAGCGGCCTGTCGATGCCGGGGCTGGAGACTTCCAGGGTGTACTCGCCGGCGATGGGATCGGCCGCGTCGAGCACTTCGGAGACGGCGCGCGACAACTTGGCGCAGTCTTCGACGTTCATGTCGCCGCCCGTGCCGTCTTCCAGCAGCGGATGCTCCGCCATGATCTGCAGGCGGCGCTGCTCGGTCCCGCCCATCAGGCGCAGGCGGACAATCTCGTAGCCCAGGCTTTCGGCCACGGGATCGAGCATCTCGATCAGATCACGGTCTTCCTGCGTCTTGCCGCGCACGGTCTCTCAACTCAAGTTCTGGGCCGGCGGCGCTGAGACCGTTCGGCCAAACAAAAAGCGGCAGCCTTTCGGGCCGCCGCTCGAAAGCGCCATCTAGCGCTAACGGACGATGTAGAACGCTTTGTAGGCGAATTGCCGCCCGTTGTCGACTCGCGGCGGGGAAATCTCCGGAGTCGTCTTCCGCGTCGCAGCATTTTGGGCCTATAAGCCCAGCCGCGCAGGCCGCTCCCCAAGGGCCGCATCTGATAAAGAGTCAAAATGGACCTGTCCAAGATCGCCGTCGGCGTGAACCCGCCGTACGACCTGAACGCCATCATCGAGATCCCGCAGGGCGGCGAGCCGGTGAAGTACGAGATCGACAAGGAAAGCGGCGCGCTGATGGTCGACCGCTTCCTGCACACGGCGATGTTCTATCCGGCCAACTACGGCTTCATCCCGCATACCCTGGCCGATGACGGCGATCCGGCTGACATCATGGTGGTCGGTCCGACACCGGTCGTGCCGGGCGCGATCATCCGCTGCCGTCCGATCGGCACCCTGATGATGGTCGACGAAGCCGGTTCGGACGAAAAGATCCTGGCCGTTCCGGTCGACAAGCTGCACCCGTTCTATACGGGCGTGACCAGCTGGCGCGACCTGCCCACCATCCTGACCGAGCAGATCGCCCACTTCTTCCAGCACTACAAGGACCTGGAAAAGGGCAAATCGACCAAGATCACCGGCTGGGCCGATCCGGACGAGACCGCCGAGATCATCCGCACGGCGATCAAGCGCTATAACGAAAGCTACTGAGTTCAGAAGGGCCGGCCGCAAGCCGGCCCTTTTTCGTGTTCGTGACGCCTACGCGCGGATGAAATCCAGGAACACCGGCGCGCAGTCGCCCAGCTTCTTTTCCTCATAGCGCGTGGTGACGTGATCGGCCGGGATCGCGTTGCGGTCGGCCGTCTCGTCGGCGAACCGGAAGGTCGGATCGGCCAGAACGCGTTCCGTCGTCCACTCCGCGTAGTCCGCCCAGTCGGTGGCGAAGCGCAGCGCCGCGCCCGGCTTCATCACGCGGGCCAGCTTGGCCACGAACTCGGGCTGGATCAGGCGGCGCTTGTTGTGGCGCGCCTTGTGCCAGGGGTCGGGGAACATGATGAATACCCGGTCCAGGCACGCGTCGGGCAGCCAGTCGACGACGTCGCGGGCGTCGCCCTCGTGGATGCGGACGTTCTTGAGCGCCTGCTCCTCGACGTGTCGGACGGCGCTCGCCACGCCGTTCACGAACGGTTCTGCGCCAATCACCAGCGTCTCGGGCTTCCGCCCCGCCTGGGTGGCCATGTGCTCGCCGCCGCCAAAGCCGATCTCCAGCCAAACGGCTTGGGCGCCCGGCATCAGGTCGAGCGGCTGGAACGGCCCCTGCGGAACGGCGATCTCGGGGAGCAGGGTGTCGAGCAAGGCCTGCTGGCGCGGCTTCACCGGGCGCGACTTCAGTCGGCCGAACGAGCGCAGCGGCCCGTGGGGTTGTTGCGGGGTGGTCATGGGGCGCGTCTTAGAGTGTTGAAGCCGAAATGAAAACGGGCTCCGACCCGCCAGGATCGGAGCCCGTCTCGACGATTGCGGCGAATGGCTTACGCCAGGCCCTTCAGGTCGCCCACGAGGTCGGTCTTCTCCCACGAGAAGCCGCCTTCGTTATCGGGCGTGCGGCCGAAGTGACCATAGGCGGCGGTGCGGGCATAGATCGGGCGGTTCAGCTGCAGGTGCTCGCGGATGGCGCGCGGCGTGGCGCCGCCGATCAGTTGCGGCAGGGTCTTTTCCAGCACCGCCGGGTCCACCTTGCCGGTACCATGCAGGTCGACGTGGAACGACACCGGCTGGGCCACGCCGATGGCGTAGGCGATCTGGATCGTGCAGCGATCGGCGAGGCCGGCGGCCACCACGTTCTTGGCCAGGTAGCGGCAGGCATAGGCGGCCGAGCGGTCGACCTTGGTCGGGTCCTTGCCCGAGAAGGCGCCGCCGCCGTGCGGGGCCGCGCCGCCATAGGTGTCGACGATGATCTTGCGACCGGTCAGGCCGGCGTCGCCGTCCGGGCCGCCGATCTCGAAGCGGCCGGTCGGGTTGATCAGCCACTGGGTCTTCTTGGTGATCAGGCCGTCCGGGAAGATCGGCAGGATGTGCGGCTTGATCAGCTCCAGCACGCGCTTGGAGGTCGCGGCCTTGCCGCCGATCTTCTTCTTGTGCTGGTGCGAGACGACGATCGAAACCACGCGCTGCGGGCGGCCATTGCCGTCATACTCGAGCGTGACCTGGCTCTTGGCGTCCGGCTCCAGCTCCGACAGATCGCCCGAGTGCCGCAGCTCGGCCAGGCGCTTCAGGATGTTGTGGCTGTACTGCAGCGTGGCCGGCATCAGCTCCGGGGTTTCAGTGCTGGCGTAGCCGAACATGATGCCCTGGTCGCCGGCGCCTTCATCCTTCTTGTCGGTGGCGTCCACACCTTGGGCGATATGCGCCGACTGGCCGTGCAGGAAGTTCGAGTACTTCGCCTTCTGCCAGTGGAAACCCTTTTGCTCGTAGCCGATGTCCTTGATCGCGGCGCGAACCTTGGGCTCCAGCGAGCCGATGATGTCCTTGGTGAGCTGCTTGTTGGCCTTCTTGTCGCCGTCCGGCTTGCCGGCGCGGACCTCGCCCGCCAGCACGACACGGTTGGTCGTCACCAGCGTCTCGCACGCTACGCGCGCTTCGGGATCGACGGACAGGAACGCGTCGACGACGGTGTCGCTGATGCGGTCGGCGACCTTGTCGGGGTGACCTTCGGAGACGCTCTCGCTGGTGAAGATGTAGGACGAACGGTTCAAGAGACAGCTCCGGCCTTGAAGGGCGCGCAAGGCGAGGCTTGCGCAATTTCGCGTCAGTTAGACCGGAATCATATAAAGATATGTTTATGCGGACAAGAAGAGCTTATCTGACGCCCTCTTCAGTCCTCCACGCCCCCCTCGGCCTCCTCGCGCGCCATGGATCGCACCAGCTCCAGAATGCGCCGACGCACCTTTGCGCGACCAATCCTGGGAAACAGGGTGGCCAGTTCCAGGCCCTCGGGGGTTTTCAAAAAGTCGTGGGTAAACGGCTGGCCAGTTTCGGCCATGCCGCCGTCGGCGGTGTCGGCGAGGCCCTCGAAGAAGTAATCGACCGTGGAATGCAGGCTTTTGGCGATCTCGTAGAGCTTGCTGGCGCTGACCCGATTGGCCCCGCGCTCGTACTTCTGGATCTGCTGGAAGGTGATGCCCAGGTCTTCGGCCAGGCGTTCCTGGCTGACGCCTAGAATGCGACGCCGCATGCGGATACGCGCGCCCACATGGAGGTCGACGGGATTGGGATGGCGCTCGGTGTTCGACGGCTCGCTCATGGCCACGCAGCTCATGAAACCAAGAGGTCAATTCAGCTCAAGTTTCCTCGACGCGCAATAGAGGAAGAGGTTTTACGGACCTGAGGGCGAACTGATGCAACCCCCGATATGAGTATAAACGCCAGAAGCGCCAGGTCTCCGAAGTCGTCGAAGGGCGTAACACCGCCTCGGCCCGGTATTTGTGTGTCGAGGACGCCGCTTTTTCCTAGTCCGAGCGCCGCACCGGGGGCGATTCGACCGTAGGCGTCGATGATAGCGCTAACGCCGGTGGGCGTGGCGCGCAGCATCGGCCGAGCGCTCTCGATCGCGCGGTAGCTGGCAAGGTTCAGATGCTGCAGGGGTCCTGAGGTGACGCCAAACCACGCGTCGTTCGACACGTTGATCAGGACCCGGACGTTCGAATCGCGCCGCGCGAGGCCGGGAAACAGGCTCTCGTAGCAGATCAGCGGCTGCACCAGCAGATCCGGCGAGAGGCTCAGCGGAGCCGGGCGAGGGCCGGTGGTGAAGCTGTCGCTCAGATGCGCCAGGCTCTTGAAGCCAATCGCGGTGAGAAGGCGCTCGGCGGGAAGGTACTCGCCGAACGGAACCAGCCGGTGCTTGTCGTAGAGCCCGACCAGCTCCAGGTCGCTGTCTGTGCGTCGCAGCGCGATAAGGCTGTTATAATAGACCGGACGCTCGAACGATCCCTCGTAACGATAGCCGCCGATCAGCAGCAGCTGGCCGGGACTCAGGCTGTCGACGATCGCCTGTCGCACCCAGGTTCCAGGCGCGAGGTAGTCGTTGATGGCCGCCGGCAGCGCGCCCTCGGGCCAGATCACGATATCGGCGGGCTTGCCGGCATAGGGCTTGGCCGTTAGCGCGACGTAGGCTTGGACGATGCGCGAGAAGTGGGCAGCGTCCCATTTGGCGTCTTGCTTGATGTCGGCCTGGACGATCCGCACGCCGACGGGCGGACCTTGAATGAGGGGGCGCGACAGGGCGACGGCGCCATAGCCATAGAGGCCCACCAAGCCGGCGGCGGCGGCGCCGAGCGCGATCTTGCCGGTCCGCCCGTCGCGCCACACCGCTGGGGCGCAGGCGATGGCGACGGTGATCCAGGTTAGGCCATAGGCGCCCACCAGGGCCGCAGCCTGCGAGGGCGCCGAGCCCGCGCGCCAGGTTTCCCCGGGCAGGTTCCAGGGAAAGCCGGTCAGGATGTGTCCGCGCGTCCATTCCAGGATGGCGAACGCGCCGGCGAAGGTCAGGACGCGCCAGGCGCTGTCGGGTCGAAGACGGCGATAGAGCAGGGCCGCCAGGCCCCAGAACAGCGCCAGGCCCGCCGCCATGGCGGACACGGCGAACGGGGCCATCCAGCCATGGCTGGCGGCGTCGACCATGAAGGCCTCGCCGACCCACCAGGTGCCGAGACCGAAGTAGCCGAGGCCCGCGAGCCATCCGCGCCAGAACGCCGATCGCAGCGGGCGTTCGGGGTTGGCGTCGTCCAGCAGATGCAGCAGCGTCGCGTAGCCCAACAGGCCCGGAAGCAGTCCGAACGGCGGATGCGCCAAAGCGGCCGCCAAGCCGGCGAGCAGCGCCAGGAGCGGGCCGCTCCAGGCGCGTTCGCGAAACCGCGTCCAGCCGATCACGAAAGCCCGGCCTCCCCATGCGCGGCGTCGGGCGCCGGCTCGGTCGGTCGAGACGGGCCGCCCCGAACGCGGATGCGCCGAACGCGACGGGGATCTGCCTCAACCACCTCGAACTCATAGCCATCGGCGTGTGCGATGACCTCGCCCCGCTGAGGCACCCGGCCGGCCAGGGCGACGACCAGGCCCGCGACGGTGTCGATGTCTTCGTCCATGTCGGGGGGCGCCAGATCGTAGCCCAGCGCCGCTTCGAGCTCTTCGAGCGGCGCGCGGGCGTCGGCGTCGAAGACACCGCCCGGCCTTGCGACCACCGCCGCGGCCGCGGCGTCGTCGTGCTCGTCGTCGATCTCGCCGACCACCGCCTCGATCAGGTCCTCCATCGACACCAGGCCGTCGGTGCCGCCGAACTCGTCAATGACGAGGGCCATGTGAATCCGGCTGGTGCGCATGCGGAGGAGGAGGTCGGCGGCCTTCATCGAAGCGGGCACGTACAACGCGTCACGGCGCAGCTTGTTCAATACCAGCTCACCGGGAGGCGGGCGCCTGGCTTCGTCGGCCAGCAGGCGGAACACGTCCTTGACGTGGACGACGCCGACAGGGTCGTCGAGCGTCTCGCGATAGATCGGCATCCGGGAATGTTCGGCCTCGGCGAACTGGGCGGCCACCGCCTCGAAAGGTGTCGAGAGTTCGACGGCGACGATGTCGGCGCGAGGGGTCATCACGTCGGCGACCCGCAGGCTCTGGAAGGCCTCGGCCTGGTCCACCAGATCGACCGCCGCCGCGGACGCCGGGGTTTCGGGCGGGCGAGGAGACTCCACGCCGCCCGTCAGTTGCTTGCGCATACGTCGGAAAAACGCCCGCACGCCCCGGCTTCGACGGGCGGCGGGCGGTTGACTAGGCTCGTCGCTGGGCATGGCCCTGGTCAGCGTCCCTCTTCTTCCCCAGAAAGAGAATCTGGGCTGGCGTAGGGGTCAGGAACATCCAGACCCGCCAGGATTTCGCGTTCGAGCGCCTCCATGGCTTCCGCCTCGTCGTCGCGCTCGTGATCATATCCTAGGAGATGAAGCACGCCGTGCGCCACCAGATGTTGCAGATGGTGGGCGAGCGGCTTGCCTTGCTCGGCCGCTTCGCGCGCGCAGACGCCATAGGCCAGCGCGATATCGCCGATCTGTCCTTCAGGATTGGCTTCCGGTCCCTGGGGCGACGGGAAGGACAGGACGTTGGTCGCATAGTCCTTCTGGCGAAAGTCGCGGTTCAGGGTCTGGACGCTGTCATCATCGGTCAGCAGGATCGTGATCCCCTGGCCCTCGATGTCCTCGTGCGCGTCCAGCACCGCCTGGGCGGCGCGCCATACCAGCGCCTCGGTGTCGGCTTCCGCCGTGGTCCAGGCCGGGTCCTCGATCTCGATATCAACGGTAATGGTCATGTTACCGGGGAGTACTCTGCGCCGCGTCCGCGTCATAGGCCTTGACGATGCGTTCGACGAGCGGATGGCGAACGACGTCGGAGGCGGTGAACCGCGACACCGCGACGCCCTCGACCCCTTCCAGGATCGAGACGGCGTGGGCGAGGCCGGAGTCGCGCGGGTTCAAGAGGTCCACCTGCGTCGGGTCGCCGGTGACGACCATGCGCGCGCCTTCGCCGATACGCGTCAGCACCATCTTCATCTGCAGGCGAGAGCAGTTCTGGGCCTCGTCGACGATGACGAACGCGTGCGCCAGCGTGCGGCCGCGCATGAAGGCGATCGGGGCGACCTCGATTTCCAGCTTCTCGCGACGGCGACGTAGCTGGTCGGCACCCATGATGTCGGTCAGGGCCTCCCAGACCGGGGCCATGTAGGGATCGACCTTCTCGTTCAGGTCGCCCGGCAGGAAGCCCAGCTTTTCCCCGGCCTCGACGGCGGGACGGGTGACGATCAGGCGATCGACCTCGCCGCGCATCAGCATGCCCGCGCCATGGGCGACGGCCAGGAAGGTCTTGCCGGTGCCGGCCGGACCCAGGCCGAAGACCAGCGGATGGCTCGCCATCCGCTCCAGGTACTGGGCTTGGCTCTTGGTCTTGGGTGAGACATTGCCCTTGCGCACCGCGCGGGGCGAGGCCTGGCCGCTGGTCTCATGCGCCCCGCCAATGGCGATCCGCACATCGGCCTCGACCACCTCGTCGCCGGCGTCGGCGCGAGCGGCCAGGGTCTGCAGGGCGCGCTTGGCGCTGGTGCGGCCGCGCGCGTCGCCGGTGATGGTGACCCCGCCGCCCGGCGTCTCGATCAGCACCTTGAAGGCGTCCTCGATCAGGGCGGCGTGGCGGCCGTTCGGGCCGGAGACGGCGTGGACCGCGTTATCCGACAGCGGCAGGAACTCAGGGGTGCGACTCAAGCGGTCTCCAGAACGGGTTCGAGCCGGCCCGCCAGGCTCATCTTGGCGGCGCTCTCGATATGGACGGGAACGATCTTCCCGATCAGATGCTCCCCGCCTTCGGCGTAGACAGCCTGCAGATATGGGCTGCGACCAACGATCTGACCAGGGTGACGCCCGGCCTTCTCGAACAGCACCGGAAGCACCTTGCCCACCTGGCTGGCGTTGAAGGCGCGCTGCTGCTCGTCCAGCAGCTGGTTCAGGCGCTCGAGCCGTTCGGCCTTGACGGCTTCGTCGACCTGACCGGGCATGGCCGAGGCCGGCGTGCCGGGACGGCGCGAATACTTGAACGAAAAGGCCGAAGCGAACCCGACCTCGCGGACCAGCTCCAGGGTCTTTTCGAAGTCGCCGTCGCGCTCGCCGGGGAAGCCGACGATGAAATCGCCGCTCATGGCGATGTCGGGCCGGGCGGCGCGGATCTTCTCGATCAGCTTCACATAGCTCTCGGCCGTGTGGTCGCGGTTCATGGCCTTGAGGATCTTGTCGCTGCCCGCTTGGACCGGCAGGTGCAGATAGGGCATCAGCTCCGGCAGCTCGCCGTGCGCCTCGATCAGGTCATCGCCCATGTCGCGGGGGTGACTGGTCGTGTAGCGGATGCGGTCCAGCCCATCGATCTTCGCCAGCTGCCGGACCAGCTTGGCCAGGGTCGAACCGTCGCCGTCATAGGCGTTAACGTTCTGACCCAAGAGGGTGACCTCGCGCACGCCGGCGCCGGCCAGGCGCTTGGCCTCCTCGACGATGTCGTTGACCGGCCGCGACCACTCGCCGCCGCGCGTATAGGGCACCACGCAGAAAGTGCAGAACTTGTCGCAGCCTTCTTGCACTGTCAGGAACGCGGTCACGCCGGTGACATGGCGCTCGGCCGGCAGCGCGTCGAATTTTTCGTCGGCGGCGAAGTCGGCGGCCAGGCGTTCGCCGGTCGCGCGGTGGGCGCGGGCGATCAGCTCGGGCAGTTGGTGATAGGCCTGCGGACCCACGACCAGATCGACCGCCTTCTGGCGGTTCATGATCTCCTTGCCCTCGGCCTGGGCGACGCAGCCGGCCACGGCGATGGTCATGCGACCGCCGGCCTCGGCCTTCCGGTCCTTCATCTGCTTGATGTAGCCGAGTTCGGAATAGACCTTTTCGGTGGCCTTCTCGCGGATGTGGCAGGTGTTCAGCACCACCAGGTCCGCGCCCTCGGGCTCATCGACCACGCCATAGCCCAGCGGGCGCAGGACATCGGCCATGCGCTCGCTGTCATAGACGTTCATCTGACAGCCGTAGGTCTTGATAAAGAGGCGCTTTTGCGGGGTCTCGCTCATGCGGCGAGGTTATGGGGGCGAGGACGGCGCTGTGCAAGGGCGGCAAGGTCACACTTGCCCCCTCCGCGCCGCGCGCTCCTCTCCCAAAGGGATGAGGAGGCTCACCTTCCGCCCCCTCCAGGGGACGGACGACCGCGCAGCGGTCAGGTGGGGGTAAGTCGCCCGGCTTACTCCTCCAGCGGCATCCCGTAGAGCTCGAGGCGGTGGTCAATCAGCTTGTAGCCGAGCTTCTTGGCGATCGCGTGCTGAAGGGCCTCGATCTCCTCATCGACGAACTCGACGACCTTGCCGGTCTTCATGTCGATCAGGTGGTCGTGGTGATGGTCCGGGCTCTGTTCGTAGCGCGAGCGGCCGTCGCGGAAGTCGTGGCGCTCGATGATGCCGCTTTCCTCGAAAAGGCGCACGGTGCGGTAGACCGTGGCGATCGAGATGTGCGGGTCGATGGCGTGGGCGCGGCGGTGCAGCTCCTCGACGTCCGGGTGATCCTCGGCCGACGACAGCACGCGCGCGATGACCCGACGCTGGTCGGTCATGCGCATGCCCTTTTCGATACAGGCCTTTTCGAGTCGATCCACGGCGGAGCCTCCGTCTGAGTCGCCGGCAAGATAGGCGGTAGACCCTTAAGTGTTAAGCGCCCGTCGCATCACCAGCGCGTCCTTGGGGCCATCGGGATGGGGATAATAGCCCTTGCGCAAACCCACCTTGAGGAAGCCGGTGGCTTGGTAGAGGGCGATGGCGGCGGCGTTGTCGGCGGCGACCTCCAGGAACATCGCCTCGGCCTTGGTCTCCGCCGCGATCCCGGCGGCGACCTCGACCAGGGCCGCGCCCCAGCCGCGCCGGCGGGCCGACGGATCGACCGCCACGGTCAGGATCTCGGCCTCGCCGGCGATCGACCGGCACAGGATGAAGCCCTTGGCCTGCGCCGGCTCGCCCGCCTCGCCGAGGATTGCGAAGGCGCCCGGCGACTTCAGGAGTTCGTCGAACTCCACCGCCGTCCAGGGGCGGTCGAAAGCCTTGTCGTGCAGATCGGCGAGATCGAAGGCGGCTTCGGAGCCAACGGGGCGCAGGTTCATGATTAGCCTAGGCCGCGGGCAGGGTCGCGTAGGGCGCGCGCAGATAAAGCGGCCGAGGCGTGTGGCTGGGCGTGGGCCGCGTAGCCGCCAGACGCGCGATCGCGACGGGATCGGGCGCAGCCGGGGTCAGGACCGTGGCCCCCTTCAGTGTATCCGCCAGCAGCGGCGCCCCCGAGCCGATCAGGGTGGCCGGACCGCCGGGATGCAGCTCGACAAGACGGGCGGCGGCCTCGCCCAGGCCCAAAGCGTCCGGCGCCATCACCGCCGCGCCGTCCACGAAGGCCTGGATATAGACTTGGTCCATGCGCGCATCGAGCAGGGCGACCGCGAAACCCCTGGTTCCGAAGGCCAGGCTCTCCAGCGTGTTGACCCCGACGCACGGGATCGACAGCGCGGTGGCCAGGCCTTTGGCGAAGGCGAGACCCACGCGTAGCCCGGTGAAAGAGCCCGGCCCAATCGTCACGGCGATCCGCGACAGGTCGGCGAAGGCGACGCCGGCCTCGGCGGCAGTCTCTCGCGCTATCATCCCGATGCGCTCCTGGTGACCTCGGGTCATCGGTTCCGAGCGCGTGGCCAGCACGCGCTCGCCGTCGACGATGGCGACCGAACTGGCGCCCAGGCAGGTGTCGATCGAGAGGATCATGGATCAGGCCGCGCCGACGACCGCGCCCTCGGCGGGACGCCAGATCAGGGCGTTGAGCTGGCCCTTGGCCTTTAGCGCGGCCTCCGACGGCAGGCCGGCCTTGGTCCAGCCCGGGACGCCGAAGACGTAGGACACCTGCGGCGCGTCAGGGCGCGCGCAGATCGTCATGTTGATCTCCCGGCCTTCGCCAGCCCGGCATTGGTCGAGCGTGAAGCCCAGCTCGCCCCACTTGGCCAGGAGCTGTTCGTCCCTGGGACCACGCGCATCACCCGCCTCGACGCGGACATAGGCGATGTCGCCATCGTCGCCCTTGCCGACCTCGGCCAGCGGCGTGCTGTCCTGTTCGACATTGATGATCGGCAGGGCCGGGCCTTCGCCGGAATGCAGGAAAGCCTGCTCGACCTTGGCCTTGGGGAAGAGAACCTTCAGCGTCGCCAGGTCGAAGGCCACCGAGCTGTTGATCGGGCCGACTCCCTCATTGCTGACCTTGAGCGGACCGCCCGCGTAAGGCGCGATGGCGATGGTGACAGGTCCCTTGGGGGCCTCATCAGCCTTGGAGGCCTGATCGGTCTTGGCCGGACCGCACGCAGCCAGAAGCGCGATCGGCAGGGCGAGGTAGCTGTGGCGGAAGCTCATAGGGACCCTTCTAGCGAATGTACGGCTCTCGCACAAAACGCTTGTCGCCCGGCCAGGGTCCCGTCCGGGCGACAACGATCCGGGTCAGAGGATCTTGGCGGCTTCGTCGAAGTCCAGGCGCGGATTGCGCGGGAACAGCCCCTCGTCCGTGCCGTGACCGATCGAGACGATGAAATTGCTTTTGATGTTCGTGCCCGCGAAGAACTCGGCGTCGACGCCGGCGTTATCGAAGCCCGACATCGGACCAACGTCCAAGCCCAGCGCCCTCGCGGCGATCATGAAGTAGCCGCCTTGCAGCGAGCTGTTGCGCAGAGCGCCCCATTCGCGGGCTTGCAGGTCGTTAAACCAGTCCTTGGCCCCGGGCGCGTGCGGGAAGAGCTTGGGCAGGGTTTCAGGGAAGTCGAGGTCGTAGCCGACGATCACCGTGCAGGGCGCCTGCAGGATCTTTGGGCCGTTCGAGCCGGACGACAGCTTGGCCAGGCGTTCCTTGGCGTCGGCCGAGGTCAGGAAATAGAAGCGCGCCGGCGTCGAATTGGCGGCCGTCGGACCGAACTTGGTCAGGTCGTAGAGCGCGCGCAGGGTGGCTTCCGGAAGCGGCTCGGGACTCCAGCCGTTATGGCTGCGCGCCTCGGTGAACAGTTGGGCGAGGGTCTCGTCGTCGAGCTTGGCCATAGGAAGTCCTTCCGTAACTGCGGTGGTTACGATGTAGCGCCCTGCGGTGGCGGATCAACCTCTAAAGATCAGAGCGTCTGCTCGACCCGGGTCACTTCGGGGACATAGTGCTTGAGCATGTTCTCGACGCCGGACTTCAGGGTCGCCGACGAGGACGGGCAGCCCGAGCAGGCGCCGCGCATGTGCAGCCAGACCACGCCGGTCTGCGGCTCGAAGCGCGAGAAGACGATGTCGCCGCCGTCCTGGGCCACGGCCGGACGGATGCGGGTGTCGAGCAGTTCCTTGATTTCGGCGACGATCTGCGAGGTCTCCTCGTCGTAGTCGCCTTCGTCGTGGCCGCCGGCTTCGGGGTTCTGATCCAGCAGCAGCGGACGACCGCTGGTGAAGTGGTCCATGATCGCCGCCAGGATCGGCGCCTTCAGGTGCGGCCACTGCGCGCTTTCGCCCTTGGTCACCGTCAGGAAATCGGGACCGAAGAACACCCGGGTCACGTCTCCCAGCTCAAACAGGGCGCGCGCCAGCGGCGAGGCTTCGCCTTCCTCGGCGGTGCGAAACTCCCGGGCGCCTTCGCCCAGCACTTCGCGGCCGGGCAGGAACTTCAGGACCTCAGGATTGGGCGTGGTTTCGGTCTGAATGAACATCCGTTCCAGATGGACCGCGCGACGTCGTGACGCAAGGGCGCCGACACGGTGCATTTTAAAAGTGACACAGGCGTCATTTTCTGGCGTGATGTCGCAAAACACCGATCCGCGGGAGGATCTCATGAGCGACGGTTCGATCGACCTTAAGGCTGACGCGCGGGCGCGGGCCTATTCCATTCCCCTCGAAGACTATCATGTCGCCGACCCGGCCCTGTTCCAGGCCGACGCGATGTGGCCGTACTTCGAGCGCCTTCGGAAGGAGGCGCCGGTCCACTATTCGAAGGGCGACGAGGAGGTCGGGCCGTACTGGTCGGTGACGCGCTACAACGACATCATGACCGTCGACACGACCCACCAGGTCTTTTCGTCGGACGCGCATCTGGGCGGCATCACGATCCGGAACTTCGACGAGGACTTCGTCCTGCCGATGTTCATCGCCATGGACCAGCCCAAGCACGACATCCAGCGCAAAACGGTCAGCCCGATCGTCTCGCCGCAGAACCTGGGCCGCCTGGAAGGGATCATCCGTGAGCGGGTTTGCGGGATCCTCGACGCCCTGCCGATCAACGAGCCGTTCGACTGGGTCGACAAGGTCTCGATCGAGCTGACCACCCAGATGCTGGCCACCCTGTTCGACTTCCCCTGGGAAGAGCGCCGCAAGCTGACCCGCTGGTCCGACATCGCCACCGCCTCGCCCGAGAGCGGCATTATCGAGAGTGAAGAGGCGCGCCGCGCCGAGCTGCTGGAATGCCTGGCCTATTTCACCAACCTCTGGAACGAGCGGGTCAACCTGACCGAGCCGGGCAATGACCTGATCTCGATGCTGGCCCATGGCGAAGCCACGCGCGACATGCCGCCGATGGAGTATCTGGGCAATGTCATCCTGCTGATCGTCGGCGGCAATGACACCACCCGCAACTCGCTGACCGGCGGCCTCTACGCCCTGTCGAAGAACCCGCAGGAAGAGGCCAAGCTGCGCGCCGATCCCAGCCTGATCCCGAACATGGTCTCGGAGATCATCCGCTGGCAGACGCCGCTGGCTCATATGCGCCGTACGGCGCTGGAAGATTTCGAGTTGGCCGGCCAGACGATCAAGAAGGGCGACAAGGTCGTCATGTGGTACGTTTCGGGCAACCGCGACGACACGGTGATCGAGGACGCCGACAAGTTCATCATCGACCGCCCGAACGCCCGCCGCCACCTGTCGTTCGGCTTCGGCATCCACCGCTGCGTGGGCAACCGTCTGGCCGAGATGCAGCTGCGGATCGTCTGGGAAGAAATCCTCAAGCGCTTCCCGAAGATCGAGGTGCTGGAAGAGCCCAAGCGGGTCTATTCGACCTTCGTGAAGGGGTACGAGCGGATGATGGTGCGGATCCCCGAGCGCATTTAAAGCCTGTCATCCCGGCCCAGCGCGAAGCGCGCCGAGCCGGGACCCAGGGTAACCGCAGTGCGCCGACCCCTGGGTCCCGGATAGCCTCTCCGAGGCTTCCGGGATGACACGGGTTTGGCTTTAGAGCTGGCTGGCTTACGCCCCCCAGAAGCCGACCAGCTTCTTGACCTCGGCCAGGGTCGGCGCGGCGGCCTCGCGGGCCTTTTCGGCGCCCTTGGCCAGGATGGCGTCCAGCACCGCCGGATCGCCCAGCAGGCCGCGCATCCGCTCGCCGACCGGCGCCAGGCTCTCGACCGCCAGCTCGGCCAGGGCCGGCTTGAAGGTCCCAAAGCCCTTGCCGGCGTACTCGGCCAGGACCTCGGCCTTGGTCTTGCCGGCCAGCGCCGCGAAGATGCCCACCAGGTTGTCGGCTTCGGCGCGGGTCGCCAGTTCCTCGACCGTCTCCGGCAGCGGTTCCGGATCGGTGCGGGCCTTACGGACCTTGGCGGCGATGTCGTCGGCCGTGTCGGTCAGGTTGATGCGCGAATAGTCGGACGGGTCCGACTTGCTCATCTTGGCCGAGCCGTCGCGCAGGCTCATGACCCGCGCGCCGGGGCCCTGGATCAGCGGATCGGGCAGCGGGAAGAAGCCCGGCGCATTGAAGTCGTGGTTGAACTTCTGGGCGATGTCGCGGGTCAGCTCCAGGTGCTGCTTCTGGTCCTCGCCAACCGGCACATGGGTGGCCTTGTAGATCAGGATGTCAGCCGCCTGCAGCACCGGATAGGTGTAGAGGCCCACCGAGCTGCGCTCCTTGTGCTTGCCACTCTTCTCCTTGAACTGGGTCATGCGGTCCAGCCAGCCGAGACGCGCGACGCAGTTGAAGATCCACGAGAGCTCGGCGTGCTCGCGCACCGCCGACTGCGGGAAGATCGTCGCCTTGTCGGGATCCAGGCCCGAGGCGATGTAGGCCGCAGCGATCTCGCGGGTCTGCTGGGCCAGGGCCGCCGGGTCCTGCCAGACGGTGATGGCGTGCAGGTCGGCGACGAAGATGAAGGTGTCGATCTCGTGCTGCAGGCGGGTGAACTTCACCAGCGCGCCGAGATAGTTGCCCAGGTGCAAGGCGCCGGAGGGCTGGACGCCGGAAAGCACGCGGGGCGGACCCGCATAGGTGACGGGAGCTTGGTCGGTCATGGCTCTAAGCCTTGCTGTCGAATGCGATGAAAATGGCTAGAGCGTGATAACCGAAAGTGTGAGCGGTTTCGGCGGCCATCACGCTCTAAATGTTTGAGGTAGAGCCTTTTTGCTCCCTTCGAATGACTCCATTCGAAGGGAAAAGGCTCTGGCGCGCGGACGCGCAACGCGTCGAGACGCGCGGATCAAAATCAGCGGGAGCCGCGCCATCGCGGCGTATGGAGACCGATCGGAGCCATGTCCTGCTGGTTAGCCTCCCCGTTCCCACGGATCAAGCCTTGCCCCGGCGAAGCGCGGCCTTGACCTCGGACGGCTTGACCCCGCCGAACAGGAACAGCAGCGGCGGATAGACGGCCAGGGCGGCCAGGCAGGTCAGGGCCAGGGCGGCCTCCTTGGCGCCGAGGGCGTGGCCGGTCAGGCCCATGGCCCGCAACGGCGCCTCGATCGCCTCGCGCCAGTGGGCGGCGGCGGCCAGCAGAAGGCCCATGCCCAGGCTCGCCAGCAGGATCCGCGCCAGGCGCGACCAGGTTTCGAGGGTTGGATTGTAGTGCCCCTGCCGCCAGAGGCCGAACGCCATCTGGGCGACGTTGATCCAGGAGGCCACGGCCGTCGCGGCGGCGATGCCTTTCACGCCAAACAGCCGGAAGAACAGGAAGCCCAGCGCGATGTTCACCGCCACCGAGATCAGCGCAAAGCGCATCGGGCTCTTGGTGTCGCCTCGGGCGAAGAACGCCCGCGAATAGAGCTGCTGCAGGACGAAGGCGGGCGTGCCCAGGCCATAGAAGAACAGCGCCGCCGCCGTCTGGCTGGCGTCATAGGCGGTAAACTGGCCGCGCGTGTAGAGGCCGTCCGAGAGGAAGCCGGGCATGGCCACCAGGGCGGCGGCGGCGGGCAGGGTGAAGGCCATGGCCAGGGTCATGGCCTGGTCCATGGCGGTCTGGGCGTCGTCGCCGTCGCCGGACTGCACCGCGCGCGACAGGCGCGGCAGCAGGGCGACGCCGATGGCCACGCCCACCAGGCCCAGCGGCAGTTGGTAAAGGCGGTCGGCGGTGGCCAGCCAGGTCCGGCCGCCGGGCACATGGCTGGCCAGGTTGCTGGAGATGAAGATGTTGACCTGGGTGGCGCTGGCCGCCAGGGCGCCGGGAATGGCCTTGCCGATCAGCTCGCGCACCTCGGGCGTCAGGCGCGGCAGCCGCCAGTGGACCTTGGCGCCCGACTTGTTAACGCCCCACACCAGCAGCGCCGCCTGGGCCACGCCCGCGACGATTACGCCGACCGACCCCCACTGGGCCGCGCCGACGGCGGTGGTCTGCGGCAGGATGAAGATCAGGGTGGCGATGTTCAGCAGGATCGGCGCTCCGGCCGACAGGATGAAGTGGTCCCGCGCGTTCAGCACGCCCGACAGGTGCGCGACGATCGCCATGCACGGCAGGTAGGGCATGGTGATCTGGGTCAGCAGCACCGCCAGCTTGTACTTGTCGGTGCCCCAGCCGAATCCCGGGCTGATCAGCATCATCAGCCAGGGCATGGCCAACTGGCAGATGACGGTGATGATGATGGTCGAGGCCGCCAGGGTGGCCATGGCGTCGGCGGCCAGGATGTCGGCCTTCTCCTCGCCGTCACGCTGCAACGACTTGGCGTAGGCGGGCACGAAGGCGGCGGCGAACGCCCCTTCGGCGAAGAAGCGACGGAACAGGTTCGGGAAGGCCAGGGCGGTGTTGTAGGCGTCGGCCGCCGGCGTGGCGCTGGCGCCCATCCGGTACGAGACCGCCAGGTCCCGGAAGAAGCCCATGAACCGACTGACCAATGTCAGTCCCGAATAGATCACCGAGGACCGGAAAAGACCGCCCTTCTTGGGCGGCGTTTCTTGAGCGGAAGCGGGGGGCGCGGTGTCGGTCACGCCCGGCTTCTGGGCGCTCGACGAACAGGCGTCAAGGGCTGCTCTGAGCCCGCGCGGCCTTCATCGGCGGGCTCTTCTCGCGCGCGTCTAGGCGGCCGCCCGCGTGGCCTCCCGCCCGATTCGTATCTCGCCCATCCGCTGGGCCAGACGCGTGGCCTCCTGGGCCAGGGAATGGCTGGCGGCGGTGGTTTCCTCGACCATGGCGGCGTTCTGCTGCGTCACCTGGTCCATCTGGTTCATGGTGGCGTTGATCTCGGTGAGACCGCGCGCCTGCTCGGTCGTCGAGGCGGCCATGGCGCCCACCAGATCGTCGATCTCGTCGACCTCTTGAGCGATCGCGCGCAGGGCCTCGCCTGTGCGGCCGACGAACTCGACGCCCTGGCCGACTTCGCTCGTGCTGGCGCTGATCAAGGTCTTGATTTCCTTGGCCGCGTCGGCGGAGCGTTGGGCCAGGGCCCGCACTTCCTGGGCCACCACGGCGAAGCCTCGACCTGCCTCGCCCGCCCGCGCGGCCTCGACCCCGGCGTTGAGCGCCAGGAGGTTCGTCTGGAAGGCGATCTCGTCGATGACGCCAATAATCTGGCCGATCTGGCTTGAGGACTTCTCGATAGCGCCCATCGCCTCGACGGCCTGGCCGACCACGGACCCCGAAGCGTCGGCGGCGCGACGGGCGCGTTCCACCACCTGGCGGGCGCGGGCCGCGCCCTCGGCGGTCTGGCGCACGGTGCTAGTGATCTGATCCAGCGCGGCCACCGCCTCTTCAAGGCTGGCGGCCTGACGCTCGGTGCGCAGGGCCAGGTCGTCCGCAGCTTCGGAAATCTCCGCCGCGCCCCCATGAATGGCCCTGGTCGCGTCGATCGAGGCGGCGATCACGCCCGACAGTTTCTCCACCGCGGCGTTGAAGTCGACACGCAGCGCCTCGTAGCCGGCGGGGAAGGGGCGCTCAATCCGGTGGCTGAGGTCGCCATTGGACATGTGGCCAAGCGCTTGGGCCAGGCTCTCGACCACGGCTTTTTGCGTGGCCTCGGCTTCCGCCCGGCGGCGTTCGCTTTCGCGGCGCTCGATCTCGAGCGCGTCGCGGACGTCGGCGGCCTCCAGCTCCTTGCGGCGCGCCTCCACCGTGTCGTGGAAGCTGCGCAGGGCGTCGCTCATCTGACCGATTTCATCCTGGCTTCGCTTCTTCGGAAGGACCACGTCGAGATCCCCGGCGGCCAGCCGGCGCAGGCAGTGCGTGATCTCGGTGAGCGGCGTCACGAGGCCTCGGCGGGCGGCGAACATCAGCAACGCCGCGAAGGCGGCCGCTAGAAGGAGCAGCCCCGCCATGATCGCCTGGCCCAAAAGCCCGAGTGACTTGGCGGCCTCCGCGTCGTGCGAGGCCGCCGCCTCGATCTCGGTCGAGGCGGCCTCCATCTTGTCCTCGAGCGCCGAGAACTGTTGCCCAAATCCGGCCAGCTTGGCGTGCGCGCCTACGGGGTCGGAGTCCGCGGCGCCGACGATCTGCTCCGCGGCCGCGATATAGGCGTTGAGCGGCGCCTCGACCGCTTGCAGGGCGCTCTTGGTCCGCGGGTCTTCGGCCAGCTTGCCGCTCTGGGCGATATCATCTCGGAAGGCCTGGGTGTGTTCAGCCAGGTCCGCCCGCACGGCCTTGAGGTCGACGCCAAGCGCAGGGTCGCTGGACATGATCGCGCCCATGACGTCCGCGCGCAGCGCGTCGTGCATCATATCAGCGTGCATGTGCAGGCGAAGGATCTTGGCGGAGGCTTCCGCGCGGGTCAGGGCGGAGTCCAGGCTCAGGGCCACCCACAAACCCGCGCCGGCCGTAGCGGCGCAAAGCAGCGCCGCGCCACCGGCCGCCCCCATAACCTTCTGACCCAAGGACGCCATGCCGTCATCTCCCGGAAGTCCAAATCGGGGAAATGATGACGGGGACCCTTCTAACGAGCCTTAACCATCAGGCGCTCGCCACAGTGGCATAACGTCGCAGTTCGATACCGCTGTTATGCTGGGATTCTGCGTGACGCGCGCTTAGCGTGGGATCTCGGCGGTCTTCACCAGCGCCACCTGCCGGTAAACGGCGGCGATCTCGAAGTAGCGGCCGAAGGCCGCGTGGAACTGGTCGACGGCCTGTTTCACGCCGGGCCCGCCGATTTCGCTGATGTCGTGCCAGTAGTCGTCCAGAACCATCATGCCGCCCACGCTAAGCAGGCTGGCGCAGAAGCATAGGTCGATCAGAACCGCCAACGCCGTGTGGCTGCCGTCAACATAGATCAGGTCGAATTGCTCGCCCCGCTCCAGCATCTGCGGCAGGACATAGGTCGAGAAGCCCTTATGCGTCGTCAGACTCCTGAAGCCGCACTTGTCCATGTTGCGGCGGAAGCGCGGCTCGACGGCGTGATACTTTTCTTCGGGGTTCAGCGCCTCGTCGAACCACGGATCGATGACTGTGACCGCGAGGCGATCGGGCAGCAGCCAGTCCATGAAGGCCAGGTTGCGGCCCTCATAGGCGCCGATCTCCATGTATCGAATGGTCTCGCCCACCGGCCGCTTGGCCGCGAAGTCGCGCAGCAGCGGCGTCACGAACGGGATGTTGTTGCTGGCCCAGGTCGAGGTGAACTCGAAGCCCTTGTCGGCGGCGTGGCTGTTGAAGGCCTCGACCACGGCATGGTCGCGCGGACCGCCCAGCATGGTCTTGGCCAGGTTCGGCGCTAGGCGCGGATTGACCTTGGTCAGCGAGCGCAGCTTCGAGAGGCCGCCACGATGGGTGACGGTCTCGGCGTCGAAGTGCATGTCGGCGGTCATGGTCCCGGCTCCTCCAGCGGTTGCGGGGGAGACTAGGACCAAGGTCTTAAGGAAGGGTCAGGCCGTGACGATCTGTCCGTCGCGGACCGCGACCGGCCAGGGCGTCAGGCGGGCGCTGGTCGGGCAGGGCCCTGCGACGCAGCCGCCGTCCTCGATGCGGAACAGGGCCGCGTGGCCCGCGCACAGGATCAGGTCGTTGTCGCGGGTCAGGTAGCGGCCGGCGAAACCGGCCAGAGGCCAGCCAGCGTGCGGACAGCTGTCGACATAGCCGACCAGGGTCTCGCCCTTGCGGACCACGAAGCCGGCGAACATCGCGTCGCCCTCGCGCCAGCGAAAGCCCTTCGACCCGGGCGAAGCCACCTCGTCCAGGCCACAGAGCACGGTCCCCGCCGGCGGGCGGGCGGGATTGTCCTCGACGTCTCGCAACGGCTCAGAGCGCGCCGATCGCCACGCGCCAGGGGCGGACCTCGACGCTTTCGAATACCCCGGCGGCGGTGAAGGGGTCGTTGTCGGCCTGGGCCTGGGCGGCGGCCAGATCTTCGGCCTCGACGATCAGCAGCGAGCCGATCGGATTGCCGTCGTCGCCCAGCAGCGCGCCGGCCAGCTTCAGGCCGGTCGACTGGTTCAGATAGTCGAGGTGGGTAGGGCGGGTGGCCAGGCGGGTTTCCAGCGCGCCGGGCTTGTCCTTGCAGATGATGGCGAAGAGGGCCATGCGGGCGGTCCTTCTGGTCAGGCTTCGGATTTGAGGGGGCGCGAGAGCAAGCCGGCGATGGCGCCGTCGACCGCGACTTCGCCCGCCAGGATCGCCGCGACGGCTTCGCAGATCGGGGCCTCGACCCCGACCTTGCGGGCCAGGGCGCGCACGGCGGGGGCGGAGGCCACGCCCTCGGCGACCGAGACCTTGCCGGCGAGCGCCTGTTCCAGGGTCAGGCCCTGGCCGAGCGCCAGGCCGACGCTCATGTTGCGCGACTGCGGGCTGGAGCAGGTGAGGACCAGGTCGCCCAGGCCGCAGAGGCCGGCCAGGGTCTCCGGGCGCGCGCCCAGCGCCACGGCCAGACGCGTCAGCTCCGCGAAGCCGCGGGTGATCACCGTGGCGTGGGCGTTGCGGCCCAGGCCCTTGCCCTCGACGATGCCGCAGGCGATGGCCAGGACGTTCTTCACCGCGCCCCCGGCTTCGGCCCCGATCAGGTCGCTCGCCGTATAGGGACGGAAGGTCGGGATGGCGATCGCTTCGGCGATGGCGCGACCCAGGGCCTCGTCCTCGCAGGCCAGGGTGACGGCGGCGGGCAGGTTGCGGGCCACCTCGCCCGCGAAGCTCGGGCCCGACAGCACGGCGATCGGCGCGCCGGGCAGGGCTTCGGCCGCCACCTCGGTCATCAGTTTCAACGAACCCTGCTCGACGCCCTTGGAGCACAGAACGACCGGCGCGGTAGCCTTGCGATACGGAGCGAAGGCGGTCAGGGCCGCGCGCAGGTGCTGGGCGGGGGCGACCGCCAGGATCAGGTCGCAGTCGGCCAGGTCCGCCAGGTCGGCGACCGCCCTGACGCCGGGCACCAGCGCGACGCCGGGCAAGAACACGGCGTTTTCATGAGTGGCGTTCACGGAGGCCACAACCTCCGGCTCGCGCGCCTGCAGCGTTACCGCAAGGCCGGCCCGGGCCGCCACCTGGGCCAGGGCCGTGCCCCAGGCCCCGGCGCCGATCACGCCGACTGTCTCAAAGGTCATGGGCTTGGAGGTCATGCCTTGGCTCCCTTGCGTCCGTAGGCGTTGGCGGGATTGGCCAGGGCCGCCGCCTCGTCCAGCGGCCACCGCGGACGGGCGACGGCGTCCAGATCGTCGGACATGCCGAGCGCCAGTCGCTCGGCCCCCGCCAGGGCGATCATCGCGGCGTTGTCGGTGCAGTAGGCCAGCGGCGGGGCGGCGAACGAGAAGCCGTTCTTCTCGCAGTCGGCCAGCAGCGCCGCCCGCACCGCGCCGTTAGCCGCCACACCGCCGGCGACGACGAAGCGCAGATCGTCCTGACCGTGACTGCCCTTATAGAGCTTCATCGCCCGATCGACCCGCTCCGACAGTTGGCGGGCGATGGCGGCCTGGACGCCGGCGGCCAGATCGCGGCGCTCGTCGTCGGTGGTCAGGGTCTCGGCGATCCGCGCCGCCGCCGTCTTCAGACCCGAGAAGGAAAAGTCGCAGTCCTTACGGCCGAGCAGGGCGCGGGGCAGGGCGTAGCGGGTCGGATCGCCGCCTACCGCCAGCTTTTCCAGAGCCGGTCCGCCCGGATAGGGCAAACCCAGGCTCTTGGCGATCTTGTCGAAGGCCTCGCCCGCCGCGTCGTCGATGGTGGTGCCGAGGCGGCGACACGCGCCGACGCCCGATACTTCCAAAAGCTGACAATGGCCGCCGGACACCAGCAATAGCAGGAACGGATAGGCGATGTCGGCGCCGAGACGGGCCGAGACGGCATGGCCTTCGAGATGGTTCACCGCCACCAGCGGCACGCCGCGCGCCAGGGAAACCGCCTTGCCGAACGCCAGGCCCACCATGACGCCGCCCACCAGGCCCGGCCCCGCGGTGGCGGCGACGCCGTCCAGCGCCTCGAACCCGACGCCCGAGGCCCGCACGGCCTCGGCGGCGATGGCGTCGATAGACTCCACGTGCGCCCGGGCGGCGATCTCCGGAACCACGCCGCCGAACGGGGCGTGCTTCTCGAACTGGGTGCCGATCACCGACGACAGCACCGTCACCGTTCCATCCGCCGCGCGGCGCACGACCGAGGCCGCGGTTTCATCGCAGCTGGTCTCAAGGCCGAGGATCAGAAGGTCGGATTGCTTAGGGGATGTCATCAGGTTGCGGGCTTTCCGCCGCTCCTGTAGCAGCGAAGAACAGAATTCGTCTCCGCAGGTAACGTTCAGACCGTGTCCCGGCAACCTCCCATCCGCATCGGCGCCCGTGGCTCCAAGCTGTCCCTGGCCCAATCGGGCCTCATGCAGGCGCGGATCGCCCAGGCGCTCGGCGTCCCAGCCGGGGCGAGCCGGGAAGAGATCGAGGCCGCCGCCCCGCTGATCCCGATCGTCACCAGCGGCGACCGCATCCAGGACCGCCGCCTGATGGAGATCGGCGGCAAGGGCCTCTTCACCAAGGAGATCGAGGAGGCGCTGCTGGACGGCCGCATCGATTGCGCCGTCCATTCGCTGAAGGACATGCCGGCCGAACTGCCGCCGGGTCTGGTCCTGGCCGCGACGCCGGAACGTGAAGACCCGCGCGACGCCTTCATCAGCCATGTCTGCGAAAGGCTGGAAGATCTGCCGAAGGGCGCGCGCCTGGGCACCGCATCCCTGCGTCGGCAGGCCCAGGCCCTGCACGTGCGGCCCGATCTCGAGATCGTCATGCTACGCGGCAATGTCGATACGCGCCTGGCCAAGCTGGAGCGCGGCGAGGCCGACGCCATCCTGCTGGCCCAATCGGGCCTCAACCGCCTGGGCCTTGGCCATTTGACCAAGAGCTGGCTCGATCCCGACGCCTGTCCGCCTGCGCCGGGCCAGGGCGCTCTGGTCATCGAGACCCGCGCCGAGGATGTGGGCGCGCCCTGGCTGGACGCCGTCCGCTGCCGCCAGACCACGATCGCCGTGGCCGCCGAGCGCGGCGCGCTGCTGGCGCTGGAGGGCTCGTGCCGCACCGCCATCGGCGCTCGCGCGATCCTGGACGGCGCCAACCTTTCGATGATCGTCGAGGCCCTGACTCCCGACGGCGCCCGGCGTTTCCGGCGGGAAGACCAGATCGTTCTGACGGGCGCCGACGACATGGGCGAATCCCACGCGTTCGGCTTGAAGCTCGGCGCGGAAGTCCGCGCGGCCGGCGGCGACGCCATCGTCCTGCCGGAATAGACGCTTGAGCTCGGGCGCGCCGGTCTGGATCACCCGCGCTCAGCCCGGCGCTGCGGCGACCGCCGAGCGGGTGGCCGCGCTGGGCTTCTCGCCCGTTGTCGACCCGCTGCTGGAGGTCATACCGCTCGCCGCGACGATCGACTTGTCCGGCGTCGCCGCCCTGGCCTTCACCAGCGCCAATGGCGTCGAAGGCTTCGCCCGGTGCTCCGCGCGGCGCGACTTGCCGGTCTTCACGGTCGGCGAGGCCACCGCCAGGGCCGCCCGGGAGGCAGGCTTCGCCGCGCCCCTTAGCGCCGACGGCGATGTCGCGGCTCTGGAGCGACTGATCGCCGAAGCCAGGCCCGGGCCGGTGCTGTGGGCGGGCGCCGAAACGCCGGCCGGGGATCTTGTCGCCGGCTTGCAGGCGCAGGGTGTCGAGGCGCGAGGCGTGGCGGTCTATGCGACGGTGGCGCGGGCGCCGACGAGGGCCACTCTGGGGTTGCTCGATGCGCCCTTGACGGTTCTGGTCCATTCACCCCGAGCGGCGCGCGCCCTGGCCCGGATTCTGGAGGGGCGACCATCCCATCAGGAACTCCGCCTGCTCTGTCTCTCGCCAGCCGTCGCCGCGCCGCTGATGGTGGTCGCCGAACCCGGTTCTGTGGCGTTCGCGCCGCGCCCGGACGAATCCACGCTGCTCAACCTGCTGGGAGCTTGAGCGCGGCGTTGCGCGACGCGGCGGTGTGGGGCACGAATGGGCCATGAACGCCGATGTCGATCCCGCTGAAATCGCCGCGCCCAGCGATCCGGCGCTCTACGCCCGTCGCCGGGTGATGGGGCCGGGCGTCTGGGCCTGGCTCTTCCTCTGCCTGGTCTGTGTCGCTTTGGGCGCCGGCGTCGCCTGGTTTGGACCGTCATTGTTCTCGCCGCGACCCAAGGCGGGCGATAGCGCGATCTCGGCCTCCCCCAGCCCGCAACCGATCGCCGAGCGCGTGGCGCCGGGCTCGCCCCTTCCCCTGGAGGGCGGCGCCGTCCCGCCCCCGGCTTCGACCCTGCCGGACGAGCGGCTCGCTGCGCGAATCACCGCGCTGGAAGCCAGCCAGAAGACCGTCGCCGACGCGGCCATCGCCGCGCTGTCTGTCGCGACCCTGGCCGAGGCGGCGGAAACCTCGCGCCCGTTCGGGCCGGAGCTTCTGGCGCTGGAGCGGGCTCTGCCCGGCTCTCCGGATCTTCGCGCTCTGGAGCCGTTGTCGCGCACGGGCGCGCCGACCCGCGCGGGCCTCACCACCCAGTTCGGCAACCTTGCTGGCCGGGCCGCGAGCGCCTCGCGCAGCCCCGGAGCGGACGCCGATCTCTTTTCACGGGTCCGCTACGCCCTCTCCAGCATCGTCTCGATCCGCCACGTGGGCTCGACCAAGGGGTCTACGCCCGACGCGCTTCTGGCCAAGGCCCAGGCGCTGCTGGACGAGGGGGATGTGGAAGGCGCGGTCGCGGCGCTCGACCCGCTGAACGACTCGGCCCGCGAGGTGCTGGCGCCCTGGTTCGTCGCCGCCAATCGTCGCATCGAGATCGACCGTCACGTGTCGGCCGTACGCGCCGACGCCCTGGCCGAGCTCTCGCGGGTTTCGCGCGCCGCTGCTCCGGTCGCGCCATGACCCGGGTCGCCATCGCCTTCTTCCTGGTCGCCGTCGTCGCGGTCGGCGCCCTGGCGCTAGCCGGAGAGCCGGGCCGCGCGTCGCTGGAATGGATGGGCTGGCGGGTCGAGATGACGGCCGCCGCCGCCGCCCTGCTGACACTCTTTTCGGCCTTGATGTTCACCCTGCTCTGGCGCGGGATCATCTGGATTGTCGAGGCGCCGCGCCGCGCCGCTCGCGTCCGCGCCGAGGCCAAGCGCAAGCAGGCGATCGAAGCCCTCTCGCGAGGCTTTCTCGCCGTGGCGGCCGGGGATGGCTCGGAGGCCCGCCGCTTGGCGCAGAAGTCGTCCGAACTGGCCGAGGACGCGCCGGCCCTGGTCCGGGTGCTGGCCGCCCAGGCGGCCGAGACCGCCGGCGACCGTGGCGGCGCCAAGAGCGCCTACAACGCGATGCTCGGTTTTCCCGAGATGCGCCTGGCCGGTCTGCGCGGCCTGATGCTGGCCGCCCAGGCCGATGGAGACCGACCGGCGGCGATCCGTCACGCCGAAACCGCCTATGGTCTGGCGCGGACCGCGCGTTGGGCCTGGCGATCGCTGCTGGAGGCTCGCTTGGAGGCGGGTGACTGGGCCGCCGCCTTGGACCTGGTCCAGGGCGCGCTGGAGCGGAAAATCGTCTCGCCGGTCGTGGCCGAGCGCAGCCGCGCGGCCTTGCTCACAGCCTCGGCCGCCAGCCTGGTCGACTCGCCGGATCCGAAGGCCCGCGCCCAGGCGCTCGACTTTGCGACCCAGGCCGCGAAGCTCAAGCCCGACTTCGCGCCCGGCGTGGTGATGGCCGCGCGCCTGCTGGCCGAGGACGGCAAGACCTCGAAGGCCGCCGGCCTGATCGAGACGGCCTGGAAGGCCGAGCCGCATCCGGCCCTGTGGCTGGCCTATCGTGACCTGAAGACCAACGAATTGCCTAAGGCCCGCGCTCAGCGTCTGGCCGCCCTGGCCGCGATGAAGCCGGAAGCGCGGGAAAGCCGCCTGCTGCGCGTTGAAAGCGCCCTGATTGGCGGTGACCCGGTCGCCGCCCGCGCCGCCGCCCGCCTTTTGGACCAGTCTGCGCCGACGGCGCGTTTCGCCGGCCTGATGGCGCGCGTCGCCGCCGCCAATGGCGAGGCCGACGAGGCCCGGGCCTGGATCGCGCGCGGCGTCGACGCCCCGCAGGAGCCCGACTGGTCTGATCTGGACCCCGAAGGCCTCGCCTTCGCCTATCAGCGCGACGACTGGGCGCGGCTGGCTGTCAGCTACGCCGAGACCGGCCAGTTGATCCATCCGCGTCACGAGCGGCGCGAGCGGACCATGAACGACTTGCCCGAGCTGCCCTCGGCCTATGTGGAAGCGACGCCTTTCATCCGCGCGGCCGAGACCGGCGGGGCTCTTCTGCCCATTCCCGACGACCCCGGCGTGTTCGACGCGCCGCCGATTCCGGAGCCTCCGGAAAGCGGTCCGGCGCCCCGTCGCAATTCTGGTGCAAGACGGCGCTTGCCGAGCGGCTCGCGCGCCGCTAAATAGGCGCTCCCTTCGCTTCGGAGCGCCCGCTTCGAAGCCCGTGGGCCGCCTTAGCTCAGCCGGTAGAGCGGCGCATTCGTAATGCGTAGGTCAGGTGTTCGAGTCACCTAGGCGGCACCACTTTCTCCTCCTTCCCTTCCTTCAAATCGGAACTTCGCCTGAGCGCGGGCCGTTCGACTCTCGAAGGAGATTCGCATGGCTGATCGCGTCGATGATGAAACCGCCTTCGAGGAACTGATGGCGTTCCTCGACAATCCGCCCGAGCCCGGCGGCGCCGAGGACGCGCGGTTTGGCGAGCGGCTGAGGCAGGTGATCGCCGCGTCCGTGCCGTTGAGCGAGGAAGACGATCCCGAGGACGCCCCGACCTTGGCGCTCGACGCAGGTCTCAGGTCACGGCTCGAAGCCCTGGCCCACAAGCGCGCGCAGGGCAATTACTTCGGCGAGCACCCCGATGGGATCGGGCCGACACTCGGAATGGATTTCGGCAAGTCTTAGGCGCTTTCGATCTATGACGGCGCCTTAAAACTCAAACTGAGGGCGCTGAAGCGCGGGTGCGACAATGTGGCCGAGAGCAGCATTGTCCACGGCCCAGTCGTTCAAAATTCACGGCCATACCGATGATGTTTAGGCCATACCTTTCCTTTATAGAAAATATAAACCTGTCGTCCGAAATATTATCAATTAATCTAACATATCAATAAGAGCTCATTTTCTTGAATTAAGTGTCCTACGGATAAATTCTCTATTTCGTAGAGACTATAATAATCAAAAGTATGGCCCGCGTCGTGCCGAATTAATACATGAAAATCGAAATGTAGAACGACGTTCAATTTCATACGGTTACTTCTTGTTTACGCCCGCTGACCATCTCCTGCGCGAACGAAAGCTCGGCAGAAACCGGGCAGGGGATGAACAGAATGTCGAACCGAAACAAGGCGGGCCTCGTCGCCATAACCCTGATGATGCTCGCGGCGCCGGCGGCGCATGCGGATGCAGCCAAGGATGTGCTGATCGCCGGGCGAGCCCTCACTTTCCTTGAGAACGGGCCATCGGGCCGCGCCGTGTTGGGCGTAGTCTTCGATCCGTCAAAGCCAGCATCGGTCGCCGAGAAGAACGCGGTAATGGCCGCGATCGGCGGTGGCATGAACGCCGGCGCGGTTACGCTGACCGGCAAGGCGATTGAGGCTGGCGACGTGGGCGGGGCCTCGGGCGTGGCTGCCCTTTACGTGACCAAGGGCGTCAACGTCGGCGCCGCCGCCAAGTCTAAGAAACTCATCACCATCGGCTCAGACGCTGGCTGCGTTTCCAGCGGCGCCTGCATGATGGCTGTATCGGGCGATCCCAAGGTGGAGATCGTGGTCAGCCGCTCCGGGGCGGCCGCCGTCGGCGCGGTCTTCAAGGCCGCCTTCCGCATGATGATCCGCGAAGTCTGACCCCTCGAGCCCGAAAGAGACACACCATGAAGATCAATCTCTTCGCCGGCGCTTCGGTCGGCCTTTGCATCCTGGCCTCGGCCACCACCGTCTCCGCCCAGTCGATCGACTATGGCGCGATGCAGCAACTGTTCAATGAGCCGGTCACCACCAGCGCGACAGGCTCGCCCCAGCGCTCGACAGAAGCGCCGGCTGCGATGGAGATCATTTCGGCCGCCGATATCGAACGCTCGGGCGCGGCCGACCTGCCGACTCTACTGGGCCGTGTCGCCGGCCTCGACGTGCTGAACTGGGGCGCTGCCGGCGCTGACGTCAGCGTGCGCGGCTACGATCAGGCCATGTCGCCGCGACTGCTGGTCCTGATCAATGGGCGTCAGGTCTATCTCGACCATTACGGCTACACCGCTTGGGCGACTCTGCCCGTGCAGTTGCACGAAATCCGCCAAATCGAAGTCGTGAAAGGGCCCAACAGCGCCCTGTTCGGCTTTAACGCCGTTGGCGGGGTGGTCAACATCATCACCTTCAACCCGAAGTTCGACAACGCGCGTTCGGTCACCGTTCGTAGCGGCGCTCATGGATTTGGCGAAGTCTCGCTGATCCACTCCTTCAAGCTGGGCGAGCGCTTTTCGGCCAGGGTGTCGGCCGGCGCCTCACAAGAAGACGAGTGGAAGAACCACAATCCCCTGATCAGCAAAAAGCTGCTCCATGACCCTGCGCGCGTGTCGGCCAATATCGACACGATGACCCAGCTGAACGACAAGACTGAGCTGCGGATCGAGGGGTCCTGGTCCAACAGCCAGATCAGCGAGATGCTGTCGAACAACAGCTACTCTCCGACCAAATATGTCACCGACTCCATCAAGGCGACTCTCGCGTCGGAGACGCGCGCCGGCCTGATCCAGCTTTCGGCCTATCAGAACGACCTGTCGGCCAAGCACATCGTGGTGGGCAATTCTGCGCGGTTCGACAACACTATCCGCGTTGTCAGTCTTCAGGACCTCTTCAAGGTCGGCGCCAAGCACACCATTCGGATCGGCGCGGAGTACCGCCATAACAAGGTCAACACCGCCCCGATCGCGGGTGGCGAGCTGTCCTACGATGTGTGGGCGATCTCGGGCATGTGGAACTGGGCGATCACCGACAAGCTATCGACCACCGTGGCGGTTCGTCAGGACAATCTTGACCTAAAGCGTCGCGGGACCTTCCCGACCGGCTATCCGCCGGTCGCCAACGACTATTGGAACCGCTCGATCAAGAAGGCCAGCTACAACGTCGGCGTTGTCTATCGTCCGACGGGCTACGACACTATCCGCGCCACGGCCGCCCGGGGCGTTCAGGTGCCGACCCTGGTCGACCTGGGCGCCATCCAGGTGAAGGTGGTCTCCGGACCGTTCACGATCGGCGTCATCGGCAATCCGACCCTGCAGCCGACGATCGTGACCAACTACGAGCTGGCGTATGATCGCGCCTTGCCGGCCCTTAACGCAAAGATCGGCGTCTCGGTCTTCACGCAGAAGTCCGAAGACGTGAAGGGGATGCCGACGACCAGCCAGCTGGACATCGCGCCCACCCCGATCAGCCTGCCTCTCCTCAGCTATCGCAACATCGGGGATAGCAAGATGACGGGTTTCGAGCTGAAGGCCTCGGGTACGCTGGACGGTGGTTTCACCTGGCGCGGCGACTACACCCGGACTGACGTCAAGGACAGGCCGACCGCCGGCTTCATCCCGGCCCAGCGTCTGGCCGCCTTCTCACAGACCACGCCGTCCTATCGCGCCAATCTCGCGCTGGGCTGGGCGGGGGATCACTGGACGGTGGACGGGTTCGCCCGCTTCGTCGGCAAGTCCGCCTACTATAACAGCGCCTCGGTCCTCACCCCGATCAGCGCCTACGCTACGGTTGGCGGCAACGTCGCGCGTGAATTCGGCAAAGGCTTCACCGTCGCCGTCAGCGGCCAAAACCTGATGAAGGGCGCTCAGGTCCAGACGCCTGGCCTGGAGGTCGAGCGCCGTGTGCTGATCAGCCTGACCAAGGCCTGGTAAGGCATTCGCCGACCGAGGTCACGACGAGGGCCCCGTCATCCGGCGGGGCCCTTTTCGCGCCTGGTCTTTGGTCCAGCTCTCAAAGTGTCGCCTGTTCAGCGCCGCCGACGCCGGGTGGCGCCGCCGGTCAGGCCGCCCAAGAGGCCGCGCATCAGTTCGCGCCCGGCCGTTGACGCGACCGTCCGCACCAGGGTGACGGCGAACGCCTCGACCATGGTCTGACGGCCCGAGGCGCGGGGCCGGCTTTCGCGCGCCTCTCGCGCGGCCTCGCGTTCGCGGATCTTGGCCTCGGCGGCTTCGCGCTGGTCGGCCTCTGCGGCCTCGCGAGCGCTCTCGGCGGCGCGCTTCGCCTGTTGGGCCCGGCCCTGCAGGATCTCATAGGCGGAATCGCGGTCCTCGGCGGTGTCGTAGACGCCGGCGACCGGGCTTTGCGCCTGCAACGCCGCGCGCTCCTGCGGCGTGAGCGGGCCCAGGCGAGAGGCCGGTGGGCGGATCAGGGTCTTCTGGACGACGCGCGGCGCGCCCTTCTCGTCCAGGGTCGAGACCAGGGCCTCGCCGACCCCGAGCGACTGGATGGTCTCCGCGGTGTCGAAGCTCGGATTCACCCGGAACGATTGGGCGGCGGCCTTGAGGCCCTTCTGGTCGGCGGGGGTGTAGGCGCGCAGGGCGTGCTGTACGCGCGCGCCCAGCTGGCCCAGCACGGCGTCCGGAATGTCCGCAGGGTTTTGGGTGACGAAGTAGATTCCCACCCCCTTCGAGCGGATCAGACGCACGACCTGCTCGATCTTTTCCAGAAGCGGCTTGGGCGCGTCGTTGAACAGCAGGTGCGCCTCGTCGAAGAAGAAGACGAGTCTGGGCTTTTCGGGGTCGCCGACCTCGGGCAGCACCTCGAAGAGCTCCGACAGCAGCCAGAGCAGGAAGGTCGAGTAGAGCTTGGGCGACTGGATCAGGCGGTCGGCCGCCAGCAGGTTCACATAGCCGCGCCCGGCCGCGTCGGTGCGCATCAGGTCCGAAAGATCCAGCGCCGGCTCGCCGAAGAAGTGCTCGGCGCCCTGCGTCTGCAAGGTCAGCAGCTTACGCTGGATGGCGCCCACCGTGGCGGGCGCGACATTGCCGTACTGCGTGCCGATGTCGTCGGCGTTGTCGGCGACATATTTCAGCGCCGCCTGGAGATCCTTCAGGTCCAGAAGCAGAAGGCCGTCCTTGTCGGCGACATGGAAGGCGATGGTCAGCACCCCTTCCTGCACGTCATTCAGCTCCAGAAGACGAGCCAGCAGAAGCGGGCCCATCTCCGAGATGGTGGTGCGGATCGGGTGGCCCTTCTGGCCGAACAGGTCCCAGAACATGACCGGCGGCGCGGCGGGGGTCAGGACCAGGTCCATCGACTGCGCGCGGGCCAGCATCTTCTCGTTCGGAGCACCGGGCATGGCCACGCCCGAGAGGTCGCCCTTCACGTCGGCCGCGAACACCGGAACGCCGGCGTCGGAGAAGGCCTGGGCCAGGACCTGCAGCGTCACGGTCTTGCCCGTCCCCGTCGCGCCGGCCACCACGCCGTGCCGGTTCGAACGGTCGAGCCGCTGCGTCACCGGGCCTTCGCCCAGCCCCACGAGGATCTCGTTTTCGCCGATCGACAGCGTCATGGGCAAACTCCTTACATCGATGCGCGTTCGACCCTAAACGGGGCCTTGCGCCGCGCCAATCGGGCCGGGCAAAGTCGATCGCGTATCTGGAGAAATTTTACAAATGCCGGCTCCCGCCCCGCCGTCGGTCACGACGCGCAACGCCGTGGTCTTCCTAGCCGTCATCGCCGGCGCGGCGACGCTGAAGTGGATGCAGGACATCCTGACGCCCCTGGCCCTGGCGCTGTTCCTGGCGGTGATGATCGACAGCTTCGCCCGGGTCCTGACCGACCGGACGCCTCGTTTTCCAAAACGCTTGGCCCTGCCGACGGCCGTGGTGCTGTCGCTGCTGCTGTTCGGCATGTCGATCTGGATCGTGGTGGACAACGGCAAGGAGTTCTTCGACCACTCCACGCAGTACATCGACAGCCTCAACGCCATCATCGCCAAGTTCACGCCGACGGTGGCGCGCCTGGCGCCAGGCCTTGAGCTCTCGGTCGCGCCGACGATCGGCGACCTGGTCAAGCAATGGAACCCGCAACGCTATTTCGGTGACGTGGCCCAGTCGTTCAACAGCTTCGCCACCAGCGCGGTGCTGGTGCTGATCTATCTCGGCTTCATCCTGGCGTCGCGACGCGGCTTCGCCCGCAAGATCGTGGCGCTGTTCCCGAACCATGCCGAGCGGGACACGAACATGAAGATGTTCGAGCGCATCCGCGACGGCGTCGAGCAGTACCTGTGGATCCAGACCGTGACGGGGCTGATGATCGCCGCCGCCGCGTTCGTGGTGATGATGCTGGTAGGCCTGGACAACGCCTTCTTCTGGGCCTTCCTGATCTTCCTGGCGGCCTATATCCCGATCCTCGGCGGCGCCATCGGCTGCTTCCTGCCGCCGATCTTCGCGCTGATCCAGTTTCCCGACAGCCTGTGGCCGGCGATCATCCTGTTCGCGGCGCTGCAGGGCATCTTCTTCGTGGTCGGCAATGTCATCCTCCCCCGGATGCAGGGTGACAGCCTGAACATGGACCCGACGGTCGTGCTGCTGTCCCTGGCGGTCTGGGGCGCGCTCTGGGGCGTGCCGGGCATGTTCCTGTCTACGCCTCTGACCGTGGCCGCAATGGTCATCCTCGCGCAGTTCGAAGGCTCGCGCTGGATCGCGATCCTGCTCTCTGAGGATGGCGATCCTCAGGGGATTCCTGAGTCCTCGGCCGAGGCGCCGGCCGCGAAGCGAAAGAAATGAGCCGCCCCCTTAAACCGGCGGCGTCAGCCCCTATCTCTAGTCTGTCCGGCTCCCCCCACCCGGACAACACCCCGACGAGAGCCGGCCTGGCCGCTCGTGTCGTCGCGGAGGACGCCCGCCTTCCCCTGAGCGGGCCTGCGCCGCCGGCTTCCCCCCAGCCGGCGGCGTTTCCGTTTTCGCGGCGCTTCCCGGAAATGGCACAATTTGTTTTCGATTACCGACGTAACGGTTGAAGTGAAGCCCAAAAGGGCTAGGTTGCGGCCAAAAATTCGCGAGGGAATCCCATGGTCGGTGCAAGAATTGACCTCAAGTCCGCTGACGCTCCGATCAGTCCGCTGGTGACCGCCTTCGCCAAGGCGATGGGCAAGACGCTTGAGGACCTCTCGCCGGCTGCGCTCGATTTCGCCGCCCAGGCGCAGGACGACTGGTCGGCCGAGGAGCTGCCCGGACTGGACGTCGCCGACGTCGCCGGCGCCCTCGCCGATTTCTGGCGCTTTGGCGAAAGCGCCAAGGACGTGGCCGAACCGGCCATCCGCATCCGTCGCGCCGACGGCGGCCAGACGCCTTCCGACCTGCTGGAGATCGTGCAGATCGACCGGCCGTTCCTGGTCGACAGCATCATGGGCGAGGTGACCGAGGCGGGCTTCTCGGTCCGCGCCATGTTCCACCCGGTCTCCGACCTCGGTGGCGTGCGCCGCTCGATGATCCAGATCTGGCTGGCTCCGGTGGGCGAAGATCGCGAGGACGCCCTGGTCCAGGCCGTTCGCGATGTGCTCGGCGACGTGGCCATGGCCGTCCAGGATTTCGAGGCGATGCGCGGCCTGATGCGCCGCACGATCGAAGAGCTGAAGAGCGCGTCCGCGCCGGTTTCCGGCGACGAGAAGACCGAGGACATGGCGTTCCTCGACTGGCTGGAGCGCGACCACTTCGTTTTCCTCGGTGCGCGGACCTATGAGTATCCGCGAACCGCGGATGGCGGCTACGCGGCCGAAGAGCCGCTTTACCAGCCGGAAGGCAGCCTCGGCGTCCTGCGCGATCAGGCGCGGACGGTTCTGCGTCGCAGCAGTGAGCCGGCGATCCTCTCGGCCCAGATCCGCACGCATATCGACATCGGCGAGCCGATCGTGGTCGCCAAGTCTAACCTGCGCTCGCGCGTCCATCGGCGGGGCTACATGGACTATGTCGGCGTCCGCCGGTACGGCGCCGACGGCAAGCCCTCGGGCGAGGTCCGCTTCGTGGGTCTGTTCACGGCCGAAGCCTATGAGACGCCGGCCAACGCCGTTCCGCTGATCCGCCGGAAGGTGGGCCACGTGCTCTCGCGCGCCGGCAAGGATCCCGACAGCCACAATGGCAAGCGCCTGCGCAACATCCTCGAGACCTGGCCGCGCGACGAGCTGTTCCAGACCGAGGAAGACCAGCTGCTGGCTATGGCGCTGGGCGTCCTGCACCTGTACGACCGGCCGCGCGTGAAGCTGTTCGCGCGCCGCGACCCGTTCGACCGTTTCATCTCGGTGCTGATGTTCGTGCCGCGCGACCGCTATGACTCGGGCGTGCGCGCGCGGGCGGGTCAGATCCTGGCCGAGGCGTTCCGAGGCCGGGTGTCGGCCTACTATCCGAGCTTCTCCGACGCCCCGCTGGCGCGGGTTCACTACATCCTGGGCGTGACGCCGGGCGACCACGCCGAGCCGGACATGGCTGCGGTCGAGGCCGCCATCACCGAGACGGCCCGCACCTGGGACGACCGCTTCGAGGCCGTCATCCGCGAAGGCCAGGCCGGCCGCGTAGCGCAACTGCTGAGCCGCTACGCCGGCGCCTTCCCGCCCGGCTATCGCGACCAGTACGACGCCACTGAGGCCCTGGCCGACATCCAGGTCATCGACGACCTGCGCGAGGGCGAGGCCGTTCGCGTGCGCGCCTTCCGCCGGGAGGAAGACAGCCCGGTCACCTTCCGCTTCAAGCTCTACCGCCCCGGGGCGGCCGCGCCGCTGGCGGACGTGCTGCCGATCCTCGAGCACATGGGCCTGAAAGCCCTGATCGAGGAAGGCTTCAAGGTGGCGCCGAGCGGCCAGCCGGTTTGGGTGCACGAATTCGTCCTGCGCGATGAAGAGGGCGAACATCTTGTGTTCGCCGACGTGAAGCAGGCCTTCGAGGCGGCCTTCGTCGCGATCTGGACCGGTCGCGCCGAAAGCGACGGCTTCAACCGCCTGGTGCTTGAACTGGGCATCGGCTGGCGCGAGGCGGCGCTGATCCGCGCCCTGGCGCGCTACCGCCAGCAGTCCGGCCTTGACCCCAGCCAAGGCGTCCAGGAGCAGGCCCTCTCCGACCATCCGGGCGTCGCTCGCCTGATCCTGGATCTGTTCCAGACCAAGTTCGATCCGGCCATCCGCGTTGATTTGAAGACGCGCCAGGAGCAGGCCAAGGCCGTCCAGGCCAAGATCGTCGAGGCGCTGCAGGCCGTCGAAAGCCTGGACGCCGACCGCGTGCTGCGCCGCCTGGCCGCGCTGGTGGGCGCGATCCAGCGCACCAACTTCTACCAGCCCGCCGCCGACGGCGAGCCCAAGCCGTATATCAGCTTCAAGATCGCCTCGCGCGAGCTGGAAGACCTGCCGGCCCCCAAGCCCTATCGCGAGATCTATGTCTCGGCGCCGCACGTCGAGGGCGTCCACCTGCGTTTCGGTCCGGTCGCGCGCGGCGGGTTGCGCTGGTCGGATCGCCGCGACGACTTCCGCACCGAGGTGCTGGGTCTGGTGAAGGCGCAGCAGGTCAAGAACGCCGTCATCGTGCCGGTCGGCTCCAAGGGCGGCTTCTATCCGAAGCAACTGCCGCGCGGTGGTGATCGCGACGCGATCCAGGCCGAGGCGATCCGCGCCTACAAGACCTTCCTGTCGGGCCTGCTGGACCTGACCGACAATATCGACGCCGACAACCAGGTGGTCCCGCCGCCGTCGGTCGTGGCCCATGACGCGCAGGACCCCTATCTCGTGGTCGCCGCCGACAAGGGCACGGCGACCTTCTCCGACATCGCCAACGGCGTGGCCGAGAGCTACGGCTTCTGGCTGGGCGACGCCTTCGCTTCGGGCGGTTCGGTCGGCTACGACCACAAGGTCATGGGCATCACCGCCCGCGGCGCCTGGGAAGCGGTCAAGCGCCACTTCCGGGAGCTGGGCAAGGACATCCAGACCGAGCCCTTCACCGCCGTCGGCGTGGGCGACATGTCGGGCGACGTGTTCGGCAACGGCATGCTGCTGTCCAAGCAGACCAAGCTGCTGGCCGCCTTCGACCACCGTCACATCTTCCTCGACCCCAACCCCGATCCCGCCGTCTCGTGGGCCGAGCGCGATCGGATGTTCAAACTGCCGCGCTCGTCGTGGGAGGACTACGACAAGTCGAAGATCTCGGCAGGCGGCGGCGTCTTCGCCCGCAGCCTGAAGAGCATCCCGCTGTCGGCCGAGGTCCGCGCCATGCTGGAGATCAAGGCCGAGGCCGTCTCGCCCGCCGAGCTGATGACCGCCATCCTGAAGTCGAAGGCCGAGCTGCTCTATCTCGGCGGCATCGGCACCTATGTGAAGGCCAAGGGCGAGACCAACGCCGACGCCGGCGACAAGGCCAATGACGCCATCCGCATCAACGGCTCGGACCTGCGGGTGAAGGTGGTCGGCGAGGGCGCGAACCTCGGCCTGACCCAGGCGGGTCGCATTGAGTTTGCTCAAGCCGGCGGTCACATCAACACTGACGCGATCGACAACTCGGCCGGCGTCGACAGCTCCGACCACGAAGTCAACATCAAGATCCTGACCGGGATCCTGGAGCGCAGCGGCCAGCTGGATCGCGAAAGCCGCAACACGCTGCTGGCCTCGATGACCGACGACGTCGCCCATCACGTGCTGGAGCACAACTACGACCAGACCCTGGCCCTGACCCTGCTGGAAAGCGACGCGGTCAGCGAGGTCGACGCCCAGATCCGCTACATGGTCGACCTGGAACAGCGCGGCCGCCTGGACCGTCGCGTCGAGGGCCTGCCGACCAATACGGCGCTGCTGGAGCGTAAGGCGGCCGGCAAGGGTCTGACCCGTCCGGAACTGGCGGTCGTTCTGGCCTATGGCAAGCTGGACCTCTTCGACGAGATCGTGGCCAGCCAGGCGCCCGACGATCCCTGGTTTGAGGCCACCCTGCGGGGCTACTTCCCCAAGGCGCTGGATCAGTACGCCGACGCCATGCAGAAGCACCGGCTCAAGCGCGAGATCATCGCCACGGTCGTCGGCAACCAGATGGTCAACATGTGCGGCCCGACCTTTGTCAGCCGCCTGAAGGCCGCCGCCGGGGCCGATATCAACGCCGTCGTGGTCGGCTCCACCGCCGCGCGCGAGATCCTCGGGATCGACGGCCTGTGGGACCAGGTCAACGGCCTGGACAACAAGGCCTCGGCCGAGGGCCAGACCGCGCTCTACAAGGCCCTGGCCTACGCCCTGCGCAGCCTGACGTTCTGGCTGGCCCGCCGCGCCCAGCGCGACGCCGCCAGCGTCCAGACCCTGGTCGACGCCTACGGACCGTCGGTCGCGGCGCTGAAGGCCCTGGCCCCGGCGATCCTGTCGCCGTTCGAACAGAAGGCCGTGTCCAAGCGGGTGAAGGCCTATGTCGCCGACGGCGCCCCCGAGTCGCTGGCCCAGTCGGTCGCGGCCCTGCAGCCGCTGACGACCGCCGCCGATCTCGTCGATCTCGCCAACGCCTCCAGCTGGAGCGTCGAGAACGTCGCGCGGCTCTACCATCAGGTCGGCGCGGCGTTCGGCTTCGACCGTCTGCGCGGCGCGGCCGGCTCGTTCGTGGGCGGCGACGCCTTCGAGCGCCTGGCGGTCCGTCGTCTGATCGAGGACATGCTGACCGAGCAGACCTCGATCACCCAGCAGGTCCTGAAGTTCGCCGCCAACGCTCAGGCGGGCGAGGACGAGGGCGCGGCCAAGGCGGCCATTTCGTCCTGGGCCGCCCTGCGCGGTGATCGCCCCCGCGCCGTCAAGCGCACGATCGAGGACATCGAACAGGCCGGCGGCGGCTGGACCTTCGCCAAGCTGACGATCGCCAACGCCGCCCTGCGCGAACTGTCGAGCGCGGCCTAGAGCCTGTCGCGCCCGGCGCCGCCTCCGTCCTGGACGAAGGCGGCGCCGGGGGGGCTGACAGAGGGTTCCACGCCCCGGTTGTCGGCTGGCGCGGAACAAGGCAGGGTTCTCCCGAGGGGGAGCTCATGACCAAGGATCGCATCGTACTGCTCGATTCCCTGCGGGGTCTCGGTGTCCTGGGAATCTTGCTGTGTAACGCGCCCGACTTCGCCGTACCGCCGGGCGTGGCCGAAGCGGTGAAGTCCTGGCCGCATGGCGCCGGTCCCGAGACGCTCGGCGTCTGGTTTGTCACCCAGTGGCTGTTCCAGCGAAAGTTCGTGACGCTGTTCTCGATGCTGTTCGGCGTGTCGATCTTCCTGGTCGGCGGCGAGCGGGCCGACAAGGAACGCGGCGTGATCCTGCGCAAGCGCCTGTCCTGGATGGTCCTGTTCGGCGTACTGCACGGCTTCGCCATCTGGTACGGCGACGTTCTGCTCAGCTACGCCCTGGCCGGCTTTGCGGTGATGTTCGCACGGTCCTGGAGTCCCAAGCGCCTCTTGTGGACGGGTGGCAGCATCTGGGTGGTGTTCTCGCTGCTGATGACTGCCGGCGCCGTGGCGATGATGCTGGCCCCGCCCAGTGCGGAGCTGAGCGCCGGCGAGACCGCCCAGATCGCCAAGGCTGGACTGGCCGAGATCCAATACAGCGGGACCTTCCTGCAGTCGCTGGTTCAGAACGCCAAGGACCGGCTGACGCTGCTGCCCAACGAGCCGATCATCTTCATGATGACCGCCAGCCTGATGATGATCGGCCTGGCGTGCTTCAAGCTGGGGCTGTTCACCGGCGAGGCGCGGACGCGGACCTATGTGATCCTGCTGGTCATCGGCTTGCTGGCCCTGGCCGGGGTCGGGTTCTTGTTCTTCCAGTTCATCGTCCGAGGGCTTCCCCGTCCGATGAGCATGGTTGGGCTGACCGTCCAGATGGCCACCGCGCCGCTCACGACCCTGGCCTATGTCAGCCTGATGGTCTTTGCGTCCCGCGCGAAGGGCTTCTGGAGCGCGATCCCGAGGGCCCTGGCGCCGGTGGGGCAGATGGCCTTCACCAACTATCTGACCCAATCGCTGATCATGACCGCGATCTTCTACGGCGGACGTGGTCTTAACCTGCACGGCGAGGTCGACCGGCCCGGGCTGGCCGCCATCACGGTCGGGATCTGGATCGTCCAGATCCTATGGTCGCGCTGGTGGATGGACCGTTTCGAGATGGGGCCGCTGGAATGGCTGTGGCGTCGCCTCTATCGCGGCCCGACGCCGCTGCGTCGCCCCAAGCTAGAGGCAGCGGTTTAGCGCGCCGGCGAAATAGCCCTGCACCGCCTGGAAGAGATCCGGGCGGTAGCGGGCGCGGGGATCGTTGGCGCGGTTGTCGTCGAAAGCATGGGTGGCGTCGGCGTGGAACACGCGATCTACGCTGAGGCCATCGGCGATGAGCCGGTCCAGCGCCTTGGCCGGGGCCTTCCAGCCGACGACCTGGTCCTTACCGGCCAGCACCGACCAAACCGGCGGCGCGCCCTCGCCCCAGCCGCGCGAGGCGGTCAACGAGCCGTAGCCGGCGTAGGGATAGACCAGCAGCGTCCCCTTGACACGCGCACGCAGTTTGGCGGGATCGGCGTCGACCAGGGTCGTGCCCCGTGCGGCGCTCCGGCCCACGGCGTAGCTGTCCATGATCGTCCAGCCGCCATGGCTCCAGCCCGCCAGGAAGACGCGGCTGGCGTCGGCCCAGGCTTGCGTCTCCAGCCAGGTCAGCATGGCGAAGATGTCGGCCGCGCGCTTGAGGCCATGCAGCGCCACACCGGTGCAGACGAACAGCTTGGCGTCGAGCGTCGACATGCCGCGCGGCTTCAGCGAGTCGACGACGACCGCCGCCCAGCCAGACTGAACGGCGACGCGGGCGTATTCCTCGAGGAACGGCGTCTTGCCGCCGCAACCGTGCAGGATCAGCGCCACCGGGAAGGGGCCGGGCCCCGCAGGCTTGAACACCCGCGAGTGCTTGGCGACCTTTTCCCCCCAGGCGGCGCTGTCCATTCGTCCCTCATCGGATGATCTAGTGGCGGAACACTCGCACGCCGGTGAAGGCCATTGTAAGGCCCAGCTTGTCGGCCGCCTCGATGACCTCCGGATCGCGCATCGAGCCGCCCGGCTGGATGATCGCCGTGGCGCCGGCCTCCGCCGCCTGGATCAGGCCGTCGGCGAACGGGAAGAAGGCTTCCGAGGCGCAGGCGCAGCCCTTCAGGTCCAGGCCGAAATCGGCGGCGCGCAGCGCTGCGATGCGGGCCGAGTCCTTGCGGTTCATCTGGCCGGCGCCGACGCCCAGGGTCTGGCCCGCGCGGGCGTAGACGATGGCGTTGGACTTCACGTGCTTGCCCACCGTGAAGGCGAACAGCATGTCGCGGACTTCTTCCTCGGTCGGCTGGCGCTTCGTCACGATCTTCAGGTCGCTGGCCTTGATCCGCGCGTCGTCACGCGATTGCACCAGGAACCCGCCGGCCACGCTCTTGAAGGTGTCGCCCGTCGATAGCGGATCCGGCAGGCCGCCGGTGACCAGGAGCCGCAGGTTCTTCTTGGCCGCGAACACGGCGACGGCGTCCTCGTCGGCCTCAGGGGCGATCACCACCTCGGTGAAGATCTCGACCATGGCTTCGGCCGCCTCGCGGGTCAGGCGCGAGTTCACCGCCACGATGCCGCCGAAGGCCGAAGTCGGGTCGCAGGCCAGGGCCCGCTCGTAGGCCTCGCGCTGGGTCGCGCCGACCGCCACACCGCAGGGATTGGCGTGCTTGATGATCGCCACGGCCGGACCCTGGGCCGGATCGAATTCGGCGATCAGCTCGAAGGCCGCGTCGGTGTCGTTGATGTTGTTGTAGCTGAGTTCCTTGCCCTGCAGCTGCTTGGCGGTCGCCACGCCCGGACGCGGGCTCGGGAAGGCATAGAAGGCCGCCTTCTGGTGCGGGTTCTCGCCGTAGCGCATGGTCTGGCGCAGCTCGCCGGCGATGCTCTTGCGGGCTGGGAAGTCCTGGCCCAGCGCCGCTGCGAACCAGGCCGAGATCGCCGCGTCATAGGCCGCCGTGCGGGCATAGGCGCGGGCCGCGAGCTGTTGGCGCAGGGCCAGCGTGGTGCCGCCGGCCTTGAGGGCTTCAAGAACTTCAGCCAGGTCCGAAGGATCGGTGCAGACGGCGACATAGCCGTGGTTCTTGGCCGCCGAGCGGATCATGGCCGGGCCGCCGATGTCGATGTTCTCGACGCATTCGGCGTAGGAGCCGCCCTTAGCCACGGTCGCCTCGAACGGATAGAGGTTCACGTACAGGATATCGATGCCGCCGATGCCGTGGTCGGCCATGGCTTGCGCGTGTTCGGGCGCGTCACGGACGCCGAGAAGCCCGCCGTGCACGATCGGATGCAGCGTCTTGACCCGGCCGTCCATCATCTCGGGGAAGCCCGTCAGGTCCGAGACGTCCTTGACCGGAATGCCCGCCGCGGCGATCGCGGCCTTGGTGCCGCCGGTCGAAACCAGCTCGACGCCCGCCTCGTGCAGGGTCCGGGCGGCTTCCACGAGGCCGGTCTTGTCGGAGACCGACAGCAGGGCGCGCTTGGGGGCGACGAGATCGGGAGCGGACGGATAGTCGGGGGCTGCGGGCACGGCGGACTCCTCTGGTGTGGTTCAGAAAGGGAGCCCAGGCGCGCGGCGGCTTGCGAGCAGCAAAAGTGGACGCCGGTTTTGCGTCCGCTCGCAAGCTCTCAAGAGACGCGCCTTTCTAATGAAAGGCGCGCGGTCCGCGCTCCCCGATGGTTCCCCATCACTAGCGCCAGTCACGCGAACGCGGCGGAAAATACGGGGGCGGGCGGCGGAGTCAATTGCCGCGGCCGGTCGCCAGGCTTTCCGGCGCCAAAGGATCCGCCGGCGCGCCTATTTCACCACAACCCCCACGCCCCGCGCGCGGGGGTCGGGTTCGGGAACCGGCGTGCGGCCCAGCACCTGGATCGCCTCGACATCGCCGCTGAAGCTTTCGGTCCAGCTGTAGCCGCGCGTCTCCAGCGCCGCCTTCAGCGCGGGGGAGGGCGGGCCCGAGCGTTCGTAGAAGATCACGTTCTCCGGCAGCAGTTGGTGATGGAAGCGCGGCGCGGCCTGCGCCGCCTTCAGGCTGAGACCGTGGTCATAGACATTGGCCAGCACCTGGAAGACCCAGGCGAAGATCCGCGAGCCGCCGGGCGTGCCGATCACCATGGCCACACGGCCGTCCTTGGTCAGGATGGTCGGGGTCATCGAGGAGAGGGGCCGCTTACCGGGGGCGATGGCGTTGGCCGACCCGCCGACCACGCCGAACATGTTGGGCGTCCCCGGCTTGACCGAGAAGTCGTCCATCTCGTTGTTCAGCAGAAAGCCTGCGCCCTCGACCACCACGCCCGAGCCGAACGAGCCGTTCAGGGTGTAGGTGTTGGAGACCGCGTTCCCCCACTTGTCGACGATCGAATAGTGGGTGGTCTGGGGCTTCTCGAGGCCCGGCTGGACCGCCTTGGTCGGCGACGGCTTGTCGGGATCGACCTCCTTGGCGCGCCGCGCCACATAGGCCGGATCGATCAGGTTCGACACCGGAACCTTCACGAAATCCGGATCGCCCAGATACTCGGCGCGGTCGGCGTAGACGCGCTTTTCGATCTCGGCCAGCAGATGGACGTACTGCGGATCGTTCAGGGCCACGCCCTGGAAGCGCGGCGCAAGGTCCTGCTTCATCAGGAGCAACTGCATCAGGGCGATGCCGCCCGAGCTGGGCGGCGGCGCGGTGATCACGTCATAGCCGCGCCACCGAGCGACCAGCGGCGCGCGCCAGACCGCCTTATAGCCCGCGAGGTCGGCCTTGGTGATCAGCCCCTTGACCGGTCCCCGGCCCATCTGGGCGACGATCAGGTCGGCGGTCGCGCCCGTATAGAAGGCCATGTCGCCGCCTCGGGCGATGCGCTCCAGGGTGGCGGCCAGTTCTGGCTGCCTGAACACGGTTCCGGCCTTGTGCGGCGGGAAATAGGCCCGGAAGTTGGACTGCGGCAGCTCCAGAGGGCGTTCGCGGAGCAGCACATCCGCCAGGTGCGGGTTAACGACGAAGCCTTCGCGCGCATAGCGGATGGCCGGCGCCAGAACCCGCGCCCAGGGCAGCTTGCCGAACCGGTGATGGGCCATGGCCATGCCCCGCACCGTGCCGGGCACGCCCGCCGCCAGGCCGCCGTACAGGGATAGGCCTTCGACCGGCTCGCCGTCCGCGCCCAGATACATGTCGGCCTTCGCCGCCGCCGGCGCGGTCTCGCGGTAGTCGAGGAAGTAGGGCTTGCCATCCATATAGACGGTCATGAACCCGCCGCCGCCCAGATTGCCGGCCTCGGGATAGGTGACGGCCAGGGCAAAGCCGGTGGCCACCGCAGCATCGACGGCGTTGCCGCCGGCCTTGAGGATCTCTTGGGCGGCCAGGGCGCCATACTGGTCGGGCGAAGCCACGGCGCCGGCGTCCAATGCCCGGACCGCTGCGGCTGAGGACTTCGGCTTGGCCTCGACGCCGGGCGCGACCAGCAGAAGCGCCGCCGAGAAGGCGGCGGCGAGATGAGCAAACAGGCGCAAGGCGAGACTCCAGGACTTCGTGCGCCCACGCTAGCCGATTGGCGGGCGCGGGCAACGGTCTTGGCGAACGGCCAGCGCCGCAACGACCCTCGCGGCGGAGGGCTTCAGTTCGCCGCTGCGGACTCGAAGCTGACGCCCTCCAGGATCACGTTGTCGTCGATCCGCCAGACCTTGAGCCTATGGCGGCCGGCGGCGACATCGGCGAACGTGTGGTCCAGCGTCACGCCATTGTCGATCACAGCCTTGTACCAGGCCTTCTGCCCCGGCGTGACGGCCCCGCCCCCGGTCGCGGACAAATGCGCGGTGAGGATCTGGACCTCGCCGTCGTCGAGAGAAACGCCCAGCCGGACGCCCTCGCCGCCCAAAGTGTCCAGCGTGGGAGCGAGCCGCACCGCCACCCGCGCCGCGCCGGCGCGCGCGGCGGAGACGTCGAAGCCGAGCCACATCTTGTCCTGAACGCCGGTGGGGGGACGCGCCTGCGGCCAGGCGATCACCGCCTTGCTGCGACCCAGGTCCGAGATCGTCTTCCAGGCCAGTCCCGCCCCCTGTGAGGCGCTGGCGTACGCGGTGGCCGGGATCGCATAGTCGCTGCGAACCGCCGCCGGGCGCGCGAAGATCACCTTGGCCGCCAGCTTCTCCGGCGGCGTGTCGGCCGCGACCCGGACGACGCTGGGCATGGTCTGCTCGGTGGGGTCGTTCCAGATGACGTAGTTCATGTGGACCTGGTTCATCATCCCGGCCCACTTGCCGCCGCCGAGCGCGTGATATCGCGCGGTCAGGTCCGCATCGCGCCGGAAGGTCGCTTCGACGATATCGGCGAAGTGGTTGGCGCGCGCATCGTTGCGGGCGGCCAGTCGACGGTTCCACGCCGTGGCGTAGTACATCTCATAGAGGTTGGAGAGCGCCAGAACCGGATGCTCGACCAGTTGGAAGTAGGCGTCCCGCTGGTCGGGACGGACCCGCGTCTTGGTGTCCTCGACGGCGCGGACGAGCGCCCGCCAGGCCTCGACTAAGGCTCCGAACTCGCCGCCGTCCAGCACAGGGCCGGCGCCCTCGCCAAGCCGGAAGGTGTCCGGATCGATAAGTTCGGGCTTACGGCGGGAGGCGTAGGTTCCGTAGGTCGCCAGGATCCGCCCGATCTCCGGACCAAGCTCCGGACCGAAGGTTTCGCCGGCCCAGCGACGGGGGAAGGTCTCGAGCGCTTCGGGCGTCATCGCCTCCGGATTCCACGCCATGCGCATGAAGAACGACAGCGGATACTCCATCGGCTTGATGTCGCCGACATTGACGATCCAGAGGTTTTTGGCCCCACGCTGATAGGCCAAATCCATCTGCTGCCAGACCTTGGCGACCTGATTGGTGTTGATCCACTTGTAGTTCCGGGGCGCCCCCACATAGTCGAAATGGTAGTAGACGCCGTAGCCGCCGGCGCGATCCAGGCGGTCCTTGCCCGCCACCGGCAGCCGGCGGATCTGGCCCCAGTTGTCATCGGCGAACAGCAGGGTCACGTCGTCGGGCACGCGCATGCCGTGGTCGTAGTAGTCGAGTACTTCCTTGTAGAGCGCCCAGACCTGCGGGGTCTTCTCCGGTGGCTTGCCGGTGACGTCGGCGATAATCGCGCGCTGGTCGCGGACGATCGTCTCGAGCAGTTCGGTGGCCGCCCCCTCGGCCATGGGCTCGTCGCCGTCGCCGCGCATGCCGACGGTGATCAGGCTCTCGTAGCCGACGCCATCGCCCTTGGACATCATCCGCTCGACGCCGCCGCGCCAGAACGTCCGCAGGTTTTCGGCGTTGCTAGCGTAGTCCCAGCGGCCGCCGGTGACGCCCTTGTCCTTGTTGCGATGCCATTCGTCCTGCGCCCGGGTCATGGGCTCATGGTGGGAGCTGCCCATCACCACGCCCATCGCGTCGGCGAGGACCTTGTTGTCCGGATCATCGTCATTGAACGCCTTGGGCGCCCACATGGCGGGCCAGAGGTAGTTGGCCTTCAGCCGAAGCATCAGTTCGAAGACGTGCGCATAGGCCTTGGCGTTGATTCCGCCGAACTTGGCCTTCGCCCAGCCGCTGAACGCCGGGTCCTCGTCATTGATGAAGAAGCCGCGATACTTGACACGCGGATGATCGGCGCGCGCGCCCGCGACGAGATAAAGCGCCGAACGCTGCGTGACCGGCACGTCGGCCCACCAGACCCAGGGCGACACGCCCATCCGCTCCGACAGGTCATAGGCCCCGAAGACGGTGCCCCGCCGGTCGGAGCCGACGATGACGAGGGCGCGCTCGATCCTTGGAGTGGGGCGCTCGACGACCACCTGGCGGTAGCCTTCCCACTGTCCCGTCAGGTCCTGGAGCGGGAGCTTGCCGCTCCTCACCAGCGCGTCGATCGCCGAGCTCTTGCCCAACTGCCCCAGAATGATCGTCGGCCCTCGCGCCTCGGCGAGCGTCGCCAGCGCGGCGGCAGGCCGTCCGCTGACCCGGCCAAGGTCCTCGCGCAGGCTGGCGGCGGCGTGGCGCACCGCCGGGTCGGCCCCGGCGTCGACATAGACATTGGCGGGGACGCCGCCCTCGATCAGCGTGAAGCCGCCCGAACGCTTGGTGGCGCAGACATCGACGGGCGCGACGCAGGCCAGGGCCGCCGAGGCGACCATAGTCACAATCAGCGTCAGGGCCAGACCGGCCACAGGGCGGGTCTGCGCCCGGGAAAAGCGACGCCATGCCCGCCACGGGCCGCTGATACGGCCGGCCGTCTCAAACCCCATCGCCACGCGCTTCTCCCCGGCGTTCTGGCTACGGGCAGGGTCGGAGGTCTTCCAAACCCGTTGGCCGGGGCGGATCGGGGCCGACGATGACCGGGCCAGGTTCTTAACTGGTCAGGCCACAGGTCATCACAACTGCGATGTTACCGCAATCATTTCCGCTCCGATTTCAAAAGGAGCGTAAATTATCTATCTATAACATATGATTAGGCTTCAGGCTCAGCATCGGTTCTGGTCAGATAAGTCCGCGCTCAGAAGTCGACGGCGACGCCCTTTTTCTCCCAGTCGCCGAAGCGGGTGGGCTCAGGACCGTCGCGGCCGCCCTCTTCCGGCGGCAGGGCCAAGGCCGCCTCGGCGGCGCGGCGGGCGGCGGCCTCCTCCAGCGCTCGGCGGGCTGCGGGGGTCAGGGCCTTTCCGGGGGCGGTGCCGGGAACCTCGGGCGCAGCGGCGGCTTCGGGGGGCGGGGTGTCGGTCATGCGCGGGCTCCTCACCTGCCGATATAGAGCGATACTGGCGGTCGGCAATCATCGCCGTCCACAGCGCCGGGCGACAATAGACTTGCGTCCGGCCGCGTCCCGAGGCACGGCGAGGCGGTGACTCAAGAACTGAACGACGGCCTCCCCGCCCGGGAAGCCGCCCTTACCCTGATCGACGCGGCCCTGTCGCGTCGCGGCGGCCTCGACGAAGCCGCGTCGGCCAACGGTTTCCGTTTCCTGGAGCCGCGCGAGCGCGCGTTCGCGCGGGCGCTGGCCATGGCCGTGCTGCGCCACCTTGGTCCCATCGACCGCGCCCTGACGGCTCGCCTGCAGAAGGCGCCGCCGGACCGAGTGATGCACCTGCTGCGCCTGGGCGCGGCGCAGGCCTTCTATCTGGATGTCCCCGCCTTCGCCGCCGTGGCCACCTCGGTGGAGCTGGCGGGCGCGAACAAGACGAGCCGACCGTTCAAGGGCCTGGTCAACGCCGTGCTGCGGGGCCTGCTGCGCGATGCGCCGCCGGCCGATGATCCCAGCCTGCTGGCGCCACCGTGGCTGTACGCGCGCTGGGTGTCGGCGTTCGGCGAGGCCACCGCCCGCCAGATCGCCGGCCAGATCGCCCTGGAGCCCGCCACCGACCTGTCGGCCAAGCCCGGCGCTGACCTCGCCCCGCTGATCGAGGCGCTGGAGGCCGAGGCCCTGCCCGGCGGGACCCTGCGCCTGCGCCGCAAGGGCGACGTCGCCGCCTGGCCAGGCTTCGAGGACGGCAGCTGGTGGGTGCAGGACGCCGCCGCCGCCGTGCCCGCCCGCTTGCTGGACGCTCAACCGGGCCAGAACGTACTCGACCTCTGCGCCGCGCCTGGCGGCAAGACCTTGCAGCTGGCCGCCGCCGGCGCGCAGGTCGTGGCTCTGGACCGTTCGGCCGCGCGCCTGAAGCGCCTGTCGGAGAATCTGGCCCGTACCGGCCTCAGCGCCGAGATCGTCGCCGCCGACGCCGGCGCCTGGGACGATGCGCGGACCTTCGACGCCATCCTGCTGGACGCGCCCTGCAGCGCCACCGGCACCTTCCGCCGCCATCCTGACGTGCTGTGGGCCGCGCGGCCGGGCGACGTGGCCAGCCTGGCCAATGTCCAGGCCCGCATTCTCGACGCGGCCGCCGACCGCCTCAAGCCCGGCGGCCGCCTCGTCTACTGCGTCTGCTCGCTGGAGCCGGAGGAGGGCGAGGCCCAGGTCGAGGCGTTCCTGGCCCGCCGCAAGGACGTCGTGCTGGAGCCGATCACCGCCGCCGAGGCGCCGTCGGCCGGCTTCCCGGAGGCCAGCCTGACCCCGCGCGGGACCCTGCGCCTGTTGCCGCATCACCGCGACGACGGCCAGGATGGCTTCTTCGCCGCACGGTTTCGCAAAGTGACGGCGTAAGCTGTCATTCCGGCGAAAGCCGGGATCCAGCCAAGCAGAGATGACAGACCGGCGCGACGCGGTTAAGCCAGGGCCATGACCGCGCCGATCATCGCTCCGTCCATCCTCGCCTCCGACTTCGCCAAGCTGGGCGAGGAAGTCGCCGCCATCGAGGCGGCCGGCGCCGACTGGGTGCATGTCGACGTGATGGACGGCCACTTCGTGCCCAACATCACGCTGGGCCCCGACATCGTCAAAGCCATCCGGCCGCACGCCAAGATCCCGTTCGACGTGCACCTGATGATCAGCCCGGCCGATCCGTACCTGGAGGCCTTCCGCGCCGCCGGGGCAGACATCATCAGCATCCACCCCGAGGCCGGCCCGCACCTGCACCGGTCCTTGAAGCGGATCCGCGAGCTGGGCGCCAAGGCGGGCGTGGTGTTCAACCCGTCGACCGGCATCGATCACGTCGAATGGATCCTCGAGGACGTCGACCTGTTGCTCGTCATGTCGGTTAACCCCGGCTTTGGCGGCCAGAGCTTCATTCCGGGCCAGCTTCGTAAGGTCGAAGCCCTGCGCAAGCTGGTCGACAAGGCCGGCCTGCCCATCATCATCGAGGTCGACGGCGGGGTGACCCCGGTCACCGCCCCGCAGTGCGTGGCCGCCGGGGCCACGGCCCTCGTCGCCGGCTCGGCGGTGTTCAAGGGCGGCCCGGCCGCCTATGCGGACAACATCCGCGCGCTCAAGGGCGGCTGACGGATCGCGATGGCCGGCAAGCCCCCCGTCCTCGGCCTGGCTTTCCCCGCGTTTCCGCGGGGCGGCGTGCTGTGGACGGCGATCCGCGCCGAGACCGCCCGGCATGTCGAGCGCGAGTGGTTCGGCTCCGGTCCCCACCGGCTGACGCTCTCCCTGCCCCGGCCCGAGGGTCTGGCCGCCCGTCCGCACGATCCCCGCCCGGTCGATCCGGCCCATGGCCAGAAGATCCTGTCCGGCGTCCTGGCCCTGGACGGGGGGCAGCTGCGCCTGGGCCCGGACGGCGATCCGTTCGACACCGCCAGCCCCTCGCGCCGCTTCGCTGTCAGCCTGCACCGCTTCGACTGGCTGCCCGACCTCGTCGCGGCCGGCCCCGATGGCGCCCGCCGCGCCCTGCGGCTGATCGACGACTGGCGGCGGGTGTTCGGCAAGTGGAACGCCTTTTCCTGGAGCGCCGAGTGCCTGGAACGGCGCGTCCATCATCTGGCCTGCGCCGCCAAGACCCTGGCCGCCGAAGCCAGCGACGCCGAGGTCGCCGATCTGGTCTTCGATCTCGCCCGCCAAGGCCGTCACCTGCTGGAGATCAAGCGCAGCCCCGAACGCGCGCTCGAACGCGCCGCCGCGGCAGGCCTCGCCGGCTGCGTCCTGGCCGGCAAGCCGGGTGAGCAGCTGATCGACGGCGCGTTGAAGGGCCTGGCCCGGCATCTGGACGCCGTGGTGCTGGGCGACGGCGGTCACGCCACCCGCAGCCCGGAGGCCGGAGTCGAGCTGCTGTTCGACCTGCTCACCCTCGACGACGCCCTGGGACAGCGCGGCCGACCCAGCCCCGAGGCCCTGTCGCGGGCTATCGACCGACTGTCCAGCGCGACGCGCTTCTTCACCCTCGGCGACGGGCATCTGGCGGCCTTCCACGGCGGCGAGACGGTCGGCCCGGCGCGGATCGCCGCCGCCCTGGCCCATGACGACGCCGGCCCGCGCAGTCTGAACGCCGCTCCGCACAGCGGCTATCACAAGATGATCGGCGGCAGCATCGAGGTCATCGCCGACTGCGGTCCGCCTCCGGCCGGTCCCTTGAGCGTCAACGCCTGCGCCCAACCGGCGGCGCTGGAGATCGTCTGCGCCAAGGACCGGCTGATCACCAGCTGCGGCTGGAGCCCCGAGGCCGCCGGCGCCCACGCCTTTCGCCTGTCGGACGCGGCCTCCACCGTCAGCGTGGGCGAAGGCTCGGCCGGCCGGCCGCTGTCGGGCTTCCGCGCCAAGGCCCTGGGCCCCTGGTTGGTCGACGGCGCGACCAAGGTCGAGGCCAAGCGCCACGACGACGTCGGCGGCGTCTGGCTGGACATCCTGCACGACGGCTGGCGGCATCTGGGCCTGACCCACGCCCGGCGCCTGTTCCTCGACGCGGTGCATGACGAACTGCGCGGCGAGGACAGCCTGTCGCCCCTGGCCCTCGACCCCAAGGCCGCCGAAGGCCCGCGGCGCTACCTGCCCTTCGCGGTCAGGTTCCACCTGCACCCCGAGGCCCGCGCTTCGATCGCCCGCGACGGCAAGAGCGTGCTGATCCGGGGGCCCAGCAATATCGGCTGGTGGCTGCGCAACGACGCCGTCGACGTCGAGATCGCCCCCAGCGCCCACTTCGACCACGGCCTTGCCCGCAAGGCCGGCCAGATCGTGCTGAAAAGCCAGGTCCGCCCCGAAGTGGGGGCCAAGATCCGCTGGAAACTGACGCGGGCCGAGGGGTGAGCGTGATGCCGAAAGTGGAAGCCGGTTTCGGCGCAAGTCACGCTCTGGGGCAGTAAGCCGCCGTGGGCTTCTCCCGCCGCCCGCCCATCGACCCCGGCCGCGCCCATGCGCCGCCGGACTATACGGCCGACGAGATCGACGAGGTCCTGACCGCCCTGCGCGCCGGGGCCCCGGAGGCCCTGGCTCTGGTCGAACAGGACGCTCGCTCGCCGGGCAGCGTGGCCATGAGCGACCACGACGACGCCTATGACCGCCTGCTGACCGTGCTGTTCGAGCGCGGCTTCGTGCACACCCACATCGAGATGGCGATGGTGTTTCGGGCGGTTAGGGAGCGGGCCTCCGCCTAGATCCTCCCCCCCTCACCCCGCCCCATGCCCCACCAGGCTGAACACCCGCGCGGTTTCCGGATCGGCCGGTTTGCCCAGCAGGCGGTCGGCCACGTATTCGCCCACCATCGGGCCGTGCTTGAAACCGTGGCCGCCGCCGCCGAAGGCCAGCCAGACATTGTCGTAGTCGGGGTGGCGGTCGATGATGAAGTGGCTGTTTGCGGTGTTGTCGACCTGGCAGACGCGGGCCTCCATGATGGGGGCGTCGCGCATCGCCGGAAAGCGGCGGGCCATGTAGTCGCGGCCCTTTTTCAGCAGGTAGTCTGTCGGCAGGCGCTCGGCGGCGTCCGGGTCCTGGGCGACTCGGCCGCCGGCGTCGGGGGAATACTTCAGGCCCCGCTCCAGGCTGCCGAAGCCATAGCCGCCCTGGATGTGGTCGTGCCAGGCCGGCTGGTGGGGCCACGAGAAGCGGTCATCCCCCGCCGGCGGACCGAAATAGAAATATTCGCTGCGCCAGACCGACACGCGCGGCTTGGCCAGCTCTGGAAACAGCTTCCCCGCCCACGGCCCGCAGGCGAAGACGAACTGGCCGGCGGCGAGGCTCTCGCCGCCGTCGAGGGTCAGGTGAGTCAGGCGCCGCCCCTCGGCGCGGCCGGGAACCGCGCGGGCGAAGCGGAAGGCCCCTCCCTTGCGGGCGAAGACGTCCATCGTGGCCAGCACCGCCTCGCGCGCCTTGATCACTGCGGCGCTGGCGGCGGTCTCAACGAAGGCGAACTCGACGTCGTCAAAGGCCATCTGCGGATAGCGGCGGCGCAGCGCCTCGCGGTCGGCGACCTCATAGGGCAAGTTGAGGCGCTCGAAGATCGCCTTCTGGGCGGTCATGCCCGGAGTCCAGCGCTGGGCCAGCTCCAGGCGGGCGTTGGGAAAGAGGAGCTGGCGGCCGAAATCGGCCTCGCGCGCCTTCCACATCGCCAGGGCCTGCATCGACCAGGCCGAATAGAAGCCCTGGTCGCTGTAGCCGGCGCGGATCGACCGCGTTTCGCCGGATGACGAGGCGCGCGGGCTGGCCGGGCCGTACTGGTCCAGCGCCAGCACCGACAGGCCCCGCTCGCGCAGCGACAGCGCCGTGAACGCCCCGAACACCCCGGCCCCGACCACCGCCACATCGGGCGCGCCCGTCGTGGGCTTGGGCGTCGGCTTTGCGGACGGCTGGGCCGCAGCCCCCGTCGCCCCCGCCAGCCCGGCCGCCGTCAGATTCAGAAACCCCCGCCGATCGATCATGCCCCGCTCCCTGGTTCCATCCTCCGGTATCGCCGCCCTGCGCGGCGCTGCGGAGCGAAAAGCGCTGCAGGACAATAGCCCGCCGCCGAATGCGCGACGATTGGGCGCCTAACCCCCACCCTCTCCCATCGGGAGAGGGCCGGGGAGAGGGAGTACGGCCTTGGCCGGAGCGCCGGCAGGGCGGCGGCTTTGAAACCCCTCTCCCGACCGCTTCGCGGCCACCCTCTCCCTCGGGAGAGGGGACCGGTTTACGGGGATTGGCGGGCGTGAACGCTCCGAATTGGCGACGCCGAAGCCAACGAAATCAACGCCTTCTCACTTTTACGCGCCAACTTATCCCCGGCGCTAAATCCTGCTGCACAATCATAGCCATCCCTGTCGCGGGGGAGGGCGTATGGATCCGGCCCAATACGGCGGCGGGGCTAGGTTGAGCGGGGCCGCGTGGTCTCGAAGCGGTTTCGACCGGGGTCTG